>Ga0194057_10000008_pt1 | contig 61877 bp, 65 predicted proteins | sample SepL4415m_MetaG_FD_155474 | JGI IMG/M metagenome (GOLD analysis project Ga0194057, IMG submission 155474) | Anoxic zone freshwater microbial communities from boreal shield lake in IISD Experimental Lakes Area, Ontario, Canada - Sep2016-L442-15m | ecosystem: Environmental > Aquatic > Freshwater... | reverse complement strand
CACCGCCGGCCACCACCGGAACATCGAGTTCGGAGATGAAGGTCTTAAGGTTCAGCGGCTCGGCGTCGGAGGCAACCCGCTCCGCCGAGATGATGGTGCCCTGGATGACCAGCAGGTCGATTCCTGCCGACACCAGCGCCGGGGTGAGCGCCTGGGCATTCTGCGGACTCACCCGCACCGCGGTGGTGATCCCGGCCTCCCGGATGCGGGCCACCGCCGCCCCGAGCAGGTCGGGGTCAATCGGGGCCGCATGCAACTGCTGAAGGAGCCGGATAGAAGCCGAGGGGTCCGCATCGTCGGCCAGTTCGATGACCGCAGCGATCTTGGCCTCGACGTCAACGTGGCGGCCGATCAGTCCCTCACCATTGAGCACACCTAATCCACCAAGACGGCCAAGCTCGATGGCGAACTCCGCGGAGACCAGAGCATCGGTCGGGTGTGCGAGGACCGGGATATCGAACCGGTAGGCATCCAGCTGCCAGGAGGTGGACACGTCCTTGGACGAGCGGGTGCGCCTGGCGGGCACGATGTTGATCTCGTTGAGTTCGTATGTGCGGCGGGCGGTTCGGCCCATACCGATTTCAACCATGTCACGCATGATGTGTTTGCCTAGCGGGCGTAGTAGTTGGGAGCTTCGACAGTCATGGTGATGTCGTGCGGGTGGCTCTCCTTGAGCCCGGAGGCGGTGATCTGAACGAACTGTGCGCGTTGCAGATCGGCGATAGTGCGCGCACCGGTGTAGCCCATCGCGGCGCGCAGGCCGCCGGTGAGTTGGTGGATGACGGTGGACAGCGGCCCGCGGAACGGCACCCGGCCCTCAATGCCTTCGGGAACCAACTTGTCCTCAGAGAGCACGTCGTCCTGAAAGTAGCGGTCTTTGGAAAATGACTTAGCTTCACCCCCACCGGAGCCGCGACCCTGCATCGCCCCCAGTGAGCCCATCCCGCGGTAGCTCTTGAACTGCTTGCCGTTGACGAAGATCAAATCGCCCGGCGCCTCCGCGGTACCGGCCAGCAGCGAGCCCAGCATCGCCGCCGACGCACCGGCAGCCAGCGCCTTGGCAATGTCACCGGAGTACTGCAGTCCACCGTCGGCGATCACCGGGACTCCGGCGGGACCGCACACCGCCGCGGCTTCCAGGATCGCGGTGATCTGCGGCGCACCCACGCCGGCCACCACCCGGGTGGTGCAGATCGAGCCTGGGCCGACGCCAACCTTGACCGCGTCGGCGCCTGCCTCCACCAGTGCCGCGGCCGCACTTCGGGTGGCCACATTGCCGCCGACGATCTCGACCCGGTGCCCCACCTCGGCTTTGATCTTGCCCACCATGTCGAGCACCCGGCGGTTGTGGGCGTGGGCGGTATCGACCACCAGGACATCGACGCCGGCGTCGACCAGTGCCATCGCCCGGTCCCAGGAATCCTCTCCGACGCCGACGGCCGCGCCGACCAGAAGTCGGCCATCACTGTCCTTGGTGGCCAGCGGGTGCTTCTCGGTCTTGACGAAATCCTTGACGGTGATCAGACCGGTAAGGCGCCCATGTCCGTCGACGATGGGCAGTTTCTCAATCTTGTTGCGCCGCAACAGACCCAGGGCTGCATCGGCGGTGACGCCCTGCTGCGCGGTGATCAGCGGCGACTTGGTCATCACCTCGGCCACCCGCTTGTCCATATCCACTTCGAAGCGCATGTCGCGGTTGGTGATGATGCCCGCCAGCGCGCCGTCGCCGTCAACCACCGGCAGGCCGGAGATATGGAACCTGGCGCACATGGCGTCGACTTCGGCCAGGGTGTTGTCCGGTGAGCAGGTCACCGGATCGGTCACCATGCCGGCCTCCGAGCGCTTGACCATCTCCACCTGCACGGCCTGCTCGGCGATGGACAGATTGCGGTGCAGCACGCCCATGCCGCCCGCTCGGGCCATCGCGATCGCCATCCGGGCCTCGGTCACGGTGTCCATGGCCGAGCTGACCAGGGGAACCCTGAGCCGGATCTTGCGGGTCAGCTGGCTGGAGGTATCGGCGGTCGCGGGCACCACATCCGAAGCGGCGGGCAGTAGCAGGACGTCGTCGAAGGTCAGCCCCAGCATGGCGATCTTGTCGGGGTCGTCCCCGCCGGTTCGTTCCATCGGTGCGGCCTCCATGAGCGTGCGAAGACTCCATCCTATCGGCACGCCGGTTCGATACCTGGCGCGATACCTCCGGCGCTGCGTAGGCTGAATGGGTGCGCGACCACCTCCCACCTGGCCTGCCGCCCGACCCGTTCGCCGATGACCCGTACGACCCATCGGCGGCGTTGGATGCCATTGAGCCCGGCCAGCCGCTTGATTCCGAGGAACGCTCCGCTGTGGAGGCCGATCTGGCCGACCTAGCGGTCTATGAGAACCTGCTGGCTCGTCGAGGTGTCAGGGGTTTGGTGGTGTGTTGCGACGAGTGCAATGAGGATCACTACCACGACTGGGACATGTTGCGCGCCAACCTTCTTCAGCTCTTGATCGATGGCACCGTTCGCCCGCACGAACCGGCTTACGACCCGGAACCGGACGCGTATGTCACGTGGGACTACTGCCGCGGCTACGCCGATGCCGCGCTCAACGAAGCCACATCGGACTACGACGGCTTTCGTTAACCAACCGGGACCGGCAGCGGAATCACGACCGTAGTCGTGGTGACCGGTGCCGGTGCCTTCGGCGCCTCCGCCGTCGTGGTCGCGGCAGCCGTGGTCTGGGCAGCGGTCGTCTGGGCAGCGGTGGTCTGAGCAGCCGTGGTCTGGGGCGCCTGCGTCGTGGTCACCGCCTGCGCCGGAGCGGCCGTCGTGGTCACCGCCGTGGCCTGGTCTGGGGTTGACGACTTCGCAGCGACCGAGGTCGTCGCGGCCGGCGCGGCACTTGTCGTCGGGGCCGCAGTCGTCGTCGGGGCCGCAGTCGTCGGGGCCGCAGTCGTCGCGGTCGCAGTCGTCGTCGCGGCCGCAGTCGTCGGGGCCGCAGTCGTCGTCGGGGCCGCAGTCGTCGGGGCCGCAGTCGTCGCGGTCGCAGTCGTCGGGGCGGCAGTCGTCGTCGGGGACTTCGTCGTCGGAGCAGCGCTAGTCGCAGCGGCAGTCGTGGTCGGGGAAGGACTCGTCGCCGGCGAAGCTGAGGTCGACGTGATACCGGTGCCCGACGAGGTCGACTCCGGCGTGGTCGTCGCAGAATCAGTCAACGACGGCGCACTTGGCGTGCTGGTGGGCGGCGCAACCGCGGGCACCAACTCGGTGGCCGATGGCGGCACGGTGTAGGTGATACCCGGCGCGGCCGTGGCTTCTGGATCGCGCTCCACCACCTTGGCCGACAGGTCGTTGAACTGTTGCATCAACTCCTGCTTCTGCGGCACATCCCCGAGTGTCTCCACCTGGGAACTGACCGCCACCAACTTATCCTGGGCCTGCTCCCAGTCGCCGCGGGCGATGAGATCCTGCACCTGATTCAGTTCGGTGCGCGCAGCGAGTGCCACCTGGTCATCGCGGACCTGAGTCGGGGCGCCGAAGAGCATCGTGCGCAGCCCATAGAGGGCATCGCCGGGGCCGGCGCCCGCCACCACGGCACCGAATCCACCGATACACATCACGGCAGCGGCCGCGGCACCGACCACGCTCAGTCCACGCCTGCTGCGCGTGGTGGCCGACGACCGGATGTCCCGAACCTCCCGGTTGACGCGGTTCGGCTGCTGCGCCAGTCCGGTATTCAGCGCGGCGATCGCGTCGGATTCTGAGATCAGGCCGGTCACCGGCGGGAAGCGCATCTCGTCTCGCCAGCCGCCGAGAAGTGCTGCCAGGTCGGCGTCTGCGGCGTCACGCGGTGTCGCCGGCCCGCCGTTGGCAAGCGCGCTGATGAAGTCGTCGCTGCTGCGGATCGCATCCAGCGACGGCTCGTCACCGGGCCCGCCGCGGAAGTCACGGGGGTCAGGCCCGCGGGTGTCAGGCCCACCGGTATCAGACATAGTCGAACCCCGATCCGTCGATCTCCGCCTTCAGTCGCGCCAGGGCACGATGCTGGGCGACCCGCACGGCGCCGGGAGTGCTGCCGACGGCCTCGGCCGTCTCCTCGGCGGACATCCCCACCACGATCCGAAGCGTCAGGATTTCGCGTTGCTTCTCCGGAAGTATCGACAGCAGCTTGGTCATCCGGGCGGAGGAATCGGACTGAATGGCCATCTGCTCGGGACCCGCATCCAGCGAGAGCCGTTCCGGTACCACCTCGGTGGGCTCGGAGCGGTTACGGCCGGCCGCGCGGTGAGCGTCGGCGACCTTGTGTGACGCAATGCCGTAGACGAAGGCCAGGAAGGGGCGTCCCTGGTCCTGGTAGCGCGGCAGCGCCTGGATGGCGGCCAAGCAAACCTCCTGAGCAACGTCGTCAGCCGAGAGCCCACTGCGCTCTGCGGCCCCCACTCGGGCCCGGACGTACCGGACCACGATCGGGCGGATGATCTCCACTACTTCTCGGAGGGCATTCCGATCGCCTGCCACGGCCTGCGCCACAGCAGCGTCGAGACGCTCTCCTGGAATGGACATCGGCGACGGCATCTCCAACGTTACGGTCCGGGGAATTCCGGCGGGCTGGCTCAGCTACAGACAATATCGGCCGGAACTGCGGATCGGCCGTTAGCTGCTGCGCAGGTGACCGCCGTGGCGCGTGATGAAAGCGGCGCTGCGGTCCCGAATATCGGCGATTTCGGTCGGGCCGTGGGTCGCACTGCCGATTCCGGCCAGCAGACAGGCCAAAGCCCAGCGAAGCGGCACCAGGCCGTAGGTCAGGGTGTCGGTCAGCGCCACGTCGGCCACCGCGCGCGACGCCGCCAGGTCGCCAGCACTGCACAACGCCGCCGCGAGCACGACGTCACTCTTCACACGATGCCGACGCAGGGCCGGAAGCGCCTGTGCGGCGAGGTCGACCCCGTGCCGGGCATGGTCGCGGGCATCGTCGCCGTGGCCCGCCGCCATCGCCAGTTCAGCGCGCACCCAGGACAGCCTGATCGGCAAGCGGTCGGGCGGCGCGTCGGCACCGGCACCGGCACCGGCACAGTCCAGCAGTGCGGTGGCGCGGGTGAGCAGTGCGGCCGAGGCGGCCAGCCGGCCCAGTCCGAGTGCATCGGCCGCCAGGCCGATGAGGGCGTCGACACCGGCCTGGGCATCCCTGCCGGCCCGGGCCAGCGCCCGGCCGTCCCATCCGCGGGCCAGTGCGTGCCAACCCAGCTGGCGGTAAAACGACGCCCGGGTGCTCATGGCCAATGACACCCATCGCCCAGGGGGGTCGCGGCGGAGCAGTTCAGCGAGATCGGCCTGGGCGCATGCGTAGCGCCCCTGGCCGCCGGCCGCCACGGCACGCAGCAGAAGTTCCTGCGCGCCCCGTGCCGGCGGCAACGGCCAGCGGCCGGGTTCAGCGCCGAAGGCAGCGGCGGCCAACACGGGGACCGGCGTGCTCGAAGTCATCGGTTGGCGACGCTATCAATCGCGGTTAAGAGTTTGTGCTGCCCGCGTTACGACCGTGTCAACTCAAGGCCCCAACTTCAGAGCAGACATACCCAACGCCGGGGGTCTCCTGGGTGAATCGAAGGCAAACGGTTCAAAGATGAACGTGACGTAAATTCCCACGCTGCGGATAGGTGATTTTGCACATCCAAAGACCCTTGACGGGGTTTCATCAGCTCTCCTAACGTTGCGGTCACGAGTGGTCAACGGCGACACAGCTCAACATTGATTCACGGGTCAGATGTGCGAAACATGCACGGGGAGAGAGGCTTTCAGATGTTACAGCCGCAGCAGCTACCTGGTCCGAACGCCGATACCTGGGACTGGCAGTTACAGGGCCTCTGCCGGGGCGTCGAATCGTCGGTGTTCTTCCATCCCGACGGTGAGCGCGGCCGGGCTCGGACCCAGCGCGAAATGAGAGCAAAGCAGATGTGCCGCCAGTGCCCGGTAATCACCCAGTGCCGGACGCACGCGTTGACGGTCGGCGAGCCCTACGGCATCTGGGGCGGCTTGAGCGAGGCCGAGCGGGAACTGCTGCTCAAGCGGGGAATCGGACGCCGAAGCGCCTGAGGCTCTCAGATCGGATGGTGGCAGGCCACCGCGTGCTCCCCGGTGCCGGAGGCCCGCGGAACCAGTGCCGGTCGCTCACGGGCACACAGATCCGTTGCCGCCGCACAGCGGGGGTGAAACGCACAGCCGGTCGGTGGTGTGGCAAGGCTTGGCACATCGCCACGGAGGATGATCCTTTCGCGCGTGCCGATCCCGGACACCTCGGGAATGGGCACCGCCGATAACAGGGCATTCGTGTAGTGATGCGCGGGGCGGTCACACACCTCGAGCGCCGGTCCGATCTCGACGATCCGACCGAGGTACATGACCGCAACCCGATCCGACACCTGCCGCACGACGGCGAGATCGTGCGCGATGAAGACGTACGTGAGACCGAGATCCCGCTGCAGGTCGGCAAGCAGGTTGAGAATCTGGGCCTGGACCGACACGTCAAGGGCCGACACCGGTTCATCGGCGATCACAAGGCGGGGATTGAGCGCGATCGCCCGGGCAATGCCGATGCGTTGGCGTTGACCGCCGGAGAATTCGTGCGGATAGCGGTCGGCGTATTCGCGTCGCAGCCCGACGATCTCCAGAAGCTCCCGCGCTCGCTCCCAGCGCTGGGCTGCGGTGCCCACGCCATGAATGGCTAACGGCGCCCCGACGATCGCGCCGGCACGGTGCCGGGGGTTCAGCGATGCCGCGGGATCCTGAAACACGATCTGCATCTCCCGGCGCATCCGGCGCAGATCCTCGCCCCTGATACCTGTGATATCAGTTCCGGCGAAGGAGATCGTTCCTGAATCGGGGTCCAGCAGACGCAGCAGCACACGCCCGAGTGTCGATTTACCGCATCCCGATTCTCCGACGAGCCCGAGCGTCTCGCCCTCACGGACATCAAGCGAGACATCGTCAACCGCGTGGATCCATCCCCGGGTGCGCCGCAGTAGACCGCCGCCTCGCAGTGGATAACGCTTGGAGACGCCGGTCGCGCGCAACAATGGAACATTCATCTCAGCGCTGCCCGCCCGTCTCGGGGAAGGATGCACGCGTCGAGATGTCCCGCGTCGTCAGCAACGAGCGGCGGCGTCGTGGCGCACTCGGCCAGCCTGTGGTCACAGCGCGGAGCGAACACACAGCCCGACCGGTGCTCGTGCGGATCCGGTGGTGCACCGGGAATCGTCGGCAACCGGTCCAGTCGGGGCCGGTCGACCCGGGGCATTGAGCCGAGCAGTCCCCAGGTGTACGGGTGACGAGGATCGTCGAAGATCGCCGCCGTCGGACCAGACTCGACCACCTTCCCGTCGTACATCACCTGAACGTGATCGGCGATCTGGGCGACGACGCCGAGATCATGGGTGATCAGGACGACGCTGGTGCCATAGTCCCGCGCGACGGCGCGGATCAGATCCAGGATCTGTGCCTGGATCGTGACGTCAAGCGCGGTGGTGGGCTCATCAGCGATCAGCAGTTTGGGCTTGCAGGACAACGCCATTGCGATCATCAGGCGTTGACGCTGTCCGCCGGAGAACTCATGCGGGTAGGAATTGAGCCGCTGCGCCGGATCGGGAATCCCGACCTGCTGTAACAACTCAACGACCCGGTCTCGGGCTTGCGCCTTGGACAGACGCTCATGCGCCCGGAGTTGCTCAGCGATCTGAGCGCCCACCCGCAGCACCGGGTGCAGCGAGGTCATCGGGTCCTGAAAGATCATCGCGATCTCCGCTCCGCGGATCTGCCTCCACTCGTCACGTTTGAGCGCCAGCAGATCGCGCCCCCGGTAGCGCACCTCGCCCTCGATACGAGCGTTCGGGTCGATGAGCAGACCCATCACACTCATCATCGTCACGCTCTTACCGGATCCGGACTCGCCGACGATACCGACGATGCTCTGTTCCTCGACAGTGAAGGAGACGCCGTCCACCGCGGTTACCGGGCCGGTCTCGGTCTCAAACCGCACGCGCAGGTCGACGACCTCCAGCAGTGGTGCGCTCACGAGGCCCGCGTCCTCGGATCAAGCCAGGCATAGAGGACATCGACAGCCGCGCTGGCGATGACGATGACGAACGCCCCGTAGAGAACGGTTGTCATGATGACCGGAAGGTCGAGCCCGGCAAGCGAAAGGTACGTCAGCCGGCCCACCCCGGGCAGTCCGAACACTACTTCGACGAGCAGTGCCCCGCCTGCCACCAACGCACCGAAGTCCAGCCCGAACAGGCTCACGAAGGTGATGAGGGAAGCCCGGAGTTGATGCCGCAGCAGCACTCGACTCTCGGAGATACCCTTGGCGCGGGCGGTGCGGATGTAGTCCTCGTTCTCCTTCTCGATGAGATCCGACCGAAGCACTCGCGCGTAGAACCCGACGAACAGGATCGAGAGGACGATCCAGGGGATCACCAGGTGCTGGAACCACAGCAGTGGATTGTCCGTCAGTCGCGTATAGCCAAGGGGCGGAACCCATCTGAAGATCCATGTGTCGTTCCACCGTTGCTGGGTGAGCAGGTTTGCGACCATCCCGAGCCAAAACACCGGCAGCGACACACCGACGAGCGCGATAGCCATGATCAGCGGATCCCAGACAGTACCGCGCAGCGCGGCCGACAGGACGCCCAACGCGATGCTGGCGAGGACCCAGATGACGGATGCGCCGAGCACCAGTGAGAGCGTCACCGGCGCGGCGCGGACGATCTCGGGGATCACCTGAACGCCGCGATTTGTGTACGACTCGACGTCACGCTGGACGACGATGTGGTCCATCATTGTCACGTACTGAATGGGCAGAGGTCGATCGAGACTGAACTCAGCGCGAATGGCCGCGATATTCGCCGGCGTTGCATTGCGCCCCGCCATCCGGCGTGCCGGATCGACTCCGGGTGTGGCGAAGAAGATGAGGAATACCAGAACACTCAGGGAGAACAGCACGACCGTCATCGATAGGAACCGGCGGACGATGAACGCGATCATCGCGACTTCCGCAGCCGACGGGTGCGCACCTTCGCGCGGGGGTCGACCGCCTCGCGGACGCCGTCGCCGAGAACGTTGAGCGCCAGGATGGTGACAGTGATCAGGATTCCCGGAGCGATCGAGACCCATGGCCGGGTATAGAGCTGGGTCTGACCGTCGTTGACAAGACTGCCCCAACTCGCTTGCGGGGGCTGGACGCCGATCGAGAGGAACGACAGGGCCGACTCAGTAAGGATGCACGTCGCGACCATGAGAGGGAATATGACGATCACGCTCGGGATGACATTCGGTAGCACCTCGCGGAAGAGCAGACGCCTGCGCCGGGCGCCCTGGGCGATCGATGCTTCGATGTAGTCTCGGCGTCGGACCGCGATCACCTCGCCTCGCACCGGACGTGCCACGTAGGGGACATAGATCACCCCGATGATGAGAATCGGCAACCACAGGCTCTGCGGATCGACCGTGATCGGCCCCAGCGAGATGCCCTGAGTGAGTAACACTGTCGAGAGCGCGATGGCGAGAAGGTAGATCGGGAAAGCCCAGATGACATCGAGCGTCCGCGAGACGACAGCGTCGGTCGCTCCCCCGATGAAGCCGGCGAAAAGCCCCACCAACGTTGCGACGAGGCACGCGAGCAACGCCGCACCAATACCGACGAGCAGCGATGCGCGGCCGCCGTAGAGCAGCCGCGCAGCCACGTCGCGACCCTGGGTATCGGCGCCGAGGAAGTATTGCGATCGCAGCGTCGGCCCGATCGGAATCGAGCCGAGGCCGCTGTCGTTCGGCTGGATGACGGCGACCTGCCGTCCGTCGATCTGCACCATCCCCGACAGATTTGAGGCAAACGGATCGGTGTGGGCGACGTGGCTGGCGTAGACCGGAGCAAGCAGGGTGCCCGCCGCTATCAGAACCAGGGCCACCGCCGCGAGCATCGCGGCACGGTTTCGGCGCAGTCGAGAGATCGCGATCGCCCAGGTCCCCCGGCCCGGGCGGGCGGCGGCCTGCGTGGTCATGGTCACGTGCAGGTCATGTTTGCCGTTACTGCACCCAGGCTTGCTCGATCATGAATCCACCCACGACCGACGGGTTGTACTTGTAGTTGCCCACCCGAGCCGAGACGAAGTCGAGCTTGCTGCCGACGAACATCGGTACCCACGGCGCAGCATCGGTAACGAGCTTGTCGATCTCGGTCCACGCCTTGGCCGCCGCATCGGGATCGGTCAGTTGCAACGCCTCGGCCTCCTTGGTCTTCTTGTCGATCGCCGGATCGCAGAACATGGAGAGGTTCGGATTAGCCGTGCTGTTAGCCCGATATCCGCCGCATCCCACGACCACATCCAGGAAGTCCGCGGGCGCGGTGTAGTCCGGATACCAGTAGCTCGGACTGATCTGTGCCTTATTCGCCGAGTCCTGAACATAGGTGTACTGGACGCTGGAATTCATCGACTTCGAGCTTGCGTCGTATCCAAGTTCCTTCAGCAGCGAAACGAAGTAGTTACTGATCGCGGTGTAGCCATCCTCGTTCGTGGTGATGATGACCACCTTTTGCCCCTTGGTTCCCGACTCCTCGACGAGCTGGCGGGCCTTCTCCATGTCCGGTGCGCTCCACGTCGTCCCGGGGTCCTTCGTCCACGGGCAGTACGGCTCATACGACGGAAAGTTCGGCGGCAGCACCTGACAGGTGATCTCCGCGAGCTTCGGGCCACCCCAGATCTGCTGCAGCGCCTTGCGATCTGCCGCGTAATTGAGCGCCTGGCGGACCTTAAGGTTGTCGAACGGCGCGACCTGAGTGTTGAGAACCATGTGATACACCTGCGGCCTCGGGTCGATGAAGATCCGATCCTGGTACTTAGTGCTGATCTCCTCCAGCCGGTCGGCCGGGGGTTGGTCAGCGATATAGTCCGCGTCCCCGTTGGCGACCTGCGTGGTGCCCTCGTTCGGGTTGATCGCGAGGTTGAACTCGATCCGGTCCGGGTAGCCGTTCGGCTGCGCCTCGCCCGACCACTGCACAAACTCCGGATTGCGGACCATCACCATGCTCTCGCTGGGCGTGTAGCTCTCAATCATGTACGGACCGGTCGCAGGCAACGGCTTCACACCGGCTTCCTCGGCCGGAGTATCGGCCGGCAGGACATAGGCGAACGGAAGTGCGAGCTTCTGGAGGAAATCCGGATCCTTCTTGGCGAGTTTGAAGGTCACGGTCATGGCTGCGTCATCGGCGAGGATTCCATCGCTCAGATTGCATACCTTGCCGGCTTCCGGAGTTGCCTCGCACTCCGCGCCGCCCTTGATCGCCGAGTAGAAGTTCGAGACCGGGCCGGGCAGCTTGTACTGACGCTCGATCGTCGCCTTGAAGTCACTCGGCTTGACCTCCCGGCCAGTCGAATACTTCACACCCTTGCGCAGCGTGAACTCGTAGCTGAGTCCGTCCTCGCTTGGCTTCGGGATCTCGGTGGCGAGGTCGGGTACCAGGGTGTTGCCGTCCGCGCCGGGGACGCGCTTCCAGGTCAGTAGGCCGTCGTTGGTCATCCGCAGCAGCGACCAGTTGCCGTCATAGTCGATACCCGGGTCGATCGACGATCCGAAGCCCTGCCAGATGACCTTCATCGTGCCGCCCCGGTGCGGGCTGCCCAGCGTCTGATCCTTGGTCGGGTCGCCCGACGGACCCTGCGTTGCCGACGACGAGGCCGCCACGCTGCCGGTCGAGTCCGACGATCGACCGCAGCCGGCTGCACCGGCAACGACGACAGGAATAAGTAACAATCCGAACGTCTGACGGAACTTCATCTCATACTCCCTAGTGCACTCAATCAAGTGCGCGTTGCATTGCGGTGATGACTCGTTGCAATTCCTTGCGGGTGCGGGCGATGTGCCTGTCAAGTGAGCGCTGGATCCACGGGCCTTTCGCTCGGGCTTGCGGGATGCCTTGCAACGATGCGATCTCATCCCACAGATTCGGCCCGACGGGAAGGTGACTGGCACCGACCCAGTGCTCGCTCTTTTTGTTCTGGGCCCGCCGTTCCAGGTGTGTCGCGTGGGCATCGCGACTCAGGAGGGCTGCAACCTTGTTATCGCCGACTCTCAGCAGGTGTCGTGCCGCGCGCCGATCATCCTCCGCCATCAGAGCGGTGCGGGCGGCATTGAGTTCCCTGAGATCTTTCGCAAACTGGGTGTGTGGGTAGCAGGTCTCGATTGAGCTGTCGACTGCCGACAATTCGGTGCCGACCTTGGTGAAGGCCGCGCGGCCCTTGCGCTTACCGTGCCGTTCCGCTGCACGCTCGATGCCCGCGGTCGGAACGCCGCAGTCCTTGACGGCAGCTTTGAGATGGCGCGCCCGATCGGCGTGGTTGAGAATCCCGTCCGGATCCCGGTCGGCCATGAGTAGCAGGTAGGAGAAGAACCGCACCTGCTTCTCCAATTTGTTGAAGTCCAGGGCGTCGAGGGTGTCGAACTGGGTGTGATAGAGCGCTTTCTCAAACCACCTATCCCAGTTGAATGCGGTGACGCCGGGGACCCCGCGAATGAGGAACGGCCACTGTTCCGTTCCGGTGGAAGGACTGTCGCTATACCAACCGGTGTCGAGCCATCCCTTGGCTTCTCCGGTCCGGCAGGCCCCGCGCGCCCAGCGGGCGAGATCGGGCGGGGTCAGCATGATCATCCGCATGGTGGGGTGACCGCTGGCCTCGAGGCACAGGTGAAAAGCGGCGTTGGCGCCCCAGTCCGGGTGGGTATGGGCGACCTGCTCCCAGGCGCCGACGCACCAGTCGCAATCGGAGCCCACCATCCCGTACTCCTCGCCGGTACGAGAACTGAACGCCATCCGGTGGCGGGGGTTGATACCGGCCTGCTGGAGTGCTTCCGCCATGACGATGAGCGATGCCACACCGGTCGCGTTATCCCAGGCGCCATGATTCCAACCGTCGTGGTGGGCGCCGATGACGATCGGCTTACGCGGATCGCCGTCACCGAGATAACCGATCGAGTTGTAGCCCACGGCATCGCGGGAGAGCTTGGCATCGAGGGTGACCGTGGCCCTCGCGTCACCCCCGGCGAGTTTCTTCCTGATGTCGGCCGCATGTTCCTTGCGGATCAGAACGAACGGCGGAGCGCCGTCATGCCAGCCACTGTCGAACGCGCCGAGTGCGTTGGGGGCCTGGTAGTAGGGTCCGCCCGGCGGACAGTTGATGACGATCGCGCGGACCCCGCGCCGCCCGAGTTCAAGACCTGCCAGCCGCGGCGGATACGCCGCGCGATCCCAGTCACACAGCACGACCGCACCGGCGAGATCCATACCTTCGAGCGCCTTGCGATCACCACGGCCGACGTCGACGAAACGTGCGGTGATGCCTCTGGGACCGGTGCCCGGCACGCCTCCGAAGCTCGTCGCCTGGTAGGTCTTGCCGCCCGCGATCGCGACACTGGCCCCCGACAGGCGCCATCCGTCGACCCGGACCCGTTCGGTACCGCAGCCATCCAGGCCGGCGCGCCTGAGATTCGACGCGACGTACTCGGCGGTGGCTTTATCCTCCGGTGTGCCGGTGACGCGGTAGCCCAGATCGCACGAACCGATCTCACTGAGGTCTCGGACAATGGCGCGAAGGCGCTTGCCGGTGATAGGTAGCGATTCGGCGATCGCGAGGGCTTCGGGGTCATGCGCCCGTACGGTCTTCGCGCCGCGATTGAACGAGGGGGCGGCCGACATTCGAGCGAGCCTACTGAGCTTTAAGGCGTGGTGACCATCGAACCCAGGTAATACTTTTCCCGACCCGTCGGGTATCCGCCGCCGACGGTGGCGATGTGAACGTGGTCGAAATGGTTGGCGGTTTCGTTTCCGTAGTCCGCGGTCCAACTCGGCGCGCCGATGCCCGGATAAAAGCCCTGCCGCCAAATCACGTGCAGCACGCCCCACCGCTTCGCATTCGCCAAGGCGAACCCGGCGATCTGATTGCCGAGTTCAATACCTTCGGCTGAGTGGTAGTTCGGGATCATCACATCAATCGCCAACCCGTTGGGGTGCCACGGAAGTGGATCCTGCCGGACCCCGCCGATGGTCTGGATCTCCAGGAACATCGTGCTGATGGCTCGGGCGGCCCAGATGGTGTGGATCTGAAGCCCCTGCTCAGGTGCACGCCCGGGCGCTAACTCGAACTCAAAGTTCGCGTCGGGTACGGGTGCGCTGGCGACCAGCAGTTCCGCTTCCCTAGAACTTGCCGCCGGCGGCGCGGCGGCGGGCACGGAAGCGCTCGTCGGACTCGGTGCGGACACCGCAGTACCCGACGGGGCCGGTTTGCCCTGGGCTGCGAACATGGCGGCCGAGACGGCGACCGAGGCCGCAACGGCAAACCAGCGACCGCGGCCGTCGGCGAATACCCTCTTCACAGCGATTAGTTTAGAACGCGCAGTGATTGCTCAGTGCGAGTGGCCGTGGTGGCCGTGCCCGTCGTCGTCGTGCCCGGCCGGCTTTTCCACAATCGCGGTCTCGGTGGTCAGGATCATCCGCGCCACCGATGCCGCGTTGAGCACCGCCGAACGGGTGACCTTCACCGGGTCGATGACACCGTCGGCGATCAGATCACCGTAGGTCAGCGTGGCGGCGTTGAAACCATGCCCGGTGGGCAGTTCGCTGACCTTGTTCACCACGACCGAGCCGTCCATGCCGGCGTTGGTGGCGATCCAGTACAGCGGCGCGGACAGCGACGCGGAGAACACCTCGACGCCCAATGCCTCGTCACCCGTGACTGAGTCGCGCAGTTCCTTGAGCGCCGATCGGGACTGCACCAGTGCGCTACCGCCGCCGGTCACGATGCCCTCTTCGACGGCGGCCTTGGCGGCCGCGACCGCATCCTCGACGCGGTGCTTGCGTTCTTTGAGCGCGGTCTCGGTGGCCGCGCCGACCTTGATGACCGCAACGCCGCCGGACAACTTGGCCAGGCGCTCCTCGAGTTTCTCGCGGTCCCAATCGGATTCGGTGTTTTCGATCTCGGAGCGCAACTGCTTGACCCGGTCGGCGATGGCCTCATGGGTGCCGCCGCCGTCGACGATCACAGTGGAGTCCTTGGTGACCACGACGCGCCGGGCCGAGCCCAGGACCTCCAGGCCGACGTCGCGCAGCAGCAGTCCGACATCCGGGTTGACCACCTGTCCGCCGGTCACCACCGCCAGGTCATCGAGGAACGCCTTGCGACGATCCCCGAAGAATGGCGCCTTGACCGCGACGGCCTTGAGGGTCTTGCGGATGGCGTTCACCACCAGGGTGGACAGCGCCTCACCCTCGACGTCCTCGGCGATGATCAGCAACGGCTTACCGGACTGGGCCACCTTTTCCAGCAGGGGCAGCACGTCGGGCAGCGACCCGATCTTGTCGCGGTGCAACAGCACCAGGGCGTCCTCGAGGACGGCTTCCTGGGAGTCGAAGTCGGTGATGAAGTAGGCCGAGATGAAGCCCTTGTCGAAGCCGACGCCCTCGGTGACCTCGAGTTCGGTGTTCATCGTCGAGGACTCCTCGACGCTGACCACACCATCGCCGCCGACCTGGGTCATGGCCTCGCCGACCATCTCGCCGACCTCGGCATCGCGGGAAGACACCGTCGCGACCTGGGCGATGCCGGTCTTACCGGCCACCGGGGTGGCCGCCGCCAGCAGGGCCTCGGAGACCACATCGGCCGCGCGGCTGATACCGAGTCCGAGTGCGATCGGGTTGGCGCCGGCGGCCACGTTGCGCAGACCGTTGTGGATCATGGCCTGCGCCAGCACGGTGGCCGTGGTGGTGCCGTCGCCGGCGACATCGTTGGTCTTGGTCGCCACCGACTTGACCAGTTGCGCGCCAAGGTTCTCGAACGGATCTTCCAGTTCGATCTCGCGGGCGATAGTCACACCGTCATTGGTGACGGTCGGGCCGCCGAAAGCCTTGGCCAGCACCACATGCCGGCCACGCGGGCCGAGGGTGACGCGCACAGCATCAGCCAGCTTGTCGACACCGGCTTCCATCGCACGACGCGCGGTCTCGTTGAATTCGATCAATTTGCTCATGTGCTGCGTTCCCGACTTTCGCTTAAGCGCGTTCCGCCCCGGAAACCATCGCGTTAGACGCGGGGTTTCCGGGGCGGTTCACGGTTACTACTTGTTGACGACCGCCAGCACGTCGCGTGCCGACAGGATCAGGTATTCCTCGCCGTTGTACTTGATCTCGGTGCCGCCGTACTTGCTGTAGATGACGGTGTCACCCTCAGCGACGTCCAACGGGATCCGCTTCTCGCCGTCCTCATCCCACCGGCCGGGGCCGACGGCAACGACGGTGCCTTCCTGCGGCTTCTCCTTGGCGGTGTCCGGGATGACCAGACCCGACGCGGTGGTCGTCTCGGCCTCGTTGGCCTGAACGAGGATCTTGTCCTCGAGTGGCTTGATGTTCACGCTCGCCACGATGGAACCCTCCACTGTTATGGCTGTGGCCCGGGGCTGTTCCCCGGACCGAATCGGTTTAACCAGGTGATCGGCATTCGTCCGTGCCCTCGCGCCGTCATCGCGGGTGCCGACGTCAGGGGTTGTGCGCCTGCCGCCTAGCACTCTATACCGGAGAGTGCTAGCACTCAAGGGGGGTCCTCTGCGATTCGCCGTGGGCCGAATCAGCCCTGCTGACGGGGTCCGTCGAACTGCCGGTGGTCGATGAGCAGGTGGTCGGAGACGTCGCCCACCATCTCCACGTCGGCGATGCGCTCGGTGAAGTACCACCCGCCCGCATCACGGGCGAAGCGGTCGAAGTAGCGGCCCACCACGATCGGCTGCAATGCCACCCGGTCGGTGGCCTGCACGACACAGAAGGTCGAGCGGGCGGCGGCCGTGGCGTCATCGGCGACCTCGATGATGAGATTCAGAACCAGGTGCCGGGTCCCAGGCGTGCCCGGCCCTGAGGCGTCGGGAAAGCGCCGGGTGGTCATGGCGAACAGTCCGGCGATGTTCGCCGCACCGGACATGGTCGGCGTCTTGGCCCCGCCGAAATCTGCCCGGCCCAACAATGCGCCCAGGCCGTCGAAGTCACCGGAGTCGATCAGTTCGGCGTAGCGGTAGATGAGATCGGTGATCGCCCACCGGTCCTCGGTACTCATCTCACCTGCCCGGAAATGACCGGAAGACCCGGATCGGTGGCGACGTCCAGCGGTGACGGCGCCGCGCCGGCGGCGAGCAGATGTGCGGCGAAAGAAGCGATCATCGCGCCATTATCGGTGCACAACCGGGGTCGCGGTATGCGTAATGTCAAACCCGCTGCGGCACAACGCTGTTCAGCTAATTCACGCAGCCGTGAATTAGCCGCCACACCTCCGGCGATCAGCAGCGTGGACACACCGGTTTCGGTGGCCGCGCGCACAGCCTTGGCAGTCAGCACATCGGCGACCGCCTCCTGGAACGAGGCGGCGACATCGCCGTGGTGTGCGTCAGGGTGAGACTCGATGTAGCGGGCTACCGCGGTCTTGAGTCCGGAGAAGCTGAATGCGTACGGATCATCTCGCGGGCCGGTCATTCCACGGGGGAAGGCAATGGCGTTGCGGTCTCCGTCGTGGGCCAGATCGTCGAGCGCCTTCCCGCCGGGATACCCCAGTCCAAGCAACCGGGCCACCTTGTCGTAGGCCTCGCCCGCCGCATCGTCGAGGGTGCTGCCGAGCTCGATGATCGGCTCGGCCAGCGAGCGCACGTGCAGGAGGTGGGTGTGTCCGCCGGACACCAGCAGGGCGACACTGTCGGGTAGCGGACCGTGGTCGTAGACGTCGGCGGCGAGGTGCCCGCCGAGGTGGTTGACCGCGTAGAACGGCACACCCCAGGCCGCGGCGTAGGCCTTGGCGGCCGCCACCCCCACCATCAGGGCACCGGCCAGACCGGGTCCGATGGTGGCGGCGACGACATCGGGACGTGAGATTCCTGCGGTCGACAGCGCCCGCCGCACGGTGGGTCCGAGTGCCTCAAGGTGCGCGCGCGAGGCGATCTCGGGCACCACGCCGCCGTAGCGCGCATGCTCGTCGACGCTGGAGGCCACCTCGTCGGCCAGCAGTGCGATGGCCCCGTCGGGCTCGAGCAGGGCGATACCCACTCCGGTTTCGTCACAGGAGCTTTCGATGGCCAGGACGGTTCGGCCGGTCATTGCGGATCTCGCCGCATGGTGAAGGCATCGGCTCCGCTGCTCTGGTAGTAGCGCTTGCGCAGACCGACGGTGACAAAGCCGAAACTGCTGTAGAGCGCGATGGCCGGCGGGTTGTCAGTGCGCACTTCGAGATAGACCGCGCTGTCGGTCCCGGCGAAATCCAGCAGTCGGGTCATCATGGCGCGACCGATCCCGTTCCCCTGGTAGGCCGGATCCACCCCGATCGTGTGGATCTCGTATTCGAACGGCGGTGTACGGCCCAATCGCACGATGCCGGCATAGCCGACGAGGTGGCCGTCCACCCGGGCGGCGACATAGCGGGCCTCACGTGCGCGCAACGCACGCTGAAAGGCCACCTCGGGCCAGGGGTCGTCGCCGTCGAACAGCAGCGCTTCAAGTTCCGCGCACCGGGTCGCATCGGCTTCGTTCAACTCGTCGTAGACGATGTTCATCGGAGTCACCGCGCACGCTCGGCAAGTGTCTTGGCATCGGGGCGGCGCAGGTAGAGCGGAACCAGTGGCAGCGATTCAGCCTCCCAGTTGCTGACAGCGGCGAGCAGGCCGGCCGGCGACGGCTGGGCATCGACCACCAGCTCGGCGCCGTCGACTCCGACAGCGCTCATCGCACCCACGCCGGGTCCGTCGGTGCGCACCCCGTCGCGGTAGCGCGCCCAGTAGACCTCCCGGCGGCGGGCGTCAGTGACCACGAGTACCTCACCGGTCGTCTGTCCGCCGATTGCATCCAGCGAGCACACCCCGTACACCGGTATGCCCAGCGCGTGCCCGAATGCCGCGGCGGTGGCCATCCCAATCCGCAGGCCGGTGAACGGTCCCGGTCCGCACCCCACGACGACGGCGTCGATGTCACCCATCGTCAGACCCGCATCAGCCACTGCCGCAATGATATTCGGCGTGAGTTGCTCCGCGTGGGCGTGGGCGTCGACGGTAATCCGCTGGGCGAGCATTTCGGTCCGCCCCGCATCGTCGCGGCGCAGAACCGCGGCGATCACCGCAGGGGTGGCGGTGTCGATGGCAAGCACGGTTCGGGTCACGCCCGACTCCACTGCCAGGTCGCGGTGCGGGTGTCATCATCGATGCCACGGTGCAGGGTGACATCGAGGTGATTGGTCGACAGTCGCTCAACCAGACCCTCTCCCCACTCGACCACGACGACGGCGTCATCGAGGTCGGTGTCGAGGTCGAGGGAGTCCAGTTCCGCGAGAAGATCGGTGCCACTATCCAACAGGCGGTAGACGTCAACGTGCACCATCGCCGGTTGGCCGGCACGTCTGGCGCGGTGCATCCGAGCCAGCACATAGGTGGGTGAGGTGATCGGACCCTCGACATCCATCCCGCGGGCAATTCCCCTGGCGAGAGCGGTCTTTCCCGCACCCAGCGGACCGGACAGCACGACGACGTCACCGGCGCGAAGCCCACGTCCGAACCGTTCGCCCAGTGCGATGGTGTCGTCGACGGTCGGCAGTGTTGCCGTGCCGCGGTCCAGACGGAGGTCAGTCACGTGCCGTCGCCCGTTCCACCAGCCGAAGCAGGGCGTCGTTGATGACATCGGGTTGTTCCAACTGAACGAGGTGGCCGGCGCCGGGCACGATCACCAATTCCGAGTCGGGCAGCAACGCGGCCATCTCCTCGGAGTGTTTCACCGGGGTGAGCAGATCCCTTGTACCGCAGGCGATCAGAGTTGGAATCCGGGCCAGCACAGGCAGCGCCGCACTCTCGTCATGGACTTCCAATGCGTGCAGGAATTCGACCAGGGTCGCGATCGAGGTGCCGTGAATCATGGCCTCGGCGAACTCGACGACGCTGGGACTGACGTCATCGCCGCCGAACGAGGCGGTCCGCAAAATCGGCCGCAGCACCGAACGGGTGGCGCCACGGGTGCGGTGAATGAGCCCGGGGTTGTAACGGGCGGTGAACCGAACCGCCTCCAGTGCGGGGTTCTGCAGGATCTCTCCCAGTGGCGAACGGGGTAGCCCTTCCACCGCAGCCGAGATCAGCGCGGCGCCGACGACACAGGGTCCGTAATGCTGCGGGAACTGACGCGCATGGGACAGCACCGTCATCGCGCCCATGGAATGGCCCACCAGGATCACCGGTCCGCTCGGAACCATCACCCGCAGAATGGTTTCCAGATCCAGACCAAGTTGCCCGACGGTGTAGGTCGCGATCGGGGCCGCCGCGGACTGTCCGTGCCCACGTTGGTCGTAGAACACCATCCGGACCTGATCACCCCAGCGCTTGGCCAGTGCGGCGCGCTGGAAGTGGAAAGATCCCATCCGGAGACAGAATCCGTGCGCGAACACCACCGTCAACGGCGCGGTCACCGGGCCGACTTCGCGGACCACCAGTGGCGTGCCATCGCCCGTGGTGACAACGCAGCCCCGATCGGCATCGAGCAGGGCGAAGTCCTCGCCCGCGTAGGCGTCCTCGATCATCCTGTGCTGTCGTAGGGCCTTGGCAGCTGTGACGCCGGCGACCGCAGTGAGACCGGCGACTCCGGCCAGCAGTCCGGCCTTGCGGGCCGGACCCAACTTATCGGCCATCGGGGCCGGACCCGATGTGGCTGCGCAGCACCCGGCCGCGTGGGCTGGTGACGACTTCGTAGTGGATAGTGCCGAGTAGGTCGGCCCAGGTCTGCGCGGTCGGCTCACCGGAAGTGCCCGGCCCGAACAGGATCGCCTCGTCACCCTCGGCGACATCGGGAACACCGGGACCGAGTTCAACGACGAACTGGTCCATACAGATTCGTCCGACGTTGCGCCGCAGGCGGCCGTTGATCATCACATCCAGCCGTCCGCTCAGCATTCGGTACACACCGTCGGCGTAACCGATCGGGAGAAGTGCCACAGTTGTGTCTCGGTCGGCGGTCCAGGTGTGACCGTAGGAGACACCCTCGCCGGCGCGAACCGATTTCACCGCCGCGACAGTGCATTTCAGAGTCATTGCCGGCCGCAGACCCATCTCGCCGCGCTCCGGGATCGGGCTGAGGCCGTACACCGCAATACCCGGACGAACCAAATCGAAGGCGAGGTCAGGCCGGGTCATCGCCGACGGCGAGTTCGACAGGTGCGCCACATCAAAATCGACGCCGCAGTTGCGGGCCTCGGCGAGCATGGCGGTAAACCGTTGGGCCTGAAGATCATTGAGCGGGTTGTCTGGTTCATCACCGCTGGCCAGATGGCTCATGATGCCGCGGACCCGGATCGCGTCGGCGGCGACCGCCCGGGCAAGCGCGGTCAGCACGTCCGGGTACTCCTGCGGGCCGACTCCGTTGCGGTTCAAACCGGTGTCGACCTTGATCGTCACCTCCGCGGTGCGGCCGGTCCGGGCGACAGCGGCCAGCAGATCATCCAGTTGCCGCAGTGCGGAGATTCCGATTCCCACATCCGCGTTCAGGGCCGCGTCAAAGGCCGTGCCCGGGGCGTGCAGCCAGGCCAGCACCGGGGCGGTGATCCCGTCGGCGCGCAATGCCAGCGCTTCGGTGACGGTCGCGACGCCGAGTTCGGCCACCCCGGCCGCCAGTGCGGCGCGGGCCACGGCGGTGGCGCCGTGCCCGTAACCGTCGGCCTTCACCACCGCCATCACCTGGGCCGGGCCGGCGTGCTCACGAAGGACGGCGACATTGTGCGCGATGGCACCAAGGTCGACGACGGCTTCGCCGTTGACCGCCTGGGCCTGTGATTGCGTCGACGAAGTCGACGGTGTGGTCTGCATCCTCATGTCACCGCCGTGAATTGTCCCACGTCCGCTCCCCCGGCTGCCGGTAGCATCGCCCCGATGCCATTGCCTTCCGATCAGGAACTGGATGCCGTGCTGGACGAGTTCCCGGCATTGGCCGGGATGCCACGCCGACTCGAGGACCTGCCGGGCGGCCTGACTAACCGCAACGTCAAGATCACCACGGCGACCGCGGCCTATGTGGCGCGCTGCAGTGGCAGTGCCGGCAACCTGCTCGGCATCGACCGCGACAACGAGTACGTCAACTCAGTAGCCGCGGAGCAAGCCGGAGTCGGGGCGCCCGTGATCGACTACCGTCCAGACCTGGGCATCCTGTTGGTCGGGTTCATCGAGGGCACCACGCTGACCAATGCCGACATGGCGCGGCCGGATGTGCTGACGCGGGTTGCCGACGGATGCCGCGCGTTGCATAGCGGGCCGCGGTTCCGCGACCGGTTCAACATGTTCGAGCGCCAGCCCGAGTATCTGACGACTGTGCGGGACAACGGCTTCCGAATGCCTGCGGACTATCTTGATTTCGCCGACGAGTTCGCCACAATTGCACGGATTCTTGAAATAGGCGATCAGAGCACGGTGCCGTGTAATAACGATCTGCTGGCCGGCAACTTCGTCGACGATGGCCAGAAGGTCTGGCTGATCGACTACGAGTACTCAGGCAACAACGACCCCTGCTTCGAACTCGGCAATATCTGGGCGGAATGCGGACTGTCCGCCGACCAGCTCGCCGCACTCGTCGGCCGGTATTACGGCCGTCCACTGCGGCACAAGACCGCCCGTGCGCGTCTTCAGGGCATCGTCGGCAAGTATGGCTGGACATTATGGGGATGCATCCAGCATGGTTCCAGCGAACTGGAATTCGACTTCTGGGACTGGGCGATGCAACGGTATGAATCCGCCGTCGCCGAGTTTCGCGGCCCCGACTTCACTCGATTGCTCAACGACGCGCAGGCGCCGGACTAGGAGGACGATGTCGACTCCCGTTGTGCCCGAGCGTGCTCAGATCGTCATCATCGGCGGCGGCGTGATCGGCACCAGTGTCGCCTACCACCTGACCAAACTTGGCCGCTCGGATGTGGTTCTGGTGGAGCAGGGTCAATTGTCCTGCGGCACAACCTGGCATGCCGCCGGACTGGTGGGCCAGTTGCGCGCCTCGGAGAGCGGCACCCGGTTGGTTCAGTACTCCACCGCGCTCTATGCCGAGTTGGAGGCCGAGACTTCTCTGAGCGCGGGTTACAAACAGTGCGGTGGTGTCACGGTGGCCCGCACCGAAGACCGGATGACCCAGCTGCGACGCACCGCGGCGAACGCGACCGCCTACGACCTGGAGTGCGAACTCTTGAGTCCGGAAGCAGCTTTCGAGCGCTACCCGGTGATACGGACCGATGACCTGGTGGGCGCGATCTGGTTGCCCGCCGACGGTAAGGCCAATCCGACGGATCTGACGATGGCGCTGGCCAAGGGCGCCCGGCAGCGCGGTGCAAAGGTGCTCGAGCGGGTGCGGGTACTCGATGTGCTCACCACCGACGGCCGGGCATCCGGGGTGCGAACCGACGCCGGCGATATCGAAGCCGAGATCGTGGTGAATTGCGCCGGCCAGTGGGCGAAACAGGTTGGTGCGATGGCCGGGGTGAATGTTCCGCTCTACTCCGCGGAGCACTTCTATGTCGTCACCGAGGCCATAGACGGTGTACATCCCAACCTTCCGATCCTGCGCGACCCCGACGGTTACACCTACTTCAAGGAGGAAGTCGGCGGACTGGTCATCGGTGGCTTCGAACCTGAGGCCAAGCCCTGGGTGGCTCCGGACAAGATTCCCTACCCGTTCGAATTCCAACTGCTGGAGGAGGATTGGGAGCACTTCGAAATTCTCATGGAGAACGCCCTCCTGCGGATACCCGCCCTCGAGCACACCGGCCTCAAGAAGCTCTACAACGGACCGGAGAGTTTCACCCCCGACAACCAGTTCATCCTCGGCGAGGCGCCCGAGTGCGCGAACTTCTTCGTCGGCGCAGGTTTCAACTCGGTCGGCATCGCCTCGGCAGGCGGGGCAGGCCGGGCACTGGCTGAGTGGATCGTCAACGGATCGCCCACCACCGACCTCACGGGAGTGGACATCCGCCGGTTCGCGCCGTTCAACGGCAACGTGGCCTGGCTACACGACCGGGTCGCCGAAATCCTGGGCGTGCACTACGAGATTCCCTGGCCCAACCGGGAACTGACGACGGCACGGCCGTTCCGGCGCTCACCGGTATACCAACTGTTGGTTGACGCGGGAGCGAACTTCGGCAGCCGAATGGGTTGGGAGAGAGCCAATTTCTTCGCCCCACCCGGCATTGACCCGATCATCGAGTATTCCTGGGGCAAGCAGAACTGGCTGCCATGGTCGGCAGCCGAGCAGGTCAGCACCCGCACCGGTGTGACGGTGTTCGACCAGACGTCGTTCTCCAAGTATGTGCTCAGAGGCTCAGACGCCGAAGCGGTATTGCAGTGGCTGTGCACGGCCGATGTCGCTGTGCCGGTGGGCAGGTCGGTCTACACCGGCATGCTCAATGCGCGAGGAACCTACGAGGCTGATGTCACCGTCACCCGCACCGATGCGCGCGAGTTCCTAATCGTCAGCAGCGCGGCCAGTACCGTTCGGGATCTCGACCACATCGCCAGGAACATGCCGGCCGGTGCACGAGCCCAGGTCGTCGACGTCACCTCGTCGATGGCGGTGTTCGGGGTGATGGGACCGAAATCCCGCGAACTGCTGTCCGGCCTGACCGACGCCGACCTCTCCGACGCCGCCTTCCCGTTCGCCACCAGCAGGCTCATCTCGCTCGGGTATGCCACCGTGCGCGCCACCCGGATCACCTATGTCGGTGAACTCGGTTGGGAGCTCTACGTCCCGGCCGAGTTCGCCGTCGGCGTCTACGAGGACCTGATGTCGGCCGGCCGACGACTGGGCGTCGCGCGCGGCGGCTACTACGCGATCGAGTCGATGCGTCTGGAGAAGGGCTACCGCGCGTTCGGCCGCGAACTGACGCCCGGGGACAACCCGGTCGAAGCCGGATTGCTATTCGCGTGCAAACTCGACGGCGACGTCGACTTCCTCGGTCGAGCTGCAGTACGGCGCGCACGAGACGAGGGACCGCGACGGCGGCTGGCGAGCTTCGTCGTGGACTCCCCGGAGCCGATGCTGTGGGGCGGTGAGTTGATCCTGCGCGACGGCGCTGTCGCGGGCCAGGTGTCCTCGGCAGCCTGGGGTGCGACGGTGGGGTCCTGCGTCGGGTTGGCCTACCTGCGCGCGGCCGACGGCGCAGTAGTGACCCCGGACTGGTTGCGGGCGGGGAACTACGCCGTCAATGTCGGTGGCGAGGTTTATCCGATCACCCTGTCACTCAAGGGAATCTACGACCCGCGAAACGAGCGGGTTCGCGGCTAGTGCGCGAAGTGCTCCTGGGTGAAGTGGCCGCCAGGCCGGGTCGCGTCAAGGTGGCCCAGCACGGAGTGCAGGTCCTCCCATAGTGAGCGGGCCAGGTCCGCGGAGAAGCCTTCGCGGACCACCACCCGCAGCACTGAGATGTTCTCCGCACCCGGCGGCATCGTGTACGCGGGAACCTGCCACCCGTAGGACCGCAGTGCTGCTGACACATCGAATTCGGTGTAGCCCCAGCCCCCGTCAGGGCGACCCGCGCCGCCCGACAGCTTGAACGCCACCACCGGGATCTGTGAACCGTCGGTGATGACGTCGAAGTGTTTCGACTCGGCCAGCTGGCCGGCGAACCACTTGGCGGTATCGGACAGACACGTCATCACAGTGGTGTAGCCGGCCCGACCCAACCGCAGGAAGTTGTAGTACTGCCCGACGACCTGATTACCGCCCTTGGAGAAGTTCAGGGTGAACGTCGGCATGTCGCCGCCGAGATAATTGACCCGGAAGATCAGATCCTCGGGAAGCTGATCGGCATTGCGCCACACCACGAAACCAACACCGGGGTAGGTCAGCCCGTACTTGTGGCCGCTGACATTGATCGACGCCACTCGCGGCAGCCGGAAGTCCCACTTGAGGCCGGGCTGCAGGAACGGCACCACGAACCCGCCACTGGCGGCATCGACATGCACCGGAACGTCCGGCCCCTTTTTCGTCTTCGCCAGTTTGTCCAGTGCCGCGCAGATCTTGGCGATCGGCTCGAGTTCGCCGGTGTAAGTGGTGCCCAGGATGGCGACCACCCCGATGGTGTCGGAATCGACGTACTCGAGCACCTTCTCGGGCGTGATGACATAGCAGTCCTCGGTCATCGGGATATAGCGCGGCTCGACCTCGAAGTAGCGGCAGAACTTCTCCCACACCACCTGCACGTTGGATCCCATCACCAGGTTGGGCGTTCGGGCCTTCCAGGCATCCTTGTCCTTGGTGGAGACACGTTGCTTCCATCGCCATTTCAGCGCCAGGCCGGCGAGCATCACCGCTTCTGATGAACCCACGGTGGTGGCACCGATGGCGGTGGAGGCGTCGTCGTCGCGCAGATTCTCGGCGTGAAAAAGATCGGCAACCATTGCGATGCATCGTGATTCGATCGCGGCGGTGGCCGGGTATTCGTCCTTGTCAATCATATTCTTGTCGAAGGTCTCGGCCATCAGCTTCTCGGCCTCGGGGTCCATCCAGGTGGTGACGAAGGTCGCGAGGTTCAGCCGGGAGCTGCCGTCGAGCATGAGTTCGTCGTGAATGAACCGGTATGCCGCCGCAGGTTCCATCGAGTCGTTCGGCAACCGCAGTGACGGGATCGGTTCGGTGGACAGCCGGCCGGTGTAGGCCGGCGCGATGGACGGGGACCGGTATTTGACGTGCGGCATGGTTAATCCTTCGGTTTCAGAGTTCGGCAATCGCGCGGCGAATATGGGTAAGGATGCGCGATGCAGAGGTGGGCACCGACACCGGCCCCGGATCGGCGGCCGAAGCATTCGCGGCCCGGGCGTGAACGAACGCCGCGGCCGCCGCGGCCTCGCCCGGCGCCAGGCCGGCCGCCAGCAGTGCGCCGATGATGCCGGACAGCAGGTCACCGGAACCGGCGGTGGCCGCCCAGGAGCCGCCCGCGGGATTCAGATACACCCGGTCGGGCCCGGCGATGACCGTGACGTTGCCCTTGAGCAGAACGGTCGCGCCGAACGTCTCGGCAAGCCGGCGCGCGGCGACGACGCGGTCCGCGCCGGGGGGCGCTCCGGCCAGGCGGGCGTACTCGCCGGCGTGCGGGGTCAACACGGTGGGTGCCTGACGCCGGGTCAGCAGGTTCGGATGGGCGGCGAGCACGGTGAGCCCGTCGGCATCGACAACCACCGGCAGATCACTCTTCAGTGCGAACGTCAGGGCCATCAGCGCTGCCTCGTCGGTACCCAGGCCGGGTCCGACGACCCAGGCCTGGACCCGACCGGCCGACGACGCATCGGGTGCGATGACGACCTCCGGCCAGTGCGATACAACGTCGGCCGCGGCAGGCCCGGCATAACGGACCATGCCCGAGGTGGCCGCCACGGCGGCGCCGGTACACAGGACCGCCGCTCCTGGGTAGGCCGCCGATCCGGCCAGGATGCCGACCACGCCCTGGCTGTACTTGTCATCGTGTGGTCCGGGCATTGGCCAGTGGGCCTTGACGTCGGCGGCGTCGAAGCCCACCAGATCGGTGTTGGGAAGGTCCAGGCCGATGTCGACGAGTTCGACGCGCCCGCAGTCGGCAAGTGCGTGAACGGGTTTGAGCCCGCCGAAGGTCACGGTCAGCGCCGCGCGGACCGCCGGTCCGTTGATCGCCCCGGTTGCAACGTCGATCCCGCTGGGAATGTCGACGGCGACAACCGGGATACCGGCGTCCTCGATGGCACGAAATACCTCGGCCGCCGCCGGGCGCAGCGGACCGGAACCAGAGATGCCCACCACCGCGTCGATCACCAGATCGGTACCGGCACGAATGGTCTGCACCACCCGGCCGGCCGCGTCGCGGAAGGCGGTCAATGCAGAGCGGTGGGTGCGCTCGGGGTCGAGCAGAATGGCATCGGCCGCGACGCCTCTGCGGCGCAGCAACGTCGCCGCCCACAGTCCATCGCCACCGTTGTCACCGGAACCGACGACGACGCAGATCCTCCGGCCGGCGACAGCCCCCGTGCCGCGACGCAGTTCACCGGCGATCGCGGTGGCCAAACCGGTCGCGGCGCGGCGCATCAACGCGCCGTCGGGCAGGGCAGCCAACAGTGGCGCCTCGGCCGCCCGAATCTGTTCGGCGGTGTAATAAAACCGCATCAGGTGCTATTCGACCGTAACCGATTTGGCGAGGTTGCGCGGTTTGTCTACATCGTATCCGCGGGCCCGGGCCACCGCAGCAGCGAAGACCTGCAACGGAATCGTAGAAAGCAGAGGCTGGAAAAGCGTTGACACAGAGGGGATTTCGATGATGTGGTCGGCGTAGGGGCGAACCGTCTCGTCACCTTCCTCGGCGATGACGATCGTGATCGCGCCGCGAGCCTGAATCTCGCGAATGTTGCTCAGCAGTTTGCCGTGCAGCAACGCGGCGTTCTTGGGTGACGGCATCACGACGATCACCGGCAATCCGTCTTCAATCAGCGCGATCGGGCCGTGTTTGAGTTCACCGGCGGCGAACCCCTCGGCGTGCATGTAGGCCAGTTCCTTGAGCTTGAGCGCGCCTTCCAACGCCACCGGGTAGCCCACGTGACGGCCGAGGAACAGCACGGTCGGCGCCTGCGCGAAGCGACGGCCCAGTTCGGTCACCGAGTCCAGGTGGCCGAGCACCTGCTCCACCAGTGCGGGCATCGCCTCCAGTTCGCGAAACTCGCGTTCGACCTCGTCCGGGTATTTGGTGCCACGAGCCTGGGCCAGGGCGAGACCGACGAGGTAGTTCGCGGTGAGTTGCGCCAGAAATGTCTTGGTGGCCGCCACGCCGATCTCGGGTCCGGCGCGGGTGTAGAGAACGGCGTCGGCCTCGCGCGGGATCTGGCTGCCGTTGGTGTTGCAGATGGCCAGCACCTTGGCCTTCTGCGCTTTGGCGTGCCGCACCGCCTCCAGGGTGTCGGCCGTCTCACCGGATTGGGAGATGGCGATCACCAGGGTGCCGCGGTCCAAAACCGGGTCGCGGTAGCGGAATTCACTGGCCAGCTCGACCTCCACCGGCAACCGCGTCCAGTGCTCGATGGCATATTTGGCCAGCAGGCCTGAGTGGAACGCGGTGCCGCAGGCGACGATGAACACCTTGTCGACCTCACGCAACTCCTGATCGGAGAGGCGTTGCTCATCAAGGACGATCCGCCCGTCGACGAAATGACCAAGCAGGGTGTCGGCGACCGCGGTGGGCTGCTCGGCGATTTCCTTGAGCATGAAGTAGTCGTATCCGCCCTTCTCGGCGGCGGAGAGGTCCCAGTCGATGTGCAAGGGCCGGGCATTGACGGCATCGTCATTGCCATCGAAGTCGGTGATTCGGTAGCCGTCGGCGGTGATCACCACAGCCTGGTCCTGACCGAGTTCAACAGCGTCACGGGTGTAAGAGATAAAGGCGGCGACATCGGAGCCCAAGAACATCTCGCCCTGGCCAATCCCGACGACCAGTGGGGTGGACCGTCGCGCCGCGACGATGGTGCCGGGGTCGTCGTCGTGGGCGAACACCAGGGTGAAGTGGCCCTCCAACCGGCGAACGACGGCCAGCACGGTGGCGACGAAATCACCGGCCGTCTCGCCGTGCTGGTAGGCCCGCGCCGCCAGATGAACGGCCACCTCGGTGTCGGTGTCGCTGGCGAACTCGACACCGTGTTCCTCGAGTTCGGCGCGCAGGGTGGCGTAGTTCTCGATGATGCCGTTGTGCACCACGGCGAACTTTCCGGCCGCGTCGCGGTGCGGATGCGCGTTGCGGTCGGTAGGACGGCCGTGGGTGGCCCACCGGGTGTGACCGATTCCCGCGGTGCCACGCAGTTCGTCGGCGTCGGTCTCGGCCAGTGCAGCCTCCAGATTGGCCAGCCGTCCGGCCCGGCGGCGGACAGTGAGTCCACCATGACCATCGAGTATGGCCAGCCCAGCGGAGTCGTAGCCGCGGTACTCCATCCGGCGCAGAGCGTCGACCACGACAGCGCAGGCGGGCCGGTGACCCACATACGCCACGATTCCGCACATGAATAACCAGGATAGTCCGACCGACTCGGCCGACCGGTTCGGCTACGGTCGACAGGTGGCTCGGAACCGCAAGCTCTTCACCCCCCTGACCCGGAGTGGCCCGCACCGCGTCCTGCGTGGTGACCTCGGCTTTGCCGGAATTCCGGGCATTGTCTACACACCGGCTTCCGGTCTGGGACTGCCCGGGGTGGCCTTCGGTCACGATTGGCTCACCGGCGCAGACCACTACGCCAAAACCTGTGAGCACCTGGCCAGTTGGGGCTTCGTCGTGGCTGCGCCGGATACCCAACGCGGGTTGGCGCCGTCGGTGCTCAATCTGGCCGCCGACCTCGACGCCACACTCGACGTCATCACCGGGGTGCGACTGGGCCAGGGCGACATCAGTCTGGACCCTGACGCACTGGCCCTGGCCGGGCACGGATTCGGCGGTGCGGCGGCGGTGGTCGCCGCAGCGGATGGAACCCGGGCGAAGGCGGTGGCGGCGGTATTCCCATCGGTCACCAAACCGTCGGCGGAGCAGTCTGCTGCGGCGCTGACGATTCCTGGCCTGGTGCTCGCCACGCCCGACGACCAGAAGTCTTTGCGCACCGACGCACTCGAGGTCGCTGCGGCATGGGACGGGTCCATTCTGCGGGTGGTCGAGAAGGCCGCCGCAGCAGACTTTGCCGAGAAACGCCGCCTGCTGGGACTTCTCGGCTTCCCGGGATCGCGCAACAGCACCCAAAAGACGGTGCGGGCACTGCTGACCGGATTCCTGTTGTTCCACCTGACCGGCGATGAGGCCTACGGCGCGTTCGCCGAACTCGATGTCACATTGCCACGCACCGCATTGCCGGACCCGGAGGCCCCCGCGGTGACGCATGAGGACCGGATTGTGGCTTTGTTTCGCTGACCGGATATAACCGATTCATGAGAACCGGCGTATTCCTGTCATATTCGGGCGGCTTCCGCGAAAGCGTCGAGCAGGTCGCGGTGCTGGAGAAGCAGGGTGTCGATCTCGCTTTGGTCGCCGAGGCGTACTCCTACGATGCGGTCAGCCAGTTGGGCTATCTCGCCGCGAAGACCTCCACCATCGAACTCGGGTCTGGTGTCTTTCCGATTTACACCCGGACACCCACACTGCTGGCGATGACGGCCGCCGGCCTGGACTACGTCTCCGACGGCCGGTTCCGGTTGGGCATCGGGACGTCGGGTCCGCAGGTGATGGAGGGCTTCCACGGCGTGCCATTCGACGCGCCGATGGGCCGCACCCGCGAAGTCGTCGAGATCTGCCGACAGGTGTGGCGCCGCGAGAAGGTCTCCCACCAGGGTAAGAACTATCAGATACCGTTACCGCCGGATCGCGGAACCGGACTGGGTAAATCACTTCGGCTGATCAATCACCCTGTGCGCGAACGGATTCCCATCCATATCGCCTCGCTGGGTGAACAGAATGTCGCGCTGACCGCCGAAATCGCCGAGGGTTGGCAACCGATCTTCTACTACCCCGAACGAGCCGATCGCGTGTGGGGTGACGCACTGCGGACCGGAACGGCCAAACGCGACCCCGCACTCGGCGAACTCGACGTTATGGTGGGCGTCTCACTGGCCATCGGTGACGACGTCGAGGAACGACTGAACTGGGCCAAACCTCAACTGGCGCTGTACATCGGCGGTATGGGCGCCAAGGGCAAAAATTTTTACCACAACGTCGCCACCAAGTACGGGTTCGGCGAGGTCGCCGATCGCATCCAGGATCTTTATCTGTCCGGGCGCAAGGCAGAGGCGGTCGCAGCGGTGCCGGACGAACTGGTGCGCAATATCTCGCTAATCGGTCCGCGAGGTTACGTCAAGGAACGGATCGCCGCCTTCGCCGAAGCGGGCGTGACCACCCTGCTGGCCACCCCGGTGACCGGTGACCCAGCCGAGTACGTCGATTTCATCGAGCAGTTGCAGGCGTTGCTGGACTAGCGCTACCTCATTGGCCGACCCGGGGTAGTTCGTCGGCGGCGATCTCGCACGGGGTGGCGACATCAGCCGCCGCGACCGATGTGGGTGGCGGCGGTGTCGCGGTTGGTGGCGGTGGCGGCGGTGGGACGGCGGGTTCAGGCGTCGCCACGACAGGTGCGGTGCCGACGGGCTCAGCCGGGGCGACGGGCTCAGCCGGGCCTGGCGCGGCAGTGACTGAGACGGCAGCCGGGACCTCTGCGGCAAGCAGGGTATCCGGACGCGAATACTGCTCTGGGACAACCGATTTAACGTCGGTTAGTGACCCATCGGGGGTCCTGGCCTCGGTCGTAACGGCGGTCGGCCCGGACGGGGTGTCGGCGTAGGAACCCAATGTCTGCGCTATCCAGGTGACCAGGCCCGCCAGCGAGCCACCGATATCCGGTATGCCGGGTAGCGCACCGACCGGTGCGCCGGACGTCCAGCCCTGCCCGGGCGACGGCGACAGGGGCGCTGATACCGGCGCTGATACCGGCACGGGAGCCTGATCAGGAACTGGCTGTGGAGCCGACGGTATGGATGGCCGCTGGGGCGGCGTCAACTCGGCCGGGCGGGCAGGGGTCTCGAACCGCGGTGCCGGGAGTTCCCCGAGTCGGCTGACGGCCACGTCATAAGCCGCCGCCGCCTCGGTGCCCAAACTCGCTACTGCCGAGAAGTCACCGCTGCGTGCCGCGTCGACCTTCGCATCCACGAGGTGCTCGAGTCCGACCCGTAGCGCCGTCAACGCAGCCGCCGCTGATCGAAGCGACGCGACAATCTCGGCGGCAGCCGCTGACTGGCGTGCCAGAAATTCACCAGCGCTCGAACCTGAGCCACCGAGCCAACTGTGGCTTACCAGATCGAGCGCCTCCCGATGGACGCGAAGCGCCTCCTCGGCACCCGCGGATGCCGCACTGAGGGCTGCGGCGTCGGCGTCCAGGATGTCGAGGCGCAGTCCGTCTTCGGCGTAATACCAGTCCTGAATCTGCTGCGGCGAATCGGCCACGCTCGCCGCGCCCTGAGCCAGCCGGGACCGGACCTCGAAGGTCATCGCAGGGTGCCCTGCGCGCGCGATTCGGCATCGGAATAGCCCTGCGCACCGGCTCGCAGTGCCGCACTCGTCTCGCGCGCCACAGCAGCCCAGCGCGCGAGATCGGCCACCACCATGTCGACACCCATTCGGACCGCGTCACCTGCCCGACCGTGTGCGCGGCCCGCGACCGCGCCGTCGAACTGCAAGCCGGCCAATCGGGTTCGCAGCGTGCCGAGCACAATATCGGCGGTGGTGTCCAGGCGCTGGGCGGCCGCCGCCAGTGCCGCCGGGTCAACCGATGTTGTTCCCATATCGGGTTTGACGCGAACCTGCCGGTGTCGGTTCCGTCGAAAGGATCAGCCTTCGGTGCTGACCGATTTGGCGACCCGGGCAGCCACCTGACGCGCGGTGTCCTCGTCGGCCGCCTCGACCATGACCCGGACGATCTGTTCGGTTCCGGAGGCCCGCAACAGGATTCGGCCGGTATCACCAAGTTCGGCCTCGGCCAGGGCCACCGCGTCACGAACCGCGGGAGCCTGCACGGCAGTGGCCTTGTCGGCGACCTCGACATTGATCAGCACCTGGGGAATTGAACGCATCGGCGCGGCCAACGCGGCCAACGAGGAACCCGTCTGCACCATCCGCGCCATCAACCGAAGTCCGGTGAGGATTCCATCGCCGGTGGTGCCGAACGCGGGCATCACGATGTGACCGGATTGTTCGCCGCCGAGGCTGAACCCACCGGAGCGCAACTCCTCAAGGACGTAGCGATCACCCACGCCGGTTGTGCGCACGTCGATCCCGGCCTCCCGCATCGCCAGATGCAGGCCGAGGTTGCTCATCACCGTGGTGACCAGTGTGTCGGCGACGAGTTCGCCGGACTCGTGCATGGCCAGAGCCAGCACAGTCATGATCGCGTCGCCGTCGACCACCTGACCGCAGGCATCCACCGCCAGGCACCGGTCGGCGTCACCGTCGTGGGCCAAACCGAGATCTGCACCCTGGGCCACCACCACCGCCTGCAACTGCTCGAGATGCGTTGAGCCGCAACCCTCGTTGATATTGAGACCATCTGGTTCGGCGTTGATCGCGATGACTCGCGCACCGGCCGCAGCGTAGGCGCGCGGCGCTGCCACGGATGCCGCGCCGTTGGCGCAGTCGACAACCACAGTCAGCCCGTCCAGTGCTGCGCCGGCTGCGGTGGCCAGGTGAGCGAGATAGCGGTCGAGTGCGTCGGGGGCCTCGAGCACCCGGCCGATCTCAGCGCCGGTCGGGCGTATGCCGGGCCCCTGGGCGACCAACTCCTCGATGCGGTCCTCGGTGTCGTCATCGAGTTTGTGCCCACCGGGACCGAATACCTTGATGCCGTTATCGGGCATCGGGTTGTGCGATGCGGAGATCATCACGCCGAAGTCCGCGTTGTATGCGGCGGTCAGATAGGCCACTGCCGGCGTCGGAAGTACACCGACCCGCAGCGCGTCCACACCTTCGCTAGCCAGTCCGGAAACCACTGCGGCCTCCAGCATCTCGCCGCTGGCCCGGGAGTCACGCCCGACGACCGCGACACTTCTGCCGGGGTGGCCGCTGGCCCGCGGTGCAGCGAGGCGCCGGGCCGCGGCCGAACCGAGAGCAAGAACCAGCTCTGCCGTCAGTTCGCGGTTGGCGACGCCTCGCACACCATCGGTCCCGAATAATCGGCCCATCTGGGGTAGCCGATCAGCGCTTGCTGTACTGCGGCGCCTTACGGGCCTTCTTCAGGCCGTACTTCTTACGCTCGATTGCGCGCGGGTCACGGGTGAGGAATCCGGCCTTCTTCAGCGCCGGTCGATCCTCGGGCTGCACCAGGATCAGCGCACGCGCGATCGCCAACCGCAGCGCGCCGGCCTGACCCGAGGGGCCGCCACCGTCGAGGTGGGCGTGGATGTCGAAGCTGTCCACCCGGTCGACGATGACCAGCGGCGCCTTGATGAGCTGCTGGTGCACCTTGTTGGGGAAGTACGCCTCCAGCGTGCGGCCGTCCAGATGGAACTGTCCGGTGCCGGACACCAGTCGCACCCGCACCACGGCCTCTTTGCGACGGCCGACGGTCTGGATCGCGTGCTCCAGGATCACCGGTTCGCGGCGTTTGGGTTCGGCAGCGGCCGCGGGGACGTCCGCGGGAACCTCTGCCGTGCCCTGAGTCGCGTCCTCAACGGTGCCCTCGGGGGTCACGTCGGTCGTCTCGGTCGTCTCGGTCACACTGTCGTCAGTCACTGGGCCACCTGCTTGATCTCGAACGGAATCGGCTGCTGTGCGGAATGCGGATGATCCGGACCGGTGTAGACCTTCAGTTTCTTCTGGATCTGCCGGCTCAGCTTGTTGTGCGGCAGCATGCCGACGATCGCCTTCTCGACGACACGGTCGGCATGTTTTTGCATCTCCTCGCCGACCGTTCGGGCACGCAGACCGCCGGGATAACCCGAGTGGCGGTAGGCCATCTTGTTGTTGAGCTTGTCGCCTCCGATGGCGACCTTGTCGGCATTGACGACGATGACGAAATCGCCGCCGTCGACGTTGGGCGTGAATGTCGGCTTGTGCTTGCCGCGCAGCAGTGTGGCTGCAGCAACGGCGAGTCGGCCGAGCACCACGTCGGTGGCATCGATGACGTACCACGAATGCGTGGTCTCACCGGCCTTCGGCGTGTACGTGGACACAGCGGTTACCTCTCCTGTTTCGGGTGGATCCCGGGTGACCCGGGTGCCGGTCGGGCATCGACGGCCTCGGAAATCCCGGCGACCAGCACTGACCCGGGATCCTCGTTTACCCCGCGGAATGATCCCGCGCGGTACCGCATGCCGAGGCATCAGCCTACCTGCGACGATCCGCGCAGGTCAAAACGCCCGCCCGGGGCGGCCAACCCGGCGACTGAGCGGTCCCGACGGCTCTCCTCCGTCGAAACCGCACGGCAGCCGGATTAGTGCGGTCCGCACGGCAGCCGGTGAAAAACCGGACGACACAGGGTTGGACGCTCACCGCCGCGCGTCGGTTCCGGTTTCCTTAGCGGAACGCACCGCCTGTTCGCACGGCTCACGGATGGCGTCCTGGCGGTCCGGGGCGCTCTGGCAGCCGATGCTGATCCGCGTCGGGCCGGCCAGCACGATCACCCATCGGATGACGCGGCCGGCCCGGATCTCGCGGTAGCTCACCGCCGGACGGCCCGCCACCTCGTCGGCCGGGTCAAAATCCACGAACACCCCGGGATCCTGCTCGGCGATCCCGCGCCGCAGTACCGCGGCGGCTTGGGCCAGCGTGGTCTCGGGCGCGTACGACTGAGTGATGTGCAGGGCGAGGTCGGCATCGGCTGCCGAACTGACTTGCACACGGCGCGACCCGGGTCCGCCGGTGACCCGTTCGACGATCCAGTGCGGCGGAACGCCGACCGCGATGCGACCCTCCACGAGGATTTCGGCCTGCGCGACCGGGTCCTGATCGGCTGCGGGCGGCGCGCCCGGTGGCCTCCCGGCCATGCCGGCGGCGACGCCGACCACCAACATCACCGCCGTCACCGCAATGAGCAGGCGCGCCGCGCTAACCGCCCGGCGCGGCGTTACGACGTCCGCGGCACAGTCGGCGACATCTGCTTCACACACCGTAAAACCATGGCGGGACAGTGCTTTTCGAATCAGTGCTTCAGTGTGTGCCGAACCCGGGACTCCCGGCGGAGCATCAAGGAGAACCACGTCGGACTCGGCCAACGCCACGACGGTATCGACGACCGATCCAAGGTCACCGCGGTCCAGCACCCGTGTCGTCGAACCGCTGCACACCGCGATGAGTTCGCCGGCGATCTCGATGACCGGCCCGGCATCCGGGTGACCACGACGGGCCAACTCGGATCGACTCATCGCGACGACACCGCCGACGGCTACCGCCGTCGTCGCCCCGATGACCCGCTCGACCCGCGCCCGCGACCACCAGGACGGGTGCACAACCACCACCGAATCCGGGCGTGTTTCCAAGATGGTCGAGATCAGCGAACGCCATAGGTCCGCAACCGAAACCGGACGACCGTCGATCAGTGCGGCAGGGTCGTCGATCCCGTCGACGGCCGTCGACACCAGCGCAGCATCCGGCCGTTCGCCGCGACCGCCGCGCAGTGCTCGCACGGTCACGGGTCCGACTTCCAGAACGCTGGGCACCACCTCACGCTAAGGCCGCGCGCGATCCGGTCGCCGCACCGATCCACAGGCAGAGCCGCCCGAGTCACCGCCGGCGGGATCGTCGTTCACGATAGGCGGCGACGTGCTGACGATTGGCGCAGTTTCCGGTGTCGCAAAAAATCCGGGATCGGTTGCGGGACAAATCGATCAGCACCGCCTCGCAGTCCTCGGCCGCACAGATCTTGAGTCGACGCAGTTCCCCGGAGCGGATCAGATCAGCCAGCGCCATGGCCATCTCGGCGCCCATCCGAGCCGCAAGTGGGTCGTCGGCCGAGGCAAGGTGCAGATGCCAATCCGGCATCTCGGGATGACGGGTGAGCCAGGGCGATGCGCGAGTCTCCACCAGGAGCGCGTTGACCTGATCGACGGTGCGTACTTCGTCCCGAGCGGCCGCCCAGATCCGACCGAGTCGGTCGCGCAGACTATGCACCGCGGCGAGTTCCGCCGGATCGCGGTCGCGACGGCCCGTCCATCCGAATTCGGAAAGATACGCGTTCAACGCCGCCTCGTCGCCGAGTCGTTCGCCGACCCCCCGGTTGGATTCGCCCCGGTTGCTGTTGACCAGGACACCGGCAGCCCGCAATGTGAGCTCGGTGTCATGACTGAACAGCATTTGACTCGGCATTCCTCCCGGCCGTAGTGTCACGACCGTCACTCAGTTTACTCATGACACTTACGCCCACCACCACCCACCAGGGAGGAATCCCGTGTCGACGCCGCACGGCCGCGATCAGTTTCGGATCGGCCTGTTATTCGCGACCGGATCGGCGGTGACATTCGGCTTCTCCGGGCCGCTGGCGAAGTCACTGATGGAGGCCGGTTGGTCTGCCACGGCGGCAGTCACCGCCCGGTTGGCACTGGGTGCCCTTGTGCTGGCGGTCTTCGCCACGATCGTCAAGCCCGACTGGCTTCGCGAGGCCCGCACCCACGCCCGAACCGTGGTGACCTACGGAATGATTCCGGTGGCCGGCGCGCAACTCTGCTTCTACAACGCCGTCGCACACCTTCCGGTCGCGGTGGCATTACTGGTGGAATACACCGCTCCCATCCTCGTGGTCAGCTGGATCTGGGCCACCACGAAACAGGCCCCCGGTCGACGGACAATTGTCGGCGCGGCGCTGGCTATCGCCGGAGTGACACTGGTGCTCGACATCTTCTCGCCGGTGACCACGGGCACCCATATCGACCTGGTCGGCGTCGCCTGGGCGTTGGGCGCCGCGGTCTGCGCCGCCTGTTACTTCGTGATGTCCGACGAAGTCACCGCCGACGGTTCCGGTCTGAACGCCATCACACTGGCGGCCGGCGGCCTGATTGTCGCCGCGGTCACCATCGCACTGCTGGGCATCTCCGGGGTGATGCCCCTACAGTTCGCCACCAACGATGCGGTTCTCGGCGGCAGCAGCGTCCCGTGGCTGGTTCCGGCGGTGCTGATGGCAGTCGTGGCCACCTCGATCGCCTACACGCTGGGCATCAGTGCAATCGCCCGACTGCGTCCGAGTTTCGCCTCCCTCATGGGTCTTGCCGAAGTGTTGTTCGCCGTACTGGTCGCCTGGCTGCTGCTCGGCGAAGCGATAGGTCCAATTCAGGCCGTCGGCGGGACCGTGGTTCTGCTCGGCCTCGCACTCGCTCGCCCGGCAAGCCGCGGAAGCGTCGGCGGGTCGATTCAGGGCGCATCTGCCACAATCCCGGTATGAAATCTCGTTCGACAACTGCGCGTGCCGCCGCAGCGACCATTCTCGCTTTCGGCACACTAGTTACCGCACTACCGTGCGCACCGGCCGCCAATGCGCTGGGCTGCAACGACATTGAAGTGGTCTTCGCCCGGGGCACAAGCGAACTACCTGGTCTCGGCCGCGTCGGCGAATCGTTCGTCGACAATCTGCGGGCCCGGGTCGGCAACCGCAGCGTAGGGACATACGCGGTCAATTACCCCGCCAGCTACGACTTCCTCACTGCTGCCAACGGCGCCAACGACGCCAGCGCCTATATCCAGAACATCGTCAACACCTGCCCGGACACCAGGCTGGTCCTGGGCGGTTACTCGCAGGGCGCAGGGGTCATTGACATCATTACCTCGGTGCCGTTCCCCGCGATCGGATTCACCAACCCACTACCGCCGGAGATGGCTGACCGAATCGCCGCGGTGGCGGTATTCGGCAACCCCACCGCCAAGGTCGGCCTGCCGCTGACGTCCAGTCCGGTGTACGGAACCAGGGCAATCGACCTGTGCAACACCGGTGACCCGGTGTGCTCGGCCGGCAATGACGTTCCGGCTCACCGCAACTACGGTCCGGCCGGCCTGACCAACCAGGCTTCCGCATTCGTGGCGAGCCTGCTCGGTATGTGAGGATTGGCCGATGCGATTCATCTCCGCCCTGGTCGCCGTAGCTGCTCCGCTGGCGCTGGTTGTCTCGAGTCCCGCCGCCCATGGCGCGCCGTGCCCCGACGTGGAGTTGATCTTCGCTCGCGGCACCAGCGAACCAGCCGGCGTCGGACGCGTGGGGCAGGCACTGGCGGAGCAGTTGTCGGCCCAACTCGGCGGTCGCAGTCTCGGCATCTACGGCGTCAACTATCCGGCGACCTATGACTTCCTGGCCGCCGCCGATGGCGCCGCCGACGCCACCAACCGGATCGCGGCAATGTCGCAGCAGTGCCCCGCCACCCGGTTCGTTCTCGGCGGATACTCCCAGGGCGCCGCCGCGGTCGACATGCTTCTGGGCATACCGCCACTCGGTGCCAAAGTCGGCGACGTCGGGTCGGCGCCACCCCTGCCTGCCGGCCTCGCCGACCGGGTCGCCGCGGTAGCCGTCTTCGGAAATCCCTCAACCAAATTCGGTGTCCCGGTGTCGGCCGCCATGATGCCGTTCGCGGGCAAGGGAATCGATCTGTGCAACGACGGCGACCCGATCTGCTCACAGGGCCGCAACCCGTTCGCGCACACCAGCTATGAGAAGACTCCCCTGGTGGGCGAAGCCGCAGGCTTCGTGTCCGGGTTGCTCTGAGGCCGACCATAAACCGGGCTACCATGACCTGATGGTGGTGAGACAGGTGAGCAGTGCGGTGTCAGTGATATCGGCAGCCACCGCCCTGGTGCTCGCCCCGCCGGTACAGGCTGCACCATGCCCCCAGGTCGAAGTGATCTTCGCCCGCGGCCGGGTCGAACCACCAGGCATCGGATGGATCGGCGAAGCCTTCGTCGACGCCCTGCGCAGTAAGACCGGTAAGAGTGTGGGCGTTTACGCGGTGGACTACCCGGCAGACACCGAAGTCATCCAGGGTGCCAACGATATGAGTAGGCACATCCAGTACATGGCCGCCAACTGCCCCGACACCAGACTGGTGCTCGGCGGATATTCGTTGGGTGCCGCCGTCGCCGATATCGTGCTGGGCGCCCCCACGTCGATGTTCGGCTACACCAACCCACTGCCCCCGAGCGTGAATAACCACATCGCCGCGGTCGCGTTGTTCGGCAACGGAACCATTCCCTTTTTCGGCCCGGTATCCGAGGTCAGTCCGATCTACGGCGGTAGGACGATCGACCTGTGCACCGAGGCTGACCCGATCTGCAGCGGCAACCTGGATCCCAACAACCCCATCGGAGACGCCATCGGCAACTGGTCTGCCCACCAACAGCCGGCGTATATCGACTCCGGCCTGGTCGATCAGGCCGCCGCGTTCGCGGCGGCGCGACTCTAGTCGCCGGAGCGCTTGTCGCGGGTCACCGCGACGCGCGCAGCCAACTGATCATCGGGTGGGTAATCGACGCTGACTAACGTGAGCCCGCAGGCAGGAGCGGCCGCAAAATCGCTGGAGCGCTGCCCGGCGGTCAAAAGCGTTGCGCACCAACTGGGTTCACGACGGCCCTCGCCGACGGCCAGCAGTGCCCCGACCAATGACCGGACCATCGACCAGCAGAACGCATCCGCCGTCACATGGGCGATAACCTCGTCACCGTCGCGAACCCAGTCCAGGCGCTGTAACTCCCGGATGGTCGTGGCACCGGGTCGATGCCGGCAGAACGCGGCGAAATCGTGCAGTCCCAACAACGATCGGGACGCCACGGCCATCGCGTCGATATCCAGTGGGCGCGGCCACGGCGTGACGAAACGGGCGTGCTGGGGTTCGGCTCCGAACGGGGCCAACGTCAGGCGGTAGGCGTAGTGGCGCCGCAGTGCCGAGAACCTGGCGTCGAAACCCGCGGGCGCCCGAACTACCCGGCGCACCCGGACATCGGCAGGCAGGAAGCGGGAAAGCCGACGAACCAGTGCGGCGAACTCAGGTTCGCCGCTGCGGTGCCCTCGGGCGTATGCATGTACGAGGGCGCTGCCGGGAATGTCGACGTGCGCCACCTGGCCGGCGGCGTGCACCCCGGCGTCGGTACGTCCGGCTGCGAACAGGCGCACCGGTGACCGGAACACCGTCGTCATGGCAGCGTCAAGCACTCCCGCAACAGTGCGGAGACCGTCCTGTACCGCCCACCCGCTGAAATCCGTTCCGTCGTAGGCGATGTCGAGACGCAGGCGGACTGCAGGATCCGGGTCAGGACTGGTCAGGCTCAGACTGCTCCTCGGCGACCTCGGCGGTCTCGGCGTCGGCGATCCCGGCGTCCTCCGCTTCGATCTCCTCCAACGGGGTCTCGCCCGCCTCCGGCTCCAGGGTGTCCACCGCCTCCGGCTCCAGGATGTCCTCAGCCTCCGGCTCCAGGATGTCCTCAGCCTCCGTCGCGACGGGGGCCTGTGCGGCTTCGGCGGCCTTCTTCGCGGCCTTATTGGCCGCACGGCGGGCCCGATCGGCCTCCGAGGTGACCGTCTTCTCCCGAACCAGTTCGATCACGGCCATCGGGGCATTGTCGCCCTTGCGCGCCTCGACCTTGATGATGCGGGTGTAGCCACCCTCACGGTCGGCGAAGAACGGCCCGATCTCGGCGAACAGGGCGTGCACCACGTCCTTGTCGCGGATCTTCTTCAACACCTCACGCCGGTTGTGCAGCGTGCCCTTCTTGGCATGGGTGATGAGCTTCTCGGCGTACGGCCGAAGCGCCCGGGCCTTGGGCTCGGTGGTCTTGATCCGGCCGTGCTCGAACAGCGATGTGGCCAGGTTGGCCAGCAGCGCCTTCTGGTGCGAGGACGACCCGCCGAGGCGAGGCCCCTTCGTGGGCTTGGGCATTGCAATCTCCTAGTTGGGCCGATCCCCGTATCAGGTAGGACCGGGCAGGGATTAAAGCTGTTCGGTTTCGGCGAAGTCCTGATCGGCGTCCAGGTCGTAGCCGACGTCGGCGCTCCAGGTTCCGGTGGCGACGTCATATCCGGCCACCTGGGACGGGTCGAAGCTGGCCGGCGAGTCCTTGAGTGACAGACCCAGCTGATGCAGCTTGATCTTGACCTCATCGATGGACTTCTGGCCGAAGTTGCGGATGTCCAACAGATCAGACTCCGTGCGCCCGACGAGTTCGCCCACGGTGTGTACGCCTTCACGCTTGAGGCAGTTGTAAGAGCGAACCGTCAGATCGAGATCATCGATCGGCAGCGCGAACGCCGCGATATGGTCGGCCTCGGCCGGCGACGGGCCGATTTCGATACCCTCGGCTTCCAGGTTCAGTTCCCTTGCGAGCCCGAACAATTCAACCAGGGTCTTGCCCGCCGACGCCAAGGCGTCGCGTGGGCTGATGGAGTTCTTAGTCTCCACATCGAGAATCAGCTTGTCGAAGTCGGTGCGCTGCTCGACGCGGGTGGCCTCGACCTTATAGGTCACCTTGAGCACCGGCGAATAAATGGAATCGACCGGGATACGGCCGATTTCGGCGCCGGAGGCCTTGTTCATCACGGCGGGAACATAGCCACGGCCGCGCTCGACGACGAGCTCGATCTCGAGCTTGCCCTTATCGTTGAGTGTCGCGATGTGCATGTCCGGGTTGTGCACGATGACTCCGGCGGGCGGCACGATATCGCCTGCCGTGACCGCACCGGGCCCCTGCTTGCGCAGGTACATGGTGACCGGCTCATCCTCATCGGAGGACACGACGAGGCCCTTGAGGTTGAGGATGATGTCGGTGACGTCTTCCTTGACACCGGGAACCGTGGTGAACTCGTGCAGGACGCCGTCGATGCGGATGCTCGTCACGGCTGCGCCGGGGATCGAGGACAGCAGGGTACGGCGCAGTGAGTTACCGAGGGTGTAGCCAAATCCCGGCTCGAGGGGCTCGATGATGAACTGCGAGCGGTTCTCGGCGATGACATCTTCACCCAGTGTGGGTCGCTGAGAGATCAGCATCTTCTTCTCATATCTCCTTCTCGGCACCCGCTATTTGATGCCGTTAGGTACCTGCGGAACGGCCGTCCCGCAGATTTACTTGGAATAAAACTCGACGATGAGCTGCTCGGTGAGCGGGACCTGGATCTGCTCCCGGGTGGGCAACTGATGGATCAGGACTCGCTGACGCTCGCCGAGTACCTGCAGCCAGGACGGGATCGGGCGGTCGCCTGCGGTCTCCCGCGAAATCTGGAACGGCAGGGTGTTGATCGACTTGTCCCGCACGTCGACGATGTCGTACTGCGACACCCGGTAGCTCGGGACGTTGACCTTGACGCCGTTGACCGTGAAGTGGCCGTGGCTGACCAACTGACGCGCCATCCGACGGGTCCGCGCCATGCCGGCCCGGTAGATGACGTTGTCCAGCCGGCTCTCGAGGATCTGCAGCAGGTTCTCACCGGTCTTGCCGACGGACCGGTTCGCCTCTTCGTAGTAGCGGCGGAACTGCTTCTCCATCACGCCGTAGGTGAAGCGCGCCTTCTGCTTCTCCTGCAACTGCTGGCGGTATTCGCTCTCCTTGATCCGCGCGCGGCCGTGCTGGCCGGGCGGATAGGGGCGCTTCTCGAACGACTGATCGCCGCCGACGAGGTCGACGCCGAGCCGGCGCGACTTGCGGGTCATAGGACCGGTGTAACGAGCCATTACTGTTCTTCTCCCTAAACCCGGCGCCGCTTGGGCGGACGGCAACCGTTGTGCGGCTGCGGAGTGACATCGGAAATCGCGCCAACCTCGAGGCCGGCGGCCTGAAGCGAACGGATCGCGGTCTCGCGGCCGGAGCCCGGACCCTTGACGAATACGTCGACCTTCTTGACGCCGTGCTCCTGGGCCTTGCGGGCGGCATTCTCGGCCGCCAACTGGGCGGCGAACGGTGTCGACTTACGCGAGCCCTTGAAGCCGACGTGTCCCGACGACGCCCAGGCGATGACATTGCCCTGCGGGTCGGTGATGGACACGATCGTGTTGTTGAATGTGCTCTTGATGTGCGCGGCGCCGTGCGGGACGTTCTTCTTTTCCCGGCGGCGGGTCTTCTGACCCTTCTTGGCGGCGGCGGTTTGGCCGGCCTTTTTTGCTGGTGGCATGATTTATTTGGCCTTCTTCTTACCGGCGATGGTGCGCTTGGGGCCCTTGCGGGTGCGCGCATTGGTCTTGGTCCGCTGTCCGCGGACGGGTAGGCCACGGCGGTGCCGCAGACCCTGATAGCAACCGATCTCGATCTTGCGTCGGATATCGGCCTGCACCTCGCGGCGCAGATCGCCCTCGACCTTGATATTGCCTTCGATGTACTCGCGAAGTTGAGTGAGTTGGTCGTCGGTGAGATCCTTGCTCCGCAGATCCCGGTCAATACCGGTGGCTGCGAGGATCTCCTGGGATCGGGTACGACCGATACCGAAGATGTAGGTCAGCGCGATCTCCATGCGCTTATCGCGCGGTAGATCCACGCCTACTAGACGGGCCATGTGGTGGCATTCCTCTTTTTTCTGCGGAGGTCTGTTCCCAGTCCATCCCGGAGGTTTCCGGGGCCCGGCCTCCGTTCCGGGCGTGCGCACTCGGCGTATCCGGGTGCTGGTTCTGGGAGGTCTTCATTGAGTTGTACGTGCGGCCAACCTGCCGCAGGGGCTAACCCTGCCGCTGCTTGTGCCGCGGATCAGAGCAGATCACCATGACCCGCCCATGCCGACGGATCACCCTGCACTTGTCGCAGATCGGCTTGACGCTCGGGTTCACCTTCACGGCGGTCCTTCTGGATAGTTCTTGACGGTTGTCGTTGGCGAGCTTGGACTTGCTGCTACCGGGCTACTTATACCGGTAGACGATCCGGCCCCGGGTCAGGTCATAGGGCGAGAGTTCCACCACAACCCGGTCCTCGGGCAGGATGCGGATGTAGTGCTGCCGCATCTTGCCGCTGATGTGGGCGAGCACCTTATGACCGTTCTCCAGCTCAATGCGGAACATCGCATTGGGCAGGGGCTCGACCACGCGGCCCTCGACCTCGATGGCGCCGTCTTTCTTGCCCATATCCTCACAGATTCTTGCGTTGTCGATCTTGCAGTCGGGCAGCCTGAGCCGACTGCACAACGTGAGCCGGTGGAAAAAAGGATCCAGGACTGGACATGCACGAGTCGGCGCTAAAACCGCGCCAGCGGCCTACGATACCCGCTGGGCATGCGCTTCGCCAAAATGGCTCCGGAGATCTGGGCCGATAAGACGCATAGATAAGGTGGGCCGATGCGGCTCTTGGTCACCGGCGGCGCGGGCTTCATCGGGGCGAATTTCGTCCACAGCACCACGCGCGACCACGCCGAATGCTCCGTCACGGTGCTCGACGCACTGACCTACGCCGGCAGCCGGGAGTCGCTGGACTCCCTGGGCGAGAAGATCCGGCTTATCGAGGGCGACATCACCGACGAAGCCCTTCTCGACCGCCTGGTCGCCGAGAGCGACGTCGTCGTGCACTTCGCGGCCGAAACGCATGTGGACAATTCGCTGGCAGACCCGGCGCCGTTTCTGCGCAGCAACGTCATGGGCACATTCTCGATGCTGGAGGCGGTTCGTCGGCACCGGGTCCGGCTGCACCACGTGTCCACCGATGAGGTCTACGGCGACCTGCCACTGGACGGGGAACTTAGGTTCACCGCGACCACGCCCTACAACCCGTCAAGCCCCTATGCGGCCAGCAAGGCCTCGGCCGATCTGCTGGTCCGCGCGTGGGTTCGGTCCTTTGGCGTCGCTGCCACGATCTCGAACTGCTCCAACAACTATGGGCCCTATCAGCACGTGGAAAAGTTCATCCCGCGCACGATCACCAACGTGCTGACCGGGCAGCGGCCCAAGCTCTACGGCACCGGCGCCAACGTGCGGGACTGGATTCACGTCGACGATCACAACAGTGCGGTGTGGCGCATCCTCGAAGACGGAGTGTCCGGGTCGGTCTATCTGATCGGTGCCGACGGCGAACGCGACAACGCCACTGTGCTACGGATGATCCTGGCGCTGATGGATCGCGAACCCGACGACTTCGACCACGTGGCCGACCGCGCTGGCCACGATCTGCGGTATGCGATCGACTCGGCCCCGCTTCGGGAGGAACTCGGCTGGACGCCCCGGCACACCGACTTCACTGCGGGACTGGCCGCCACCATCGAGTGGTATCGGGACAACGAGTGGTGGTGGGGACCGCTGAAGGACGTGACCGAGGCCCGGTACCGGGAGTCAGGTGATGTGAGATGAGTTTTCGCGAACTTTCGGTGCCGGGCGCGTGGGAGATCACCCCGCAGTTGCGCGGCGACAGTCGCGGATCGTTCTTCGAATGGTTCACCGAGAGCGGGTTTGCCGACATGACCGGGCACAGCTTCGACCTGCGTCAGGCCAACTGCTCGGTGTCGGCGGCCGGGGTGCTGCGCGGTCTGCACTTCGCGCAGGTTCCGCCGAGTCAGGCGAAGTATGTGACCTGCCTCAAGGGGTCGGTGTTCGATGTCGCAGTCGACGTCCGGATCGGGTCGCCCACCTACGGTCAATGGGACTCGGTTCTGCTTGACGATGTCGACCGTCGCTCGATCTACATCTCCGAGGGACTAGCACACGGGTTTCTTGCGCTGCAAGATGATTCGACCATCATGTACCTGTGCTCGGCGCCCTATTCGCCGCAGCGGGAGCACACCATCGCCCCGGGCGACCCGGCAATCGGCATCGACTGGCCACTGCCGCACGAGCAACTTCTGCTGTCCGATCGCGATGCCGACGCGCCCAGCCTCGCCGAGGTGCGGGACGCCGGCCTGCTGCCCGACTGGGCGCAGACCCAGGCCTTCGTCGCGGAGTTGCGCGCCGGGCCGGACATTTACTAGGATATGCAAGTATCTCGATCAACCCGGCCGGAAGGCAGCCCATGAGCACCACAATTCAGCATTTCATCGACGGCCGACGCAGCAACCTGGCCAGCAGCCGAACCGCGGACGTCTTCAACCCCAGCACCGGCAAGGTGCAGGCACAGGTGCTGCTTGCGTCGGCGGCCGACGTCGACACCGCCGTCGCCTCCGCGGTCGAGGCGCAGAAGGAATGGGCGGCGTTCAACCCTCAGCGCCGTGCGCGGGTAATGATGAAGTTTGTTGAGTTGGTCAACGCCAACTCTGACGAACTCGCCGCACTGCTGTCCATCGAGCACGGCAAGACCGTGCTGGACTCACTCGGCGATATCCAGCGCGGCATCGAGGTCATCGAGTTCGCCATCGGGATCCCGCACCTACTCAAGGGCGAATACACCGAGGGTGCAGGCACCGGTATCGACGTGTATTCGATCCGTCAGCCTCTCGGAGTCGTCGCCGGCATCACGCCGTTCAACTTCCCCGCGATGATCCCGCTCTGGAAAGCCGGGCCGGCGCTGGCGTGCGGTAACGCGTTCATCCTCAAGCCGTCCGAACGTGACCCCTCGGTTCCGGTGCGACTGGCCGAACTGTTTCTCGAAGCGGGGCTGCCACCGGGTGTCTTCCAAGTCGTCCAGGGCGATAAGGAGGCGGTCGACGCCATCCTCGCGCATCCCGATATCAAGGCCGTCGGCTTCGTCGGCAGTTCCGACATCGCGCAGTACATCTATTCGGGTGCTGCAGCGACCGGCAAGCGCTCGCAGTGCTTCGGTGGCGCCAAGAACCACATGATCATCATGCCCGACGCCGACCTCGATCAGGCCGTCGATGCTCTGATCGGAGCGGGATACGGCAGCGCCGGCGAGCGGTGCATGGCGATCAGCGTCGCCGTTCCGGTCGGCGAGGAAACTGCAAATCGGTTGCGCGCCAGGCTCATTGAGCGGGTCAACAATCTCCGGGTCGGCCACAGCCTTGATCCCAAGGCTGACTACGGTCCATTGGTCACCGAAGCCGCGCTCACGCGGGTGCGGGACTACATCGGCGCCGGTGTAGAAGCTGGAGCCGAGATCGTGGTCGACGGACGCGAGAAGTCGAGCCATGAACTGACATTCGGCGATGAGAGCCTCGAGGGCGGCTTCTTCATCGGCCCCACCCTGTTCGACCACGTCACCACGGATATGACCATCTACACCGATGAGATCTTCGGGCCGGTGCTGTGCATCGTCCGCGCGAAGAACTACGAGGAGGCGTTGGCCCTGCCCAACGAGCACGAATACGGCAACGGCGTCGCGATCTTCACCCGCGATGGGGATACCGCCCGCGACTTCGTCTCGCGCGTCCAGGTGGGCATGGTCGGCGTCAACGTGCCGATTCCGGTTCCGGTGGCCTACCACACCTTCGGCGGCTGGAAGCGCTCCGGTTTCGGTGATCTCAATCAGCACGGCCCGAGTTCGATCCAGTTCTATACCAAGACCAAGACGATCACCGAGCGTTGGCCGTCGGGCATCAAGGATGGCGCCGAGTTCGTCATCCCGACCATGAAATAGGCGATGACAATGGACTTCACCACCCTCGACGACGATGAACGGGTGATCGCCGAGACGGCGGCCGCTTTTGCCGCCAAACGCCTTGCGCCGCATGCCCTGGAGTGGGACAAGGCCAAGCACTTTCCGGTCGAGGAGATGCGCGAGGCCGCGGAGTTGGGCATGGGAGCGATCTACTGCGGCGACGATGTCGGCGGCAGTGGACTGCGCCGGCTGGATGCCGTGCGGATCTTCGAACAGTTGGCCGTCGCCGACCCTGTGGTCGCGGCCTTCATCTCGATCCACAACATGTGCGCATGGATGATCGACAGCTACGGAACGCCCGAACAACGCAAGTCATGGATTCCCCGGCTGGCATCGATGGAACTGATCGCCAGCTACTGCCTGACCGAACCCGGCGCGGGATCGGATGCAGCGGCATTGCGCACCAGGGCCGTGCGGGATGGCGACCATTACGTGCTCGACGGCGTCAAGCAGTTCATCTCCGGTGCCGGGGTCTCTGATGTGTACGTCGTCATGGCACGCACCGGTGCGGACGGCCCGCGCGGGATCTCAGCCTTCATCGTCGAAAACGGCACTGCCGGTCTGAGTTTCGGCGCCAACGAGGACAAGATGGGCTGGCATGCCCAACCCACCGCACAGGTGATCCTCGAAGGTGTGCGAGTTCCCGCGGATGCAATGCTCGGCGGTCCCGAGGGTGAGGGCACCGGGTTCGGTATCGCGATGAGCGGACTGAACGGCGGACGGCTCAACATCGCGGCGTGTTCACTCGGGGGCGCCCAGGCCGCCTACGACAAGGCCACCGGCTACCTGGTGGACCGGCAGGCATTCGGCGGCGCGCTGATCGACGAACCCACCATCCGCTTCACGCTGGCCGATATGGCGACGGCACTGGAAACCTCACGGCTGCTGCTGTGGCGCGCGGCCAGTGCCCTGGACAACGACGAGGCCGACAAGGTCGTGCTGTGCGCGATGGCCAAACGCTACGTCACCGATTCCTGCTACGACGTCGCCGACGACGCTCTGCAACTGCTCGGCGGGTACGGGTATCTGCGGGAGTACGGCCTGGAGAAGATAGTCCGGGACCTGCGGGTGCACCGAATCCTGGAGGGCACCAACGAAATCATGCGCGTGGTGATCGGCCGGGCTGAATCCGTTCGGGCGCGCGCCTCAGCATGACGGTTCCGAAGGAGATGGACTCACGATGACCACGATCGCTTTCCTGGGCCTGGGCAATATGGGTGGGCCGATGGCCGCCAACCTGGTCAACGCCGGCTATCACGTGCGGGGATTCGACCCGGTTCCCGCCGCGCAGGAGGCCGCGGCCGACAGTGGTGTCATCGTCATCGAGAGCGCAGCCGCTGCGGTGGACGGCGCCGACGTCGTTGTCACCATGCTGCCGAACGGCACCCTGGTGCGCCAGTGCTACGCCGACGTCATGTCATCAGCCACCGCAGGAGCACTGTTCATCGACTCCTCGACGATCGCCGTGGATGACGCGCGCAGCGTGCACTCCTATGCCGTCGACCGCGGCTTCGCCCAACTCGATGCACCGGTGTCCGGTGGAGTCAAAGGCGCCGTTGCCGGCACGCTGGCGTTCATGGTGGGCGGTGGCTCGGACGCCCTGGAAACCGCCAGGCCGGTGCTGGAACCCATGGCGGGCAAGATCATTCACTGTGGTGACTCCGGGGCGGGCCAGGCCGCGAAACTGTGCAACAACATGCTGCTGGCTGTTCAGCAGATCGCGGTCGGCGAGGCATTCGTGCTTGCCGACAAGCTGGGCCTGTCGGTGCAGTCGCTGTTCGACGTGATCACGGGAGCGACCGGTAACTGCTGGGCGGTGCACACCAACTGCCCGGTGCCCGGCCCCGTTCCGACCTCGCCGGCCAATAATGAGTTCAAACCCGGCTTCGCCACGGCGCTGATGAACAAGGATCTCGGGCTGGCGATGGCCGCGGTGGCCTCCACGGGTGCGTCGGCCCCGCTGGGAAGCCATGCCGCGCAAATTTATTCGGAGTTTGCCGCCGAACATGCGGACCTGGATTTCAGCGCCGTGATCGAGACCCTGCGGACTCACTGAGGTCTCAGAAATCGCCCGCGTGGTGGCGCAGCGTCTCAATCGACGCCACCAGTGCGCGCGCGTGCGCCACGGACAGTCCGACATCGGCGAAAACCTGCTCGTTGAGGGTGACGGTGGCATCCTCGACGGTTGAGCGCCCCAGATCGGTGATCTGCACAAGTGTGGTGCGACCGTCGGTGGGGTGTGGAATCCGCTGAACCAGGCCGTCGGACTCCAGGCGTCGGATGGCGTGGGTGACGCTGGTGACGTGGACCTGCAACCGGTCGGACGCCTTGGTGATGGGCAGCGCCCCGGTGCGACTGAAGGCCAGCAGTCGGAGTAGCTCGTAGCGCGAGAAGCTCAGATCGTAGGGCCGCAGCGCGTTCTCCACCCGCGCCAGCAGGATCTGATGAGCTCGCATCACCGAGGTCACTGCAACCATTCCGTCGGCGACGTCGCCCCACCCGGCGCGCTCCCAATTGGCACGCGCCGAAGCGATGGGGTCGCGTTTGTCCGGCGACGAGGACACGGCGGGCAGTCCTACACCGTGAGGATCCGCGGGCCGGACTCGGTCACCGCGACGGTGTGTTCCCAGTGGGCGGCCCGCGAGCCGTCTGTGGTGACCACAGTCCACTCGTCGTCGAGGATCCGGGTCCGGGTGGTACCCAGCGTCAGCATCGGCTCGATGGCCAGCACCGAACCGACCGCCAGCAGCGGTCCGCGTCCGGGTTCGCCCTCATTGGGCAGGAACGGGTCCATGTGCATGCTCTGGCCGATCGCGTGACCGCCGTATCCGGCGACGATCCCGAACCGGCGCCCGTGCGTCTGCTCGGCCGCGCGGGCGCCCATCTGAATGGCATGTGAGACGTCGGTCAGCCGGTTTCCCGCCACCATCGCCGCAATGCCGGCTTCCATGGCCGCCCGGGTGGCGGCCGAGAGTGCCTCATCGGCGGGTATCAGGGCGCCAACCCCGAAGGTGACCGCGGCATCACCGTGCCAGGAATCGATGATGGCGCCACAGTCAATCGACACCAGATCGCCGTAGGCCAGCACCTCGCCGGCCGAGGGGATTCCATGCACCACACGGTCGTTGACCGATGAGCAGATGCTCGCAGGATAGCCGTGGTAGCCGAGGAACGACGGGGTGCCACCGGCTGCCCGGATCACCGCCTCGGCGACGTCGTCGAGATCTTTGGTGGACACCCCGGGCGCCGCGGCCTGCTGAACCGCGCTGAGCGCGGCGGCCACCACTGAACCGGCCGCGGCCATGACGTCGAGTTCGCCGGCTGATCGGGCCGGAACGGTCTTGCGGCTGCGCAGCCCGGGCAGGGACACCATCGGGAACGTCAGCGACCAAGCAGGTGCAACGCCCGAGCGAAGACTTCGTCCAGGGCGCCGACGGCGTCGACCGTCTTGAGCTCATGGTGGTAGTAGTCCAGCAGTGGGGCGGTCTCGTCGCGGTAGACCTTCATCCGGTTGCGGATCACGTCTTCGGTGTCGTCGGCGCGGCCACGGCCCTGGAGACGGTTCACGAGTTCATCCTCGGGCACCCGCAACTCCAGTACCGCGTCCAGAGAGAGGCCACGGCGTTCCAACATGTCATGCAGGGCCACGGCCTGCTCGACGGAGCGGGGAAAGCCGTCGAGGATGAAGCCGGCGGCCACATCCGTATCGTTGAGCCGATCGTCGACAAGAGCATTGGTGAGGCTCGCGGGCACCAGATCGCCGGCGTCCAGATACTGCTTGGCTTCCAGGCCCAACTTGGTACCGGTACTGATGTTGTGCCGGAACAGGTCTCCGGTGGAGATCTGCGGCACGCCGAGACTCTCGGCCAGCTTGGTCGCCTGGGTGCCTTTACCCGCACCCGGCGGACCAAGTAGAACGATTCTCACTTGAGGAACCCTTCATAGTTACGTTGCATCAGCTGGCTCTCGATCTGCTTCACCGTGTCCAGGCCGACGCCGATCATGATCAGCACCGCGGTGCCACCGAATGGCAGGTTTTGCACGCTACCGCTATTGCCGATCTGTAGGAACAGGTTCGGCAACACCGCGATCACGCCAAGGTAGATCGAGCCGGGAAGGGTGATTCGGTTCAGCACGTAGCTCAGATAATCGGCGGTGGGCTTGCCGGGACGGATACCCGGGATGAAGCCGCCGAACTTCTTCATCTCGTCAGCACGCTCCTCGGGGTTGAACGTCACCGAGACATAGAAGTAGGTGAAGAAGATGATCAGGCCGAAGTAGACCGCGACGTAGGTCGGGTCGGCCGGATTGGTGAGATGATCGGCGACGAAGCGGTCCCACCAGCCGTTGCCCGGGCCGCCCTTCCCGCTCTGGATCAGCTGGGTGATCAGGTGTGGGATGTAGATCAGCGACGAGGCGAAGATGACCGGGATGACGCCGGCCTGGTTGACCTTCAACGGCAGATAGGTCGAGGTGCCGCCGTACATCTTCCGGCCGACCATGCGCTTGGCGTACTGCACCGGTATGCGGCGCTGGCCCTGCTCGACGAACACCACGCCGATGATGATGAGTAGCGTCGCCACACACACCGCGGTGAATACCGCGCCGCCGCGGCTGTCCAGAATGGACTTGCCCTCCGCCGGGATTCGCGCGGCGATACCGGCGAAGATGAGCAGCGACATACCGTTGCCGACGCCGCGTTCGGTGACCAGTTCGCCCATCCACATCACCAGGGTCGCGCCGGCGGTCAGTACCAGCACGATGACGATGAGCGGGAAGATGCCCTTGTCTTCGATGATGTCCAGCGAACAGCCCTGCAGGAGGCCGCCATTGGCGGCCAGCGCAACGATGCTGGTGGCCTGCAGGATGGCCAGCGCTACCGCAAGATAACGCGTGTACTGCGTCATCTTCGCCTGGCCGGACTGACCCTCCTTGCGCAACTCCTCGAAGCGCGGAATGACCACCGTGAGCAACTGCACGATGATGCTGGCGGTGATGTAGGGCATCACGCCCACGGCGAACACCGACAGCTGCAAGAGCGCACCACCGGAGAACAGGTTGATCAGCGAGTAGATCTGCGATCCGGCCCCGCCGCTGACCTGTTCGATGCACTGGTGAACGTTCTTGTAATTGACGCCAGGCGACGGCATCGAGGCACCGGCCCGGTAGAGAATGACGATGCCGAGGGTGAAGAGGATCTTCCGCCTCAGGTCAGCCGTCCGGAGCGACGAGATGAAAGCCGAAAGCACTGTTCCTCCTGAGCAGCCGGACCCTCGTCGCGACGTGCCGATGCGGCTGGCCGGGCCAGCGTTCGGATAAACCTTCTGCAGCGGCGATCTCCACCGGATTACCCCGGTGATGACGCGCGTCTGAACAGTCTACGAGACTAACAGTTCGCCCAGGCTGGCCGGGAATCTGTTCGGGCTCTGGACCCAAGGCTTCCGCCGGGTGCTTATATTAGCTAAGTAAGGGCGGGCCGCGTCCCGCGATGCGAAAGGCTCCGATGGCACGCACTGATGACGACACCTGGGACCTTGCGTCCAGCGTGGGAGTCACCGCAACCCTGGTGGCGGCCGCCCGCGCGCTGGCGAGCCGTGCGGACGATCCGCTGTTCGTCGACCCGTTCGCCGCCGAGTTGGTGCGGGCGGTTGGTGTCGGGGCTTTGACCGCGGCACTTGAGGATGGCTCCGATCTCGCCAACCAGGAGGCAACCCGGACGATGATCGAGGTGATCGCGGTTCGCACCAGGTTCTTCGACGATTTCTTCATCGAGGCCGGCCGGGAATCCGCGATCCGCCAGGCCGTCATTCTGGCCTCCGGGCTCGATGCACGTGCCTACCGACTGCCGTGGCCGGCCGGAATGACGATCTATGAGATCGATCAGCCGGACGTCATCGACTTCAAGTCGCGAGTGCTGGCAGATCTCGGCGTCGCCCCCACCGCCGAGCGACGGTCCGTCGGGGTGGATCTCCGCGATGACTGGCCCGCGGCGCTGCGTGCCCACGGTTTCGACACAGCCGCACCGACCGCGTGGATCGCGGAGGGCCTGCTGATCTACTTGCCGCCGGATGCCCAGGACCGGTTATTCGACAACATCACCACGCTGTCCGCCCCGGGCAGTCGGATCGCCACCGAGTACCACCCCGACGGCGGATCCGGCATCGCCGAACGGACGTCATCTATGCGAGCCCAGTGGGCCGGCCAGGGATTGGACCTGAACCTCGGCGACCTGTTCTATGGCGGCGAGCGCGAGCCGGTCGTGAACTGCTTGACTCGACTGGGCTGGCAGGTGGGCACCCGCACTCGCCCCGAGATGTTCGCCGAATTCGGCCGGCACTATCCCGACGATCCGGCAAGCGCACCGCTGCGTACATCATTGTCCGTCACCGCAATCCGGAAGTAGCGCTGAAATGTCATCACCCAAGATGTCGTCACCCACGATGCCGCCACCCAAGATGCCGCCACCCGAGTCGAGCCGCCGGGACGGCGACTCGTGGGACCTCGCGTCCGGTGTCGGCGCCACTGCTACGGCAGTCGCGGCTTCCCGCGCCGTTGCCCACCGCGCCGACCTGATCAAAGACCCGTGGGCTGAGCCGTTGGTCACCGCGGTCGGCATCGAGCACTTTTCGGCGATCCTGGCCGGCAGCGCCCCCGGTGATGGCTCCGATGTGGAACGGATGGCCAACGGGATGGCGGTGCGGACGCGCTATTTCGATGATTTCCTCTCCGATGCCACCTCGACGGGCATCCGGCAGGTGGTCATCCTGGCATCCGGTCTCGACACCCGCGCCTACCGGCTGCAGTGGCCGGCCGACACGGTCGTGTTCGACGTCGACCAGCCAGGCGTGATCGACTTCAAGGTTGCGACGCTGAACGGCCTTGGCGCAAAACCGACAGCCCAAGTGCGCAATGTCGGCGTCGACCTGCGCGATGACTGGCCGGCTGCGTTGCGCACCAACGGTTTCGACGCCGGCAAGCCGACGGCCTGGATCGCCGAGGGCTTGCTGATCTATCTGCCTCCGGACGCCCAGGACCGACTGTTCGATCACGTCACCGGCCTCAGTCATCCCGCCAGCCGACTGGCGACCGAGTACATGCCCACCATGGACGCGTTCACCGGGGCGTCCGGCGACGATGAGGAGCCGGGCGAGGACCGCTGGCGGCGACTCGGCTTCCAGGATGACCTGGCCGGTTTGGTGTACGTCGGCGAGCGCAGCCACGTCATCGACTACCTCGAGGGGCTCGGCTGGGAGGTGCACGGCAGTGTGGTGCAGGACCTGTTCGCCGCCAACGGTTTAGCGCAACCCGATGATGAGATGACTGAGAAGTTCGCGGGTTTCCAGTACATCGCCGCGACGCTGGTCTGAGGTCGGCCATGGCACGCAGTGATCGCGACAGCTGGGATCTCGCATCGAGTGTCGGGATTACGGCAACCATGGTGGCCGCAGGCCGAGCGATGGCCACCAAAGACCCCCGTCACCTGATCGACGACCAGTTCGCCGCACCTCTTGTACGCGCGGTCGGTATCGACTTCTTCGTGTCGATGATCGACGGCACCCTCGACAGTTCGAAGTTCGACGACATCGCACCGGATCGAGTGGCAGCCATGATCGCCGGAATGGCCATGCGTACCAGGTTCTTTGACGATTACTTCGTTTCCGCGTGCGAAAACGGTGGCATACCTCAGGCGGTGATCCTGGCCTCGGGCCTGGACTCCCGCGCCTACCGGTTGCCGTGGCCAGCAGGCACAGTGGTGTACGAGATCGACCAACCCGCGGTCATCGACTTCAAGACCGGCGTACTCGCGCGCCTTGGCGCGCAGCCGACGGCGCGACACCGGACCGTCGGCATCGACCTGCGCGACGACTGGCCAACCGCGTTGACGGCGGCCGGTTTCGATCCAGCGATCCCGACCGCATGGCTGGCAGAGGGGCTGCTGATCTATCTCCCGGCGGACGCCCAGGATCGGTTGTTCGACACGATCACCGACCTGAGCTCCCCGGGCAGCGCGGTGGCGACCGAATACGCCCCGGGCATCATCGATTTCGATGATGCGAAGGCCCGTGAGATGGCAGCGAACATGCGCGAACGCGGCCTGGATATCAACATGCCCGACCTGGTCTACCCGGGACCGAGAAGCAACGCCATGGACTATCTGAGCGCAAAGGGTTGGCTCGTCACGGGTGTGCCCCGCGACGAATTGTTCCGCCGCAATGATCTGACGCCGCCCGACCGCGGCGACCACGATGCACTCGGCGAAATCGTCTACGTCAGCGCCACTCGCTGACACCTCAGAACCGCCAGCGCCACTCGCTGACGCCTCAGAACCGCCAGTCCCCCAGCCACATCGCCCTGGCACCGGTCAGGCCGCGCTCGCCGGTGGCGATCGCGCCCTGCAGCATTGCACCCACAAGGCCGGTTGCGGCATCCGACAGTGACGCGGCGGCGGGCTGCGATGAGGACTTCGGCCGCAGGAAATCCTTGACTGACGAACCCGGGTAACCGACCAGATTCACCGTCGCGTCGGCATCAAGGCCGGCCAGCACCTTCGCGCGACGCACCGCGTCGCGCAGACCGCCGAGTTCGTCGACCAGACCGCGTTCGATCGCATCGGCCCCGGTCCACACCCGGCCGCGGGCCACCGCATCCACCGCCTCGACCGACATCCCGCGGGCCTCGGCGACCCGGCTGACGAAATCGTCGTAGAACAGATCCGTCTCGGCTACGACCAGTTCATGCTGGGTGTCGGTGAAAGGCGAATTGACCGACCAGGCATCGGCATTGGCGTTTGTTCGCACCGCATCCGATCCGACACCGAGGCGGTGCTTGAATTCCCGGGCAACCAACTTGCCGGTCAGCACTCCGATCGAACCGGTGATGGTCGCGGGGTTGGCGACGATCACGTCGGCGGCCATGGCTATGTAGTAGCCACCCGATGCTGCTACCGCGCCCATCGAGGCGACCACCGGCTTGCCGGCGGCCCGGATTCGCCCGACCTCCCGCCATATCGTCTCCGAGGCGCTCACTGAGCCCCCGGGGCTATCCACCCGCAGCACAACAGCTTTCACGTCGTCGTCAGCGCCGACCTCCCGCAATGCGGCCGCGATGGTGTCACCACCGGCACTCGACCGTCCAAAAGGTGACAGCCCCGGCCCGCCCCGACCGCTGACGATCGGCCCGGCCACCGTCACCACCGCGACGACGGGTTCCTTTGCGCGGCCCGGGAGCGAAGGTCCGTGTTCGCGGGTCTGGGCGTAGCGGGACAGGAAAAGCCGCGGCGGCGCATCGTCGGAGTCGGGATCGGCGCCGCTATCCGGGACACCGGCGAGTTCGGCGATCCGCCGATAGGCCTCGTCCCGGAAACCGATTCTGTCGATCAGACCGCCGGCGAGGGCGTCGTCGCGCAGCAGTGGGGCGCGGTCAGCGAGCGAATCCAGCACGGACACATCGAGGCGACGGGACTCGGCGATACCCTGCCACACCTGAGCGTGCAGGCTTTCGATCAGCCGGCTGTCGGCTTCCCGGTGCGCGTCGTTGTAGCCGCTCTCGGTGAAGATGTTCACCGCGGACTTGTATTCCCCGCGCGCCACGAACTGCGCCTCGATACCGACCTTGTCCAGAGCGTCGCGCAGGAACAGTGCGTTGGTGGCGAAACCGATCAGCCCGACGGTGCCGGACGGTTGCATCCACACCTCACCGAACGCCGACGCGAGATAGTAGGACAGGGTGCCCGGGTAGGTCTCGGCCCAGGCCACTGACGGCTTTGCAGCGGTGAATGCGGCTACGGCTGCACGTAATTCCTGAACTGCTCCGGCCGGGGCGGCCGAAAGCTGGACGCGAGCAATGAGTCCCACGATGCGCGGATCCTTGGTGGCGCGGTGAATCGCAGCGACGGCTTGGCGCAAGAGTAGGGGCCGTCCGCCGCCGGCGATGAATGCCAACGGGTCGAATCCGGCCGTTTCCGGCGGCAGGTCTCCAAGATCAAGTTCGAGGATGCACCCGCTCGGCACACCATGGTGACGCGCGGTGTCGATCCGGCGACCGACATCGCGCAGGTCGCCACCGAACCCGGGCAGAAAAGCACGCATGGCTACGAGCCTACGCTCGCAATGTGCTAGGCCACCTCGGTGGCGGATCCGCCTGCGGCGGTGATTTTCTCGCGAGCGCTGTCGCTGAATTTGTGCGCGGTCACGTTGACTTTCACGCTGATATTTCCATCGCCGAGCACCTTCACCAAGGTGTTCTTGCGAACGGCGCCCTTCTCGACGAGATCGGCCACGGTCACCTCGCCGCCTTTAGGGAACAGCCGACTGATATCGCCAACGTTGACCACCTCGTAGGCGGTGCGGAACCGGTTCTTGAAGCCCTTGAGCTTGGGCAGTCGCATGTGGATGGGCATCTGCCCACCCTCGAAGCCGACTGCCACCTGATTGCGGGCCTTGGTGCCCTTGGTGCCACGGCCGGCGGTCTTACCCTTGGACCCCTCGCCGCGACCAACGCGGGTCTTGCGGGTCTTCGCCCCCGGTGCAGGCCGAAGATCATGAAGCTTGATGGTCACGAAACTTCCCCTTTGCTCTTCGCGCAAGCGCTCATCGGACTTCCTCAACTTCGATGAGGTGGTGCACGGTCTTGATCAACCCGCGGGTCTGCGGGTTGTCCTCGCGGACCACGGACTGGCGAATCTTCTTCAGACCGAGGGTCCGCAGGCTCTCACGCTGCTTCCAGCGCGCACCGACGGTGCCTCGCACCTGAGTGATTTTCAGTTCGGCCATAGTTATGCGCTTCCTTCGTGTACCGCTGCGGCGACCGCATGGCGTGCCGCTGCATCACTTTCGCGACGAGCACGCAGCATGCCGGCCGGAGCGACGTCTTCGATCGGCAGACCGCGACGAGCAGCCACCTCCTCGGGACGCTGCAGCATCTTCAACGCGGTCACCGTGGCATGGACCACGTTGATCGCGTTGTCGCTGCCGAGCGACTTCGCCAGCACATCGTGCACGCCGGCGCATTCCAGCACCGCACGCACCGCACCGCCGGCGATGACACCGGTACCGGGGCTCGCCGGACGCAACATGACAACGCCCGCGGCAGCCTCACCCTGAACCGGATGGACGATGGTGCCGCCGATCAGCGGGACCCTGAAGAAGCTCTTGCGGGCTTCCTCCACACCCTTGGCGATCGCGGCCGGGACCTCTTTGGCCTTGCCGTAGCCCACGCCGACCATGCCGTTGCCGTCACCAACGATGACCAGCGCGGTGAAGCTGAACCGGCGGCCACCCTTGACCACCTTGGAGACGCGATTGATGGTGACGACGCGCTCGAGGTAGTTGCTCTTCTCGCCGCCGTCTCGACCACCGCGGCCACCGCGGTCACCGCCGCGGTCATCGCGTCGGCCACGATCGCCGCCACGCCCACCGCGCTGCTCGTCTGTCCGGGTGCCCGCAGAGGGGGCGCCGGTGTTCGGTGCCGACTCGGGGGCCGACTCGGGAGTCTGGTCCGCCATTATGCGGTCCTTCCGTTGGTGTGCACGCTCATCAGAACTTCAGTCCGTTCTCGCGGGCGGCGTCGGCCAGGGCGGCGATCCGTCCGCCGTAGGTGTTGCCGCCGCGGTCGAACACCACGGCCTGGACGCCCGCTGCCTTGGCGCGCTCGGCGATCAACTGGCCGACCCGCACGCTGTGGGCCTTCTTGTCGCCGGAGACGGCCCGAACATCGGCCTCAATGGACGACGCGGCGGCGATGGTGGTGCCGTTCGCGTCGTTGACCAGTTGCACATGGATGTGCCGCGACGAGCGGTTGACCACGAGACGGGGCCGCTCGGCGGTGCCGACGACCTTCTTGCGCAGCCGATTATGCCGACGCAGCCGGGCAACCCGGCGGGCCGCCGAGGGGGTGGTACCGATCGGCTTGCGCTCGATCTGCGCTGTCTGTGTTTCAGCCATGACTACTTACCTGTCTTTCCGACCTTGCGACGGATCTGCTCACCCTCGTAGCGCACGCCCTTGCCCTTGTACGGGTCCGGGCGGCGCAGGCGGCGGATATTCGACGAGATCTGGCCGACCTGCTGCTTGTCGATTCCGGATACCGAGAACTTGGTGGGGCTTTCCACCGCGAAGGAGATGCCCTCGGGCGCCTCGATGATCACGGGGTGGCTGTAGCCGAGGGCGAACTCGAGGTTGCTTCCCTTCTGCTGCACGCGGTAGCCGACGCCGAAGATCTCCATCTTGATGGTGTAACCCTCGGTGACCCCGGTGATGAGGTTGGCGACCAGGGTCCGCGACAGCCCGTGCAGCGAACGGCTGCGCCGCTCATCGTCGGGCCGGCTGATCAGGATCGTTCCGTCATCGCTGCGAGCCACGGTGATCGGCTCGGCGACTGACAGGCCAAGGGAACCCTTGGGCCCCTTGACCGAGACGCTCTGCCCATCGATCACGACATCCACTCCGGCCGGAACCAGAACAGGTTGCTTTCCAATACGCGACATAGCCCTACTCCTCCTATCCCGCTACCACACGTACGCGAGGACTTCGCCGCCGACGCCCTCGCGGGCAGCCTGGCGGTCGGTCCTTAGACCGGCGGACGTGGAGATGATCGCCACACCGAGGCCGCCGAGTACCCGCGGCAGACCGGTGGACTTGGCGTAGACCCGCAGTCCGGGCTTGGAAACCCGGCGCAAACCGGCAAGGCTGCGCTCCCGGTTGGGGCCGTACTTGAGCTTGACCACCAGTGCCTTGCCGACCCGAGCATCCTCGGTGTGGAAATCACTGATGTAGCCCTCCCGCTTGAGGATCTCGGCGATATTCGCCTTGATCTTCGAGTGCGGCAGGGTCACTTCGTCGTGGAACGCCGAGTTGGCGTTGCGCAGACGTGTTAGGAAGTCTGCGATCGGGTCAGTCAT
>Ga0194057_10000006_pt1 | contig 63519 bp, 61 predicted proteins | sample SepL4415m_MetaG_FD_155474 | JGI IMG/M metagenome (GOLD analysis project Ga0194057, IMG submission 155474) | Anoxic zone freshwater microbial communities from boreal shield lake in IISD Experimental Lakes Area, Ontario, Canada - Sep2016-L442-15m | ecosystem: Environmental > Aquatic > Freshwater... | reverse complement strand
CCACGGGCCGGTCGGGGCTGGAGAGTACGCCGACCTCTAGGGCTGAGAGTGCCCGGCGGGCGTCGCCGTCGCTACTTTCCGCGAGAAATTCCAGGGCGTCCTCGTGCAATCGCACTTGGTATTGCCCCAGGCCACAGCGGGTGTCGGCCGCGGCGCGACGCAGCAGCGACTTGATGTCGTCGTTGGAAAGCGGTTGGAACTGAAATATCCGGCTGCGGCTAACCAAGGCACTATTGACCGTGAAGAAAGGGTTCTCGGTCGTCGCCCCCACGAGGATCACTTCGCCCTCCTCCACCCCCGGCAGAAGCACGTCCTGCTGGGCCTTGTTGAATCGGTGGATCTCATCAACGAACAGCAGCGTCCGTTGGCCGGTGGCTGACAAGCGATCGTGGCCTTCCGTGAGGAACTCGCGAAGCTCCTTCACCCCGCTGACTACGGCACTGATCTGCTGGAAGTGGCTGCGGCTCTCCCTCGCCAGCAGTCGGGCGAGCGTCGTCTTGCCGCTGCCCGGCGGACCGTAAAAGATCACCGAGCCAAGTCGATCGGCCGCCAACAGCCGCCGCAACAGTTTGCCTTCGCCAAGAAAGTGCTGCTGACCGACAATCTCATCAAGCTTCGTCGGCCGCATTCGCGCAGCCAAAGGCTGGGCCGCACGGCGGTTTTCGTCTTCAGAAACAGCAAATAACGACATGATGATGTACAGGAAACGTAAGAGATGAACCACGAAATACACGAAATACACGAAAGAAGGCCAGTCAATCCGACAGAAAAATGGGTGACAGAAAAATGAAATTCACTTTTTCCCCCATTTTCCTGTCGTCATTTTTTTCTAATCTCCTTTTCGTGTGTTTTGTGTATTTCGTGGTTAATCTTGCAGCTTTTCCACTGCTTTGAAATTCACCTGGGCAAACGGATTGGAATCGTCATTCGTCATTCGTCATTCGTCATTCGTCATTCGTCCTTTCCAATCGGTCCACCCTGCGGCAAAAGTTCCCTCAGCGGACACGTCTTGCATAGCGGTTTGCTTTTCTTGCAATGGTGTTTTCCCAGGTTGACCAACAGGGCATGGAACTCGTTGAACATGGGGGCGTCGGCCGGCAGGTGGTCGTGAACATATTCCTGGATCTGGTAATAATCCGACTCCAGATCGATCCATCCGTGGCGGCTGAAAATGCGGTATGTGTAGGCATCGACCACGAAGGTGGGCAGCGAGCCGGCGTAGAGAAGGATCGAATCGGCCGTTTCCGGGCCTACGCCGTGGATGCTCAGCAACTCTTGGCGAAGTGTACTCAGCGGCGTACGAAACATGGCCTCGATCGAGCCGTCATATCGCTCAACTAGGAATTCCAGCAGGCTCCGCAACCGCTTGGCCTTGATGCGATAGTAGCCGGCCGGCCGAATCAGTTCCTCCAACTCCTCTGGGTGTACGTCGTACAAGGCATGGAGATCCAATAAGTCGGCCTCGCGAAGGTTGGAAATCGCCCGTTGGACGTTCTGCCAGTTCGTGTTTTGCACCAAGATGGCACCGACCATCACTTCAAAAGGGGTATCGCCGGGCCACCATTTCTGTGGACCTAAGGCGTCGAGCAACCGCTGGTAGACTTCTTTCAGAACGACACGCATGGTAGACTCTCGGGGAAGTGCAACATTGATTATACGGGAAATGAGCATGAATGAGCAAGCCAAGCCGGCACAAGTTCCGGCCGTAGGAAACGATTATTGGTCGCAGTCGCGTCGGCCGCTGGCCAGCCTGCTTTTCGTCGCGCCGCTGTTGGTGATCTATGAGTTGGGACTGATCTGCCTTGGCCCCAACGCGCCGCGCAACGGGGCCGACGACTGGCTGCGGCAAACGCTCAATCTGCTGGGCTTCAACGCCTATTTTCTCCTCCCGATCCTCACGGTCGGCATCCTGGTGGGCTGGCACTATGTTTTGCGGCAGCCCTGGCGAGTTTCCCGCAAGGTCTTCTACGGCATGACGGGCGAGTGCTTCATCTTGGCCGTGAGCCTCTGGCTTTCTTGGACACTGTACCGATTTCTCTTGCAGGCAGTTGTCCATACGGTCGGCCTGAGTATCGGCAACTTTCTGGGAACGATCATATCTTACCTGGGGGCAGGCATCTACGAAGAATTGCTCTTTCGCCTGATCCTGCTGAACCTGGGGATTGGCCTCTTGGCATGGATGCGGGCAGGCCCCAGGGCCAGCGTGATCGGCGGGATCGTGTTGACGAGCTTGTTGTTTTCGGCCGCCCATTATGTGGGGCCGTGCGGCGACGAGTTTGGCTGGCTGACGTTCTTCTTTCGTTTTCTGGCCGGCGTATTGTTTGCAGTGCTGTTCCGATATCGGGGATTTGGAATCGCCGTCGGCACGCACGCGTTCTACAATGTACTCGTTGGTTTGTCGACGCTGGCGTAGAGACGATTGAGCGAAAACCGCTTCAATCGTCTCTCTTCAAACGCATTCAGCACGGCCTCTTGCGCGTGCGATGGGGAAATGAACAACACCGTTGGCGTAGGGGGGGGGCTTTGCGGCGGCGGACCTATTCTATTAGAATTAGGGGCAGTATCTTCTAAATAGGAGCAGTGCATGAATTACGGCGCGTTTGCAGTACTCGATTATGTGGTGATTGCTATCTACCTGCTGGCCATTACGGCGATCGGCATCCGTGCCGGGTATCGCCGACATGCCTCCAGCGAGCAGTATTTCCTGGCGAGCAAATCGCTCGGCTGGTTCACCGTGGGAGCGGCGGTTTTCGCCTCGAATATCTCCACGATCCACCTTGTCGGCCTGGCGGCCGCCGGTGCCGACCAGGGTTTGGTCGTCGGCAATTTTGAATGGATGGCCTGCTATACGCTGATCCTCCTTGCGCTGGTTTTTGCGCCGTATTATCTGCGGACGCGGATCACAACCTTGCCCGAGTTTTTGGAAAAGCGGTTCGGCTCGCCGGCGCGGACCATCCTTGCGGTCATCAGCATCCTTGCGGCCCTGTTGATTCATATCGGCATCAGCATGTTCACCGCGGCGAAGCTTTTCGAGAGCTTCCTCGGCATTCCGATGCTCTACTCGATCCTGGTAATCTCGCTGCTGACGGTCACTTATACGGCCTTGGGCGGCTTGAAGGCCGTTGTGGTCACGGAGACGATCCAGATTTTCTTACTGCTAGGCAGCGCGATCATGGTCACGGCCCTTTCGATCGCACACCTCCCCGCGCTGGGCATCCACAGCGTGGCAGCCTTTCGCGCGGCGATGAAGCCGGAGCAACTCAATATGGTGCAATCGATCGTCGGCCAGGACGGTCATTTCCGCGACTATTCTTGGCTGGGCATTCTTTTCGGCTACCCGATCCTGGGCATCTGGTATTGGTGTACCGATCAGACCCACGTGCAGCGGGTGCTGGGTGCCAAGAACGAAAAGAATGGCCAAAACGGGGCACTCTTTGCCGGCTTCCTCAAGCTGTTGCCGGTCTTCCTCATGGTCTTTCCGGGCACTATCGGCTACATCATGTTCCAGCGCGGCGAAGTGCATCTTACCAACGCGGCGGGTAGGACCGACTTCAACTTGCTGCTGGCCCAGATGATTCAACAACTCGTGCCGACAGGGCTGAAGGGACTGGTGGCGGCGGGCATGGTGGCGGCCTTGATGAGTTGCATGGCGGCTGCGCTGAATAGCTGTGCCACGCTGATTTCCGTCGATATTGTCAAGCGGATGCGACCCCGCATGGCCGACACCCGCGTGGTGACGATCGGTCGCTGGACGACCGGCGTAATCATGGTCTTGGCCATGGCCTGGTCAACGCAAGGCGGGCAGTTCGGCACGATCTTCGAGGCAATCAATAAAATTCCCATGACGTTCGCCCCGGCGGTAACGACCGTTTTCCTCTTCGGCCTGCTCTGGAAACGGGGCGATCTTCGGGCTGCGCTGGCCACCTTCGGCGTCGGCTGCACGGTGGGCATTATCTATTTCATCGTCGATCTGCCCAGCATCAGCCGGCTGCTGCTGGGTTATTTCCAGCCGCAGCGAGTCGAGGAACTCGCTAAATACTTGGCTGCCGACCCGAACCACAATTTTCAAGGGCTGGTCACGGACCCCCACTTTGGGCTAGGCATTCCCTTCATGCTTTTCGGGGCGATGCTTTGGGGAGTCTGTATCGCGGTTTATGTCGGCACGAGCCTGATGACCTCGCCTCCGCCGCGCCAGAAGGTTGACGGCGTTTGCTGGGACCATCCCCTGGCATTTCTTCGCGGCCGAATCACCGGCTGGAGCGATCCCCGCATGGTCGCCCTGATGCTGGCCACCGTGGTGACGGGGTTGTATGCGATCAATCGGTTGTATTGCTATTAGGACCGTCGCAGAAATAACTGTCGTGTTTTGCCCACTCGCCGAGCGTGGGCAGACGGCACACGGAGTGTGCCTGCTACTTTTTTTGTCTGCGCCGGTCCTTAGGCGTTGGCTAGGCGTCGATGGAAAACCCGCCGACATCTTGCGTGTTGAAATCGTCCGACGCGAAAAAATGGGGTGCGGCGGGCAGCGATCCGGCGGCGCGCTCGGGATGACTCTCGGTGGTTATTTTTTCGCACACCTGCCGCCAGGTCTCGCGCTCTAGCTCCAGGAGGCGGATGGCGTCGGCAAGGCTTTTTTCGTTGTGGTGATGGCCCGCCTCGATCAGGCTGCGGAGGATGAATTCATAGACCGCACTCACCCTCTCTCCCAGCTCGCCCGCCGTCGTGCGATCGATGCCTGCGAGCAATTCGCCCATCACATTCTGGGCGTGGACGATTGACCCAATGGCCCAATCATCCTGTTTTTCTTGCCACTGCTGGCGGCCCCGTTCGGCCGATCGCAGGGCCGCTTCGATCAGCATTAATTGGAGTCTCTGCGGCGTGGCCGTTCGGACATCCGTGTTCAAATAATTTTCGCGCGCGGTGGAAAACATTCGTTACCCCTCCTTGGTTATCAATCTATCATCGGCAATTGGTGGGATTAGCATCAAACTGGCTCTTCCGGTTTTTGGTGTAGAAGTAGGGAGGGAGAGTAGGATGGACTTCCAAGTCCGTCCTGAACAGCAGGAGTGGAAACGGACGGACTTGGAAGTCCATCCTACGGGGGCGTGCCGTGCCCCGTTGAACTCGTGCCCATTCATTCCCTACGCCAACGGCGTTGTGTCCCCTAGCCCAGGGTAGCCGCTGCGCGGCAACCCTGGGCTAGGGGACAGAATCCCTCGGGATACGGAGATCCCGAATTGGACAATGATTCCAAAATCCTTAAGGACCGGCGTAGAAATAACTGTCGTATTTTGCCCACTCGCCGAGCTGGGGCAGACGGCACACGGAGTGTGTCTGCTACTTTTCTTGCGACAGTTATTTCTGCGCCGGTCCTTAAGTTGGTTCGTATGGGGGCTCGCTGCGCTCTCCCCACCCTACAATTATTCGCGATCCGCACCCAGAACCGGAAGAGCCATCAACCCGAGGTTGTCACGCCGGTATAGGGCGTGAGCCCGACGAGTGAATTGATCACGCTCTGGCTGTTCTTCAACTTGCCGATCGCGATGTCCATGTTATAGAAGGAAGTGTACAAACGATTTTGCTCGACCGTGAGCCGCGCGTTGATCGAGTCGATTCGCAGCTTGTTGTCGTCGATTTGCTGCTGAAGCGCGTCGAGCCTCGACGACATGAGCGAATTGGTTTGGCCGCCAAACTGCTCGAGCAGGGTGTTGAACTGGGCCGAAACACCCGTGTCCGTGGTGGTGAAAAACTGCTTGACCGCGGCCGGATCGGCGGCGTACTTGTTTTCGAGCGTGGTCTGATTGAAAGCCAGCGTGCCGTCGGTATTCAGGGTGATGCCGACTTCGCCCAGGGATTGAATCGAGCCGTTGCCGTAGAATCCGCTGCTGAGCAGGCTGGACAATTGCGTGTCGAGTTGCAGAGCGGTTGAGTCGCCCGTCAGCGTGGCACGGGTGTCCGTTGTGGCGTCATAGGCGGTATCGGTCGTCAGTTCGGCGCGGAATTTATTGTAATTATCCACGAAGGTTTGGACGTTGGCCACGACATTGGTATTGCTCAACGAGACATTGACCGTCACCGGCTGGCCGGTCGCACTCTTGATTTCCAACGTAACGCCGGAAAGGACATTCTGGAACTGGTTTGTCGCCGACGCGATCAGAACGCTGGCGGCCGGACTCGACGCATTGCTTAGCGCAAGGAGCGCATTCTGCCCATGGGCGGTTTCCTGGACCGACAGGCTCATGTTCGAGGTGTCGATCAGCATGTTGCCGACCTTCCCCGGCCGGGTACTCGTGAGGGAAAGGCGATAGGGATTGCTGGAACCGTCGTTGAGGATGCTGGCCGTGAGTCCGCCACGGAGAGCGTTGATCTTGGTCTGCAACGTAGTCAGCGTGTCGGTAGCACTGATTTGGATAGTCTGCGTCGTCGAGCCGTCGATCACCTGGCTGCCGCTGACGGTTGTCGCACTATTCAGGAGGTGCAAGTCGTGGGCCGTCGTCGAACTCCCTTCCGAAATGCTGAGCGTGCCCGTCCCGTGGGCCGTGTCCTGGATGGAAATGCCGTCGCCGGTGGCATTGAGTTCGGCATGCGCGCCGCTCGTGGATCGGTTGATTGCGTCGATCACGTCGCCCACATTTTGGATGCTCTGATTGCTCAGATTGACCGTCGACCGCGCGCCGGACGAATCCGTGATCGTGAAGGTTCCGTGGGTAACGCCTGCTCCGCCATTGAGACCCGCCAATAGCGTATTGCGGGAAACGACGCGGAGATGCATATCGCCGCTGTTGAGAATGGCCGTGGTGCTCGTCTTGTTGGTGCCAAACAGCTTGTCGGCCGTATCATTGCCGCTGACATTGGCCGCGGTTAGTGTGCCGGTCACCCCGGAGGTATCGACCAGTTGGATGCCATTGCCGGCCGAGTTGATCTGAGCGGTGATCTTGACCTGCGACGCGCCTTGCTGGCCGTTGTGGCTCGCGATCTGGCTGTTGATCTTGTTGGCAACGTCTTGCAAGGTCACGGAGCCGGTCAGATCGACGGTGAGGCCATTCCCGTTGTGGCCCGTCAGTTGCACCGATCCCAGGGTTCCGATCCCTTGACCGCCGTTCAAGCTGGAGAGCAAGACGGTCTTCAGGCCGCCCTGAAGGGCCCGCCCGGTGACGGTGTCGCCCGCGACGGTGACGCCGGTGGTCGTCGCATCGAGGCCCAAATCACGCAAGGCACCGGAATCGCCAACGGCCGAGAGGGTGAGCGGGCTGCCGCCGCCGACCGTATCCTTGACAACCAAATGGTTGCCGTCCGGTCCGATCGATGCCTGAAGTTTTCCGCCGGACTGCGTGTTGATGGCACCGATGACCTCGCCCAGGGTCGTCATCTTCGTGACGGTCGTCAAGCCCAGCGACGACGTGGTCATCGTCGAGAGCCGGATCTGGCCTGTGGTTGTGCCATCGGCGAGAGTGTATTGGATATCGGAAAGGGTGGTGCCGGTCCGATCGACGCCTGCGCCATCGTTCAGCGCGTCCAGGCTCATGCCGGAGTAGAGTTGCAGCACGTTCTGGCCCGCGCCTGTGCTTGCGTCGAGGGTTGTCAGACCGAGCGACGCGGCGGTGCTGCTACTGCCCACCTCCTGGACCTTGAGCGTCGTGACGCTCTGCCCTGTATTGTCGATCAGCCGGAAATGGCCATCATCGGCGACCGCCGTGACATTGATCGAGCCGGCGCTGTTGATCGCCTGAAGCACATCGTCCACCGTCTGGGCATTCGAGAGATCAACCTGGGCGGATGCCCCGCTTTTATCGGTAATGCGGATAACGCCGCGGCTGAATCCCTGCCCACCGTTAAGCGATTCGAGTTGCGCGCTCCGGTTAACGCCGTCACCAAATCGAAACGCAAGCGTCCCTGCGCCAAGCGCGGTGGACGCGCTGGTGGAACCGGAACTGAGGAGCTGCTGGCTCTGAGCCATGCGCAACGGGGTGTATTGGTAGGTTCCCACGGTGGGGGTGCCCGTTACCGTGGCCGTCAGTGCGCTCGAATCACTCGACGCGGCGTCCGTACTGGCGTAGAGATCCGTTTTGCCCACGTTCTTGGCCATGTACTGGAAACTGAGCAAGAGGGCATTGAGTTTGGAAACCGCCGTCTGTTGTTTCGTCAGTTCGGTATTCTTTGCGGTGAGCGCATCGCGGGGCTTGGCCGAAATCGCCATCAGTTTAGTGATGGTTCCAGTGATATCGATTCCGGTATTCAACCCCGTGTTGGAAGAAATTTGTCCCATCGTCAAGCACCTAGAGAAGTCCCTGGGAGTCGATAGCCCCCCTTGAGATCAATCGGCAGTCAGGGCCTTGGGAGTTTAATCTGTAGCAGTGAGCGAAGATGTAATGGCTTGTCTAGTTGAAGTCTACGTCGCAATTTGAGGGTTCCGGTTCGGCGCGGGTCTCCTGACCCCGTCGAAAGGTCCGACCGAAGGTCTCCCGGTAAATTGGAGACCTTCGGTCGGCGGCGTGGCGAGGTCAGAGACCGGCCACAACGAGGGTAACAACGAGTGGGCAACCCCGGGCTAGGGGACAGAATCCCTCTTTGGGATACGGAGATCTCATCCGACGAAGGACGCAGGTACTAAAGTCCATCGGGCGACCGTACTTAGCAGCACTTGCAGGTCGATTGGTTTGCTGGCGAAATCATCGCAGCCGGCGTCAAGGCACTTCTGGCGGTCCTCGGCCATGGTGTGGGCGGTCAGGGCGAGGATCGGGCCGGTGTACCCCTGTTCGCGGAGCTGCCGCGTGGCCTCATAGCCGTCCATGACGGGCATCTGCATGTCCATCAGGATCACGTCGAACGGTGTACCCTGTGCGACTGCGGCCATGGCTTCGTCGTAGGCAATCTGCCCGTTCTCCGCGAGCGTCACCTCGGCACCGGCCTTCTTGAGTACGAAGGCGATAAATCGTTGATTGTCCGGCCCATCTTCGGCCAGGAGAACCCGGCCGAAAAGTTTGATCTCGCCTTGGGTTGCCACGGTCGGTGTCGGCGGGCGAACGCGCAGGAACTCTTGGGCGTTCTGGATCATGGGAATCCCTTTCAGCGGCCCGGGATCGATCGTCACGCTGAAGGTACTCCCCTTGCCTGGGGTGGAATGGACTTCAATCTTGCCGCCCATGGCCTCGGTCAGCCGCTTACTGATGCAAAGCCCCAGCCCCGTGCCGCCGAACTTCCGCGTGGACGAACTGTCCACCTGACTGAAGGCTTGAAAGAGCTTGCCAATTTGCTCTTCGCTCATGCCAATGCCCGTGTCGGTGACGTCAAAGCGAAGAACAGCTTGGGGTGCAGGCGTCTCGCCTGCCCTTGCAGCTTGTGGTGCAGGCGTCTCGCCTGCCCTTGCAGCCGAGACGGCCGCACCCCAAGTTGTCAGGCGGGCAGCGATGCGGACTTCGCCTTGGTCGGTGAACTTGATGGCGTTGCCCACCAGGTTGACGAGTACCTGACGGAGTCGCAATGGGTCGGTGACTATAGTCTCGGGCAAGGGGCCAGCCATGTCGATATCGAGTTTTAAGTGCTTGGCGGTAGCGCGGACGCGCATCAGCGAGACAACGTCGGCCAGCAACTCGCAAGGCGAACAGCGAATCGGCTCGATCTGCATCTTCCCGGCCTCCACCTTCGACAAGTCGAGGATGTCGTTGATCAATCCTAGTAGGTGCTTGCCGTTGCGATGGATGGTTTCAAACGCTTGGCGGCGATGCGCAGGTGCTTTCTCAAGTCCTTCCTCGTTGAGCAGCAACTCTGCATAGCCGAGAATGGCCGTCATCGGCGTGCGGATTTCATGGCTCATGTTGGCCAGGAAATCGCTCTTGGCACGGGTAGCCAATTCAAGCCGTTGGTTGGTCTCCTTGAGTTCCGCGTGAGCCTGCCTGCGCTCGGTGATGTCGCTCATCATGGTCCTGCACACCCGCACACCGGCGGCGTCCTGTGCGGCGGTCGCTTCAATCTGTACCCAAAATGCCGTTCCGTCGTTTTTCACCATTCGCACTTCGCACATCTGCCGTTCGCCCGTTGCAAAGAGCTTTTTACGAAACGGGTAGTAGATACCCTGGTCTTCGGGGAGGATGAAGCCGGACAATTGCCGCCTGACCAACTTGTCTCTTGTCAAACCCAGCAGGGCGGCGGCGGTGAGATTGGCCTCGGTGATCAGCCCTTGCTCGTTGAGGGTGCAATAGCCCACCGGGGCCAGGTTGTAGAGGTCAAAATAGCGTGCCTTCACGGCCTCCAGTTCCTCCTGCGCCTGGAGCAGTTCTTCGTTCTGCATCTCCAATTCGATCTGATGCACTCGCAGTTCGTGGAGCGCGAGTTGCGTTTCTTCGGGCGAGAGTACCGCGAGGTTATCCTGGATATTTTCTGCCTTTTGCTCGGCCTGCTGTCGCAGTACGTCATTTTTCGCCATCATGCTACCTCAATTTCGATTCACCCCAAAAGAACATAAGGAGCGCAAAAGAGATTCCTTTGCGTTCCTTGTACTCTTTTGCGGTGAATTATCTATTCTTTATTACACAAAAGAGTAGGATATAAATTGCGAGAAAGGGCAATATTTGTGAGATTTGCAGACGGATTTGGAAACCCATCCCAAGGGGCGTTGCGTAAAATCCTTACAACTTGAATAACCCGCGCACCCGCAGACGCTTCTTCACGAACTCTTTGAACTTCTGGTGAAAAGGAGTCTCACAAACTCTCTCGAATAAGTCGTCGCAACGCCCTTGATCATAACTTTACCAACTGCTGTCACTGCTAGCTCGACGTAGGGTGGGTGAAGCATCGAATGGTGCGTTACGCGAACGATCTGGAACAGCGGTAAGTGCTTTCAGCGTCTCGACTTCGTGCGCAACCCACCATTTCCCGGCCGGTTCGCTCCACGCACCCTACGGCCTGCCGTCACTGCCAGCAGTTGGCAAGGTTATGACCAAGGCCGCATTGGAACAAGCCGCAGAGGTTGATGTGGAGGGGGAGGGCGTTGCCGCAATGCTTAGCAAATGGCAGGGGCGGTTTGCCGGCCGTACATTGGCCAGCAGTGTCGATTTGATTCGCGAGGACCGCAGTCGATGAATGCTTGCGTGCTCGATGCCAGCGTCGTGGATCGGCGCGCTGAAGTAACGCCGCAAGTAGTTTTCGTTCCGAACTGCCGATTACGGCCATTCATGGATTGTCCTTACCCACATCTTTTGGCCGGCCAAGCGTCTTCATGGCCATTTATGGTCATTCCCGGCGCAGCCGGTATTCGGCCCGTGCTTTAGCACGGGTTTTGGGATGACCATGATCGCCCCCCCCGCGTCCCGACCGCCTACGGCGGTCGGGACGCGGGGGGAATGGGAGGTTTTGGTCGTGTAACCCGTGCTAAAGCACGGGCCTATTACCACCTTCGGCGGAAAAGAGGCATGAATGCCCCTCCCATGATCGACCACCTCCAGACAATACGTTTACGGAATTCTGTTCTACATGAGGCCTGATTGCGAACCGTGCGAGATCGCGTGTATAATTCTGGGTAGCAGGCACACTCCGTGTGCCGTCCGCCATGCGCCGAAAGCCGCAGTCTGTTACCGACCGATTACCGAGGCCATTGGCCTCGGGTGGGTGGCACACGGAGTGTGCCTGCTACTTCATACAAGAGTCCCCAAACGATCACGGAACCCTCATTATGGCTGCCAATCCCTGGAACCCTTACCGCGAGTCACTGGTCCAAGAATCGGAGACCATCTGGCCGGAGGAGTTGAAACTCGTGAATCCAATCGATCGGCCGCGAATGGAGACTCAGTTGCACGCCGACCCGGCCAAGGCCGAAAAGCTTGAATACATCCGTCTCTATACGGGTTTCTGCCGCCGCATCACCGTTACCGCTACCGACGTCGCGCGGTTGACCGGAACGTGAAGAACGGAAAAATAGCACAAGGAATCTCCATGCCTTCCGCGTTACAGAGCGTTCGCGTCAACCTGGCCGAGCGCAGCTACGATATTGAAATCGGTGCCGGCAATTTGGTCGACGCCGGTCGCTTTCTTAAGGATCGCGGCAAGGTTTCCCATGCCATCCTCTTCACCGACGAGAACGTACAGGAGCCTCATGCGACCAAAGTGGCCGAAAGTCTCGTCGGCGAGTCGATCGAGGTGGCTATCGTGGCCATCGTCCCCGGCGAAAAGAGCAAGGCCGTGGAAGTTGCCGCCGGCCTATGGGAAGGCATGTTGGAACTCGGTGCCAATCGCCAGACCGTCGTCGTGGCCGTTGGTGGCGGCGTGGTCGGCGATCTGGCCGGCTTCATCGCCGCGACCTTCGCCCGGGGGCTCCGTTTCCTGCAAATCCCCACGAGCCTGCTGGCCCAGGTCGATAGCTCGGTGGGGGGCAAGGTGGGCATTAACCTGCCGCAGGCCAAGAACATGGTCGGCGCGTTCCTGCAACCGTTGGGGGTACTCATCGATACGGCCTCGCTCGAAACGCTGCCCAAACGAGAGTTCACTTCGGGACTTGCCGAGATGCTCAAGTACGGCGTGATTCTTGACGCGGAATTCTTTGCCGATCTGGAAGCCAACGCGGCTAAACTGGTTGATCGAGATCCCGAGACGCTCATCCGCGCGATTGCTCGCAGTTGCCGGCTCAAGGCCGATGTGGTCGAGAAGGACGAGCGCGAGGAGACCGGTCTGCGGGCCGTCCTAAACTATGGCCACACCTTCGCCCATGCCTTTGAGACCCTGGCCGGCTACGGCGAACTGCTGCACGGCGAGGCGGTGAGCATCGGCATGGTGTGTGCCGCCCGATTGGCCCAGCGGCTAGGTCGGGTCGATGCGCCCTTTGTCGCCCGGCAGATGGCCCTGACTGAAACTCTTGGCCTGCCCACCAAGATACCAAAACTCGATCGCGCGAAGATCCTTGCAACCATGATGCACGACAAGAAGGTCGAGCATGGCAAGCTGCGGTTTATTCTGCCCACGCGCATGGGCCATGTCGAGCTGGTTGGCGGTATTGAGCCTAGCGATGTGAAGGCGGCGATTGACGAGGGGGGATAAGTAAAATGCATGGCTGACCGTCCGGCGACGGTGCTCGCTGGTGAGATTCGAGCCATGCGGCGGCCTCGGCCAACGAAAGCCGAGCGGCGCAAAGACGGGTAATCGTGGAATTGGCAGCAACCAGTGCTACGGCGTACTTCCTGGGGGGGGACATGATGCAGAACTCCGGTATTCACGGAGCCCCCGGTCCAGCCGGGGCCTGGCGGGCAACCGCCCGAGCCACTAACCAAGATATAGTATACATAAGATCACTATTACTGCAAGTGGTAGTCTTGCTCCCAAATAAACGGAATTTATTCCGTTGCCTCGTCTTTAGCGAACTGGACCGACCACTCGATATCCCCACCGGTTGCGGTTTTGATCAGCACTCGGATGAGGTCTTTTTCCTGGCTGAGCGCGACCGTGGCAGGACCTGAATTGGCTTGTGTTCGCGTGACATGCCACCTTGTACTCTCTGCCCCCAGTGCAATACGGATTTCATGGGGATCGCCGGCCACGACTTTGCTCTGCCCACTTAGCGTTTTGGTTGACGCATCCCACTTCTCTTCCGGCAGATCGACCATCCCTTGCGTCACGTGGCGAGAGGTGCTGATGACTTGTGGATGGTCGGATTCCGGCCGTACAGCGAGGATCATGCACGAAGTCGGCGGCAAAGTGACCTTGAGCCGGCCTTCGACCGGCGGCAAGAGCCGATTGCCCCAGAAATCAAAAGCGACATAACGCTTGGATTCCGGCAGCCCAACGCGATCCAGCGCATAGTCGGCATTCCAAGGCTTGTTGTCCCAATTGAATAGCCCAATCACGTCGCGGCGTATGCCCCCACGATTGTCGGTCACCAGCCAAATCCGCGGAATCTCCTCTTCCAGCAGATCGACCGGCCGAGCCTGCCGGCCGTGGGCGGGCATTACACGCTTTAGTACTTCCAATCGCTCGGGCTTGAGCTTCGTGAAATCATCGCTCACCATGAACAACTGGCCCGTGATGGCCACCCACGAAGCATTGGCCCGGGCCTGGTCAAGCGAGAGGCTGGGGCGGACATAGACCACGTCGGGATCGTTGTACCAGACGCGGCCGTTGAGGTGATAGTGTCGCGAGGCGATTAGCGGGCCGGTGAGGACCGAATTCCAATCGTCGCCGCCGTTGTCGGGGCCTACTCGCATGGCATCGACAAGGCCAAACGCCCCGCCATAGCTCCGCATGTTCTGCGCGGCGCAACAGCCGAGCAGAAAGACGTCTTTGCCGGCCGCCTCGCGAACCAGTTCTAAACCGCTGCGATATGCCTCGATATTTGTCTTGTTCGGATCGTGCAGCACGGCGTCGCCGAGATGGTCGTCCTTATAACCGAGGTTCACATATTGCGGCGAAACGACCGCGCCGGTCGAGAGACCGTCCATCTTGAAGAAGCGATAGCCCCAGTCGTGCGACATCTGGACCACGTAATCGTGCAGGTATTTTCTCGCGTCTGGGTTGGTCATGTCCATGCAGGTTCCACCCCAGGACGTATCGAACGGCTTGCCGCCGACCCGTTTGGCGAACCAGTCCTGATGATCCTTGAACCAGGGGTCATTCCACGTGCCGGCGAAGGGCATGAACCAGATACCCGGCGTGAGGCCGTGCCCGCGGATCATGTCGGCCGTCTTCTTCATGCCGGCCGGATAAGGGCCGTTGGCTTGAACGCGGGTAAAATTTTTCTTGGGGCCGTTTTTGGAGACTCCGTCTTGCCAGCCATCGTCGATCTGCATGAAGTTGAAGCCGAAAGGGGCCAGTTCCTTGGCCGCGATTTCCGTCTGTTTGACCATCGCCGTTTCGTTCGATGAGCCGGCATGATACCAGGTACAGTAGCCGCAGGGCTGGGGGGGAAGCTTGATCTTATGGCGTCTGGCGACCTCATCGGCCCAGGCTTCCAGGCCCAGACGGACATCGTCGAAGTAACCGATGGCGAAGGTTTCCAACTCGACCATCTCGCCCGGTTTGACGGTTAGTCGGCCATGTTCGAGTTGGGCCTTGATTTGAAGTTGCTTCTCTTTTGCTTCGGCGAAGACCACGCCACTGCCGCGTTGGGTGGTAAGAAATCCGGCAACAATGCCGTTACGGCTCTTCGGTTCGGCCGCAGCCAGCCACATATAACTGCCGATTTGCCTGCCCGGCTTGGAAAGCCCGCCCGTGCCCAATATCTTGAGTTGGTCGACTGCGTGACCGAAATCAACCTTTGCTTGGAAGAGAGGGGTTCTATTGACAACCAAGGATTCCTTGCCCGTGTTCACAACGTATGTCTGTAGGAAGGCCCAAGGAAGATCCTTGGGTAGTGTGATCGAGTCTTGCTGCCCGTCCTTATGCTGAATCAGAATTATCTGATCGATCTGTGCAATCTTAGTGGACGAGAGAGAAACTCCTGATAGGTCTTCCTTGCCAATCCTCCCATCGCTTAAAATGGTCTTGCCGTTAGCGAGAATCGTGATTCGCCCCGTTGCTCGATCCGCACGGACCTCAAGGAATGAATTGCGAATAATCACCGGGCCATCCTCGGCCGCGAGAATCCCACCGGAAGATGCCGCCAGCACCATCAACGCAAAAACTGGAACTAGAATAATCTTCAAGCGTTATCTCCTTTAACAGAAAAATGTAGCCTCGGTATTTGTGGCGAGTGGTCATCGCGGCAAAACGCCTTCAAGCGTTTTCGGATGTCCGTTGCACGGCCGACAACATTATATACTAAAATAGGTCACTCCCAAGCCCCCACCTCAAGGAACCCTTGTCATGCCTGATTGCCTTGCACCCCCGCCGCGTGATTCACGAACCAAGATCGTGGCCACCGTGGGACCGGCCTGCGATAGCGAGGACAAGCTGGCGGAACTCATTACCGCCGGCGTGGACGTATTTCGTCTGAACATGGCGCATGCCGACCACTGTCAGCAAGACATCCGCCTGGCCATGATTCGCCGGGCCGCCGCCCGAGTCGGCCGCACGGTTGCCGTGCTGGTCGATCTGGCTGGCCCGAAGATGCGATTGGGCACGCTCCCCGCCGGGCAACTGCTCTGTCAGCGAGGCGATCGAGTTCGCTTTGTCCGTGGGGAAGCGGCCGACGCCTCGGCAACCAACGCCTCAGCGACCGCTGCGCAGGCGTCCAATGGGGTTGCCGTTCCCACAACGGCAACAACGCCCGACCTGACGACAACCTATGAACCTTTGATCGACGAGTTAAGCCCAGGGGACCGCGTCATGCTGGCCGACGGCACGGTTAGCCTCGTGGTGGAGCAGGTCGATAAGGATTCGGCCGTCTGTCGCGTCATTCAATCGGGTCTGATTCGCAGCCGCCAGGGCGTGAACCTGCCCGGCGTGAAACTCAGCGTGGCCGCCATGAGCGACCTCGATCGCGAGAATGCCGTCTGGGCGGCGAAGAACGACATTGACTTTGTAGGGCTGAGCTTCGTCCGCCGCGCGGAAGATGTGCGGGAACTGAAGGCATTGTTGATGGCCTCGACCAACGATCCAACCTCCGGTGGTCCGCAGGTCATCGCCAAGATCGAAAAGCCGGAGGCCCTCGACGCCTTGACGGCGATCGTTGCCGCAGCAGACGGCGTAATGGTTGCTCGCGGCGACCTGGGCGTGGAGACCGACATTGCCCAGGTGGCGGTGGTCCAAAAGCGGATCATCGCCGAGTGCCACCGCCAGCGCAAGCCGGTGATCATCGCCACGCAGATGCTGGACAGCATGCAGCACTCGCGGATTCCTACGCGGGCGGAAGTGGCCGACGTCTCCAACGCAATTCTCGACGGAGCCGATGCCTGCATGCTCTCGGGCGAAACGGCCGTGGGCGAGTATCCACGCGAAACCGTCGAGATGATGAACCGCATCGCCCTGGCGGCGGAACCGTTGTGCAGCCATCGGGCCGAGGAGGCGAACTCTTTCTGCGGCAGCCGAGAAAGCAATAAAACGGGTTGTTCAACGGCAGCAAATAGTCTGAATCCCATAACCGAAGCGGTCGTTTGCCAGGCGGGCCTATTGGCCGAGAGGCTTGATGCACGGCTAATCATCGTCGCTTCAGCCAGCGGTGCAACGGCCCTGAGCCTAGCCAAGAACCGTTTCCGCGTGCCCACGGTGGGGGTAAGCGATTCGGCGGCCACCTTGCGGCAGATGTGCCTCTATTGGGGCGTCATTCCCCTGGCCAGTGCTCCGGTCAACGACAGCCGGACCCTGGTCGCGTTCGTCCGTGATTGGGGCAAGCAGAACTGCCTGCTCTCCTCCGGCGACCGCATTGTACTCATTGCCGGCACGGGCACCAGCGTGTCGAAGCACAATATGATCGTGGTCAATGAGGTGGAGTAGATTCATTCTGCCAATAGATCCCTCTTGCCGAGGGGGATTGGTGCGAGACGTTTTGCGGATGACTTTTATGTGGTAGAATGAACGCATGGCTACCGTCTATATCGATAGATTCGTTGATCCCGTCGTCGCGGAAATCCATGCGAGTCGCGCTGCGATGCTCAAAGCGGCAGGGGGCGACATCGACGTATTGATGCAGCAGGTCGCTGATCGCCAGCAGCTTTCAAACCGTCGAATTATCCGAGAGTCCCTCCGGAATCGCAAAGAAGCAGGGGTGGACCGGAGCCGGCCTCTTGCGTTTCAATGAGAATGGCCCCGCTGTCGCAAAGCCGGTCATTCGCTCGATCTGTGCGGTCGTCGGTTATTCATGCCCTGAAATCTGTACACCTCTTGAACTTCTGTCCGAGGAGACTAATCATGTACCGCGATGAGGTCATTGAGGAAGTTTGGCGAATCCGCGACGAGTACGTCGCGCAGCACCACCACAGCCTGGACGAAATCGTCGCCGACCTCCGCCGTCGGCAGGCCGAACATCCTGAAAGGATCGTCGATCGACGATGCCAACCGCCAACGGAAACTATCCGACAAGAAATTGAAAAAGAACATCTATGTGGTTACTAGCAGAAGTAGGTGGCGGCGTGATATTTGCGGGCACATTCTGCCTGCTCATCGCGCTCGTTATGGGTGCTTTCGTCAACGCAGTCGTACTTCGTCTAGCCTGTTGGATTTACAATATGCAGGTTGGCGGATGGTACACGCCCAGGTCGGTGTCCTTACCAAGTTGGGGAAAGGCAACGCTGATCTGTCTTGTATCTAGCGTGGTTCAATTCGCAATTGGGTTGATGTGGCAAGTCGTGTGGACCACGGAACAACTAAGCCCAATAACAGCGAACTTAATTTCGACACCGCTCACGTTCGTCTTGGGAGTGCTGATGCTTTATTCCATGTTGCCGACAACTTTTCTCCGTGCCTTGGCCCTCTCGCTAATCCAGTATGTTATCCTGGCCACGATCGGCATGATTATGTTCATTGGGTTCGGTGGTTTGGAACTGCCGTCACATTAACAACGCTGTCGCAAAGCCGGTCATTCGCTCGATCTGTGCGGTCGTCGGTTCCGCTGTTCGGCGGACGCCATCACGTCTGGATGTGCGATTTCACCTCGGCCACGAATCGCCGGGCCTGTTCGAGCATGGTTGCGATTTGCTCGGCGGTAAATGTGGCCACATCGGTGTAGTCCGCATCGCAGCGATTTTCAAAACCCCTTTGAAGAGAAGCACCGAACTCGGGAGAAACTCGGCCGGTCTTGACGTACTCGCGTTGAAACCACGAGATCACCGCTCGGTGTTTGTGAAAGTCACAGTTGCTGTGAATCGCCAACGCGGAAGCCGCATAAAACATCGCGTAATAGCACCGATTGACTGCACTAAGACTCGAACCATGATCGGCCAACATCGCGGCATCGGCGAGAACGGAATCCGCCTTGGCCATTCGGATCGTTACCAGTTCCTGTCGCTGGTCGTCGGAGAGAGTCATACGATGATTCCGTCCGCCGTAACGTGCTGCACGTAAGGAGTGAATGAGAGTGGAGGAGTGCGCAGTTGCTCCTCGGAGTAGAAGTGCAGATCAAACAGCACGTCCTGATCCATTTGGATGTCTAACTGCCGGTAAAGGATTTCGTCCCTCCGTTGACAGCCCAGTTGCCGCTTCGTTACACAAAGCACGTCATAGTCGGAATCCGCATCCGCCCCGCCCTCGACGCGTGAGCCGTAATGATACAACCGCACGAAATCGTCGCCCAGTACCGACTGGAGCATCTCGCGCAGTTCAACCACGCACCGATGAGGCACCCGCTTGGATTTCCTGGTGTCAACTACTTCCATGATTACAAACTCGATGCAAAAGGATGAGGACGTAGCACACTAATCCGCCGGGAGTTCCTCGTGCTCATCTTGGCATGCCCTAAGTCTACCACATCACGACCTATCGTGCCAATGCTAGCTGTGGCCCCGTTCCGACCTCGTCGCTATCGATGCGGTTGTCCGGGGGCATTTAGCTGCGCCAAATAGCCGTTGGCTGTGGCGGCAGCAGTGGTTCCGGGCCACCGTTGGACTAACGCGGTGAGTTTGGCGACGGCATCTGCTTTGTGCCTGGCTTTGTAAAGATTCACTGCCTCATTCAGAGCATCGGTGGCCAAATGCTCTTGATCGCGCGGCATCGGTGGCGGCACGGAAGAAGCAGGGAGCACCGCGGCGCGTGGCGGCGTGTCTGTCCATCCCTCGCTCACACGATCACTGCTGGCCCCATCCGCCATCAAGCGCGTTTTGACCGTAGCCTGGTGAAGAACTGGCGAGCTGCCTTTTGAAGTCGCCAAGCTTCGGATAATGGCTATTGCCTGGGAAGCCCTCGCCGCATCGATGGGCACGCCTTCAATGACATTGGGCCGAAATTGTAGCATGATCTCAGGACCAGCATTCGACGATACCTGAATCAGGATCGTTTTCGAGAGGAAATATACGATCGCAAGCACCACGGCGGTAAGAAGGCTAATCGCAAGCACGATTGCGTAGCCGCTCCCGAAAGCACCCACAATTCCAAGGACTAAGATAACTGCGGCCGCAATGAGGAAGCCCACGGGCTTGGTAACCCCCGCAGTTACGGAGGCGATTTGTGAAAGGGGAATGAATGTGGTCACGACGCCAAAAAGGCTCCCAGAGCGACAGGATACGTCCGAAGCTGTGACCTCAAAAGTTGTTTGAGGATCGAGTTGCATAAGCAGAAGGAGAAATGCCGTAATCCCCTGCCGACGGCCAACAATTTCAATGAGCGGCGTTTCTGGATGCGGCGGAGTGGTCCGCATTTCAAACCGCCGAAGCACTAGCGTGTGTACCGCACGACCTGTGCGTGCCAACCTCGTGAGAATCGGCACGATCAACAAGCCGCCGATAATAAACAGTGTGGTCAGATCCGTAGGTGCTAAAAAGGCGAGAAACATCATTGGCTCCTGTTCTTCGTTAAACAAGGAAATCTTTGTTCACCATCCGATTGTATCAGAATGCTGAGCCAATGCCAAGAGAATTGCAAAGCTATCCGAAAACTCCCATTTCCCTCTTCGGGATACCGATATCCCATCTTGTAGAACCGAATGCGTTATCAACTCACCTTCCTGAACTCCGACCGATAGACCGGCTCGTTGGTGAGCCGCATTCGCCGCTCGAAATGCGTGCGATAGGCCAGGTCGTGCTCGGCGGGCGTTTCCGGCACGGCGATTGGCCCGGAGAGCCGCGTGTGGGCGGCCAAGAGTTCGAGCGTAGTCTGAAAATATTCTTCAACGTCGGTCCAGAAGTGCAACGCGCCGCCCGGTAGGAGCGTTCGCTCAATGTGCTGCATGAAGGTTTCGTTCATCACGCGACGTTTGCGATGCCGCTTCTTCCACCAGGGATCGGGGAAGTAGACGTGTACCGCGGTCAGCGAGCTGTCGGGGACCAATTCGGCAAAGATCCGCATGCCGTCCCCCGACACGACCCGGCCGTTGGGCAGCCCGGCTTTGGCGAGTCCCGCGGCGGCGAAATGGGCATACTTAGACACGATCTCAATGCCCAGGAAATCGACGTCCGGCTGCGAACTGGCCGCGTTGCGTAAGAACAGCCCCTTGCCGGAGCCGACCTCGATCTCCAGCGGCGCGATGCGGCCGAAGATTGCCTCGGTATTCCATGGCCTGGGAAGCTGTTCGAACTCCAGCAGATGCTTTGAGAGATCGAGTGAAGAATCAATTTTACGGAGTGCGCGTCGGCCCACGGTATTCAGTCCGCGAGGGGGCCGTCTGCTTGTCCGGTGGTCAACTGATGGACCGGCAAGGGAACCCCCTTGATGAGGCCTTCGCAAACGAGGTTTTGATCGACAAACGACTGGAACTCGCAAGTGATAATCGTCCGCCTCACCTTGAGCAAGTGGGTCACGACCACGAAGCGATCACCAGGCCGCACGAGGCCGCGGAAGCGAATGTCTTCCATGCCGCCAAAGCCCATCATGCCGATAATCAGATTATTCTTCACCGCGTGGTAGCTCGACAACTGGGCGGCCGCTTCGCACATAATCACGCCCGGCATTAGCGGCATGCCCGGCATGTGACCGCGAGCCCAGAATTCGTCCTGCTTGAGATCCTTGTAACCGACACAGATGTTGCGGACGGGATCCTCGAAGACGATTGCCGTCAACTGCTCCATCTCGAAGCGCTGCGGATTATGGCGGCGGATCTCATCAATGCTACTGACCACATGATTGAGGTCGTATTCACAAAAGTCGATAATCAGCGGTTTTTTAGGCACGGCCGGCTCCTTATCAGGTCTTTACCCGCTGCCGCTTGGCCTTGCGCGCCTTGCTATTGGAAGGTCGTTTGCCATGATTGGCTTTTTTGGTGACGCGGTGCGGTTTTGCCATAACTAATTACCTTTACTCACTTTACTGCAAAATATTGCATGCGAAAAACCCTCGGCCCACACTTAGTGCGAGGGGAAGAACCCACCATTCTACCCTTAGGTGCCGTTGCTGGGAAGGCCTACTGGAAGGACATTTCTATTGGTTGACAACACCTAATCGAGAACAGCCTACTCGAAAACCCGACTTGTGGCTCTTCCTTTTCCAAATCGTGTGACGATCTCGTCCCCGGGCTTGAGTTCCGTCGCGTCGCGCACGATCCGGCCATCGCGGACCCGTTGCGTCAAGCTGTAACCTCGCGACAGCACACCCAGCGGACTGAGCGATTCCAGTCGGCCGGCTTGCTGCTCTAGTTGGCTACGGGCAAGAATCAACCGCTGCCGCAGAGCACGATTGGCCCGGGCGTCGAGATCGTCGAGCTGCAGGGCCAGATTTTCGATCCGCTGAAGTGGCCGACGAAAGGCGTAATGCGAGGCGACGGCGTCTAATCGCGACTTGGCCGCAGCAAGCCGCCAACGCAGGGCCGAGGAAAGCCGCTTCTCGGTCTGGCGAAAGCGAGCCAAAAGATCCTCGGTTGCCGGTGCGACCAGTTCGGCCGCCTCGCTGGGCGTTAGGGCGCGGACATCGGCCACAAGGTCGGCCAAAGTCACATCGATCTCATGGCCGATGGCCGAAATCACAGGGATCCGCGAGGCATGAATCGCCCGGACCACGGGTTCTTCGTTGAAGGCCCAGAGGTCTTCCAGGCTGCCGCCGCCGCGGGTGACGACCAGGCAATCGATCGCCAGCGGCAGGCGGTTGGCCGTGGCGATGGCCGCAGCGATCTCGGCGGCGGCACCTTCGCCCTGGACGCGTGTGGGCACGACGATCACATCGGCTCCTCGCCATCGCCGGCCGAGAACTTGCAGGAAATCGTGGATCGCCGCACCGGTTGGGCTGGTTACCACGGCAATCCGCCGCACAAACGGCGGCAGGGGCCGCTTCCGCTGCGGATCAAAGAGGCCTTCCTGAGCCAGCTTCTCGCGAAGCTGCCGCAGGGCCAACTCCAAGGCCCCGATCCCCTTCGGCTCGATGCTTTCAAGGATCAACTGGTAGGTACCCCGCGGGGCATAGATATCAATCCGCCCGCGGCATACCACTTCCAAACCGTCATGGAGATCGAATCGCACGCGCGTGGCCATGTTTCGCCACATGACACAGTGGATCTGGGCCTGATCGTCCTTGAGCGTCAGGTAACAGTGGCCTGACTGCGGCCGAGCGAGGTTCGAGATTTCGCCCGTGACCCAGACGCTGCCGAAGGAAACTTCCAGCAGGTCTTTGATCTGGGCAGTCAGTTGCCAGACCGAAAGCACCCTCGGCTTGGCCGGTTTCTGCGGGAGTGAATCGTCGGGGAGTTCGGAAAAGAGGTCGTAGGAGGTCACGGTATAGGTCCATTCTTTGCCACCTCAATCCGGCCCAGCGCATGCCGTGGCACCAACGGCTTGGCGGTATGTCTTAGCGTCAATTGGCCCGGCTTGCGGCTGTCGGCTTCAGCCCACTGCTCGGCCTCATCGCAAAGTCGATTCAGCACACGCTCGATCTTCAAACGGAAATGCTCCATCCCTTCGCGATCCAGATCGGGCGGGACGTGTAATTCCGGCGAGAGGATACATCGAGCTCGGCTGAATGGTCGAGGGATGGCAAACCGGTCCCAACTCCCTGCCCGCCACGGCCGGTTGTGCCCCACGCCGATGGCCACCAGCGGAATTCCCAGTTTCGAGGCCAGGAAGATTGGCCCAGGAGCCATTTGCCGCCTCGGTCCGCGAGGGCCATCGGGTGTGATTGCCAGGTGCATGTTCCGGCTTTTGTCCAACATTTGCCGCAAGGCCGCCACGCCGCCACGAGTTGTCGAGCCGCGTACAAATTCAAACCCCATGTGGTAGGCGATATACGACAAAACCTCGGCATCGCGGTGCCGGCTCAGAAGCATCGCCAGGTTGCAGTGCCCCCCCATCGCAAGCGGAAGGAGGATGTACTCGTGCCAAAAAACATAAATCTTCTGACCGTGGCACCGTGGCGAGGCAGGATTGGCAGCCGGATCGTAGAATGCAATACGATAGTCAAGCGTATCCATCCATGCGCGGACGGCCGTGGAGCCAGCCAGAGCCGCGAGTTTGTGCAGGATGGGATGGTCAAATTTCATGGGAGTTGCCAGTTGTCCGTTGTCCGTGAACGGTGGGGAATACGCATGGATGTCTAGTCGAGCCACTCAGCCGCTCACGTTGCTCCGAACAATCTTCCTGACAACTGACAACTGACAACTTCTTCCCACTACTCTCCCCACTCACCGCTAAACACTTCCACCGCCGGGCCTGTCAGGTGTACGTGCCCGTCTTCGGCCCAATGCAATTCGAGGTCGCCGCCGGGCAGGTGGGCGAGAATCTTCCGCTCGGTACGGCCGCTCAACACGCCGGCCACGCAAACGGCACAAGCCCCGGTGCCGCAGGCGAGGGTTTCGCCGGAACCCCGCTCCCATACCCGCATGCGGATCTCCGTACGCGACAGCACCTGGACGAATTCGGCGTTCACGCGGCGAGGAAAATGGGGATCGGTCTCGACCTTCGGCCCAATGCCCAGTACCCAGTCGTCGCTGAGCTTATCGACGAACGTGATGCAATGAGGGTTGCCCATCGAAACACAGGTGACGCACAGTGTTCGAGCAGAACCGTCCAAATCAGCAATACTCAGATCGGCATTGACCACGGGACTGCCTGGCAGCGTGGTAGGAATCCGTGCCGCCTCAAGGATCGGCTCGCCCATATCGACGCGCACGCGCTGCGCCCGCCCGTCGGCGACTTCCAGGTTGAGGGTGAGGATGCCGCGGCCCGTCTCGATCCGCAGGGTTTCTTTGCGGCAGATGCCATGATCGTAGACGTACTTGGCCACACATCGGATGCCGTTGCCGCACATCTCCGACTCGGAGCCGTCGGCATTGAACATCCGCATCCGGGCGTCGGCCTGCTGGCTGGGACAGATCAAGATCAGTCCATCGCTGCCGATGCCGAAGTGCCGGTCGGAAATTTTCCTAGCCAGTTCGTCGGGCTGTTCGGGAATTGGTTCGGTGAAGCAATCGACATACACATAGTCGTTGCCCGCGCCTTGCATTTTGGTGAAGTGCATCGTGATATTTTAGACTGCGGAAGGACTTGCGGCAACGGGAGTCTAGGTTACCCGCTCAAATCGAGTAGGTTGCCGCTCTGGCCGGTAGGGTCTTGGCCCTGGGGGTGAAGCGGCTCTTCGTGGCCGGCATCCTGCTCGCCATGCCGCTGGGGAAACTCCCACAAACGCCGGCCGTCGGCGTCCCGTTCGGAGGTCTGGTGGTTGTCGCCGTCCGCTTGTCCAATGCCGGCGGCCATCTCGGCCTTTTGCGCGCTATGCGTGCGAAGCTCCCTCGCGCTATTTTCCTGCTGGGCACGGTCGATTTCGGAACCCCGGGTCTGCGCCAGGGAAGTGCCCGCCACGCTGCCGGCGATGCCGGAAAGGAATCCTATGCTCATCGGTTCTCCTGCAAATTCTTCAAGGCCTGATTCACGCCGGGAAAGGCTTCCTTGCGGATGTCGGGATCCCGCAAGTTGCCGCCGACGCGAATCTGCATGATTTGTTGACTTGCTCCCGTAAAAAAGTTATGAAGCACGGGCACGCCGGAGTCGGCACGGCCGACGGTTGCCGCCAACACCATCTGCGTGTCTCCCTGAAAGTTCATCTCGCCCTTGCCCGACAGGTTGATGGCGTCGCCATGAAAGTCTAGCTTGTCAAAATAGACATGGTCGCCCTCGATGTGGAAATCGATGTCGCTTTCGGTGAATGCGTTGGGGTCGGGTGCATGGATGCTGAGAATCTTGAGCATGGAAATCATCACCGGCAGCTCGTAGATGTTGGCATTGCGGAGTTGCAAGCGGCCTTGGCCGCCCATGGCGGCGCGGTTGTGGCCGAATCCATGGAGTTCCGCGCTGCCGCTGATCCGTCCGCGCAGATTGCGGTTGTTACCGGCCAGTTCGCGGGCGCACGTGGCGAGATCGGCGGAGTCGAGGGTTGCTCGAAGACTATAGCGCGGCTGCGAAGCGATCGAGGCCCAGCCGTCGCCGTAGATGGTGCCACCAAAGATTTTGGCAGTCACGGATCGCAGTGCGGCCTGCGGCTGGCCACGCGGCAGGAGGCGGTTGTCGCGACGTGCGACCCACGAGCCAAACATCGCCTCCTGGTCATCGATCCAGAACGGCCCGAGTACTTGCGTGAACTGGCGGTCTCGGCAGGTCATGGAATCGAGGGCCAACTCGCCACGCATCTGGAACTTGGTTCCATCGGATAAGCCGGTAAGATTGACGTTGCCGTAAATGTTTTCCAGCCGCACACCACAATCGACGCCCACCTGGTTCAGTCCCACTTTCAGGTTCCATTGCGAAGTCATCGGCTCGGCCGGATTCGCGCCCCGCGCCAGAAGGATGCTCCCTTGCAGGCTCATGGGGCCCGTGGCGTTCAGTTCCCCCAAGCCCTTCTTGAGTTGTGGCGGCAGGGCCTGCATGAACTGCCGGTCCACCCGCAGGCGATCGACCGAAAGGCGATCGAGACGAAGCTGCCAGCCGCCATCGGGCTGGAAACTGCCTATTCCATTGCATGCCATCTTCACGGGGCCATGCCACGCGCTAAACCGATCGAAGGTCACTCGCCCGCTGCCATAGGTGAAAACACCTTGCACATTCTCGACGCGGCAAGGGAAGTACAAAGGCTCCAGCGAACAGGTCTCGCTCCGCGGTTCGGCGCGAACCGTAAGGTCGAGCAGATTGAGTTGGTCGATGTAGCGGATGTTGGCCGTGAGGTCGATGATTCCACGCGGTTGAAGCAGAGCCCAAACTTGCCGCATCCCCGGTTGCAAGGCGTCGCGGAGTTCGCCCTCCAGCGGCACATTGGCCGCGCACAGCCGCAGCACCAGCTCGTTCCCCTGGGGTGTATGCGTGAGCGTGCCGTCGCCGGTCACGCGGCTCGTGCCGTTGGTGCCTTCCAGATTACGGATCCACCAGTTGCCATCAATCATCTCCATTTCACCCCGGACATTCGAGATGGCATAGGGAAAGCGATTATAGCGAAGCCAACAGCGTCCGGCGCGAAGCTGTAGATGCTGATGGATCGGCCCCTCGGCGATTTCGCGGACTAGCTCGTACTCGAAGCCAATGGTTCCTTTCAGCTCCATCGAACGGGCCAGCGACTGGGGGTGTGGCGGCAGAGCCTTGAGCAGTTTCTCGTCGATGGGTAACTCATCGCTCTTGACCCGTAGCCAGCCCGTTGGTCCGTTCGTCGGATTGAGGATTTCGCCCACGATGTGGACTAACTGGTTCTCGCTGAACGTCGAGAGGTTCATTTGCAGGCGGTCGTCTTTCAGTTCCAGCAAGCCGTTGCCGTGTTCCAGGCGGTAGGGAAACTTGTGGTGGGCAAACGAGACGTTTTTGCACTCGACCCGCACCTGCGGTTGCCAGGCGAGACCGTCGAAACGGAGCTTGATTTTGGCATCGACCAGGCCCTCCGGCCGGAGCTTCTGCCACTCCTCCTGGAGCTTGCCGGGCAAAATCGCCAGAAGCTGCTCGTCCAGCGGTAACTGGTTGATCTCGGCCTCAACCGCTAGGGTACTCGATGGATTCAGGCTGCCACTGCATGTCAACGACAGGGTGGCCTGATTGCTGCGGGCCTTGAGTTCCTGGATGGCAAAGCCCTGGTTATCGACATGGACCGTGGCGCGGATCTCGGTCAACGGATGGGGCAGTCGTGGGTGGTCGATGCGACCGCGGGCCAACTGGCCGGTAATATCGAATTTCCACCGTTCCGGCGACGCCGGATCATAGCTGACCTTGAAAAGGGCCTCGGTTTGACCTCGCAACGTGCCTAGCACCGAAAGATTGTGTCCAAAAGCATCCGGCAGTACGTTGCGCATCTCAGGAGAAATCTCCACGCCTTCGATCTTACCGGCGAGGTTCAGTTCAGGCCGGTCAAAATCGGCTTCACCATCGAAAATCACCTGGCGGAAATAGTCGCCGGTGGCCGTGCCCTGGATTCGCTCGCGGCGCGTGGTTTCCGCTTGGCCGTCCGCGCGCGCGATGGGTGAGAGCGTGAGGTTGACGTCGCGGAGGGTCAGGGTGCAAGCCGTCGCCTTCGTGGGATCGAAAATCTCGATCGTGCCATTCTCGAAGCGGACCTCCGGCGACGCATTGCTGAGTCTCGGCAGCGGCAACAAGCGGGCTGCGCTCCAGGTGCCGTCCGGACGACGAGTCATCCGTAGCGTCGGCCGACGAACAATCACCTGAGTGGGCTTGAGTTGGCCGCTGCACAAATCGGACAGATCGGTTGGACAACCCAGGAAGCATTCGTCATAACTCAAAAGCTCGGCACCCGGTCCTTCCGCCTCGGGATCGATGATCGACAGCCCGCGGAGGGTAATCCCTTCGCCCTTCATCAGCACGGCCGAGCGGAGCTTGACCACCAAGCCCGGGTATTGCTTGGCAAGCAGTCCCTCCACATGGCGGCGAATATCTTCATCCATGCGATGATAGAAATAGGGCACCAGAAGCGCGGCCCCGATCACGCAGGCGATCAGGCCCCACTTGAACCAGAACCAACAGAAGTTGATCAGGCGCTTGGGGAGAATAGCAGCAATTCCATTTGCTTTTATACAACATATCGGGACAAAATAAGGTGGGTATGATACTCGGGCAAAGGCGGGAAGGTCAAGGAGGAAATCAGGAGAACTGCTAAAGGAGGGGGCTTTTCGGTGCGGACGAACGAAATTTACCGGAGATCCCGGCCAGAAAACAGGGTTCTGATCAACAAAATCATTCTTTTGCGCTCCCCCTGTCGTGGCCGGTCTCCCGACCGAGCCACGCCGCCGACCGAAGGTCTCCAATTATCGGGAGACCTTCGGTCGGGCGTTTCGGCGGGGTCAGGAGACCCGCGCCGAACCTGGGCTGGGGCAAGCCCAGCGGGGGCGGGAGGGCATCTTACTAAATCGCTTGCCAGAAAATCTTGCCACACACTTTACAAAACTCCGCGTTGCATCGCTATCCAGGGATGGTTACAATTCACCACCCCATAACCCCCGGGGCACGTCAAGGACGACGAATCATGAGCAGCCAAAATACTGCGGCCGCGTTCCGCTGGACCGCCTTCGAGCAACTGAGCTTCGCTCGAGAGGTCATGCAAACGGAAAGCCGAACCATCGCCCAGGTCGCACGGCGGCTGGACCAGGAGTTCTGCCGGGCCGCGGATTACCTCTTTAACTGCCGGGGAAACACGCTCGTGACCGGCATCGGCAAGGCGGGTCTGATTGGACAGAAGATCATGGCTACGCTGGCCTCGACGGGCACGCGGAGTCATTTTCTGCATCCGGCCGAGGCGGTGCATGGCGACTTTGGCCGAGTGCATGGCGACGACATCGTGCTCGTGCTTTCGCAAAGCGGCGAGACCGATGAGATCGTCCGGCTGCTGCCGCCGCTGGCAGCCGCCGCAGTGCCGGTCATCGCCATCACCGGCCGCGCCACCAGCACCTTGGCGCGTGCGGCCACAGTGGTCCTTGACCTGGGACCGGTGGAAGAGGCCTGTCCACTCGGGCTGGCTCCCAGCAGCAGTACGACGGCGATGCTGGCCGTGGGCGATGCTTTGGCTCTGGTCGTCAGCCGTATGCGGGGCTTTACCCGCGAGGATTTTGCCCGCCTTCATCCGGCCGGCAATCTTGGTCTGAAACTCAGCAAGGTCGAGCAGCACATGCGACCGCTGGAGCAATGCCGTGTTGCCCCCCAGGAGGAAACCGTTCGCCAGGTCTTGGTCCGTGTGAGCGTACCGGGGCGGCGGACCGGGGCGACAATGCTTGTCGACGCGCACGGCCATCTGGCCGGCATCTTCACCGATAGCGACCTCGCGCGGCTCTTTGAGCACCGTCGCGACAATGCCTTGGACGCCCCGATTCACTCCGTGATGACCTCCCATCCGCTCAAGGTCATTCACGGCTCGCTGATGTCGGAGGCCGTCGCCCTGATGGCCCAGCGCAAGATCAGTGAGTTGCCCGTAGTGGACGGAGAGGGCCGGCCGGCCGGGCTGATCGACGTGACCGACGTCGTGGGGCTATTTCCGCAGAAGGTGGAAGAGGAGCCTGCAAACGCATCACGGCATGAGGGCTGGGGGATCGTGGGGGAAGAGATGATGCCCCCCCCTCTCCCTTTTGGGAGAGGGGCAGGGGGTGAGGGCAACCCGAGTTCGGCGAGGGTCTCCTGACCCTGCCGAAACGTCGGACCGAAGGTCTCCCGGTAATTGGAGACCTTCGGTCGGCAGCGCGGCTCGGTCGGAGACCGGCCACAACAGGATCAAGGCCTTTTGGGCTATTCCTCCTTCCACGGTTCCGCGGCGGGTTTCTTGGCGGCCGGCTTTCCGGTCCCCTGGGCGGGCCCCTCTTGATTGCCTTTGGAATCCTTGCCGGCACGCGGATCCTTTTCGTCGCGATTCTCGTGCCAACGCCGGCCGTCGGAACCTCGGGGGGCACCGGGGTGATGGCCGTGCTGTCCGGGAGGACGGTCGCCACGAGGCGGTTTAGGCGACTTCGATTGCTTCACCATATAGGCACGGTACTGTTTGCTTAGGCTGTCGTACATTTCGTCGCCGGGAAGGCTCATCAGTCGATCACGTTCCTCATCGCTGATCCTCGAGCTTTCAAAGAAATTGGCCAGTTGTTCATCGAGTTCCCGACGATTTTGGTCGTCCACGCGAAGCCCTTTGGCGGGATCTTGCTTTGCCAGAAATTCTTTGACGGTCGCGATGTGCTCTTTCAACGTCTTCTTCTTATCGAGGAGCATCGCGCGGCGAAAAGGCGGCTGGGTCTCGAACCACTTGTCATAGCGGTTCATCGTTGCGCGGAGCATGTCCCGATCCGAAGCAGTTTCGATCCGATCGTGGAGGTCTCGGATTCGTTGCTGCTCCTGGGGTGACAAGGCGCGAAATTGCTGCTCGTCACGGAGCAGTTCGTCGAGTTGTTCGGCGGACATTTTTTCTACTCGCCGGCGCCGTTGGGAGAGCGTTTCCACAGTAACCGGGCAGACGTCGGCATCCTCCGGGAAGAGTTTTTCGGCGTTCAAGGCCCGCAGAAAATCGATGCCCTCGATCTCGCGGTACGGATCAAAACTCTCCAGGATCGGCAGATCCTGCAACAGTTGGGCGTTCGGGTCGGAAATCAGGCTCGTTACGATCAGAAAGCCGGTCGCCGCCGCGCCGACCAGTCCTCCGGCTGCCCAAAGCCTTGCCCACAGACGCCGCCGCGGCAGCGCGGCCTTGGCCTTCTGGGCATCGTCGGCAGCGGCCAGCGCGACCATCTCCAAGGTCGTGCAGGTGAAGTCTTCGCCGGTGGGCAGGGCGTCGAGCTCATCGAGCATCTGCCAGGTGCGGTCGAGTTCTTCCAGCATGCGGCGAGCATCCGGCTCAACGGCTGCTCGCTGCTCGACCCGCCGGCTCTGCTCGCCATCAAGCTCGCCGTCGAGATAGGCCACCAGCTCCTCGCGAAGCTTGGTTTCATCGTTGGCCGGATCGTGGGACATGGATTCCTTCACTCTTCACCGTCACTCTTTACGGTCGGTGGCAAGACCGTTGCTTGCCGCGACGCTATCGGAAATTTTATTGTTTTTTCGCGGGAGGGCTCCCTCTTCAAAATAGGGTTCCAGCAGTTGCCGCAGGTTCTCCCGTGCCCGCGACAACAGCGACTTGATAGATTGCTGCGACAGTTCCATGGCATTGGCGATGTCGGCGTAGCTCATGCCTTCAAACTTATTCAGCAGCACGGCGAGTCGCTGCCGCGGGCCAAGCGATTCCATGGCCATGCGGACGACGTCGCGGAGTTCTGCTTTGTCGATTTGCCGCGTCGGCATCGCACTGCTGCTGGCCTGGATGAGCCAGTCCATGGGCCGCGCGCCCAAGGGACCACTCTCGCTTCCGTTGAGCGTCACTTCCGGGCGGCGCGAACCGTCACGCAGCGCGCTGGACGCCACGTTGTTGGCGATCGTAAAGAGCCAAGTAGCGAATTTCGCCCAAGGCTCATACTTCCGACGAGAACGATATACGCGGAGGAACACCTCTTGGGCAAGATCTTCCGCCAACTCCCGGCGACCGACCATGTGCTCCAAGATGCGCACCAAGCGGGCCTGATACCGCACCACCAATTCTTCAAAGGCCGTAGCACTACCGTCGCGCACCTCAAGCATGAGCCGCACGTCCGGGTCCAGGGCATAGCGTCGAGCAGATGACTCGCTGACGGCCACAATCCTACCTGTTGTCGGTGGTTGAGTTTACATCGTTTCAGGCGTGTATCTACTCCTAGTCTAATCCAAGCTCCCGCTCTCGGCTAGCGTTGTTTTCTAACGAACTGTCTTCCAATAAACTGTTGTGGCCGGTCTCTGACCGAGCCACGCCGCCGACCGAAGGTTTCCAAATTACTGGGAGACCTTCGGTCGGACGTTTCGGCGGGGTCAGGAGACCCTCGCCGAACAGCGGAGACCCTCGCCGAACAGCCATGTTGCGATCCCAAGGTCCGCCCGGTATGATTGGGGTTGTTTCGCACGAGAATCTACCCCCATACCCACCGAGAGAGGGGAATGAAGCAGGTGTCAAGGAGGAGATTCCCATCATCGACAAGGTGGCCGAGGAGACCGCGTCGGGCGTGATCGACATGCATGCCGCACTGGCCGACCATCCGGAGATGCTTCCCGACCGCGTTCACCCCAATACGGCCGGGGCTACGGCTATGGCCAAAGCGGCCTGTAAGGCATTGACGGGCAAAGAAGCCCCCGCCGCGGTGCCGCCCGTGAAAAAAGGAGGATGAGACAAGCGATCTGTCGATTTCAATGACGGCAGGTTGTAGGGTGCGTGGAGCGAACCGGCCGGGAAATGGTGGGTTGCGCACGAAGTCGAGACGCTGAAAGCACTTACCGCTGTTCCAGATCCGTTCGCGTAACGCACCATTCGATGCTTCACCCACCCTACGTCGAGCTAGCAGTGACAGCAGTTGGCAAAGTTATGATCAAGGCCCACAGGATCTGTCGGTCCCGTTCTTTGGATACACCCATCCTGACAAGCCAGCAAATGGGTCTACTTCCCCCAGCAGTGGCGGCATCTCTAAATTGCCAAAAAACCGAGAAAACAATACTGGGCAACCGCTTGAAATACGCGGCACCCCATGCGTGGCCGACGCGGTCATCCCTGCCTGACACTCTCCCGCGTACGGGCGAGGGGGAGTTTACTCCGTGACTTCCGCAATCCCGCAGTCAACTGCGGCGACGATCTCCGCAAGCTCTTCAAGCGAAATCGCCAGCGGCGGCCACAGGACGAGGGTATCGCCCAGGGGGCGCAAGAGGATGCCGTGCCGCAGAGCTACCTCGCAGACGCGGCGGCCGATCCGATCCGTTGCCGAATACGATTCTCGCGTGGCCCGATTACGGACCAGTTCGATGCCGACGATCAGCCCACATTGGCGGATATGGCCGACGTGCGGACGCTGGGTAAGGGGTGCAAGAAGCTCTCGAAGGCAGGCGATTTTTTCCTGAAGATGTTCGAGCGTCCGCTCTTCTTCAAAAATGTCGAGTGTGGCCATCGCAGCCGCAGCCCCCAACGGGTTGCCGCCGTAGGTGTGGCCGTGATAAAAGGTCCGGCCGGAGGCGTAGTCGCCGAGAAATGCCTGCCAGATCTCCTCGGTCGCCAGCGTGGCAGCCATCGGCAGGTATCCGCCCGTCAGTCCCTTGGCGATGCACATCAAGTCGGGCGTCACGCCTTCGTGCTCGCAGGCGAACATCCGACCGGTACGGCCGAAACCGACGGCTACTTCGTCAGCGATCAAGAGCACGTCGTACTTTCGCGTCAGTTCGCGCACCCCGCGAAGATAGCCGCTGGGGTGTACGATAATGCCAGCCGCCGCCTGGACGAGCGGCTCGATCACTAACGCCGCAATTTGCGAGTGATGCTCGGCTAGCAGGCAATCGAGCGTAGCAAGCGAATGTTCCAGCAAGCGGTCCGCGGAGACCCCGGGTGGCAGGCGATAGGCATCGGGCACTGGCACCCTCAGGGTCTCAAACAACAGTGGGCGGAACAGTTCGTGAAAGCGGGCAACGCCGCCGACACTGACTGCCCCAAGGGTGTCGCCGTGATAGGCCTCGCCCATGGCCACGTAATGAGTCTTCTCCGGTTTAGGATTCTGTCGCTGCTGCCAATACTGAAAGGCCATTTTCAGCGCGACCTCCACGGCCGTAGCACCGTTGTCGCTGAAGAAGACATGTCCCAAGCCCGGTGGGGCCAGTTCGACCAGCCGCTTGGCCAGCAAGATGGTTGTTGGGTTTGAGGTGCCGAGGTTCGAGACATGGGCCACACGGTCAAGCTGCGCGCGGATGGCAGCGTCGATTCGCGGATGCCGATGACCGTGGACGTTGCACCAGAGGCTGCTGACCGCGTCGAGATAGCGGCGGCCGTCAATGTCGAAAACGTAGCAACCTTCGCCGCGATCAAGAATGAGCGGCTCATACTCGGCCATCTGCGTGAAGGCATGCCAGACGAGAGTGCGGTCCCAGTGGCGGAGTTGATCAGGCGTGAGCAAGTCCATTCCTCTTACTCCCACGCCACGACGACCGGTGTGCCGATGGAAACGCCCAGCCTTGCGGCGGCGTTGTCGCGGACAACCGCCAGTTCTAATCGGCCGGAGGATCCGATCAGGGCCACGAGCATTCCCGGGGCCTGCTCGCCATAGGTCTGATAGATGCCGAAGGTTTCATAAATACCGCAGACGACACAAGCGCGGCTGTCGTTGGGTTTGCCTGCCAGAAGGTCATACGAGATGTTCGTGATCAGGTTGCCGAACGAATCGATCGTGATGACCTCGCCGCGGATATTCTCGCCGACAACGTGGGGTTGCGGCAAGTCGAGCTGTGCAAGTTGCCCAACGACTGGGCCGAGTTGTCGGGGATCGAGGCCCATGCTTAACCGGGCGGCGACCGGAGCCATGATGTCGCGGCCATGAAACGTGTGCGAAACTTCCGGCAGCCAGTACTCCCGCTCGGTCAACCGCAAGACCATGGACGGCCGCGTTCGGGCCATCAATCGGCCCAGCAGCCCGTTGTCCGGCGCGATGTATTGCTGCAAGCCAATGCGGGCGTAAAGGATCGCCCGCTCGGTGCCCACGCCCGGATCAACTGCGGCTACGTGGATCGTATTGTCGGGGAACCAGGGCGTGGTGTCTTCCAGCACCAGAGCACCGCGGGCGATATCCTGAGCACCAACGGCGTGCGAGATGTCGACGATCGTCGCCGTCGGGTTGATCGAGAGAATCACACCCTTCATCGCAGCCACATAAGGGCTGCCGGTGCCGAAATCGGTAGTAAGGGTGATGATGAACATGGAGCACACTCTACTGAGCAAACGGGAGTTCTTGCCGTTCTCCGCTGGCCTCGTTCACCAGCACAAGGTTTCCGGCGTCCTCTCCACGGAATTGCTCGTTAGCATTTAATAGTTCGATGCCGTAAACAGTTCCGTCAGGAGCCATGTCTATGTTAATTTCTTCCGTAAGCTGAATCGTCTCGACTTTGCCAACCTTTTCGTGCAATCGCAGGTAAGCGATGTTGTAGCGAGGATCATAAGTAAGCTGCATAATTTGCGCCCTTAGCCAAAAAATTTCACGATTACTGTGATGACCAGCCATCCATTCTCTCGGACGGCGTAAGCCTCGACCTTCTTAAACTTATAATGGCGGCCATGCCACATTGCCTCAAAGACGATAATGCGCCGGAAGCCAACCCGATCATACTTAGCTGGGAACTGCTCGCCATGCTGCACAGCCGCAATTACCTCGTCCTCGGTTGCCCCGCGTTCCGCCAACCGCGCTTTGGCATGGGGATGAAGCCGTACGTTCATTTTGATATCTTTGTTTGTAGCGATGCAACATGCAGTTGTACTGCTTCTCGCATGTTGTATTTCGTTTCCTCGACGGTTCTCCCGTTGCTGAAACAGCCCGAAAGCGTTGGGCTATATGCGTAGTAGCCCTCGTCTTCCGGCTCCTTTTCAATGACGATCTGAAAAGAATAAAATTTCATTGGCTTTCCTCTTCGATCAGTCTTGTACACAACTCCCGAAATCGATTCGGATTGACGTTGGGGTTCTTCTTCTTCGCCTGGCCAATCAACTGCCCTAGACCCTTGGGCTTGCCTTCTTTGACCTCAGCGACAACCTTGGGATTGGCAGCGAGCAACTCGCGGCAAAGGTTTTCCAATTCGGATTCATCAACGGCGGCGATGCCCATCAATTGCATCGTCTCGTCCAACGACTTGTTGCCGGCGAGCATCTCGGCGAACACTTCGCGGGCACGGCTGGTGGTCAACTGGCCCTTGCGGATTGTATCGATCAGTGCCGCCAGTTGCTTGGGCCGCAAGGGGAATTGCTCGATCGTGCTTTGCTGCTCATTGAGTGTTCGCAGCACGTCCTGCTGGACCCAGTTGCTGGCCAGTTTGCCGTCGGACAAAAGCCCGGCCAGTTCGATGTAGTACTCCACCAGCATGCGGCCCTGGTTGACCAGCACTTCGCTATCGTAGGGCGTGATGCCGTAGGTTTCTTCCAACCGGCATCGCAGCGCGGCCGGCAGCTCGCCCAGCGAGGCACGGACTCGCTCGACCTCGGCGTCGGTCGTGGTGACGGGCACGAGGTCCGGGTCAGGGAAATAGCGATAATCGCTCGATTCTTCCTTCTCGCGTTGCAGATAAGTCGTCTGGGTGGTTTCGTCCCAGCCGCGTGTCGATTTGGGCGACTCGCCGATCCGCTTGCCAGTCTCCTGCCAGATTGCGTATTGCCGCGGGGCCTCGTAGGTCATCGCCCGTTCCACAGCACGAAAACTGTTCATGTTTTTGACTTCCACGATCGGCGTGGCCGCACGGCCCGTGGGCGTGTCGATGTGCAGATTGATGTTGGCATCAACCCGCAGGCTCCCTTCCTGCATGTTGCAATCGGAGACGCCGAGGTAGTTCAGTAGCAGTTTCAACTCGGTGAGATAGGCCTTGGTCTCGGCCGGCGAGCGCATGTCGGGCTGGCTGACAATTTCCAAGAGTGGCGTGCCCGCACGGTTCAGGTCGATGCGGCTGTCGGCCTTGCCAGCCACCTCATCGTGCATGCTCTTGCCGGCGTCTTCTTCCAGGTGGGCGCGGATGATGCCGATCCGCTTGAGCTGCGGACCTGCCTCCGTGTCTGCGTCCGTGGGGATCTCCAGCCAGCCATCGTAGCTCAGCGGGAGGTCGTACTGGCTGGTCTGGTAGCCTTTGGGCAAGTCGGGATAGTAATAGTTCTTGCGGTCCCACTTCGTGAAGTGGGCGATCCGGCAGTTCAGGGCCAGAGCCGCCTTGACCGAAAGCTCGACCGCGCGGCGGTTCATCACCGGCAGCACACCCGGCATGCCGATGCAGACGGGGCAGGTCTGCGTATTGGGCGGCTCACCGAACTTCGTGCTGCACCCGCAGAACATCTTGCTCTCGGTGAGCAGTTGTACGTGGACTTCCAGGCCGATGATGATGGTGTAAGGGTCGTTAGGCATCGTAAACATCCATTTCCTGCCTTTGCCAGTCTTCGGCAAATGTGCGAAGCCGCCAACGCAGATCAGCGGCCTGCTCCTGATCAATACCGAGTTCACACAGGTCGAGCGTCCTCACAGGCGAATCGAGTCGTCCTTCTTCGCGCTGCGACACCCTACTCGAATTATGTTTCTCACTCATGACAGACCTCCGTCAACCTTGTTGTGGCCGGTCTCTGACCGAGCCACACCGCCGACCGAAGGTCTCCAATTTACCGGGAGACCTTCGGTCGGGTGTTGTCTCCTGTTCCTATTGTCTCTCCGGCCCCAGCCAGTTTTCCACGCGGAGTTCGGGAATCTGTATGAAGTCCGCAAGGTTCCGCGACAACAGAGTCGCGTTGTTGACCAAGCAGATTGACGCGATCTTTAGGTCGCTCGTTCCGATGCGGATACGCGCGGACCGCAATTCTCGAAACCGATCAGCCGCAGCGTGGTCAAACGCGACAACACGCCACTCCGCGAAGAAACGGAAAGCTGCCGTAAATTTTGCGTAGTACGTGACCTGCTGGTGAACGTCGGTGTAACGACGGATCAGGTTGAGCCAACTGCGAGACTGCTCCTCTAAGGTAATTGACGTCGTTGCGACATATTGATCCGGCGATAGATTGAGCCGTCCGTCGAGCTCTTCCGCAGCCTGGGATTCCGCATGCTGTAGTATCGAAATATGATCCGTATCTAGCAAGATCATTCCACAGCCAGCTCCGTTGTATCTCGAGTTCGACGTCGGTCTTCTTCACGGATCCGTTCGGCCTCCTCGATCATTTCCCCGACGATCGGATCATCTCGAAACATGCCGACGGTTTGTCGCCACGCATCCGCTGCGGGTTGACTCTCGTTGGTTCGACCGTGCAAAAGCAGATCCACAGCCTGCTCCTGATCGATGCCGAGTTCACTAAGCATTCCTGATCTTGTTTTCGGTAGAAAAGTCACAATAACTGGTCCGGAAACGCCCTCTGGAACCAGTTCTGTCAATTCAACTTTTCCGTTTGTAAATACGCCTTGTACTGATTTCAACATACATCTAGCTCCTAAATTTCATACAAAGCTCATGCTGCCGCAATTGTTAATGTGGCTTCAACCGTGTCTTCATCAGCCTCAATATCTTCACCTTCTTCCTGAACGGTGCCACTATAGGCTACCTTTCCAGTCGCTCGTTCGATGAGTGCCAGAAGTCGTTTCTGTCGATCCGTCATGAATGCAGCAAAATCATCGGCTCGCAGAATTGTTGGGTCAATCAGGTGAGAGGCGAGATACGCATCGAGCTTTGTGCGATCAATTGGCGGCGTTGTCTCATCGCCGCATTCCAGTTTTGCAATGTACTCGGATGGCGCAACACCACCAATGATACGGTTCGTACGATAGGAAAGTGGAGTCTTATTGATAATCGAATCGAAGACATTCGGTTTGGTGCCGTGCTTCTTGCACCAGTCTTGCGGGAAAATGTGATGGATGTCTACATTCTCGCCAAAGAAGACCGTGTGGTCGAATTTTTGGCCCGAACGAAAATCCTGCGCGCCTTCCTTCATCAAAAGGGCGTTTACACCCTTGTAAGCAGCAGATAAACGCATGCGCATGGTCTTCAGTCTATCGGCGCGAAACATGGTCTCGCTGACCGTGGATGGTTCGGGACCACCCTTCAACCAAACCGGCACTTCCATGAAATCACGAGCGATGCGTGTCTCGACCGCCGAACCATAAAGCTCGCCAAAAACGCCATTCCAATACCACCGTACCAACATCGTTCGATTGGCGTCATACTCCCAAGCCTCGCCTATGTCGGCAAGAATAGCGGCCAACGGTACGATTTGGGACTGATAAGGGAGATCAAAGATACGGTAGATATGTAGCATATGGAGGAATTTAGCTGCCAGTATGAAGCCTCGCTCCACCTGCGCCTCATATCGCTTATATTCCTCAAGGGGCAGGTTCAATTGCGCCTGCCGATTACCTGTGACGGCGGGTAATTCCTTGCCTTGTTTCCCGGCAGCTTCTGCCGCGCGCCGCCGATCACGAGTATGGAAAAGCGAAATTGCCTGAAGGAAATCAGTATTGGAAACCCCAGCGATGATGCCAGTGTCTGCGTCGCCAGTTTCTGCGTCGGCAGGCCGGAGTGTCTCGGCGAAACGTCGATGCCGTCCTTTCGTTCCATCGTCGCCATACCAGTCTTTTCGCAATTCGTGGCCTGAGGCGGCATACATCGCAGTCACAAGTTCAAATGCGTCTAATGCCTTGCCCCCAGTGTTCACCTTCTCGAAGACAACGCACACGGCTTCCTTGGAAGTCGATCGGTCAAGGGTAATAACTGGCACATGATAGCTCTTGAAGTTCTCCAGCACCTGACGTTTGAACGCTCGGAATTCTTCGCGAACGCTCTCATGTTGGTCACCGCGCCAGTGTTTGTCGAAACCGTCTTGCCACTTATCCCAATCAAAAACCTGGCAAACTGGATACATGAGCGAAGCGTATTCCCGCTCGGGGAGTGAAACATCGAAATCCACTTTTCGCCCAAAGTCACTTCGGACGATTTTATCCTCCGGCACACCGACAATGGCTTCTTCACGGTCTGCGGAAGGGTCCATCGCTTTCCGAATGTCGAGATAGAACCATCGCTTTACTTTCTTCTTTTTCGGCGTAACCGTCTCGACGACCTCGCCTCGAATGGTGACCTGATAAAGCGAAGTCATTCGCTGCTGGCCGTCCAGTAGCAGCGACTGAGGAGCGACCTGTTTCGCCGCGACTGGTGCGCCTTCAATAGGCCGAGGTTTGAAATTCACCGGCCCCCCAGTATCAAGCGACATTAGTGCCCCAACAGGAAAAGCCCGCGACACCGAAGCAACTAAGCTCTTAATGCGATCCTCATCCCAAACCCAACTACGTTGAAAATCCGGTAACTGAAGAGCACCGCGTTGACAGGCTTCGAGAAGTTCTATCAAGGCGAAAGGGTTGGTTTTAAATGTTGATCCGGCCATTATTTGGTAGTCTCTCTGGTTTCTCGATTTGACGCCAATTGTCCATGGCCACAATTCATTCTAGTGCTACAATTACCGCCTGTCGAGCTAGCAATCCGCGCTGCCCCCCAGCATTGCAGGTTTCCGTCCATGCCAATCCGTCGCCTGCTGGAACATGCGTGCCCCACGGAGCAACCGCTCTTCTTCAAAGGGGGGGGCCTGGAGGTGCAGGCCGATCGGCAGCCCGGCGGAACTGAAGCCGCAGGGGATCGACAAGGCCCCGATGCCGGCGAGGTTCGTACTCACCGTGTAAAGATCAAAGAGATACATGGCCAGCGGGTCGTCGATCTTCTCGCCAATCTTGAATGCCGGGGTGGGCGTTACCGGACCAATAAGCAGATCGACCTCCTCGAAGGCGCGATCGAAATCTTGCCGAATCAAGCGACGGACCTGGAGGGCCTTTTTGTAATAGGCATCGTAGTAGCCGGCACTCAGCGCGTAGGTGCCGAGCATGATCCGCCGCTTTACCTCCGGCCCAAAACCTTCCGCTCGGCTGCGGCGATACATGCGGATGAGTGGATTCTCGGTGTTTTCCAGCGCGCGTTTGTCGCCGGCTTTTTGCAATCGGGCATGTTCGGCTTGCAAATCGGCCAGCATTTGTTTTTCATCGGTGCGATGGCCGTAATGCACGCCGTCGTATCTGGCTAGGTTGCTCGATGCCTCGCAGGGTGCGATGACATAGTAAGTTGCGACGGCGTATTTGCTGTGCGGCATTGATAGCCACGTGACCTTCGCGCCAAGCGATTCGTAGACGCGAACCGCCTCGCGAACTGCCGCTTCGACCTCCACATCCAGACCGTCGCCAAAATGCTCGCGAACCATGCCTAATCTCAGGCCGGCCAGCGGTTGCCGCACGGTCTTCGTGTATTGTGGCACGGGCAGATTCACGGAAGTCGAGTCGGCCGCGTCGTGACCGGCGAGAACCTCCAGGAGCAAAGCCATATCTTCGGCCGTCTGGGCTAGAGGGCCGATCTGATCGAGACTGCTGGCAAAGGCGACCAGCCCATAGCGGCTCACGCGGCCGTAGGTTGGTTTCAGGCCGGAGACACCGCACAGCCCCGCGGGGGAGCGGATCGAACCGCCGGTGTCGGAGCCGACGGCAAGCGGAGCCATCCTCGCGGCCACGCAGGCGGCTGCTCCGCCGCTGGAGCCGCCGGGAATCCGGGATAAATCCCAGGGGTTATGCGTCGGGTGAAAGGCCGAGTTCTCATTCGACCCGCCCATGGCGAACTCGTCCATGTTGGTCTTGCCGATCAGCACGGCATCGGCCGCTTTTAGCCGGGCGATCACGGTTGCATCGTAAGGGGGGCGGAAGTTCTCCAGAATTCGCGAGGCGCAGGTTGTCGGTTCGCCTTGCGTGCAAAGCACGTCTTTAATTGCAACCGGCAACCCAGCCAAGCGGCCCAGGGATTGACCGGCCGCCCGGCGTCGATCGATATCTTCCGCTCGATCGAGTGCCGCTTGAGGATCGACTCGCAAAAAAGCCCGGACGCGACTGTCGTGGCGATCAATCTGATCGAGATAGGCCCGTGTTAGCTCCACGGACGAGATTCGTCCAGCGATCAAATCGGCCAAGTGATCCGTGGCGGTGCGGTCGATCAGCGTCATGGTTTATTACTACAACACAGCCGGCACGAGATAGCATTCCTCGTCCCGGTGTGGGGCGTTGGCTAGAGCTTGCCCGCGATCAAGGCTTGGGTGCGCGACATCGTCGCGGAACACGTTGGTCATGTCCTGCGCGTGAACCATCGGCTCGACGTTCGTGGTGTCGACTTCGCCTAGTAGGTCCATGTAGCCCAAAACGTCACCCAACTGCACGGTCATCCGCTTGATTTCCTCTTCGGAAAGCAGTAGCCGACCGAGCAGGGCGATTTTTTCGACCTCGGGGCGGGATAACGACATGGTCAGGCCATTATGTCTTGGCCGCCTTCGGCAGGCGAAATGGCACGGCACGGACGCGCTTCTTTATCGCACCGCTGCGAATGCAACGGGTGCAAACCCTAGCGGTACAATTTGTGCCGTTGGCCGTCGTAATATGAACATTCTGTAGGTTAGGCCGGAATGTCCGACGGGAAATGCCCGTCACCTTGGTTCCCACTCCACCGAGATATTTTGCTTTACCGCGTATGGTGATCTGGTTGCCGGTGACCGGCTTGCGTCCGCATACTTCACAGGATTGTGCCATTCAATCTCTCCCTCTGGCTTTGTGGCAACTGGCAATCTATAGACTTATCATTGTACAACCAACTTCGGTCGTAATGCAAGGGGGACGAGGGTATAATTAAGTAGAACGGAATTCCATTCCGTTCACCCGAAAAACAAGCAACGGAATAAATTCCGTTTTACGAAGTGGAAAACAGGCCAATGAGACATTCGTTCTTCCCGCTGCTACTGATTTTACCCATTTTTCTCGCCCCCGTCGTGGTATTGGGAGCCGACGCAAAACCAAAGGCGGGGGAAACCAGTCAGGCCGCAGGTGGGGATAAATTCCAGCAGCCTGCCACCGATCAGGCCCAGGCCGAGCCGAACGCAGACACAGACAACGCTGACGCTGAAAAGGTTGATTTCGACAAACCAAAGCGGCCTAAGACGGGGGCGAGGCCGACCTCGATAGCCGTCACTTCCGTGCCGGGCGGACTGAAAACAGTGACTATTCACTTTCGCTGGTCGTTGTTTCCGAATGCCTCGATCGAAGTGCGCCTCGTGCCTGGAGAACCGAAAGAAGGGGCCACGGTGACTCCGATTTACTTCTCGGAGCATCTGAAAGGCACGGTTCGTGAGGCATTGTATACCTGTCTCGACCATACGGGCGAGGGTGGCCATACCCATAGTTTCACGAAAGACAAGATCGTCTACAAGATGATCGGCCGCCGCAATTCGTTAGGCAAACAGGGTGTCCATGTCCAAGTTCATCCGGAAGAGAGCGACCAGGACGCAAATCCGGCGGCTGCCTACTTGCAATTGGATACCTGGGCAGTCGGCCAGGAGACGTTGTCGTTGGACTTGGCTCGGGATGAGTTCGCCAAGTCAGGCGTACTCTTCGTGTGGTTCTTTCGTGGCGACCAAACCGTTTGGGAAGAACAAATCCGCTGGCCGGGGTACAAGTAGTTAGAGGAACCTACGGACTACGCCACAGGCCCATGCGGTTCGAGACACCTGGAGTACATCCCGGCATCACCTTCCACGACCAGGACGTAGAGCGTATCTCCCGCCTGCCAAGCGGCGGCCGACATGCCGCCGGTACTCAAGCTAGGCATGGACGGCGGAATCGACGGCAATCCAGGGATGTTTCTTTGGAGTACATAGAGAGTGGCTCGGCCGCCGATTGTGGGCAAATCGTAGGCCACCGCTGGGCCGCCCAAAAACTCTTCGACATGCCGCCAGCGAATGTCTTGCAACCGCACGATATCACGGCTGATGGGATAGCCGACCGGCGGTGCCACCCGTGAGACGAACTCGCCGAAAGGTTGATTGTCCTTGCCAAAGAAGTCCAATGCCTCTTCGAGTACATTTGGCGTATCGTGCCGGGGTGGGTGTGTCTGGATCCAAACGGCGGCCAACAGAACGGCTGCAGCCGAAATCGCGGTGAAACCGACCAGCAGCCGGCGTCGCGAAAACCGCTCCGTTGATTTTTGAAGCGGTGTAGGCCAGTCGGTCGTCACTGCGGCAGGCACCGTCACGGTATGCATCGTCACCGTAGGTGCCTCAAAGCAATCCGCGGATGGGCAGTCTGAAGCCGTTGTTGGAACTAATTCGGCAAGGCGACGCGAAACTCGATCGGCTAGCCCTGCGGGAACGGGCACATTGGCAAAAGCTGCCTTGATCGCCCCATCAGCCTGTTGCAAACGCCGGAACTGCACGCGAAGTTCTGAATCTTCCGCCAACTGAGCCGCCAAGTCCGCGAACAGTGGATCGCTCAGGTCGCTGCCGTTACGGCACGATTCCATCGCTTCCCAGAGCCGCTGTCGGCGCGCTGACAGATGATCCATCGAACTTTCCTTACGTTTATACTACTATCTCGTCGGCATCGGCTTCTTCCGCACCGGCTCGGTCTCAATCAACTTCGCCCGCAAATGGCCCTTGGCCCTCGCCAACCGGCTCATCACGGTCCCAATGGGCAAATCAAGCTTTTCTGCAATTTCGCGGTAGGAACATTCCTCAAAGTAAAACATCGCCACCACCACGCGAAACTCCGCGGGCAGTTCGTCAATCGCGGCCTGCAACTCGGCGGTATCCACGGCTTGGCCACTTTCGCTGTCGGCTGGCACAGTCTCCAAGTTCACGCCCACGCTGGTGGCAAGATCCGGCTGAGTCTGCTTCACCATTTTCAGAAACGCGTTCCGCAAAATGGTGAAGAGCCATCCCCGAGCACGATCAACCTCGCGCAACTGATCCAGCCACTGCTGAGCGAGCAGAAAAACCTGCTGCGTTAGATCTTCGGCATCGTGAACCGAGCCCGTCAAACGGTACGCATACCGGTAAACGGCGTCAAGATGATCGTCGATCAATCGCTGAATATTTAAGTTATTGCGATCACTGGCCATCGTTGGCCCTATCTGTTAGAGAGGCCGAGAAGCAGATTTATTCCCGGAGAGATGGGGGAAATCTGCTGGAATTGCATGAAAACAGCCTTTTCGGGGGGGGCAGTGTGCCATATTCACCTTCGCACCCCTGCCAATTGGCGAATTTAGAAGAAATTGTAACTTAGCGGGGAATAAAAGCCTAGATCCCGGTATCTAAGATATAACCGCGGAGAGGTTCCGTCGGAAAAATAGATACCCCTAGATTTAGAGGAAGAAAAGATGAAGAAGTTATTTGCATTGGCTTTGCTGTTGAGTTTTGGCGTGATGGTTGGTTGTGGCGAAGATAAGAAGCCGGCCGCCAAGACATCTGGCTCGGCCGCCCCGGCTGCTGCCTCGACCGCCAAATAGTTCTTGTGAATTGGGCGTTTGCCTAAGATTCAAGGGGGAAGGGCGTTCTACGGAATGTCCTTCCCTTTGTTTTTTCGCCCTCACACCCCGCGATTGGGGCGCGGAATCCTCCCGCTTGGTGCCTGCGACTTCTTTCGGCCGCGGCGGTTGCGTGTGGCGTGTTCAACTTCGGCCTCGGCCACGGACTTGCCCATTTGAGACTGCATTTGCTGGATTCGATCGCGCAGGGCGGCGGCCCGCTCAAACTCCAATGCCTCGGCCGCGGCCATCATCTCGACTTCCAACTCGGCGAGAAACTCTTCGGTAATATATTGGGCCTCGTCGCCCTGCCCCACGGCTGCGTAGGACTTGGCATGCGCGGCCGCCTCGGATTCGATGCCCGCGTGGATCGCCTTGCGGATCGTCTCCGGCGTGATGCCGTGCTCGAGGTTGTAGGCCCGCTGCAACTCGCGGCGGCGGCTGGTTTCGTCGATCGCCCGCTGCATGGAGTCGGTCACCTTGTCGGCATATAGGAGTACCTTGGCGTTGACGTTGCGGGCCGATCGGCCGATCGTCTGCATGAGCGACGTTTCACTCCGCAAGAAGCCTTCCTTGTCGGCGTCGAGGATCGCCACCAGCGAGACCTCGGGCAGGTCGAGTCCTTCGCGCAGGAGGTTCACGCCCACGAGTACGTCAAAATGTCCCAGCCGCAGATCGCGGAGGAGTTCAACCCGCTCGAAGGCGTCCAGTTCGCTATGCAGCCACTTGCAGCGGACGTTCTGCTTGCTGAAATAGGCCGATAGATCCTCGGCCAGCCGCTTGGTGAGCGTGGTCACCAACACCCGTTCGCCTGCCTTGGCGCGCTGGCGGATCAGTTCCAACAGGTGCGGCACCTGGGTCCGAGCCGGGGCAATTTCGATTTCCGGGTCCAGCAGGCCCGTCGGCCGAATCACTTGCTGGACCACCTCGCCGCCCGTCTTGCCCAATTCATACGCCCCCGGCGTGGCCGAGACGAAGATCACCTGTTTGAATCGATTTTCCCATTCTTCAAACCGTAGCGGCCGGTTATCCAAGGCACTGGGCAGACGGAATCCGTGCTCGACGAGCGTCACCTTGCGATTGTGGTCGCCGAAATACATGCCGCGGATCTGTGGCACGCTGACGTGCGACTCATCGACCAGCAGCAGGAAATCGTCGGGAAAGTAGCTAAAGAGCGTTTCCGGTGCCGAGCCGGGCGGTCGCCCGCTCAAGGGACGGCTGTAGTTCTCAATGCCCGGGCAGTAGCCAACCTCCTGCATCATCTCGATATCGAATCGCGTCCGCGCGTTGAGTCGATGGGCCTCCAGGAGCTTGCCGTCCAGGCGGAGGCGTTCCAGCCGTTCTTCCAACTCGCGCTTGATTTCATCCACGGCTCCTTTAATTCGCTCCTCCGGCAAGACGAAGTGCTTGCACGGATAGACGAACAATTCCTCCTTGCGGTCGATCACCTCGCCGCTGGTCGGGTTGATGATCGAAAGCTGCTCGATCTCATCGCCCCAGAACTCGACGCGCAGGGCAAATTGTTCGTAGCTCGGCCAGATTTCGACGCAATCGCCGCGGACGCGGAACTTGCCCGGCTGGAATTCAAAGTCCGCCCGGTCGTACTGAATATCGACCAGCTTGCTGAGGAGAAAATCGCGATCAACGACCTTGCCCACGTTCAGGCCGACCATCATCGCACGATAGTCTTCCGGCGAGCCTAGACCGTAAATGCTCGACACGCTGGCCACGACCAGCACGTCGCGACGGCTGACCAGCGCGCTGGTGGCCGCCAGTCGCAGCCGGTCGATCTGCTGATTGATCGCCGCATCTTTCTCGATATAGATATCGCGTTGCGGAATGTAGGCTTCCGGCTGGTAGTAATCGTAATAGCTGACAAAATAATGGACTGCATTCTGCGGGAAGAATTCTTTGAATTCCGAGTAGAGTTGGGCCGCCAGGGTCTTGTTGTGCGACATCACCAGGGTGGGCCGCTGCATGGCCTGGACCACATTGGCCATGGTGAACGTCTTGCCCGAGCCGGTCACGCCCATGAGCACCTGTTCTTTTTTGCCATCGCGCAGACCTTCGATGAGTTCTGCGATGGCTTGCGGCTGGTCGCCGGCGGGCTGGAAGGGGGAGGCGAGTTGGAACATGTCGGTATTCTAACGGGGTGGCATTGCAAGTACGAAACGACTGGGGTGTGGTGATTTGAAGAGGCCACTCGACATCATTTTTCTGGGAGTTACCAACACGAACACTACCGCAATTTTTCTTCTTTCTTTAATCGCTTGAGAGCTCGAACAATGCTCAACTCAGTCGAGTCGATTACGATTAATTCGTTCGGCATGTCGATGTTGAAATGTAGAAAAGGTACGTCTTCGGTGACGATGAGAATCATCTTCTCCGCCTTTTTGGTCTTGCCTGCTCCAAAAAGGGGGATTTGCGGCTTTGGCCAAGTCTTCCCCTCGTTTCTGAACGCGGACTGGAATCGGGACACCATGAAATGTCTCCTGCAAAAAAGCATCGATTCCATTGTTCCGCTGGACTGGCAGATGCGGCACGCCGTTCAGGAGGCGCAGTGCATTCTCGTCGGCGTTCTTGTAGGCATCAATGCCGCTCTGCAATAGTCTTGATTCCGTCTTGATTGGACTTGCCAACCGCGCCCTCGTGATCTGCACCGCTTCCTCGGATGTATCGATTCCAATTGCTTCGCGTGCAAGCAGACTTGCGGCAACCAGCGTCGTTCCACTGCCGCAGAATGGGTCTAGTACGATGTCGCCAGGGCTAGTAACTAGATTGATAATGCGCTCAAGCAACAGAATGGGCTTTTGTGTCGGATAGCCAGTTCGTTCCTTCGCCTTTGGGTTTAAGAAAGGTATATCCCAAACATCGCTAAGGGGGACGCCTTTCTTTCTGCCGTTCGTAATAATATCGCCATTGTCATCTCTGGCGTATACTGACTTATTCGCTGCATCTCTCCCACGCTTTTGGAGGATCTGGTCAATGTTGGTCGTTGGAGAGTAATCCGTGAAAATACTGTTGAATTTATATCGTTTTGTCTTGGAGTAGAACAGAATGGTTTGGTGCGATGGCAAGAGATTGTCGGCGGAGTTGGACCACCGCTTGTAATGCCAAATTATCTCGGATCGAAAGTTCGATGGAGTAAACACTTCGTCCAGAACGATTCGAGCGACGTGCGATGCCGTCTTGTCGCAGTGAAAGAAAATGGAGCCACTCGGTTTAATGACACGGTGGATTTCACGAAGGCGTTCGACCAAAGAACGAGCGTACTCATCGAGCGATTTCCAACTGTCAGAAAAGGAAAATGTCCTCGAACGATCTCGGGGTGCAAGCCGTTGTTCGCGCTGTGTGCAGAAAGGCGGATCCATGTAGACAAGATCCACACTATCTGAAGGCAGTTTGGGAAGAATATCAAGGCAATCCCCTTGAAAGACTTCAGTTCGCATTTCGTTTTGCGTTTTCATCGGCAAGAGTTTCAAGAATAGCCTTCAGGTCCACGCCAGTCACCGTTTTAATGATAAACATCGATCAACTCGCCTTCTTGATCGGTGACTCCGAGTACCCGATAGATAAGATAATGAGAGGTATCGTCCCTTTTCATATCTTGTATCCGCGCGTCGATGTTCGTCTTAAGGTTATCCGCGTACTTCAGAGCGAGTTCCCTGATTTCGTCTAGGATCAGCATTTTATGGAATTTCTTTGAATTGTGGCAACTACGCACAAAAAATGGCCTCGGCTCAGCTCTTCTCCGTATGAGTCTAACGGAAACTTGCTTCCACACTATAGCTTAGATCGGAGGCAGGAACCATGGGATGCGTTGAGGAATGCCTTCGCGTGTGTGCGGAGCAGATGTTGGAGTCGAGGAGAAAGCTCATTTTTCTTCGTCTCGAAACTTGGCAGCCTTTCTCTCGCGTTGGACCCCTTCAAACGCCTCGTCAATACCCGGTATTCCAGCGGCAGCCCCTGCAGACCGAAGAATTCCTTCACCCCACTTTCGCTGCGGATTGAGAACTCGCACGACCACCTCGACTTTCTGCCCATCGATAACGCCGGGATTTTCCTTTAATTCGATTGTGGTCCCGTGAATCACACCTTCTACGACGATGCTCATGCTCACCTCCTGCCATACTAGCCCTTAACCCTTTTCGCATCAGAAACTAATTATACCATTTTCGCCGAGGCAATGACTACCGGCCTTGTTGTGTTGCCCGGAGAACTGCAAAGTTCGTACAGGGTATTTAGTTACTTGACCGCGCGGAGCGAATCCGGTATAGTACTCCTGGCGGGCGCACAGGATATTGGATTATTCTCACCCTATTCTTCACGCTCGCTCCACCTGCGTTTGAGGTTTCACGACGATGAGCGTTTCCACACAAGAAAGATACCTTGCGGGGACAATTTGCTTGCCCATCGTCGTCCAATTACAGCCCGTTGTGAGCTTGTCCGATGAGCAACTCTTCGATGTCTGCCAAGTCAACCGCGATTTGCGAATTGAACGCAACGAATACGGGGAATTGATCATTATGCCGCCAACGGGAGGTGACACGGGTGACCGCAACTCGGAAATCAACATGCAGTTACGGACCTGGGCAAAACGCGACGGAACGGGAAAGGCATTCGATTCCTCCACGGGCTTTCGACTTCCTAACGGTGCCATGCGATCTCCTGATGCGGCCTGGTTGCTGCTGTCGAGATGGAACGTATTGACTGCGGAACAGAGGAAGAAGTTCGTGCCGTTGTGTCCAGACTTCGTTGTCGAGTTACGATCTCCCACGGACAGCCTCAATGCCGTTCAAGAGAAAATGCAAGAGTATCTTGCCAATGGCGCAGCGATGGGGCTTTTGGTCGATCCCGAACAAAAGCGAGTCCACGTATACTGGCAAGACCGAGAGGTTCAAATTCTTGAAAACCAGAAGTCCGTTGCCTGCGATCCGGTGCTTCCGGGTTTCGCACTGGAGCTTCGTGAAATCTGGTAGAACGGACTTTCCTTTCGATCAAAGCTGATGCCGCGGCACCCACGGTAGCCTGACTAGCAGTTTCGTCCACGTCGTAAAATACGCGAAACTCATCGACTGGAGACATTGCGGCCACGCCCGAATCGGATGACGGTGAGCCAGGGGGCGTTTTCCGGTCAAGAGCATCGCTTTCGAAATTCGCCAGTTTCGGTGTCGATCTCGATCTTGTCGCCAATTTCGATGAAGGCGGATACCTGAAGTTCGTGCTTCGTACCTTTCAAGATCGCCGCCTTGGTAATCTTGCCCGAAGTATCGCCGCGCGCCGCCGGCTCGGTGTATTCCACTTCGCGAACGATGACCTTGGGCATGACCACGGAAATAGGACGACCCTCGTAAAAAGTGACTTCGCAGACTTCGCTCATCTCGGGCATCAGGTACTTCCCGAGGTCCGGGATGGTTTCAGAATCGATTTCGTACTGGTTGAATTCCGAGTCGACGAACACATGATTGGGCGCGGCGTAATAGGAATAGGCGCAATCCTTCCTGTCCAGGACTACGGTCTCCATCTTATCTTCGGCCTTCATCACCGACTCCGAAATGCGGTCGGTCATCAGGTTCTTCACCCGCAACTTGACCACGGCCGCATTTCGGCCGGATTTAGTGGTTTGCCTCTTCAATACCACAAGTGGATTTTTCTCGACGATAACGACGTTGCCCGACTGAAGTTCGCCGGCGGTCACAACACTCATTGCAAAGCTCCCATCTTGACTTTCAAAGTTAAACACACCGGCCAACCGAGGCACTCGATGCGTAGCGACGCCCATCGGCGCGCATATCAAACTCCGCGCACGAAGCAGACTAGATTGTTGGCTAAATCGCTCATTTGGTCAAGTGAGCTTGCCCAGACTTTGCCCTGCCGCTCAATGGCCCCTCGATTGGCGATGAAATCTGCCCAGGCCGAGGCGATATTGTCCCCGCCATTCCAGGCATGCCAGCATCGCCGCACAACCGCGGGTTTCTCGAAGCTTTTGAGATATCGAGTCAAGAATGCCTCTAGTTTGACCAGGTGTGCTTCTTCCCCCTGGGGGTAGATCTGCCATACAAATGGTCGCCCGGCCCATTGGGCGCGCACAAACGAGTCCTCGCCGCGTACGAAATTCACGTCACATGCCCATAGCAGCCGGTCGAAGTTCGATTGCGGCAGGAATGGCAGAGGGTAGGCCGCCAAGGATGACCGCCGAAGTGGCGTTCCTGGCAAGAACGGCTTTCCGAACCATTCGGCTATCTGATCGGCGGCCGGTCCCGGTGCTGCCAGTAGGGTCACAGGGTCATGGCCGTCGGCCCAACACTGAAGCAAGTCGGGCAAGGATGCGTTCTTGTAACAGAACATCGAGACTCGCAATTCGCGATCACTTCGGGCCGGAACCCCCACGCTGCGCCAAAAATCTGCTTCGGCGGCCGAATCGTATGCGGCACGGTCGTCAAACAGGTCGCGTTCTCGCAATAGCCCGCCTGTTCGCGGAGTGAACCCTGGGAAAAAAAAGTATTTCGTCAGGGGCCATTTTGTCCGCAGCGACGACAGCCGATGGCAGCCCTCGACCCAGGCTTCCGCACTGAGATATTCCAGGTTGATCCACACCGGAGCCACGGTCTGCCGAGCCATCTCCGCGATGTAGCTTTCGGGCAATTCGCAGGCGAACGCCTCGATCACGACGTCAGCCACTTCTACCTTCGGAAAGTCGGAGTGCCAGTGGCAAATTTCGATCCGGCCGACATGCTGCTGGTCGGCGTTGGTCGAAACGGCCGGACAGAGCCGCGCGAGGCTCTGCACCTGGTCAACCCACAACCGGACGTCGGCCTCGTGTTCATTCGCCAACTGCTGGGCCAGTCGCCAGCACGTTCCGATGTCACCATAGTTATCCACGACCGTACAAAAGATGTCCCATCGCCACATGTTCTTTCGATCACCTTCGTTGGCGGATAGGAATCCTTTGCCAGCCCATCGCTGACCAGACAGGATTCCTACGCGACTGCTCGGAGAGTCGGTCGCCTGGGACAACCTTGGGAATCTCGGCGGCCAGCCTACTTATCAGTCTCCCATTGTAATGATGTTGAACGCCATGTCAAAAAAGATTGGGTTTCCGGAAGATAAGAGTAAAGTGGAAAGTGGAAACCTGCCCCTGCGTCACTGTGAGGATGGCGAATCGCGAAAAGGCAACCTAGCTTCGTAGAGCCGAATCCGGGCGCGAGTCGATTCAGCCAAGGCCGGCTTGTTTTTTTGCGTGGCAATGTCCACGGCCTTGCGAGCCGTTTGAACGGCCTCAGCGAACTGTCCCGTCTCGGCATAGGCGGCGGCCAGTGTCCCGAAAAACTCTGGAATTTCGACGTCGGAAAGCTCGATTGCTCGTTGGGCTAGTCCAACGGCCTCCGGGCCATTGCGCACTGAGGCGTTTGGATTCGTTGCCAGCAACCATGCGGTATCGTTCATGAGTGCTGCGTCCTTGGGACGCGAGCGGAGTATTTCACGCCGTTGGGCAAGTACCGTTAGCATGTTCTTCTGATTGGACCGAGCCATATCGAGGTTCTGGCGAGCATTAAGATCGTCGGGCTTGATTTCCAGTGCCTTCTGAAAATGGACAATTGCCTCATCGCCCCGCCCGCTGCCGGCAAGCACGCTACCGAGATTGTCGTGGGTTTCCGCGAGGTCGGGCTCGATTTCCAGGGCTTTTTGGTACTGGGTAATGGCCTCATCGACCTTTCCGCGGCGAGCCAAGGCGGTGCCGAGGTTGCTGTGGACTTCCGGGTTATCAGGCCCGATTTCCAGGGCCTTTTGGTAGTGGGCAATGGCCTCATCCATTCGACCTTGGCCCGTCAGGACGTTGCCAAGGTCATTGTGAATTGAGATGTCCCAGGGCAGCTTCTGGACCGCGATGCGAAGGTGCTCAACGGCCACATCGGGCCGGCGTTGCTGCATCGCCAATTTGGCGAAGTGCTGGTGCAGACTCCAATTGCTGGGAGCTTTGGCGAGTGCAGCCTCGTACGTCCGCCAGGCCGCCTGCATGGCTTGCGGCGTTGACGCCTGTCGGCGAAGATCGTCCCTCCACTTGAGTGCTGCGGCTTGACGGAGGCTGTAGTTGAGCTGATTCGTGAATGGTTCGCGGGACGTTATAGCCACCATTTGCGCGGCCAACCTGTATTCGTCCCACGAAGTCAGTGCCAGCAATTCCGCGCATTGCTCCCGCGAGGGGATCGCGCCGGGCTTGCCAAGATCGGTCCGTTGCGACAAGGCCGCACAGACTTGGTCCAGAACGGTCCGAGCAAGCAAGTAGTTTCCATCGAAGGTCAAGTGGACGTGCTCATAGAAGAGGTTTTCTTTGGAGTGCGGTGGCTTGCTACCGCTTTCCAAAACGCGCGGTGAGCTTTTTGGTTCGGAATCGGCCGTGTTGGAAAGCGGTGGCAAGCCACCGCACTCCAAAACCTGTTCGGCATCGACAAAACGAACGCCGGCAGCTTCTTGCTCAGCAGCCACCTCGCGGATGATGGCATTGATGCGAGAGTCAGCGCGGAACCGCAGGACATCCAGGTCACGGGCCAACTCGAACCGCTCCCGCGCCTCGGCCAAGCGGCTCGCATGGAGCAGACAGTTACCAAGACGGAACTGGAGTTCCGCGAAACGGTCATCGATCTTCGCTGCCACCTCGTACTGCTGAAGTGCCTCCGGCCACCGGTTGCTTGTCTCTAATTCTCCTCCCGCCTTGTAGATCGACTCCCACTTCGCCAAATCCTCGGGAGTCAGACCCGGGCGGTGCAGCGAGGCGAAAGGCGGGCAGTCGCGGAGGTTCACGGCCACGGTCGATAGGACGACCGCGGCACCCGCTCGTCGTGCGATGCCGCAGATGTCGGTCAGGTTTCGCCGGTAATTGTCATACACGGCAGGCATTCGAGGGTCATCGGCCGCAACGGGGTTATTCAGGAACATCTCCATGCCGCGCCAATGGGCCGAGGTATCTTGGCTACCATGGAAGTAACCAACGATATCGCCGAGCAACTCTCCGACGCGCGTCGATTTCACCCAGAGACTGCTCCGAATCATCCGCAGGCTCGGCGACCAATTCTGGAAGACGGTTCCCGGACCGTAAGGCCCGACCACTTCATTGTTCCCCAGGTAGACGACAAAAAGATTCGGCTCGCGGGCCGCGCAATCGCGGACGATCTCCCGGGACACATACGAGTTGATTGCCGTCATGGCCCCATTGATAACCTCGAACTGCACGCCCGGATACTGCTCGCGGAGCATAACGCCGAGGATCCGACCGAAGCTGAACGCTGGATCGGGTGTGCCCATGGCGGCCGAACTTCCGAGGACAAAGATGCGGATCGAACCGGCCGGCTTTGCAGAGAGAATGCACGGATGCGGATCCCGCGCAAGCGGTCGAGGGAAGAACCGCCATCCGAAGCGGTAGTTGGTCGTACACGTGCCGCTGGCGTCCGGCCCAAGGAAGAATCCCGTCGGATAGCCATAGCCCCCCAGTCGCAACCCGGCTTCGAGGAGGCCGAAGCAGAGGACTGGGGCGAGGACGAAAAGCGACAACCGCAGGAGCCAACCCCGCCAACCGTGCAAGCGGCGTGTCTTGCGGCTGGGCGGGCCGGGCGGCGGACTGGCAGCGGGACCGGCCGCCTCGACGGGGCGTTGCATGTCGCCCGTGTCTAGCGGTTTTTTCTTCTTTGATCTTCGCCCCATTCGGCTACCTCACGGGTGGAAAGAACCAACGGCCGCACTCAGTGGCAATCCGAGTCGACAAGAACACCCTATTCTCTCACATTTTCGGAAATTTTTGTAGGGTAGGTCAGGCTTTCCGTAGGTCAGGCTCTCCAGCCTGACAGAGAACCCCAAGGTCAGGCTGGAAAGCACTACGCCGACCATAGATATCACATGCAGTCTTTCTCGTGCGGTCTTTCACTTGCCTCCTCCCCACGGCGGCGTTAAAATGCGAAGACAGTCGGATCAGGGATCGGGGGACAGGTAAACAATAGGTTGAACCACGAAGCAGACGAAAAGTGAGAAACCATGTCTCGTGACGATTATGACAGCCCCTGGAAGCAGGCCCTGGACGTATTTTTCCAGCCGTTTCTGGAATTGTTCTGTGCCCAGGCTCACGCCGATATCGACTGGAGCCGCGGCATTGAGCCGCTCGACAAAGAACTCCAGAAAATCGTGCGGAAGGCAGAAATCGGACGGCGTTTTGTCGACAAGCTGGTAAAAGTCTGGCTAAAAAGCGGTCGCGAACAATGGGTATTGGTCCATGTCGAGGTTCAATCCAGCGAAGATACGGATTTTGCCCTGCGGATGTACGTCTACAACTACCGCCTGTTCGATAGGTATAATAGAGAGGTGGCCAGCTTCGCCATCTTGGGCGACGACAATCCCCAATGGCGGCCGGAAAGCTACGGCTACCGCCGCTGGGGCACGGAGGTCGGAATAAGGTTCCCGGTGGTCAAACTGCTGGACTTCGCAGCCAAGCGGCAGGAGTTGGAACAAAGTCCAAATCCTTTCGCGACCGTTGTCCTAGCCCATCTGGACACTTTGGAGACACGCCAGGACCAGCATGAACGGAAAGACCGGAAGTTTCAATTGGTCAAGGGCCTTTCGGAACGAGGCTTGAATACGGAACAGATTCGACAACTATTCCTGCTGATCGACTGGATAATGGAGCTCCCCGGACCCGTGGAAATTGAGTTTTGGAAAGAAGTTGAAAACTATAAAAAGGATAAAGAAATGTCTTTCATTTCGACCCCGGAGCGATTCGGATTACAACGGGGGCGCATCGAGGGCCTCAGCCAGGGCCTTAGCCAGGGCATTGAGGGAATGCTCAGACTGAAGTTTGGCGAGCCGGGCCTGCGGTTGATGCCGGAAATTCGCGAGATCAAGGAAAGCGAAAAGCTGGAAACGATCCTCCACTCCATCGAAACGGCTGCAAGCCCTGAAGATCTGCGACGGATCTGGGCTGACTGACCGCTACCTGTTGTGGCCAGTCTCCCGACCGAGCCACCACACCGACCAGAGGTATCCCATACTCAGGGTTCCATCTCGGAGATCGAGAATGGCCCAGCGATTGTCGCTATGCTGTGGCGGGTGGGGCTCGTTTCACTCGTCCCCATCCCACGCTTGCGGTTGCCCCTTTCCGCAACAGAAACTAAGTCCTACAGCGAGTACTCGGCCAGCGAGTTTCTTTGAAAAGATCGACCATGAGGAAGTAGTGACTGCAATTCTAGGTATTTCTGCATTTTACCACGATTCGGCTGCGGCTCTGGTCGTCGACGGCAAGATTGTGGCGGCTGCACAGGAGGAGCGATTCACAAGGAAAAAGCACGACCATGAATTTCCCGCCGGGGCCGTTGCGTATTGTCTGGAAGCCGGCGGACTGAGACCGGAAGATTTGGATTATGTGGTCTTTTACGACAAGCCTTTTCTGAAGTTCGAGCGACTCCTGGAAACTTATCTCGCTTTTGCACCGGCCGGATTTAGATCTTTCCTCAAAGCCATCCCTTTGTGGTTGCACGAGAAGCTGCACATCCCACGGGAAATCAGTGCCGGGCTAAACGGGAAGTATCGAAGAAGCTATATCTTCACCGAACACCACGAGTCCCACGCGGCCAGTGCCTTTTTTCCATCTCCCTTTGAGGAAGCAGCGATCCTGACCCTTGATGGCGTGGGCGAATGGGCGACCGCAAGCTATGGATATGGCCGGGGCAACCAAATCACCCTGACGCATGAGCTCCGCTTTCCCCATTCGCTGGGTTTGCTCTATTCCGCCTTCACCTACTTCTGCGGGTTCAAAGTCAACTCGGGCGAGTACAAGCTCATGGGGTTGGCTCCCTATGGCAAGCCGATCTACGAAGACGCTATCCGAGAGAAACTCATCGATCTGAAAGCCGACGGGTCTTTTAGGATGGACATGCGATACTTCAGCTATTGCCAGGGGCTCCGGATGACCTCCCGAGAGTTCGCACGGCTCTTTGGAGGACCGCCCCGAAAGCCGGAGTCTCCGCTGACCGAGCGTGAAATGGACTTGGCTGCATCGGTCCAAAAAGTGGCCGAAGAGGTGATGCTGCGCACCGCTCGCCACGTACATGAACAGACCGGCATGAAAAACCTCTGTCTTGCGGGAGGTGTCGCGTTGAACTGTGTCGGGAATGGTCGAATTCTGCGCGAGGGTCCGTTTGAAAAAGTCTGGATTCAACCTGCGGCCGGAGATGCCGGCGGTGCATTGGGCGCGGCACTCTTTGTTTGGCATCAACTTATGGGAAACGATCGGCATGTGTCCAAGGAGGATTCGCAGCATGGCTCCTTGCTGGGACCTAGCTTCTCGAATGAACAGGTACGTTCCTTCCTCGACGCAAGCGGCGCGATCTACCGTTGCTTCGACGACGAAGATCACCTTTGCAACTATGTGGCCGATCTGCTGGCCTGCGGAAAGGTTGTGGGGTGGCTGCAGGGGCGGATGGAGTTCGGGCCGCGGGCACTGGGGTGTCGCAGCATCCTGGGCGATGCGCGCAGCCGCGACATGCAGAAGATCATGAATCGGAAGGTCAAGTTCCGCGAATCGTTCCGCCCCTTTGCTCCCGTCGTCTTGCGGGAGCGTGCTGCCGAGTATTTCCAGATACCGAGCGGCACGGATAGCCCTTACATGCTCCTGACCGCTCCGATCAGCGACGAGCAACGGATTGCGCCGCAGGGCGAGGAGGCTGCCGGACTGGAGAAGCTGAACGCGGTTCGTTCCAAGATTCCTGCGGTCACGCATGTGGACTTCTCGGCCCGCTTACAGACGGTCGATGCGGTGCGTCACGGGCGGTTCTACCGCTTGCTGAAGGCTTTTGAAACGCGAACGGGGTGCCCCGTGTTGATTAACACGAGTTTTAACGTGCGCGGCGAACCGCTGGTCTGCGCACCCGAACACGCCTACCATTGTTTTCTGGCAACGAACATGGATGCCCTGGTGATGGAGGATTTCGTGCTGTTGAAGGATGAACAACCCCAGACCGAGGAACATCGAAGCGATGAATACGTGGCGCAGTTCCCGTTGGACTAATTTCATGGAACGTAATGATCGAGGTGGTACATGAACCTGATCCGCATCGACCCCAACCCTTCACGACGCCAATTGTTTGTTTTTGGCGCATGTTGGCTGTTCTTCATGGGTATCGTGGGCGACTTGGTCCTGCGGCGCGGGGGTTCTTTGACGACCGCGACGATTCTTTGGTGCGCTGCCGCCGCGGTTCCCCTCGTGGGCTGGGTTTTCCCGAAGCTTATGCGAGTGCTATACCTTGGCGCGGCCTATCTCACTCTCCCCGTAGGCTTCGTGGTATCCTACTTGATCTTGGGCGTGGTCTATTATTTTGTGTTCACGCCCGTTGGATTGCTAATGCGACTGTTCGGCTACGACCCTTTGAATCGCGGATTCGATTCCAACCGAGAGTCCTATTGGGTTCCACGCAAGATTCAGTCGGACTTGAAGCGATACTTGCGCCAGTTCTAACAGAAAACCCTCATGGAGCCAGAATCGTGAGTGACAACCCCCAAAAGATCGACCTTCAGAATCGTAGCCATTCCGAGTTTGAGAAATACGCCAACCGGCCTCAGAGCGGATTTGTTCGTGAATTCGTCGATTTCCTCTTGCATAACAAGAAATGGTGGCTCACGCCCATCATCCTTGTGCTGTTGCTGGTGGCACTACTGGTTGCTCTGGGAGGGACCGGCGCCGCGCCGTTTATTTATACGCTTTTCTGAATAAACGAGGCCCTACCCCGACGAGCTTGTCCGACTTACTTCGGTGGGGCAGGCAGGGCAAGCGTGGGGGTGTTGCGGGCAGTGGCGGTCGAAGCGGCGACGTATCGCGTCAACCATTCGTGCGTGGCGCGGAACTCCGCACGCTGGGCCAGGAGAGCATACTGGGGGTCGCGGGCAACGGCATCAAAGCGAACAAGCACCTGTTGAAGGCTTTGGACACTGGCCGGACGGTCGCCGGCATAAACTTCGGCCGGCATGACCAGATAGCTTCGCCAATTACCGTCGAGCACCGTATGCAACCGGAGTGAGGCCGCAGCCAGCTGCTGCCGCAGGGCCTGAAGATCGGCTGCTGGTGTCGGCATCCCGGCCCCGGTAGGCGTAGCGGCTTGAGTCGGTGCAGTCGCCAGGGGCGCGACCGAGAGCGAGAGCGACTCGCCGGGCGTCCCGGCATAGTACCCGACTTGCCGCATCAAGGCGATGGCCGAAGAGGGAACGGGAATGGCTTGGTTGGGATCCGTGACGTTCGCGCCACCGTAGAATGCCGCATTGGCCGCAGGATCAATTTGCAGGGCAGAACCGTCCAGCGATATTCCGGCAAATAGGCCGCGGCTGCGAGACCAGGTGAGGATTTCCGCCCGCAGTTCGGTATCGGTTGCCGCAGCCGCTTCGCGTCCAACCGGACCAGCGGCAGCCGCCGCGTCGGCTCCGAGGGTGAACTTTCCGCGCAACAGGCCCTGGACACCGCTGCGAGTTTTGAAAACGAGTACGATATCGGTTACTTGCAGGCCGATCTGCCAGCCGACGCTGCCGCCGGTGAGCGTAACAAAAGACGGCGGCCGCCAAAAACCCCGCTCGTCGCGAACCATGACAATGCCACGCCCGTGCCGCACGCCAAGCACGAATCCACCCTTTACCAGGTCAGGAATGATAACGATGCCCTGAGCATCGGCCAACAAGGCCCTGGGAATCCCGCTGGCCGGAATCGCCATGATTTCGCTGAGGACTTCCCGCGAATCATTGACAACGACCGTTTCGCGATTTTGGGCTTCTGCCGGCGCGGCCAAGAGCAATAGACCGGCAATCATGCATGCACAAGTAGTAGAGTTTTTCATAGGACGCGGATTGTAGCGAGCGGCCCCAGGTAGGGCAACGGCAGTTTGTGCCCGCAAAGGGACGGGTGATTGTTGAAATTCGGCAGCTTGGTATACTATGCTGTTAAGGGCGACGGGATGGTCTCGTTGCCGCGGCAGTGCATCACTCAACCATCTACGGGGGAGGACACCATGGCAAGCAGTCGGGTTCCGCTGATCAAGACCGATACCGAGGCCCAGAGTTTGGCTGACAAGCTGGAAATGAGCGCGGCGGAGATCGGGCTGACGGTCCGCACGACGAACTGTTTAGAAGAGCGAGGTATTTTCACGGTCGCCGACCTGCTGAACTGTACTCGAGAGGATCTGCTGGCTATTACCAATTTCGGCGAGAAAACCTTGAAAGAAGTCTACGAGGCCCTGGAGGGAGTAGGCTTCTATCGCACGCCCAAGCAGGCAACATCCGTCAAGAAGTCGTCTCCGCCCACTCAACCGCGGTAAACACCTTGCCGTTAACTCCTTTCGCAACAAAAACTACTTTGAAAAAACGCTTTTGTGGCTCGTAACTTTCGCTACTTTGAAAAAAAGCGAGGCCACCGACGGACCGGCTCCCGGCTGTTGGGTAGCGTCGGCGAGGCTATTTTCTTCGCCGTTATGCTGGTGGTTGGCTGCGCCACCATCTATTTCGGCATCGCTTGGCTGATCATTCCCGAATGGCGCGTCAATCACGAGTTCGTTGAGCATCCGTGCAGGGTCGTCGAAAAACGGGTTGTCAAGGTTCCGAGCGAAAGGGGGATTTTTTTCAGGCCAGAGGTCAAGATCGATTACGAGGTCCATGGCGTTACCCACTTGCCATACACCTACGATATCCATCACACGACGCGAAGCACGTGGGATCAAGCCCAATCGGTCATTGACGGATTTTCTAAGGGAGAGACCTATCCTTGCTGGTACGATCCAGCCGATCCGAATATCGCAGTACTCGTGCGGGGTTACCAGTGGTGGATCTGGCCTGCACTACTGATTCCCACTTCCTTCGTCATCATCGGCATCGGCGGACTTGTCTTCACGATACTGCACTGGGGCAAATCGGTGGAGCACCGCGCCTCAGTGGTGCGGAGTGTGCAGGCTCCCGAGTTGTTCGACCTGCCGGTAGCCGTCAATCCAAAATACCCTTATACCCCTGATTGCAGCGAGATCACCAGCAGTCCCGGTACGCGACTGGCCTATCGCCTGCCGCTGGCGCAGTCCCCCGGTTGGACGCTGTTGGGTCTCTTGGTGGCCTGCGTGGCCTGGAACGGCGCGGTATCGGTCTTCGTGGTGATGGTCCTACGCAGTTTTTTGGCAGGAATTTCCGACTGGCTGATGATGCTCTTTATCGTGCCGTTCCTCGGCGTCGGCATCGCCTTGGTGATCGTATTCGCTCGACTGCTGCGCCATACCGCCGGCATCGGACCAACGCTCGTCGAGATCAGCGATCATCCCCTGCTGCCCGGCCATGGCTATCGCCTCTTCCTCTCGCAGTCGGGGAATTTGAAGCTGAAATCGATCGCCGTGTCGCTCATTTGCGAGGAGGAAGCGGTCTTTCGCCACGGCACGAACGCCCGCAGCGAAACCCGCGAGGTCTTCCGCCAATCGCTCTACTCGGGCACCAACCCGATCATCCGGCCGGGCGAACCGCTCGAGGCCGAGTGCGATCTGCCGATTCCGGCCGAGGCGATGCACTCCTTCCGCGCCAGCCACAACCAGGTGCAGTGGAAGCTGATCGTGCATGGTGAAATTCTCGGCTGGCACGGTTTCCAGCGATCATTCCCCGTCGTCGTTCGGCCCTTACCCGTCGCTCACGTCAGCGGAAGGGCAGGCCCATGAACGAGCCGGAAATCATCATCCGCCTGGACGAAGACGGCCAGATTTATTCGCCCGGCGCGACGCTTTCCGGCAAGTACCGCATCGAGGCGGTGGAAGGCCCGACCCTGCAGGCCGTCGAGGTCTCGGTTCTCTGGTACAGCGAGGGGAAAGGTGACGAAGATCTCGCCGTCCACGAGTTCTGGCGGAAGGACGCGGACTCCGGCGAGCTGGGCAATCCTTGTCGTCCCGACCGCTTCAGCACTACCTTGCCGCTAAGTCCCTTAAGCTACGACGGCCAAATCGTGAAGATCCGCTGGTGCGTCCGCGTGCGCGTCCTCTTCAAGCGAGGCCGCGACCTCGTGGCCCAAAGGCTCTTTCGGTTGGGGAATGTCCCGCCAGTCAAACCGATCAACCCTGATCCGACCGATCGGACGGATCGGACCGATCCAACGTCGGATGGGCTGAGCTAAACCGAACATGCTTAATCCTCTCCTCCCCTTCGATGTGAGCAACCCTTTCTGCGCCTCGCGGTTGCGACCAGGCACGATCGACTACGTCTTTGAACGGGGCAAGAGTCTCGAACAGCTCGTCAATACCCTCGAAGTCAATGCATGGCATGGCCAAATCACCGGTGGCCACGGCACCGGCAAGTCGACCCTGCTGGCCGCCTTGACGCCGGCCATGGAAGGCCGCGGCCGCTTGGTCAAATCCATCACTCTCGTGGCTGGGCAACGCCATCTGCCGCGAGAATTTGTCAGGTCGTTACGATTCTCTGCCGGCCTGGGAGTGGCTGCGGTCGACGGCGTCGAGCAACTCCATTTCTGGAACCGCCTGCTCCTGAATCGATTCTGCCAGACTCAAGGCGTTGGCCTCGTGGTAGCATCGCATCGTTCGGCTGACTTGCCCAATCTTTATGAAACGGCCATCGATGAGGCCCGGGCATGGAGTGTGGTCCAACGGCTCCAGAATGGCTTTCCGTCGCGAATCCAAAGCCGTGATCTTGTCCAGCGACTGGCCCTGCATCAGGGTAATCTGCGAGAAGCGTTGTTTGATCTTTACGACCTCTACGAAGATCGATCGCGCGGGTAGGTTTTTTTACATTTTTCTCCACGATCTGTTCGGCGTGGGTCTCCTGACCCCGCCGTCGGCGGATTGGGATCTCAACCGCACACCGGGCGTGGTCGGGAGACCACGACCCAACAAGAGACCACGACCCAACAAGGTTTTTTTCATTTTTCTCCACGACGCAAATCGTGATCTACATTTACTTAGGTGTTGTTGCGCACCTGTTTCCGTGATGCCGCTACGGTGCATGAGACCAGCCACGCGCAACAACCGTCACAATCGCTACCAAGAGAAAACTTAACCAAATGTGCGGCCAACGGCGGTCGCTCCTTGACGATTCGATCAAAAACGGGTGAGATGAAGGGATCGTCGAGTTTGCGACA
>Ga0194057_10000003_pt1 | contig 82719 bp, 93 predicted proteins | sample SepL4415m_MetaG_FD_155474 | JGI IMG/M metagenome (GOLD analysis project Ga0194057, IMG submission 155474) | Anoxic zone freshwater microbial communities from boreal shield lake in IISD Experimental Lakes Area, Ontario, Canada - Sep2016-L442-15m | ecosystem: Environmental > Aquatic > Freshwater... | reverse complement strand
GGCCGGCCGGCGCAGCCCCACCGGCTTGGCCCTTGGTACCCGGCCCTACCGGCCGAAGCCCTCGCGGTACCTCTCGCAGAGGTCGACGTAGATCTGCTTGAAGCCGCGCCAGGCGGCGCGGTACTCGTCATCGACGACGCGCTCGAGGAGGCGCGCCGGCACGCCGGCGGCGATCCTCGCCGCCGGCACCACGGCGCGCTGCGGTACGACCGCGCCCTCGGCGACCACGCCCCACTCGCCGACCTCTGCCCAGTCGCTCACCACGGCGCCCATGCCGACCACGGCGTAGTCGCCGAGCAGGGCCACGTTGTGTACCACGCAGCCGTGGCCCAGGGTCACCCACGAGCCGATGGTGCAGGTCTCGCCGGGGCGCGCGTGGACGACGCAGTTGTCCTCCACGGCGCAGCAGTCGCCGAGGACGATACTGCCGTAGTCGCCGCGCAGGCGAGCGCCCGGCCCGATCCAGCAGCGGGCGCCCAGGCGCACGTCGCCGATCACGTCCGCCGACGGGTGGATCCAGCACCCCTCGCCAATCGGCGGAGTCTTGCCTTCGAAGCTCGTCACGGTCATGGCGCCAACACTACCGCATGCCCGCAGTCCGCCGTCGCTGGTGAGCGCTTGCACTTGACCTGGCTCCTCAAATATCGTATATAAGCAAGTATGCAAATACAGGACAACATCCCAGCACCCCCGTCGCCAGACCTCAAGCCCGTGTACCGCATGCACGCCGAGCTCTGCAAGGCGCTTGCCAACGAGCATCGCCAGGCGCTCCTGCACGCCATCGGCGATGGCGAGAAGTGCGTCGGCGACCTCGCCGCGGAGATCGGCATCTCGGTGCACAACGTCTCTCAGCACCTGCGCGTCCTCAAGGAGCGCCGGCTCGTCGAGTCGCGCAAAGAGGGTCAGACGGTCTACTACCGCGTCACCAACATGAAGTTCATCCAGGCGTGCGCCCTGATCCGTGAGGCGCTGGTGGAGCAGCACCTGGCCCAGGGCGAGTCGCTGCAGGCGGCCGAGCTCCTCGACGCCGCGCGGCGGCGGCCGGCGACGACGGCGCCATCGGCGCCGACGGCTTCGGCGAGCGCGCCGGCATAGCCCAAAGGTACGAACCAGGCGAGCGGCCTTCAGCAGGCCCGAGCTTGCGAAAAGGAACACAAGCACAAGCCCCGTCACGAAGGAGAGCATCATGGCAGAAGACCTCAGCACTATTCAGGTAGAGAAAGTCGTCGACGCCCGCGGCACCTCGTGCCCCGGCCCCATCCTGGCCGCCAAGAAGGGCATCCCCAGCGTCTCCATAGGCGGCGTCATGGAAGTCATGGCCACCGACAGCGGTACCCAGAAGGACATCCCCGCCTGGTGCAAGAAGATGGGTCACGAGTACCTGGGCATCATCGAAGAGCCTGGCTTCATGAAGCTGTACGTCAAGAAGATGAAGTAATGACGGCCGAGCCTCAAGTACAGGAGGACCAGGCGTTCGCCCCGCGGATCCTGGTCTTCAGTACCAACAACATCTCCGACCCCGGCATCGACCTGGCCGGCAGCTCGCACATGCACTACTCACCGAACGTCACGGTGATCAGCCTGCCCTGCACGAGCGGCATCAAGCCGAGCTGGGTGCTGTACGCCGTGGATCAGGGCTTCGACGGCGTGTTCATCGCCGCCGATGGCGAGGAGTGCGCCTACCTGACCGACTGCAGCGAGCGCACCGCCGGCATCATGACGGACGCGCAGGCGCTGCTCATCGAAGGCGGCTACGAGCCGCAACGCGTGCGCATGGCCGCGATCTGCTCGGTCTGCGCCGAGCCGTTCACCAACTACATGCACGAGTACTCGACGTCCCTGGCCGAACTGGGACCCTCCCGGAAGGCGACCGCATGAATAGCCAACGTAGTGGAGCTGTCGAGCGGGGCGCCGAAGGTACACCGCTCAAGTACGACGCTCTGGTGGTCGGCAGCGGCATCGGCGGCATGGAGTCCGCCCTCAAGCTCGGCGACATGGGCTACAAGGTGCTCGTCGTCGAGAAGGATGCCAGCGTGGGCGGCAAGATGATCCTGCTCAGCAAGGTCTTCCCCACGCTCGATTGCGCCAGCTGCATCTCCACTCCCAAGATGGCTGCCACTATCCACCATCCCAACATCGACGTCCTCACCTACGCCCGGGTCGAGGGCATCCGCGCCAACGGCGACGGCGCCTACCGCGCCAGGATCACGCAGAAGCCGAAGTTCATCGACGAGGTCGCCTGTACCGGCTGCCGCCTCTGCGAGATGGCCTGCAACGTGGCTGTGCCCGACGAGTTCAACGCGGACATGGTGTCGCGGCGGGCGGCGTACATCGCCTTTCCTCAGGCTGTGCCGAAGAAGGCTGTCATCGAGCGCGCCGGCGTCTCGCCATGCACCTACGAGTGCCCGGCGGGCATCAAGGCGCACGGCTACGTGGCTCGCGTGCGCAGCGGCGAATACGACCAGGCCTTCGACCTGGTGCTCGAGACGACGCCGCTCGTGGGCAGCCTCGGGCGCGCCTGCTACGCGCCCTGCGAGGACCAGTGCACGCGCGGCGAGCTCGAAGGCCCGCTGCCGATCCGCCGCCTCAAGCGCTTCATCGCCGACCAGCGGTACGGCCAGGCGGAGCCCAAGGCCGTGGAGAAGCCCGAGCAGAACGGCAAGAAGGTCGCCGTCGTCGGCTCGGGCCCGGCCGGCCTCACCGCCGCCTGGCAGCTCGCCCTCAAAGGCTACGGCGTCAAGATCTTCGAGGCCGCGTCCACGCCGGGCGGCATGCTGAGTCTCGGCATCCCGGCGTACCGTCTGCCCAACGACGTCGTCGCCGATGACGTGAGCAACGTCACCGCCATCGGCGTCGAGATCGCCACCGACGCGCGGGTCGACGACGTCGCCGCGCTCAAGGCGGACGGCTTCGACGCCGTCCTGCTGGCGACGGGCACGCACAAATCCGTGGGTTTGCGCGTGCCCGGCGACGATCTGGACGGCGTCCAGAGCGCGCTCGCCTTTCTCCGCGCCGTCAAGCTCGACGAAGGCGTGGACCTGGCCGGCAAGCGTGTGCTCGTGGTCGGCGGCGGCAACGTCGCCATCGACGCGGCGCGCACGGCGCGCCGCCTCGGCGCCGCCTCCGTCGCCCAGGCCAGCCTTGAGCCCTGCGACGAGATGCCGGCCCACGACTTCGAGGTGGAAGAAGCTCGCGCCGAGGGCATCACGCTGCACGACGGCTGGGGCATCGACCACTTCACCGGCGAGGGCCGCGTCCAGAGCGCCGAGCTCAAGGTCTGCACCTGCGTCTTCGACCCCGACGGCCGTTTTCGCCCCGAGTACGACGAGAGCCAGCGCATGAGCCTCGAGTGCGACGCCGTCATCGTCGCCGCCGGTATGGGCGCCGACACCGAGGCGTTCGGCCTCGAGACCAACGCCAACCGCACGCTCAAGGCCGACCCCGCGACGCTGCAGACCGCGGTACCGCACGTCTTTGCGGCCGGCGACGTCGTCACCGGCCCGACGATGATCACCACCGCGGTCGGCCAAGGCCGCCGCGCGGCCTTCATGATCGACCGCTTCCTGCAGGGCGCCGAGCTCGATACCGATGGCTTCGACGAGATGCTACCCGTCGCGGACAAGGTTGAGGTTCTCGGGCGGCAGGATGTGTACGACCGCCGCGAGCCGTTCGAATCGAGCGCCGTGATGAGCGCCGCGCCGACCGACTTCGGCGAGACCGAGGGCCCGATGACCGAGGACGAAGCCTTCCTTGGCGCCGCCCGCTGCCTCGACTGCGGCGTCTGCTCCGAGTGCCACGCTTGCGTGGACGCGTGCCCCGCCGACGCCATCAAGCTCGATATGGTCGGTGAAGACATCGAGGTCGAGGTCGGCTCTGTGGTCCTGGCCACCGGCTTCAGGCTCTTTCCGGCCGACGCCAAGCCGCAGTACGGCTACGGCCGCTACAAGAACGTCATCACCGGCATGCAGATGGACCGCCTTCTGGCGCCGACTCGGCCGTACAACGCCGTGCTGCGCCCCAGCGACGGCAGGGTGCCGGACAACATCGCCTACGTGATGTGCACCGGCTCCCGCGACGACACCGTCGGCAACCCGCTGTGCTCCAAGATCTGCTGCATGTACTCCGTCAAGCAGAACCAGCTCATCATGGGCGCCCTGCCGCTCGCCGACGTCACTGTCTACTACATCGACGTGCGCTCGGTGGGCAAGGGCTACGACGAGTTCTACAAGCAGGCCGAGGACATGGGCGCCAACTTCGTCAAGGGTCGCGTCTCGGGCATCACCGAGACCGACGAGGGCAACCTCGTGCTCCGCTACGAAGACATCGAGAACGGCGGCGCGCTCGCCGAGGCCGAGCACGACATGGTCGTGCTTGCCGTCGGCGTGCAGCCCAACGCCGAGGCGCAGCACCTCTTCGAGGACGGCGCCCTGGCGCTCGACGACTACTACTACGTCGGCGAGGCCGACGAAGACCTCGACCCCGGCCGTACCAACCTCCCCGGCGTCTTCGTTGCCGGCTCGGCCGCGGGAGCCAAGGACATCCCCGACTCCATCCTCCACGCGGGCGCCGCGGTCGCCCAGGCCGCCGCTCACCTGGAGAGAGCCAAAGTGAGCGAAGAGGCGAAAGCGAAGGTGACGTCATGAGCGGCCGCAAGATCGGCGTGTACGTCTGCCAGTGCGGCGGCAACATCAGCGACTACGTCGACGTCGACAAGGTCGTCGCCGCCGTGGAGCACGACCCGGACGTGGTCGTGGCGCGCTCGGCGATGTTCACCTGCTCGGACTCCACCCAGCAGGAGATCATCGAGGACGCCCATGAGAAGGGCCTCGACGCGCTCGTCGTGGCCTCGTGCTCTCCCAAGCTCCACACGGTCACGTTCCGCGACGTCGCCAAACGCGCCGGTATGAACCCCTTCCAGTACACCCAGGTGAACGTTCGCGAGCAGTGCTCGTGGACGCACACCGACGATGAGGAAGGCGCGACCGACAAGGCGGTGCGCCTGGTGCGCGCCGGCATCAACCGCACGCGCCTCACCGAGCCGCTCGAGCCCATCGTCGTGGAAACGACGCCGAAGAGCCTCGTCGTCGGCGGCGGCATCGCCGGCCTGCGTGCGGCCCTGGGGCTGGCCCAGATCGGACTCACGGTCTATCTCGTGGAGAAGGCTCCTCAACTCGGCGGCTGGGTCGCCGGCTTCGGCCACATGTACCCGCACGGCCGCAACGGCGCCGATCTGATCGCCACGCTCGAGGAGAAGGTTCGCGCAAACCCGGCGATCACTGTGTTCGCGAACGCGGAAGTGATGAGCAAGTCCGGCAGCTTCGGCAACCTTCAGGCGACGATCGCGGTGCAAGGCGAGCGACTGGAGACCATCACCGTCGATGTCGGCTCGATCGTCGTCGCCACCGGCTTCGACACCTACAAACCGGCCGCCGGCGAGCTCGGCTACGGCATCGACGGCGTCGTCACGCTGCCCGATTTCAAGAGGATGGTGGACAAATCGGCCGGCCCGCTGAAGTTCAACGGCCGGCCGGTCAAGACCATCGCCTACATCTACTGCGTCGGCAGCCGCCAGAGCGAGAACGTCGAAGGCGGCCACACGTACTGCTCGCGCTACTGCTGCACCGCGGCAGTGGACGCCGCGCTCGAGGCGGCCGCCAAGGGCGACCCCGGCCTGCGCCAGTACCACCTCTACCGCGACATGCGCACCTACGGCAAGTACGAGCTGCTGTGGAACGAGTCGCGCGAGAAGGGCTCGCTGTACCTGCGCGTGCCCGACGACGAGCCGCCGGCGGTCGAGAAGCTTGCTTCCGGCGGCCTCAAGGTCACGACCAGGGACCTGCTCACCGGCGGCGAAGAAGTGGCCATCCCGGCCGACCTCGTCGTGCTCGTCACCGGCATGGCGCCGCGCGAGAACGGCGAGCTGGTCAGCGTGCTCAAACTGCCGGTGGGCAACGACGGCTTCTTCAACGAGATCCATCCAAAGCTCCGCCCGGTCGAGACGATCGTGGACGGCGTGCTCATCTGCGGCGCCTGCCAGTCGCCCAAGAACTCGGCCGAGGCGGTCGCCAGCGGCCTCGCGGCGGTCACCCAGAGCGGCGCCATGCTCAAGCGCGGCTTCGCCGAGCTCGACCCAATGGTGGCGCTGGTCGACACCGACGCCTGCACCTGGTGCGGCAAATGCTTCGACGCTTGCCCCTACGCCGCTATCGAGCAGATCGAGGAGAGCGGCAAGGCGGTCGCCGGCGTCATCAGGACCGCCTGCAAGGGCTGCGGCGGCTGCGTGCCGGTGTGCCCCACCGACGCCGTCGACCTGCAGGGCTACACCGACGCTCAGATCAAAGCCATGATCGACGGCCTCCTGGAGGTGAGCTGCTCATGACACCGATCACCGGCGGCACGAAGATCAAGGACGCGGATCCGGGGAACCGCAGCGTCCGCGAGATCGTCCGCGACGAACAGGTCATGCGCCGCCGCGTCCTGGCGGCGCTGGCCGACGGGCCCCTTACGGTGCCCGAGCTCGCCACGGCCCTCGAGCGTCCGTCCCACGAAGTGGTGTTCTGGGTCATGGGCCTCCGTAAGTACGGCTGGCTCGCCGAGATCAAAGAAGTCACCGATGAAGGCTACTTCCGCTACCAAGTGGTGAAGAGGGAGGGCTCATGACGGCTCTCGTGAACCCCGGGCTGGCGGCGGAGCTCGAACGCTCCGACGAGTTCAACGCCGACGCCTGCATGAACTGCGGGGTGTGCTCCGCCATCTGCCCGATGGGCGTCGATGTCGAAGTGCGCAAGCTGTTCCGCTACGTGCTCCTCGGCATGGAGGATCAGGTCAGGGCCCAGACAGAGAACGTCTTCTCCTGCCTGCTCTGCAAGATGTGCGAGGAGAACTGCCCCGCGGGCGTGCACATCGCTGAGAACGTACGCACCCTGCGGCACCACATCGTCCGCACCACCTTCGGCCTCGGGGAGGGATGATCATGCCGCTCCCGACCGGCGAAGTGATCGGCATCCTGGGCGACAACCTGCGCCTGCGGAACTCCGTGCTGCCGCTGCCCACCAAGGTGGCGACCAAGTGGACCGAGGGTCTCGACCTGCCACACGGCGGCCAGACCGTGCTCTACACCGGGTTGATGTACCAGCTCATCCCGTACATCGAGGGCCTCGTGAAGGCCCAGATCAAGATGGGCGACTCGTGGATGGGCAAGTACACCGGCCTCGGCCGCAAGGTCAACCGTTTCCTGAACGTCTCGGCGTTCATGGCACGACCCTCCGCGGAGGAACGCGCCGTCTACGACCAGGTGCCGATCAACGTCGTGCACCTGCTGCGCAAGGCCGGCGTGGAGTTCGGCGCCCTCTACGAGGACGACCTCTACTCGGGCGCCCTCGCCTACGACCTCGGCCTCGACGAAGTCGTGGTCGAGCATGCCAAGAAGGTCCACGCCATCTTCAAGAAGCGCGGCGTGAAGACCGTGATCACCATCGACCCCCACACCACGACCATGCTGCGCAGCGTCTACCCCAAGATCCTCGAAGGCTACGATATCGAGGTGCGCAGTTACCTCGAGGTGCTGGCCGAGAAGGGGATGACGCCGAGCACGATGCTCAGCGGCGACGTCGCCATCCACGACTCGTGCGTCTTCGCCCGCTACGAGGGCATCGTCGATGAGCCCCGCGAACTGTTGGCGGCCGCCGGCGTCACCGTCCGCGACCCGGAGAACACGGGTCGCCAAACATGGTGCTGCGGCGGCCCCGTCGAGTCGCTCTACCCGGCCAAGGCGGCCGCCAACGCCGAGAAGCGCGTCGCACAGCTCCGCGCCGCGGCGCCCGACGCCGTCACCATGTGCCCGATGTGCTTCGTCAACCTGAGCGCCGCCGCCGGCGACACGATGCGCTTCAAGGACATCTCGCAGTACCTGCGGGAGGCCTACGCGTCCTGAGGCCGGCGCCGCCGACCCGGAACTGGACAGCACTGGAGGTGCTGGAGTGGATACGACCAAGAAGACGATCATCTTGTTCAGCGGCGATTTCGACCGCGTCATGGCGGCGTTCATCATCGCCAACGGCGCCGCCGCCATGGGCGACGACGTGACCATGTTCTTCACCTTCTGGGGCCTCAACATCCTGCGCAGGCCCGAGAAGGTGCCGACGAAGGACAAGAAGAGCACCCTGCAGGCGATGTTCGGCAAGATGATGCCCAAAGGCACGAGGAGGCTCGGCCTCTCCAAGATGAACTTCGCCGGCATGGGCGCCCCCATGATGAAGAAGGTCATGAAGGGCGCCGGCGCCATGACGCTCGAGGAGCTCGTCGATTCCGCCCGCGAGCAGGGCGTGAGGTTCATCGCCTGCACGCTCTCCATGGACATCCTCGGCTTCAAAGAGGAAGAGATGATCGACGGCCTCGAGTATGCCGGCGTCGCCGCCTACCTGGGCGAGGCCGACGAGGCCAACGTCAACCTGTTCATCTAGCAGCCGTACGGCGGCCACGCCCGAACGACGGGCGCCCGAGCGGCCCGCGACCGTCTCTCACGACCGTCGCGGGCCGCTCCCCCGTACGCGGCTGGACGAGTGTCCCCCGCGGGAAGCTCCGGCCCTCCCGGCGATGTCGCCCAGAGCGCGGGCGACGTCGCGCCGACCGCTGGTATCGTGAGCATATGCTCATATACCATGCAGAGACTGAAGGCGAGCGGCGCCCCAGCGGTGCCGCGCAGCCAGGAAGGGCGCCGCCGAAGATCACCGTGCGGCAGAAGGAGGTTCCGGTGGGACGACTGACCGAGGATGCGAAACATGTGCTCGCCCAGATGCTGGTCACGCCGGTGGCGACCGCGTCGAAGGACGGCCTGCTCAACGTGGTGCCGATGACCTTCGTGAAGACGCTCGGCGATTCCGCAGTGCTCATCGCGAACAACCACATGGACAAGGGCGCGAGGAATCTGGAGGACGACCCGGAGTAGACAGGCCGGCGCGGCAAGGGCGCGCCGCGTCCGGCCGGGGAGCGAGTCAGGCGCCGGCCCCGTCCGCGTCGTCCGCCTTCGGGAACAGCTTGTCGCAGTAGTAGCCGTCCGCCATGTAGATCGCCGCCAGCGGGTTGTGGCCCAGCACTCTGTCTTTGGCGGCCAGCACTGTCACCGGGGCCACTGAGTGCTTCATGAACAGGCTGTCGTGGCCGACGCAGAGACCGAGCAGCAGGTTGAGCTCGGTCCCGGCATGGTCCAGGGCCCGCGCCTGTCCGATCGGGTTACACATCGCCTCGAACTCGCCCGGGGTGACTTTGTCCTCGTCGCCCAGACCCAGCTCCTCCTTGGGGAGGCTGCCGTTCTTGCAGGCCACCGAGTCGACCGAGAAGCCGTTCGCTCTGAGCACGCGACTGGTGACGGCGGCCTCGGCCTGAAGGCCGATGCAGAAGGCGAGGCCCAGCTTCGAGTAGCCGCAGCGGCGGGCGAAGTCCATGATCTCCTCGATGCGGGTGAGACGACAGTAGCCGTGCGCCTCCACGAGGCCGGCGTTGCGCGCCAGGTGCGCGTCCTCGCCCTCGCGATACAGGTCCAGCACCTCGGACTCGAAGGACTCCCGTGACGGACAGCCACGGGGGTAGGACGCCGTGTCGATGCTTTCGCAGCACGCCACCCGGCCACATTCTGCGCACGCGTACATGTCGCGCCTCCGTCTCAATCGATTTCGGATTCGGTGACGACTTCCGCCTTGATAAGGGACACGAGCCGCTGAAGGCCCTGAAAGACGTGCTCCCGGATGTCCCCCGCGACGACCAACCTCATGATGTCGTCGCCCACAGAGAGCTCCCCCTCGTTGACCCAGCCACGCACGGCGAAGATCCCCGGCCACGTACCGGCATCGGCGAGCACCTCCTGGAACCTCGTCAGGTCGGCGCTGAGCAACATCCCAGCCACGGGCTCGCCCGAACGCGAGATCCCGCGCACGATGCCCTGGTGGGCAAGGATCATGCCGGTCGCAGATGATCCCGGCTGCGACTTCACAACGCGGATCCAGTCGTCGATGTCGGGCACGCTCATGGTTTCCCGTCCTTGTACGTCGTAGCGGCCTGGTCCATTTGCGGTTTCCCGCCGAGTACCGAGATCCCCGCTCGCGGCTTGCATCCGATCGTAGCCCAAGCGAGCCTGCGAGTTCCAGCACGGCCCGGCGAAGCCGGCGCGCCGGCACAACGGCAGCTGCCTGCATTCTTGACTCATGGGACAATACAAGCATACGCTCATAACTGACAGCGGGCCGCCCCTCCCACACCGGCCCGCTCCGTCCACCCACCGAAGGCCAGTGAAGGAGACTCTCATGTCAGACGACAGACACGTCCCGAACATGCCGCTCCTCGGCGACAGGTTCCCGGAGATGACGGTCAAGACGACCCACGGCATGAAGGACCTGCCCGGCGACTACGCCGGAAAGTGGTTCGTCCTGTTCAGCCACCCCGGCGACTTCACGCCCGTGTGCACCACCGAGTTCTATGCCTTCTCCAAGCGCGACGATGAGTTCAAGGCGCTCAACGCCGAGCTCATCGGCATGTCGGTGGACCAGGTCTTCTCGCACATCAAGTGGGCGGAGTGGATCGAGGAGAAGCTGGGCGTGAAGGTGCCGTTCCCCATCATCGCCGACACCGGCGCCGTCGCCGGGAAGCTCGGCATGATCCACCCCGGGATGGGCTCCAACACCGTCCGCGCCGTGTTCATCATCGACGACAAGGGCACCCTGCGCTTGATGCTCTACTATCCGCAGGAGGTCGGGCGCAACGTCGACGAGATCCTCCGCGCCATCAAGGCGTTGCAGTATGCGACTGCCCACAAGGTCGCCATGCCCGCCGACTGGCCCAACAACGCACTTCTCGGCGATCGGGTGATCATCCCGCCCGCGCAGACAGTCGCAGACGCCGCCGAGCGCCCCAAGCAGTACGACTGCTACGACTGGTGGTTCTGTCACAAGGCGCTCGAGGAGAAGTAGCAGAGCGCGTGACCGACGACGACATCCGCATCAGGGTCCTGGTCGACAACGCCAAGGGTGCGACCGGGCTGCAGTCGCAGTGGGGGCTCTCCTTCTGGATCGAGACGCCCGCTGCGCGCGTCGTGCTCGACTGCGGCGGTTCGGGTGCCTTCCTGCAGAATGCCCGGCGACTACGTGAACCCATTGAGGCTGCCGACGCGTTCGTCCTCAGCCACGGGCACTTCGATCACGGTGGCGGCGTCCGCGAACTCATGGACGCCGCGCCATCCGCTTGTCTGGTGCTTCACCCAGGGGCCCTGGTTCCGCGCTGGTCGCTCCGCAAGAACGGGAAGGTCGACCCTATCGGCCTGCCCGACCGCAGCCTTGCCGCGCTGCGCGCGGCGCCGGGACGCTCAGTCTGGGCTCTGGCGCCGCTTGAGGTGGCACCGGGTGTGTGGGCCTCCGGGCCGGTGCCGCGGCGCCATGCGCTCGAGGAGGCGGAGCGCACCTTCTTCCTCGACACCGCCTGCACCATCCGCGACCACGTCGTCGATGATCAGGCCGCGTGGATCGAGACGCCGGTCGGACTGGTCGTGCTTTGTGGCTGTGCGCACAGCGGAGTCATGAACACCGTGCAACACGTTCGCGAGACCGTCGCCGCTCGTGCGGCGGTGGCGGGTGCGGACGATCCGGTCGTTCCGGTGGCCGCCGACGGGTTCCCGGTCGTGCGGGCGCTGCTCGGTGGCATGCATCTGCTGCAGGCTCGCAAGGAGCGTCTGCAGGCGACGGTCGCCTGCCTCGAGGCTCTTGACCTGGAGCTCTGCGCGCCGTGCCACTGCACCGGCAAGCGGGCGACGTCGCTGCTTCGCGAGCGACTTCCTGAGGCGTTTGCGGAGATCGTGACCGGGCGCGAGCTGAGGCTGGCGTATTCGACCCGGCGACCGCAACGGTCGCTCGGTCGACGGACAACTGAGGCGTGGAGCGAATGAGCTGTGGTACCGGGCAAATGACGAGCTTCGTTTGGCTCGGGGAGGTCGCCGCGCCGCCGTGCATTCGTCACTTGACTGCATAGCCTGCCTCATCCGCCAGACACTCGAGGCTTCGCGCTTCGTCTCCGCCGACCCCGCCTTGCACGAACGCGCGATGCGGGACATGCTACGCGTGGCGGCTTAGCTCGACCTGGGCCAGGCGCCCCCGCTGCTCACCCAGCGGGTGCAGCATCATATCCGCGCGCTGACTGGCGCTGACGACCCCTACGCTGACGACCCCTACTGTGAGCTCAAGCAGCGTGCCAATGAAGTCGTGCTGGCCGCGCTGCCCGCGCTCTCGGCGGAGGTCCGGGCCGCGGAGGACCCGCTGACCGCAGCCGTTCGACTCGCGATCGCCGGGAACACCATCGATGCCGGCGCCAACGGCGCCGACAGCGTGAAACGGATAGAGCAGGAGCTCAGCGTCGCCTGCGAGCGGCCCTTTCACGGCGACGTCGACGAGTTCCGGCGAGCCGTTGGATCCGCCAGGAGCATCCTGTTCCTCACGGACAACACCGGTGAGATCGTGATCGACCGGCTGCTCGGCGAGCAGCCGCCGCTGGAGCGGACCACCTTCGCTGTGCGCGGCGCGCAGGTGCTCATCGACGCCACACTGGCGGACGCGGGGTTCGCCGGACTCGACCGGCTCGCCGAGGTCATCGACAACGGGTCCGACGCGCCGGGCACCATGCTCGCGGACTGCTCCCGGGAGCTCCGCCTGCGCTTCGCCGCAGCCGACCTGATCATCGCCAAAGGTCAGGGCGACTACGAGACGCTCAGTGGGGAACCGCACGACATCTTCTTCCTCTTCGCCGTCAAGTGCGACGTCGCCGAGCGGCATGCCGGCCTACCGCGCGGCACGCAGGTCCTGTTGCGCTCGGCGGTCGAGAACGTGGCGATTGCGTAGCCGGGGGACGGCGATGAAGCCGCCTCGCCGCCGACTGGTCTCTCGACGGTCACGGAGCTGCACCGCTGGTGTTATGGGCATATGCTTACGTCGCGTGGGCATCAGCCTCGTCCGGGCAGGCGTGTGGCCCGGCTAAGCACCCCAGAGGAGGAGACAAGACATGGCAGGCGATCACGAACCTGGTTTTTCGGCGGTAGCTCGCGACCATGCGATGTATCCGCGGCATCTCGGCCCCCCGCAGAGCTGGGGCGGACGAGCGCGTATCACGGGACCCTGCGGCGACACCATGGAGTTCTGGGTCACCGTCGAGGACGGCTGCGTGAAGCGTGTCTCGTTCACAACCGACGGCTGCGGGTCCTCCCTGGCGTGCGGGAGCATGGCGACCACGCTGTGCCGTGGTCGGCAGATCGGCGAAGCGATCGAGATCGAGCAGGAGAACATCCTCCAAGCGCTCCGTGGCATACCGGCCGAGTCAGAGCACTGCGCACTTCTGGCTGCCACCACCCTGCGAGCGGCCTGCGAGAACGCCTGTTCGGAGAGTGCGTGACGCCCGCCACCGCCGTGAGGAGAAGAACACCATGACGAAGATCGGCATCATCATCTGCGACCGCTTCCACGCCTGTGCGGGAGGCAAGTGCCTGCGGGCACTGCGTCAGCGTGAGGGCGCCTTCGCCCGCTACGGGGACGAGGAAGTCGAGCTAGTCGGCTACACCACCTGCGGTGGCTGCCCCGGCGGCAACGTGGAGTACGCCCCGGCAGAGATGAAGAAGAACGGCGCCGAGGTGGTACACCTCGCCACCGGCCTGGTCGTCGGCTACCCACCGTGCCCCAATCTGGACGCGTTCGACGGCTTCCTCGGCGAGAAGTACGGCTTGGAGGTGGTCGTCGGCACCCATCCCATCCCCGAGAACTACTACCAGACGCACCAGAAGCTGGGGACGTGGACCTCACTGCGCTGGCAGGAGCTCATCCAGCACGTAGTGACCGACGACGAGACGAGACGCGCCTACGACTGACCCTGCGCTTCTGCCGCTCGGCAGCCACCTGAGAGTCGAGCTCCCTGCGCTTCATGCGCTCTCGGGTGTTGCCTTCGACGGCATCTCGGGTATTATGAGCATATGCTTGTAACTCGCGTGCAGTACGATGCCGCACCGGTCGTAGCTGAGCACGGCGAGCGTGGGATGCCGGTCTTGGAGAGCGCCGCGCCGCCTCGCAACAACGGAGGTCCAGTCATGACGTCGACACAGACTCCTCTCATCTCCAGCGATCAGGACGCGTTTGAGGCCGTTGTGCGTGATTCCTGTCACGTGCGGCGCTTTCTGGACGACGCGGTACCCCGCGAGGACATCGAGCATATGGTCGGGGTGGCGATCAGCGCGGTGAGCGCCTGCAACTCGCAGGTGTGGCGCTTCATCGCGATCCAGGATCGCAAGCTGGTCTCCGCCATGCAGACCGCGGTCCTCGAGCGCTTCGAGCAGTTCGCGCTCCGGCCGGGGCTGGCGCTCCAGGAGCAGAAGCGCATGGTGGCGCGCGCGCAGGCTCTTCTCTTCGCCAAGGCGCCGCTCTGCATCGCGGTGCTGGCGACGCCGCACGACTCGCCGATGGAAGAGCTCATGAGGCTGTCAGGCATCACCCAGGAAGAGCACGATCGTCTGTGCGCACGACCAGAGCTACAGAGTGCCGGAGCGGCGGTGCAGCTGCTGACATCGACCGCGCATGCCATGGGCTACGGCGCCTGCTGGACGTGCGCGCCAATCGTGGCGGGAGAGCGCCTCGAGCAGCTGATGGACGTCGAGCCGCCCGCCCGGCTAGTGGCGCTGGTGCCGATCGGCCGCCCGGCGGAACTGCCCGCGGCCCGCAAACGGCTGCCGCTCGAGCAGGTACTGAGCTTCCGCTGAGTTTGAGGTGGATGGGCCGGTAGGTCGCGCGCCGCACGGCGTCAGGCATGGCTGGGCCATGACCCGTGTGCTCGGACGCTTGCCGCTGCCGATCGTTTGCGACCGGCGGGGCTGAGGTGGACCGCGACCACGCGGCCGTGGGCCGCGCCGTCGGGCGCGTCGCCACTTGGGGCGTCCTCGTCAGCGTCGCTCTGGTGGTGCTCACCGTGGTCATCGCCGCCGTCTCGCACAGCTTTGCGCTCACGGCCATGGCCGTGGACTGCGTCGTCGATGTGGTCGCGGCGCTCGTGCTCTGGCTGGGCCTCAGGCTCTCCGAGCGCGAGACGGCCGCCTTCCCCTACGGCCTCTACAAGGTCGAGAACCTCTTGCAGGTGGCCGTCGCGCTGCTCATCTTCGTCGCCTCCTACGAGATCGCGCGACAGGCGTTTGCAGCCGGCCGGCGGGCGCCCACCATCGGCGCGCTGGTCATTGCCGGCGTCGTCGTCACCATCGCGGCGACGTGGACCTACGGCTGGTACGCGATGAGGCTGGGCAAGCGCGTCTCGTCGCCGGCCCTGATCGCCGACGGCAAGCATCGCCAGACCGATGTGGTCTCGACGTCGCTGGCGCTGGTCGCCGTCGTCTGCACGTACGCGGGCTTCAACATCGACCGCGTGGCCGCCTTCGTGATCCTCGGCTTCGCACTCTACTCCGGCTGGGGGCTGCTGGTGAGCGGCATGAAGGTGCTGCTGGATGCGTCGGTCGACGCCAAGACGCTGGCGCAGGTCGATCGCATCCTCGCGCAGGAGGCGCTGATCGAGCAGGTCGACGCGCGCGCAGTGCGCAGCGCCGGCCGCTATCTGTTCCTCGAGGCCACACTGCGTCTGCGCACCGATGATCTCGTCAAGGCTCATGCGGCCAGCATGCACTTGGAGGCTCAGATCCGCGTGGCGATCCCCGCCATGGAGCGGGTGAGCTTGCATCTGGAGCCCAGGCGCCGCGAGATCCTCCGCGTGGCCGTGCCCTTGGCTTCGCCCGAGGGCGAGATCAGCAGCGAGCTCGGCGAGGCTCCATCCTTCGGCCTCGCCGAGGTGCGCACCGCCGACGGCGACCTGCTGCATCAGGAGGTGCTCCCCAACCCGCAGCTCGGCGCCGAGAAGCAGAAGGGGATTCTCGTGGCCGAGTGGCTGGTCGGGCAGGGCATCGACATGCTGATCACTGTACGCGAGGTCAACAAGGGTCCAAGCTACGTGCTTCGCGAGGCCGGCGTGGAGATGCGGCGCGCACGCGCGGCGCGCCTCGCTGACGAACTGGCGCTTCTCGGGAGCAAGGTCGCCGCTGACGGCGCCTGAGAGACCCGCTCCGGCTTGAATGACCACGGAGGAGGAGATGCCATGTACACCTGCGCGACCTGCGCACGCCACGCCTGCGACGAGGGCGATCCGCTGCAAGCGCCCACCGGTTGCCCGAGTCTGGACCCCGAGAGCGACGCGCGTCTGCTGCAGTACTTCGTCGACGACAACGAGAGGCTGGCGCGCAGCGCCGCCTTGGTCGAGAGCCACGGCTACTGCCGCAAGACGCGCGTCGAAGAGACCATCGACTTCGCCCGACGCCGCGGCTACGAGCGCCTGGGGATCGCCTTCTGCATCGGCCTGCGCCGCGAGGCCGCGGTACTGTCTCGCGTGCTCACCGCCAACGGCTTCACGGTCGCTTCGGTCGTCTGCAAGAACGGCGGCCTCGGCAAGGAGCTGCTGCGCATCGACGATGCCGACAAGGTACACCCCGGCGCCTTCGAGGCGATGTGCAACCCTATCGGCCAAGCGCGCTTCCTCGAGAAGGCCGGAACGCAGCTCAACATCATGCTCGGCCTCTGCGTAGGCCACGACAGCCTGTTCATCAAGTACTCGGCCGCGCCGGTGACCGTGCTGGCCGCCAAGGACAGGGTACTGGGGCACAATCCCTTGGCGGCCCTCTACTTGGCCGACGGCTACTACCACAGCAAGCTGTTCCCGGAAACGGCCGCACCCGAAGAGGGCGCCGGCGTCACCGGTTAGCGTGGCGCCTTCCTGGCGGCGGGCCGCCGGCTTGGGGCCTATCCCTGCAGGGATGTGCGTGCGGGGCGTTCGTGGACCGAGTGGGGCGGTCACGAGACGGTTCCCTCGTAGCCCAGCTACGTGGGGATCCGGGGAGGGGCCGCAGCCGCGATGTGTCCACGGGCGCATCCGTGCGTGCAGACCTGGCGGGATAGGCCCTTGAGAACGCGGGCGTGTCAGGGCGTGTCAGGGCCGGCTGCTGGAGGCCACGACGGGTCTTTCGCCAGTGGTCCGCCGGCGAGCCGCGAGGCAGCCACGCGCCGCCAGGCGTGACGCGCGGCATCAGGCGGCGGTGAGAGCGCTCAAGAAGAGGACGACCACCCCGAAGACGATGTTCGCGTACAGCAGCGCCATGCTCAAGCGAGCTCCCCTCGGGAGTCGCTGCTGAGCGGCGGAGGTCCGCTCCGCCGCCGCCGCGTCCGCGGCGACAACGCCGGCGACAGCGGCGGCGTCCGCCCCGCCCGCGCCGACATGAGGACCGGGACCAGGCGTCTGGCCGGCGAGCGTCGCCCGCGTCAGGGCGAGGCTCCGCACGAGAGCCACGGCGATCATGACGATCACGACGACGTGCTTCAGGGAGAGCGTGATGGAATACGTGTCGCCCCAGGAGAAGAAGCCCTGGAAGTCCGCGCTTCTTTTTGAGAGCAGGATCCCGGTCAGAACGAGACCCGCGATGCTCACGTAGACAAACCACCGCAGACGAGTCTGGACCGCGCTCATCAGCCGTTGCACCTGGGGGCCCGCGCCGAAGACCTTGCGCGCCGACGGCAGAACAGCCACTCCCAGGGTGATCATCCCCCCGACCCACATCACCGTGAACAGGTCGTGGAAGAAGGCGATCACCGCGGGACCCAGCTCCTGGCTCGACATGTCGTTCCCCTTTCGCCCTGACCGCCGAGACACGCGGCGCGAGGGCGACCGCGCAATGGCTCGGAGTCCTTGAGAATTCTTGACACAAGGAATTATCCGCCCCATAATTCCTCGTGTCAAGAATTCAACCCGTGAGACGCCATGAATGACGCATCACCACGGAAGTGGCTCGTGCTGATCACCGTTTCGCTCGGCCTGTTCATGGCCCTGCTCGACGCCACCATCGTCAACATCGCCGTCCCGGCGATCATGGCCGACATGGGCGCCGGTGTCGCTCGTGTCTCCTGGATCCTCAACGCCTACAACCTCGGCCTGCTGGTGCTCATCCTCGCGATCGGCCGCTTTTCCGACCGTCTTGGTCAGAAGCGGGTCTTCCTGTTCGGCCTCGTCGTGTTCACCGGCTTCTCGCTGGCCTGCGGGCTGTCGCCCTCGATCGGCTGGCTCATCGCCTTCCGCGTCGGGCAGTCCGTCGGCGCCGCCGCGCTGATCCCCGTCTCGCTGTCGATCCTCCTCGGCGCCTTTCCCCAGCGACAGCACGGCCTGGCCACAGGAGCTTGGGGCGGGATCGGCGCCGTCGCGGCCGCCGCCGGGCCCACGCTTGGCGGCCTACTCACACAGTATGCAAACTGGAACTGGATCTTCTTCGTCAATGTCCCCATCGGCCTTGCCGCGATCTTTCTCGTGCTGGCCTTCGTGCCCGAACATCGCCGCGCCACCAGCGGCGGTTTCGACCCGGTCGGCGTCGGCGTCTCGGCTGCAGGGTTCTTCGTTCTCACTCTGGCTCTCATCCAGGGTAACGATTGGGGCTGGACATCCACTGCCGTCATCAGCCTCCTCATCTCCGCCGCGGTGTTGTTGGGGGCGTGGGTGATTTGGGAGCTGCGCGCGCGCGCCGCTTATCGACCTGAGGCTCTTCCACAATCGGACGTTTGCGGGAGCCACCAGCGGCATGCTCATCATGGGCTTCGCTATGATGGGATCGATGTTCCTGCTCATCATCTTCATGGTGAACGTATTGGGCTATTCCGAAGTGAAAGCAGCGATCGCCGTGACCCCGCTGCCCGCCTTGGGAGCGCTGCTCTCGCCGCTCTCTGGCAAACTGATCGACCACGTCTCGCCACGCGTGCCCGTGGCCGTCGGCATGGTGTTCATGGGAACCGGTCTGTTGTTGCTTCGGGGGCTCGGCGCCGATGCAACGCTTTGGGATGTATCCTGGCGCACACTGCTGTTAGGCGCCGGCATGGGCTTTGCTATGCCGCCGTTGGCCGCCGCCGGCATGAGTGCCGTGCCTCACAGCGCGGGGGGCGTCGGTTCGGGTGTCATCAACTGGTCGCGGCAGATGGGGTTCGTGCTGGGCGTCGCGCTGTTGGTGGCGATCTTCTCCAGCAGCATGACGACCCAGATGAACGACGCCGTCACCCAGGCGAAGGCTCTCGTAAGCAGCCAGACACAGATGCCCGCAGCCGCTCGGGCAGGCGTGCTTCAGAGTACCGAGAGGAGCGTAGCGACGGCGTCCGCCACACCGGGCCGAGCTTCGACGACGGTTGACCTGTTGGGCGGCGTCCCTCAGGCGCCCGCGGGCAGCCCCGACGCCGTCCGTCAACAGCAGCTCAAGGCACAACTTGCGGGGGTTTTTCATGACAGCACGCACAGATGTGTTTGATGTCCCCTTCTTGGCGGCTGCTATCGTCGCCTTTGCGGGCATTGGTCCCGCCCTGCTCCTCCGCCGTCGCATGCACATCCCCGTCACCGAGGTGGTGGGTATCGGGGCCGCCGACTTCGAATGAAGCCCGTGAGGCGTACAAACACAGACCACGCCATCCCTGAGCGCCGGGCCGGCGGCCACAGCGGCCGCCGGCCCGGCGACAGCGGCACCCGCGAGACCATCCTCATGGCGGCCCGCGACGTTTTCGCCGCCGACGGCTTCGAGAAGGCGACCTTGCGCGGCATCGCCGCGAGAGCCGGCGTCGACCCGGCGCTGGTGCGCCACTTCTACATCGACAAAGAGAGCCTCTTCGATCGCGCCATGGTGCTGCCCTGGGACGCCGACGAGATCGTCGCGGCCATCGTCACCGGCGACCCGGAGCGTATGGGCGAGCGCATCGTCCTGCGTTTTCTGGAGCTCTGGGAGGCTGGGACCAACCGCGAGGTGTTCACGGCCATGATCCGGTCCGCCGTCACGCACGAAAAGGCGGCGGCCATGGTGCGCGACCTCATCACCAGGCGTCTGGTCGGACCGGTCACCCAGGCGCTGCACGTGTTGCACCCCGAACTGCGTGCCACCCTCGTCGGGTCGCAGCTGCTGGGGCTGGCCATGGTGCGCTACGTGACCCGGGTCGAACCCCTGGCCTCACTCGACCGGGTCACAGTGGCGCGCGTGATGGGCGCCAACGTGCAGCGCTACCTCAGTGGCGATCTCGACCTGTCGTGCCGTCGGTGACGCATCTCTTCGGCAAGGCCAACTGGTGGCGGCCGCGCACGTTCGATCGGCGCAGGCCGCACCTCTCTGTCGAGGCGGCGAAGGAGGCGGAGGATGCCATGCTTTGTGGGCACAGGCATGACTTCGCGCCGCGGCGCCGCGGCTGGACACGAGAGACGGGAACCCGGATTGATCGATTGGAGGTAGCGCGCGTTACCGCCTTGACGCGGCTCGTCCCGCGTCGGAATCGCCATCCGTCGACGACCGACGTCCCCGATGCGTGCCTGAAGATGCCCCATGAGTGAGCTCCTCGGAAGTGCGCTCCAAGCAGGGGCGACGATGATACCGCTGGCGCTCGCGCTGATGCTCGGCGCCACCAGTAGCAGCCGTCTCGTGGTCAGGTTCGGCACGAAGCGTGTGGTGGCCGTCGGCATGGTCCTGCCGGCGCTGGTCCTGTCGACGACGGTCTTCTGGACGCCCGGACTCTCGGTCTGGCTGATCGCCGCCTGGTTGTTCGTACCGGGCCTCGCGATGGGTTCCGTGATGGCTCCTGCGACGATGGAGATACGCGGCGTACCGGCTCCGGCGGAGGGGGAGTGACGACCCGGCGAGACGACGTCCCCGACCATCGAGTAGCCCATCGAGACGACGCAGCCGGGCCACACCGGCGCCCGTCCTTCCCGCGCTGTGTCGCGTCAGCGCAACTCCGACTCCGACAGCACCTCGCTCTTGACCAGCGAAACGAGCCGCTGAAGGGCCGCGAACACGTTGTCACGGATATCTCCGGCCACGAGCACTTTCATGATGTCGTCGCCGACCGAGAGCGCCCCCTCGTTCACCCATGCACGCACAGCGAAGACGCCCGGCCAGGTCCTCGCCGCGGCGAGCGCACTCTCCAGCCGGTCGCTGTCGGCGCTCAGCATCATCCCGTGCACGGGCTCGCCTGATCTCGAGGTACCGCGCACGATGCCTTGATGAGCAAGGATCATGCCGATCATGGCGGACCCCGGCTGGGCTTTCACATCGCTGATCCAGTCGTCGACGTCAGCAGTACTCATGGGCTCCCATCCTTTTGCGTCGTCGCGGTCGGGCCCGTCTTCCGTTCGACTCCGAGCGGCAGAGGCTCTGTGCCTCGCCAATCGTACTCCAATGCGGGCGCTTGCATTCTCGAGCCAAGGGTATAATATGGGCATATGCTCATAACAAACAAGTGGCGGCTCATCTGCCGCCGTGCTCCGAAGGAGGAGACATGCCAGGTAGAGACGGCACAGGGCCACCGGGACAAGATCCCTTGACAGGCGGTCGGTGGGGCTCCTGCGCCGGCGGCGCGCCTTTCCCAGGCCGCGGCGGTGGTCGTGGCCGCAGAAACCAGTTCTACGCCACCGGGCTCACCGGGTGGGAGCGGGCCGCGCAGGCCGACGCTCACGCGGCGGCCCCGATCGGCGATTCCACGGATCCGTTCTCGCGCCTCGACGAGAAGCTCACCCAGGTGCTCGAGCGTCTGGAGCGCCTCGAGTCCGCGACCCGGAACTGACATGGGCGGACGTACAGCTGGCGGCGGTCGCGGCGGCGGAGCCGGTCCCGGCCAAGGCAGCGGCCAAGGCATGCGGCGGCGGCGGCGCGACGGCAGCGGGCGCGGCGCGACCCTCGGCCCCGCCGGCGGCGCCGGCCTCGCACAGGGGGTGGCGGCCGCCGTCATCGCGCCGGCGCCCGTCGCGGATGTGCCCGCCAGCGCGCCGGCCGCCGCTTTCCGAGCGCGTACCGTGGCTGTCGTCGCCAAGCCCGCGTCCTGCATCGCCTGCGGCTCATGCGTCGAGACGTGTCCACGAAGTGCGATCGCCCTCGAAGAGACCGCGGTGATCGACCCGCGGCTCTGCAACGGTTGCGGCCTGTGTGTCAACGACTGCTCATATGGCGCACTCGCGCTTGCGGAGGTATGAGGCGATGCGTATCGCCATCGCCAGCGGCAAGGGCGGCACCGGCAAGACGACGCTCGCGACGAACCTCGCGGCGCTGCTCGCCGGCCGCGGCGTGGCAGTCCGGCTCCTGGACGCCGATGTCGAGGAGCCGGACTGCCACCTCTTTCTGCATCCCTCAATCGAACGCCGGGAGCCGGTGCGCGTCCTGGTGCCCGTGGTCGACGACGCGCACTGCACCGCCTGCGGCGTGTGCGCCGAGGTGTGCGCCTTTCGCGCCATCACCGTCATCGGTTCGACGGTCCTCGTGTTCCCCGAGCTGTGCCATTCCTGCGGGGCCTGTGAGCTGCTCTGTCCGGAGAAGGCCATCCACGAAGAAGGACGCGACACCGGAACGGTCGAGTACGGCACGGTGACGCTCCCCGGCCGGCCGGCGTTCCCGCTGGTGACCGGAGTGCTCACGGTCGGCGAGGCCAAAGCCGTGCCCACGACCCGAGCCACGTTGGCGGCTGCCGGCGACGGCGGCTTCGACGTTGTCCTCATAGACGCCCCACCCGGCACATCGTGCCCCGTGATCGAAGCGGTGCGCGGCTCCGACCTCGTGGTGCTGGTCACGGAGCCGACGCCCTTCGGTCTGCACGACCTCAAGCTCGCGGTGGCGATGGTGCGCGCCCTCGGTCTGCGCTGCGTCGTCGCCATCAACCGCGCCGACCTGGGAGACGACCGCGTGCATGCCTTCTGCGCCGCCGAGGGCATCGAGATCGTCCTTGAGCTCCCCAATGACCGGCGGATAGCCGAGGCGTATTCGCGCGGCGAGCTGCTGCTCGACGCAGTCGACGGCCTGGAGCAGACGCTGAGCGCGGCGTGGGACCGCATCAGCGCCGCCGCGCAGACAGAACAGGTGCTGTCATGACGCCGCCACGCGAACTGGTGGTGATCAGCGGCAAGGGCGGTACCGGCAAGACAAGCGTCGTAGCCGCCTTCGCGGCTCTGGCCGGAGGCTCCGTGCTCGCCGACTGCGACGTCGATGCAGCCGATTTGCATCTGGTACTCGACCCCAAGCTCGGGAGCGAGCACGAGTTCAGCGGTCGCCGGCAGGCGGTCATCGATGCCGCGGCGTGCACTGCCTGCGGGCGCTGCGCCGAGGTCTGCCGCTTCGCGGCCGTGCAGGGCGCCGCCGACGACACCTACTCGATCGACTCCATCGCCTGCGAAGGCTGCGAGCTCTGCCGGCGGGTGTGCCCCGCCGATGCCATCCACATGGAGCCGGTCGTCAACGGCGCCTGGATGGTCTCCCAGACGCGCTTCGGACCGCTGGTACACGCGCGACTCGGGGTCGCCGAAGACAACTCGGGCAAGCTCGTGACGCTGGTACGCAACGAGGCCCGCCGGGTAGCGGAGGAGCAAGGATTCCCCCTCGTCATCATCGACGGCTCACCGGGCATCGGCTGCCCCGTGATCGCCTCGCTTGCCGGCGCCGATCTGGTGCTCGCGGTCACCGAACCGACCGTCTCGGGGCGTCACGACCTCGATCGCGTACTGCAGGTCGTGAGGCAGTTCCGCCTGCCGTTCGCCGTCTGTATCAACAAGGCGGACCTCAACCCGGCGCTCGGCGCGCAGATCGCCGCCGAAGCGTCCGCCGCCGGCGCGGCATTCGTGGCCACCGTCGACTACGACCCCGCGGTGACGCACGCCCAGGTGGCAGGAACCGACGTCATCGACTATGGCGGCCGCGCCGCGGCCGAGATCACGAAGCTGTGGGAGGCCGTGAGCACACTGCTCTCGCCGTCCCCGGAAAGACAGGTACTCGATGGGTGAAGGTCACGAGAAGAACAGGCCGGCCGCCGGCGGCGACGGCCACGGCTGCAGCCAGATGGAGGGCGACCCCCGCCGGCAGCAGGACGAGCTCGAGGTCCGCATGCTGCTCATCCGCCACAAGCTGCTCGTGCTGTCGGGCAAAGGCGGGGTGGGCAAGAGCACCGTGGCCGTGAACCTGGCCACAGCTCTGGCGGACGCCGGGCGGCGCGTCGGTCTGCTCGACGTCGACCTGCACGGTCCCAGCGTGCCGGGCCTCCTGGGGCTCGAGTACGCACCGCAGCCGGGGCGCGCCGGCGGCATCGCCCCGGCAAAGGTGGGCGAGAACCTCTGGGCCATGTCCATCCAGTTCTTCCTACCCGAGGGCGACGCCGCCGTCATCTGGCGCGGGCCGCGCAAGTATTCGGCGATCCGCGAGATGCTCGCCGGCGTGGACTGGGGCCATCTCGACTGTCTCGTCGTCGACGCGCCTCCCGGTACCGGCGACGAAGCGCTCGCCCTGGTCGAGCTGCTCGGTTCGGGCACTGGAGCCGTGATCGTCTCCACGCCGCAGCGCGTCGCTGTGAGCGACGTGCGCAAAGCGCTGGGCTTTTGCAAAACGCTCGACCTTCCCGTGCTCGGCGTGATCGAGAACATGAGCGGCTTCATCTGCCCGCACTGCGATGAGACCACCGATATCTTCTTGAGCGGCGGCGCCGAGACCATGGCCGCCGACGCCGGCGTGCCGTTCCTTGGCCGCATCCCGCTCGATCCGGCGGTCGTGCTGGCCGGGGAGCGTGGCGTGCCTCACGTGCAGGCCTTCGCCGGATCGCCGACGGCGGCGGCGTTCGCGGCCGCGATCGAGCCGCTGCTCACACTGACCGAGCGCCCCGCTCATCGCGTCGCCACGACTGAGGGTCGCTGAGGTAGACGATGCCAGCCGCCGTCAGCACACAGCAGCTCGTCTACGGGCCGGTGCCGTCCCGCCGGTTGGGGCGCTCCCTCGGCGTGGACCTCGTGCCTCTGAAGACGTGCACCTACGACTGCGTCTACTGCCAGCTCGGCAGGACCACATACAAGACAGTGCGCCGGGAACGCTGGGTCGACCCATCGGATGTCGTGGCTCAGGTGCGCGCCAGGCTCGAGTCGGAGCCCGATGTCATCGCTCTCGCCGGCTCGGGCGAACCGACCCTGCACGCGGGGATCGGTGACGTGATCGCTGGCATCAAGCGACTCACGGACGTGCCGGTGGCGGTCATCACCAACGGGTCGCTGCTCAGCCACCCGACGGTACGCCGAGGGCTGGCGGCCGCCGACATCGTGCTGCCGTCGCTCGACGCCCCCAGTGACGGCCTGTTCCGGCTCATCAACCGTCCACACGCGGCGCTGCGCTTCGCCGACGTGGTCGGCGGGATGATCGCGTTCCGCAACGGCTATCGAGGGCAGCTGTGGCTCGAGGTCATGCTGCTCGCCGGCGTCACGGGGATACTGGCCGAAGTGGAGCGGCTCGCGGAGCTGGCGGCGCGCATCGCCCCCGCCCGGATCCAGCTGAACACCGCGGTGCGCCCGCCGGCGGAGTCGTTCGTGTCGCCGGTCGCAGAGGGCTCCATGCAGGCGTTCGCCGGTCTCTTCGCACCCCACGCCGAGGTGATCGCCGACACCGCGCCTGGCGGCGGCGACCGAGTCGCGGGTCGCGCGGACATCCTGGCGCTGCTCTCGCGCCGTCCCTGCACCGTGGCCGACATCGCCGCCGGCCTGGGGATCCACCACGGCGAAGCGCTCAAGGCGGCCACCGCGCTCGTTGCCGAAGGCGCCCTGGAGTTACACACCCACGAAGATCGATCGTTCTACGTGGCGGCATCCGCCACCGCTGAGAATCGAGAGAAGGAGAGATCATGAAGGTAGCCATCAGTGCGCAGAGCAACGATATCGACTCCCTGGTCGACCCAAGGTTCGGCCGCGCCCGCTGGTTCATCGTCGCCGACACCGAGACCGGCCAGTGGCGCGCTCACGACAACGCCGCCAACGTGGACGCCAGCGGCGGCGCCGGCGTGCAAGCCGGCAGCACCGTGGCGGCGCAAGGCGCCGAGGCGGTCATCACCGGCAACGTCGGCCCCAACGCACACAAGGCCCTCGCGGCGGCGAACATCGCCATCTACCAGGCGGGCAACGGGATCAGCGTGAACGACGCGCTGGCCGCTCTCAGGCGTGGCGAGTTGACAGCGGTAGAGGCTCCCACCGTGAGCGGTCACTGGGCCTGAGGAAGAAGGAAGTAGCCATGAACGGAGACGAAAGGCCCAGGAACCGCCGGCAGCGGCGCGGTGGGCCGGCATGTGACGGCGCCGGGCTGGGCCGCGGCCGTCGTAAGGACCGCGCCCGGGGCAGCGAGAGCAGCCTGGGCGGGCGCACCACGACCCGTGCGCTGATCGCGGTCGGCGCGTACGTAGCGCAGGATCTGCGCGATGCTGAAGGGCTGACGCGACCGCTCCTTCGCCGGGCCGCGCTGCGTCTGGCGCTGAGCCGCAGCGAGCCTGCACGACGAATAGGCAGCGCGTACCTGCGGCTCGATCCGCCGGACCCGTCGGAGCTCCCAAAGAAGGCGGCTGTCATCGAGACGACCGGCTCTTCTTCGGCGCCCCGTGCCCTGCCCTCGGGGCCGGACCACGCCGAGCCGATCCTGCCGGACGACGCGTCCACGCGTTGAATCCCCGGTCATGCGCAGGTACAATGAGCATATGCTAATAACCTTGGAGACCACCCGTGGCACGCCCGCCGATTGAACGCGCGGTAGGCGGCGTGCCTCACGTGACGCTGTTCAAGCCTGCCGGCGTCCCCGGTCGCGAGCTCGAGCAACTGCCGCTGGCCATCGACGAGCTCGAGGCCATCCGCCTCGTCGATCTCGAGGGCCTCAGTCACGAGCAAGCGGCGTCGGCGATGGGCGTGTCGCGACAGACCGTGGGCCGCGTACTGGAACGCGGGCGCGCCACGGTCGCGGAAGCCCTCGTGGGCGGCAAGGCCATCCTTATCGGCGGCGGCCAGTACCGCGTCGAGCCGCGGCAACTCTGCTGCGCCTCATGCGGCGCCGTCTGGGCCGCCGCCCCCGATGCGCTACCTCCTGCCGTGTGCCCCTCCTGCGCAGCGCCCGGCGTGGGCACCTGCTGGGATCCAGCGGGGCGCTGCGGGATGGGCCACAGAGGCCGCGGCGGCGGCAGGGGCTGCGGCCGCGGCGGCGGTCACCACCGGGGCGGCGGCGGCCAAGCATAGATCGACGTACCGCGGAATCCACCAACGAGAGTGAGAGAGTCATGACCGACGAGACCACCACGAAGACGCGCATCGCTGTCCCTTCCGAACTGCCCGGCGGGCTCGAAGCCCGTCGCTCCGGCCACTTCGGTCGCTGCGACTGCTTCACCATGGTCGACGTGGCCGACGGCACGGTAGGCGAGGTGGAGATCCTTCACAACGCCCCGCACACCGAGGGCGGCTGCATGGCGCCGGTCCTTCTGTTGGCCGAGCACAACGTCGACGCCATCGTCGTGGACGGCATCGGGGGGCGCCCGCTGATGGGGTTCAACCAGGTCGGAATCACGGTGCACGCCGGCGTCGGTGGCGACGTGCAGACCGCCGTCCACGCCTTCATCCAGGGCGGCCTGCCCGTCGTGGGGCTCGAGGGGGCCTGCCAGCACTGAGCGCTCTCACCTGACGGCCGGCGCGCGGCAGGCGACACCGTGTGGTCGCGGACACCGGCTACCGCTTCGCCGCTACCACCACCAGGTGGTAGAGCAGTTCCGTCCCCGGCTCGTGGGCCTCGATTTCTTCGAGGCCCATCTCCGCGATGATATCGCGCACCGCGGCGAGGCCCAGAACGTGATCGAGCGGCGGGCCGACCGGCCGCTCGCGGTCGCCCCAGTCGATCACGACGAACAGCCCGCCGGGGCGCAGGAGCCGCACGACTTCGGCCAGCGCCCTGGGCTGGTCGTACAGATGATGCAGAACGTCGACCATCAGGACTCGGTCGGCCACGGCGTCCGCCGCCGGGACCGCGTTCGCGTCGGTTTCCACGATCTCGAGCCTCTCGGCCAGCCGCGGCGTGATCCTGGCGCGCAGCAGCTCCGCCAGACGCGGCAGCGCCTCGACGGCGATCACACGACCCCGCGGCACGGCCTCGGCGACCGCCACGGTGTAGACGCCGGTTCCGGCGCCGTAGTCGATGACCGCCTCAGCGCCCTCGAGGCGCAGCAGAGCAACCACGGCGGCCCGCGGAAGAGCTTCCAACCGCGCCGGATCCTCCAGCTGGGGGGCGTGTACAGGATCGAAGGCGTCGGCCATCAGCCGGCCACCGTGGTGATCTCGAACGCCGGCGGCTGATGTAGGTGCTTCTTCACGGTGCAGAGGTTCATCGCGTTCACCACGGCGGCCCGGTACTTCTCCGGGAAGTCGGCGGGCAGCTGCAGTTCGAGGTCGATCCTGTCGATGAGGCCGGTGGCCTGGTCGAAGTGCGTGCGCATCGTGATCCCGGAGCCCTTCGGATCGATGCCGCGCTGCTGCATGAAGCCCAGCGCGTAGATGCCGGCGCAGGCGCCGATGGAGGCGAGGAAGAGGTCGAAGGGCGCCGGCGCGGAGTTGTCGCCGCCGCCGCGCGCCGGCTGGTCGGTCGCGATGGTGAAGCCGTTGTAGTCGGCGTACACGCGCTTGCCGCCGGGGAAGTAGATCTGCATGTCCATGTATGGTCCCTTTCCGAGAGACCGAGTCTCTCCGAGCACTGCGTTTGCTTGCTTAACAATTGCCATGTTGCGAAATTACGAAACTTGGCAATACTGGTCTCATGAACGATGACCGACAGCGCTACGCCATCCACGCCGCGGTGTTCGCGGCACTGGCCAATCCTACTCGCCACGAGCTCATGCATCTCCTCTGCGAAGAGCCGCGCACGGGCAGCGAGCTGGCGGTGGCCCTCGAGGTCAGCCGGCCCAACGTGTCCCAGCATCTGTCCGTGCTCCAGCGCGAGGGGCTGGTCAGGCGCTCGCGCCAGGACGGACGCGTGCTCTGGGAGGTCGTCGACCCTCGCTTGTCGGAAGCCTGCGCGCTCATCGACGACATCCTCGGCCACGAGCTCGCCCAACGCGCGCGCGTCCTCGCCCCCGAAAGGTAGGCATCTCATGCGACACGTCCAGGTAACGCCACCGGGAGAACCTTCATGATCGACGTCAACGTCCACGCCTGTCCCCAGAACCATCCTTGCCCCGCGGTCCACTCCTGCCCCGAGGGCGCCATCATCCAGGACGACATCTTCACGGCGCCGCGCATCGACCACGAGCTCTGCACCGACTGCGGCGCGTGCCTGCAAGCCTGCCGCGTGTTCTCGCGAATCCGCGACGAAGTGGGGGTACTCTGATGGCTCAGATCGACCTTGTCTGCCGCGACTGCGGCCACGGCTTTGAAGTCCTGACTCGCGTGGCGATCCGCGAAAAGCAGAAGCGCTGCCCCGAATGCCGGTCGCAGAGCGTGCGCCAGACCTTTGCCAGCTTTCTGCGCAACGGGTCGCTCGCGGACCCGTCATGCGGCGCCCCGCAGCGCAGCAGCGGCTTCGGCTGAGGCTGAGCCCTCGCGGCGCGGTCGCGCCGCACGCAGACTCAGCCGCGGCTGAGCGCCGCCCGCTGCGCTACACGCTCGCCGACGACCTGGCCTGACCCGTATCGGCGGACCTCGCCGACCGACCCCGTTGAGGCACATGATGTCACTCCCCACGCGCACGCTCGGTACGAGCGGCCTCGAGATCACGACCGTCGGCTTCGGCTCCTGGGCGGTCGGCGGCGGCGGCTGGTCGTTCGGCTGGGGCCCGCAGGACGACGACCTCTCGATAGCGGCCATAGGCCGCGCCGTCGACCTGGGCGTGAACTGGATCGACACGGCGGCGATCTACGGCCTGGGGCACTCCGAGGAAGTGGTGGGCCGGGCCGTGCGAGCTCTGCCCGCCGCCGCCCGGCCGCTCATCTTCACCAAGTGCGGCCTCGAGTGGAACGCCGCCGACCCAATGGGCGCAGTGCGGCGCATCTTCACTCCGCACACCGTCCGGCATGGCATCGAGGGCTCGCTGCGCCGCCTCGGCCTCGACAGCGTCGATCTGTTCCAGATCCACTGGCCCGACGATCAGGGCAACCCGGCCGAGGAGGCCTGGGCGGAGATGGTGAAGCTCCGTGAGGAGGGCAAGGCGAGAGCCATCGGGGTCTCCAATTTCGACCCCGACCTGCTCGCCGGCTGTGAGGCCGTCGGCCACATCGACTCGCTGCAGCCACCCTTCTCGCTCATCGATCGCGGGACGGCCGCCGAGCTGCTCCCCTGGGCGCGCGCTCACTCGACCGGGGTGCTCTGCTACAGCCCCATGGCGTCGGGCATCCTCACCGACTCGTTCAGCGCCGCCCGCGTCGCCGCCATGGCCGACGACGACTGGCGCCGGCGCCCGCCCTCGTTCAACGAGCCGGAGCTGGGCCGCAACCTGTCGCTGCGCGACGCCCTGCGGTCCATCGCCGCTCGGCACGGCGCGGCGGTGGCCGCCGTCGCCGTCGCCTGGGTGATCGCCTGGCCCGGCGTCACGGGGGCGATCGTCGGCGCGCGCGCTCCGGAGCAGGTGGACGGCTGGATCGACGGCGCTTCTCTCGAGTTGACCGAAGAAGACCTCGACGAGATCGCCGAGGCCGTTCGTGCGACAGAGGCCGGCGAAGGGCCGGCCGACCCGCGCAGAAGCTACAGCGAGTAGGTCACGTAGTCGTGCTCGCAGGGCTGGCCCACGGCCACCTGCACGCGGCCCTCGGCCGGCTCCCAGACCATGCTCGCCGTGGTCACACTCTGGTCCGGGTCGGGGTCGTCGTCGTTCCAGTGCGAGCAGATGGAGAACGGCGCGTTGGCATGGTCGCAGAGAAGCGTCTGCCCCAGGCGGACGGGATCCTCGCCGGCCTCCAGCCCCGCGGCGAGGAGCTCCTCCGCGCGGGCGCGCCGCTTGAAGGTGCCCTCCGACGTGGTCGCGTCCTGCGGCGCCAGCTCCGGCGTGACGTAGTGATTGGCGTGCACGAAGCAGGCGCCACCGTCGAGCCACGCAAGCCTGGTGGCCGTGGTCTCGATGTCCCAGATGCGCCCGGCCGCGTCGGCGAGCAGGTGGTTGGAGCCTCGCGCCCGAGGCGTGGCCGCGATGCGGTCACGGACCTCCTCGAGGCTGCGGCACGCGAGCAGCGACGCCAGCAGCAGGTTGTTGGGCACGCCCACGCCCATGTCCCAGGAGTACAGCGTGTTGGCGCCGCCGCAGATGCCGTGTGAGGTCACGCCGGTGATCGGCAGGTTGCCGGCTGGCCCGACGCTCAGGTAGCTCGTGCCGTCGTCGAGCGTGACGTGCCGCACCGTGAGGCACTCGATGTCGCCCGGGTACCAGTCTTCGTTGTGGCCGGCCACGGTACGGCCGCCGGCCTTGAGCGCAAACGACGTGCAATGCTCGGGCGGCGACGCCCGCTCGGGCAGGCACGTGAGCTCCTCGTTGCAGTTGGCCGCGAAGAGATGATCGAACGGCACGCCGGCGCCCTCAGCCAGGCCGCGCAGCTGGTCGACGATCCGCGGCACGGCCTCCTCGGCCGGCTTGAGGTAACGGCGGGCGCGCTCGACCGCTGCGGCGAAGCCGAAGCCCGCGAGCGCGACGAACTGCTCCCCGTAGTAGTCCAGCTCGCGGAGCACCAGCTCGCGCTCGGCCTCGCCGATCTGGCGCCCCACCTCGCGGTGGGCGCCCTTTGCCTCGATGTACGGGAGTGCGGCATCCATGCGGGGAGCATCCTATCGCGATTCGGAGGGGCGCCACGTGGGAATGTCCAGCCCATGGACGGCGACACCGACTTCCGCTTCTCGCCGCGCCCCAACCGCACCCGCGAGATCCACTGGCGCCCGTGGGGTGAGCCGGCGTTCGCCGAGGCTCGCCGGCTCGGGCGCCCCGTCCTCCTGTCGCTCTCGGCCGTCTGGTGCCACTGGTGCCACGTCATGGACGAGACGACCTACTCCGACCCTCGCGTGATCGCGGCCGTCAACGAGCACTTCGTGCCCATCCGCGTGGACAACGACCGCCACCCCGACGTGAACCGCCGCTACAACATGGGCGGCTGGCCGACGACAGCCTTCCTCGCCGCCGGCGGCGACCCGATCACCGGCGCCACGTACATGCCGCCGGACCAGATGCTGCAGGCCCTTGAGAGGGTAAACGAGTTCTTCGCGGCCAACCGCACGGCGCTCCTGACGCTGGGCGCGACGGAGCACGCCCACGCCGCCGATGCCGAGGCGGCGCTCGCTCATCTCGGCGGAGTGCCGCGAAGAGGCGCCCTGTCCGCACGGGACTCCGGCGGCGACCCAGACGTGCCCGGCGACATCCCGGCGGAGATCGCCCTGCGGATCGTGCGCGCCTTCGACCCAGTGCATGGCGGCCTGGGCGCCGACCCCAAGTTCCCGCAGCCCGACGTCTTCGCGTTCATGCTCGCTTTCGCGGAGCTGCGCGGCGGCGACCCGCTGCGCGTCGCGCCCCACACCAGCGCGCTCGTGACGCCGGGGCGCGTGCACGAGGTCGTGCGCACGACGCTGGAGCGCATGGCCGGCGGCGGCCTCTGCGATCACGTGGCCGGCGGGTTCTTCCGCTACGCCACGCGCCGCGACTGGAGCGTCCCCCACTACGAGAAGATGTTGGAGGACAACGCGCGCCTGGCCAGCCTCTACCTCGAGGCCACGGTGCTGGCCCGCGGAGACAGGGTCGGCGGAGACGGGGCCGCCCACGCCGGCCTCGGCCCCGTGGCTCTCTATCGCGACGCCGCGACGGGCATGATCGACCACCTCCTCGCCACGCTGTGGCGCGCGGATCCGCCGGCCTTCGGGGGCAGCCAGGACGCGGACGAGCACTACTACCGCCTCGACGACGCCGGGCGCGCCGCGCTGCCCGAGCCCTTCGTGGATCCCACCGTGTACGTGGACTGGAACGCGCTGGCGGCGCGGGCGCTGCTGCGCGCCGCGCCCGTTCTCCGGCGTCCCGAGCTCGCGGAGCGCGCCCTCGAGCTGCTCGGCTTCCTTTGGGAGCACGGCCGTCGCGACGCCGCGATGGCGCACTACCTCACAACGGGCGGCGTGCCCGGTCCCGGCGCGCCGCTGCTCATCGACCAGGCGACGATGGCGGCGGCCTTGCTGGACGCCTACGAGGTCACCGCCGAGCGGCGCTGGCTGGAGGGCGCGCAGGCGCTCGCCGGCTGGGCCGGCGAGCGCCTGCGCGCCGCCGACGGCCGCCTGCACGACCGCCTCGCCGAGCCCGGCGCGGGCGCCGGGCTTCTGGCGCGCCCGCTCCCCGTGCTCGAGGAGAACGCGCTCCTGGCCGAGGTATTCCTGCGCCTCGAGGCGTACACCGGCGCGGGCGCCTGGCGCGACCGCGCCCGCGAGATCCTCACGGCGTGGGCGACGCACTACGAAGAGCTCGGCGGCGCCTGCACGGCGCCGCGCTGGTCGCGCCGCGGCCACTCCGCACGGTGCAGCTCCTCGACCCAGACGACACGGCCGACGCGGAGCGGATGGCCGCGGCGGGCTTCAGGCGGGCCGCGGCCGCGACCGCCTACGTCTGCCGCGGCGCCACGTGCCTGGCGCCCGTCACCGACCCTGCCGAACTGGGCCGGCCGCTCACTTGAGCGCGATTATGCGAGAATGTGACGCGATCACCGAAACGGACCGGCGACGGAGGGACGATGCTCACGCTCTATCAGCTTGAATGGTGCCCCGCTTGTCACCGGGTACGCCAGGTGATGACCGAGCTGGGCCTCACCTGCCTCACGGTCAACGTCCCGGCCGACCACGAAACGCGCACCGCCGTGCTGGCCGTCTCGGACCAGACCGGCGTCCCCGTGCTGCAGGACGGCGACAAGGTGCTCAGCGACTCGGACGAGATCCTCGAGTATCTGCGCGGCGCCTATCCCGCGCCCGAAGACGCCGGGCGACACGCCGCCGCCGGCGCCTGGCGCACGGCCGCCGCGCTCTCCCTGGCGCCGCGCGCCGCCCTCACCCGCCTGCGCGGGCTCCTCGAGGAGAAAGGCTTCACGATCGTCGCTCAGATCAGGGCGCCGAAGATCAGCGGACTGCTGCCCAAAGACTACGTGCTGCTGGAGGTCGCTCTGCCCGCGGCGGCCGTCAGGAGCGTGGAGCTCGACCCTCTGGCGCCCGTTGCGGTCCTGCTGCCGATGGCCGTCCTGCCCGCTGAGGGCGGCGGCAGCGTGGTCGCCACCGCCGATCCCGTGGGCCAGGTGTGGCTCTACGGCAAGCCGCCGCTCACCAGGATCCAGGCGGCGGTCAAGAAGCGTCTGGCCGAGGTGCTCGAAGAGCTGTAGCGGCGCCTCACTCCCAGCGGAACACGCGGAGGCTCACCAGGGTCGCCACCAGGCCGATGCCGGCGACGATGGCGAGTTGCGTCCAGTTGGTACCGCGTCCGATCCAGGGGTCGACCATCGCCAGCACCGAGTGATAGAGCGGCAACGCCTTGCCGAGGCTCACCATCCAGGACGGCAGCAGATCGAGCGGCGCCGACGTGCCCGAGACGAAGAGCATCACGAACCAGAGCATCAGACCCGCCGACTGCGCGGCGCGCGCCGTCGGCGCCAGCGAGGCGAGCAGCGTCCCGATGCCGGCGAAGCAGAAGGTGCTGACCACAGCGGCCAGCGCCACCTCGGCGGGCGCCGCCGCCATCTGCACGCCATACACGACGATGCCAAGGAGGCTGATGGTGACCGCCCCGACGAAGGCGACCCCCAGGCTCACGAGAAGCTGAGAGCCGAGCAGCGCCGCTTCCGAAACACCGCTGGCGCGGAAGCGCCGCAGCACGCCGCGCTCGCGATACGACGACAGGTGCACCGGCAGCGAGATCGTGCCGATCGAGGCGATCACCAGCGCGATGAAGCTCGGTACGTACCAGTCCATCATCTTGACGCCCTGGTAGGCCCCCCTCTCCATGGTCTGGTCGCCGAAGATCCCGCCCAACAACACGAGCACCAGGATCGGGAAGGCGAACGAGAAGACCAGCGTCACCGGCTCGCGCGACAGCAGTTTGAACTCGATCCAGGTCATCTTGAAGACGATGGGCACTACTCCTCCATCTCGTGCCCCGTCAGCGCCAGGAAGACGTCTTCGAGCGTGGGCAGCTCCACGCGCAGGTCGGGCGGCGTGATGCCGTGCGCTACGAGGGCGGCGGCGACGTGCGCCAGCACCGCCCCGCCGCCGCGCACCTCGACGCGTGCGCCGTGGCGCAGCACTCTCTCGACGCCGGGCGCCTCGGTGAGCCAGGCGAGGTCCTCGGCGTCCGTGGAGAACACCACCGTGACATACCTGGCGTGGTCGGCGACCAGCCGCCGAGGAGCGCCCTCGGCGACGATGCGCCCCGCATCCATCACCGCGATGCGGTCGCAGAGCCGCTCGGCCTCCTCCATGAAATGGGTCACAAGCACCACGGTGGTGCCCATATCACGAACCTGACGCACGAGGTCCCAAGCGACGCGACGCGCCGCTGGGTCGAGGCCGGTGGTCATCTCGTCGAGAAACACGACCTCGGGCCCGTTGACCAGCGCCAGAGCCACGAACAGGCGCTGGCGCTGTCCGCCCGACAGGCCGTGGAAGGACGCCTTACGCTTATCGCTCAGGCCCCACTGCTCCATGACCTCGCGCCAATCGTGACCCCCAGGGGTGATGGCAGAGAAGAGGTCCAGCGCCTCCCACACACGCACGTGGTCGGGTAGCGCCGCCTCCTGGAGCTGCGAGCCGATGCGGCGGCGGAGCTCACGGGCGTGGGTCTGTGGATCGAGCCCCAGCACGCGCAGCACGCCGCCGTCGGCGCGACGCAGGCCCTGCACGCACTCGACCGTGGTGGTCTTCCCGGCGCCGTTTGAGCCCAGCAGGCCGAAGATCTCGCCACGCTCGACGGCAAACGAGATGTCGTCGACGGCGACCACGTGATGGCCATAGACCTTGCGCAGGTTCTCGACGGTGATGACGGGAGGCATGCCTTTCAGCCTACCCGATATCGGGCCGGGCACGCCGCTTCGCGGCTCCGCCGGCCCTGCCGGCCTTCACCTCACGGCGACGCGGGGCTCGCTGCGTCGGCGCGCTGGTAGGTCCAGATGGGCTCGAGCCCGCCGCCGGGCAGCACGAGATCGACGGCCAGCCGACCGTCTTCGTCGAGGCTGAGCCGCAGGTCGGACGCGGTGGGGACGTTCGCCGGCGGCGACACGGAGGAGTCGCCGGCGGCGTTCGGCAGCGTGCAGGCGATGTGGCCGTCTTCGACCGTGCCGGCGACGGTCTCGCTCATCCCGTTGCCGAGGTTCGCGAAGGCGAGCTCCACGCCGTCGCCCTGCGCGGTGATCGTTAGGGCCTATCCCGCTAGGGATGTGTGTGCGGGGCGTTCGTGGACCGAGCGGGGTGGTCACGAGACGGTTCCCTCGTAGCCAAGCTACGTGGGAATCGGGGAGGGGCCGCATCCGCGACGTGTCCACGGGCGTATCCGTGCGTGCAGACCTGGCGGGATAGGCCCTTAGCGTGAAATCGGGGTTCGACGCGCCCGCTTCGACGCGCTGCCAGGCGCCGAGAAACGGGCCGCTGTCGGCGGAGCTCGAGCCGCCACAACCCGTCGTGCCGGCGGCGGCTACCAGAAGGAAGACGAGCATCGCGAGCGCCAAGGCGCGTCGCGAGCCGCCGGCAGCGCCGCGCGACGCGCTCATTCGAGCGTCGTCGAGTAGCCCCCGAAGAGCGACAGCGTGCCCGGCGGGAGCTCCGGGTCGGACCACCGGCCGAGCTGCTGAAAGCGCTCGCGGCGGCGGCGGCGGCGCTCCCGGGGCGCGATGCCGTCGAGCTCGGCGAGCGCCTCGGCGATGGCCTCGCCGACGCTGGCCGCGGCGGCCTCGGGGTTGTGGTGGGCGCCGCCGCGCGGCTCCGCGACGACGCGCTCCACGACGCCCAGCGCGACCAGGTGCGAGGCGGTCGGCTTGAGCGCCTCCGCGGCCTGCGGCGCGTAGGCGGCGTCGCGCCAGAGGATCGCGGCGCAGCCCTCGGGGGTGATCACCGAGTAGGTGGCGTTCTCCTGCATGAGCACGCGGTCGGCGACGGCGAGGGCGAGGGCTCCGCCCGAGCCGCCCTCGCCGATCACCGTGGCGATGACCGGCACGCTGAGGCGCGCCATTCTGAGCATGGTCTCCGCGATGGCGCGCGCCTGGCCGCCCTCCTCGGCGGCCACGCCCGGGTACGCGCCCGGCGTGTCGACAAACGACAGCACAGGGAGGCCGTGCCGCTCGGCCAGGGCGAACAGCCGCTGCGCCTTGCGATAGCCCTCGGGCTTGGCCATGCCCCAGCTGTGCGACTCCTGCTCGTCGAGCGTCCTGCCCTTCTGGTGGCCGACGACCAGCACGGCGCGGCCGCGGAACCAGCCGAGCCCGCCGACGATGGCCGGGTCGTCGGCGCGCAGGCGGTCGCCCTTGAGCTCCTCGAAGCCCTCGATGAGGTACCCGATGTAGTCGCGCGTCCGCGGCCTGCCGGCGTGCCGCGCAATCTCGACGGTCACCCAGGCGTCATGGCGACGGCTCTCGTGCTGCAGGCTCTTCAGCCGCGCCTGCAGCTTCTCGATCTCTTCCGACAAATGGACGCCGGGCATAAGTGGCAAGCGCCTTAGCTCGCTCAAGCGCTGTCTGAGCCATCCCACCCTTGCCTCGTTCTCGTCCAGCGGTCGTTGTGACTCGGTCAGGTTCTTCACCTCCCCCCAGCAAGCGCAGGTAGTTGCCGACCTTCATGCGCAGATCCCTACGCGCCACCACGGCGTCGAGATGACCCAGCAGGAGATTGCGCTCGGCGCTGCCGAAGCCCTCCGGCAGCGTCTCGCGGGTGGTCTCGGCGATCACGCGCGGGCCGGTGAAGTACAGCTGCGCGCCCGGCTCGGCGATGCAGATGTCGGCAAGCGTCGCGAAGCTCGCCACCACGCCTCCCGTGCACGGGTCGGCGAGGATGGTCACGAAGGGTGACGTGGCCTCGTTGATGAGGTCCACGGCGCAGCTCGTCTTGGCCATCTGCATGAGGCTCAGGATGCCTTCCTGCATGCGGGCGCCGCCGGAGCTGCAGACGGCCACGAGCGGCAGGTCTTCCAAGGCGGCCAGCTCGGCGCTGCGCCAGAGCTTCTCGCCGACCACGCTGCCCATGCTGCCGCCCATGAAGCCGAAGTCCATGACGGCGAGCACGCACTGCGTGCCGTCGATGGCGGCCGTCCCCGTGACGATCGCCTCGGTGAGGCCCGTCTTGGCCTGTGCCTCGCGAACGCGCTCGGGGTACGTGTCGAGGTCGCTGAACTTGAGAGGGTCGAGCGTGAGCACGTTGCTCCAGAGCTCGCGGAAGGTGCCCTCGTCGACGAGCTGCCGGATGCGCTCGCGGGCGCCGATGCGCAGATGGAAGCCGCAGTGCGGGCACACCAGGAGGTTCGCGCGCACGTCGGCAAGCCGTGCGGCCTGCCTGCACGAGGGGCACGCCCATTCCGGCCTGACGGGGTCGGAGTCGCGGTGTTCGATCTCGACGGTGACGTTCATGAGAGTGGGGCGGCGAGTCTTCAGCCGTCGAAACGGCGAAAGACCAGAGTGACGTTGTGGCCGCCGAAGCCGAAGCTGTTGCTGGCGGCCACCTCGACCTTGCGGAAGCGCGACTCGAGCGGCACGTAGTCCAGGTCGCAGGCCGGGTCGGGGTCGGTGAGGTTGATGGTCGGCGGCATCAGACTGTTCACGATCGTGAGCACGGTGGCCACGGCCTCGATCGCTCCGGAGGCGCCCAGGCAGTGGCCGATCATCGACTTGTTCGACGAGATCGCGACATTCCGCGCGTGCTTGCCCAGGGCGACCTTGATGGCCCTGGTCTCGGCGATGTCGCCGGCGCTGGTGGCGGTGCCGTGGGCGTTGATGTAGTCGACCGCCGACGGCTCCAGACCGGCCTCCGCGAGCGCCATCTTCATGGCCCGCGCCTGCGACTTGCCGCTCTCGTCGGGGAGCGTCATGTGGAAGGCGTCCGAGCTCATGCCGGCGCCGGCCAGCTCCGCGTAGATGTGGGCGCCGCGGGCCTGGGCGTGCTCGAGGCTCTCGAGCACCAGGCAGCCGGCGCCTTCGCCGATCACGAAACCGTCGCGGCCGGCGTCGAAGGGCCGCGAGGCATGCTCCGGGTCGTCGTTGCGCAGGCTGAGCGCGCGGGCGGCGGCGAAGCCGGCCACGGCGACCGGGCTCACGGGCGCCTCGCTGCCACCGGCGAACATCACCTCGGCGTCGCCGTGACGGATGATGCGCGCCGCGTAGCCGATGGCGTCGGAGCCGGCGGCGCAGGCGGTAACGGTGGCGCTCAAGGGGCCTTTGGTGCCGAGCTCGAGCGAGACGTGCGCCGCGCCCATATTGGGGATCATCATCGGTACGAGCAGCGGGTTCACGCGGTCTGGACCCTTGGTGAGGAGCTTGTCGATCTCGGTGTGCAGCGTCTGCAGGCCGCCGACGCCGCTGCCGATCACCGCCCCGACCCTGTCCGCCTCGGGGCGGGGGTCGAACTCGGCGTCGGCGGCCGCCAGCTTGGCGGCCGCGACCGCGTACCGCGAGAAAAGGTCGAGCCTGCGCACCTTGCGCTTGTCGATGAAGTCCTCGGCGTCGAAATCCTTGACCTCGGCGGCGATGTGCACCTTGTAGTCGGTGGTGTCGAAGCGCGTGATGGGCCCGACGCCCGACTCGCCGGCGACGAGCCGCCGCCAGAAGGTGTCGACGTCGTTGCCCAGCGGCGAGATCACGCCGAGACCGGTGACGACGACTCTGGTGGTAGGCGTCATCAGATGCCCAGCCCGCCATCGACCGGGAGCGTGACGCCCGTGACGAAGCGCGCCTGCGGAGAGGCGAGGAAGACGACGGCGTTGGCCACGTCGTCCGTCGTCCCGATACTCTTGAGCGGCGTCGCATCGACGATGAGCTTGCGCGTCTCCTCGGGCAGGGCTTGCGTCATCGGCGTGTCGATGTAGCCGGGAGCGATGGCGTTGACGCGTACGCCGCGCGCGCCGAGCTCCTTGGCCAGCGACTTGGTGAGGCCGATAACGCCCGCCTTGGCTGCCGCGTAGTTGGCCTGCCCCGCGTTGCCGCGACGGCCCACTACACTGGCAAGATTGATGATACAGCCTGCGCGGCGGCGGAACATCTTGCGGGCCGCCGCCTTGCTCACCAGAAACGCGCCGCGCAGGTGCGTGGCGATGACGCTGTCGAAGTCGGCCGGGTCCATCAGCATCACCACGTTGTCGCGCGTGATGCCGGCGTTGTTGACCACGATGGTGAGCGGGCCGAGCTCTGCTTCCGCGCGCTCGACCATGGCGTTGACCTGCCCCTCGTCGGAGACGTCGGCCATCACGACGAGGCCCCTGCGGCCGAGCTTCTCGATCTCGCCGACCACGGCCGCGCAGGCGGCCTCGTCGGCGAAGTCGTTGACCGCCACGTCGGCGCCGGCCGCGGCCAGGCTGAGCGCGATAGCGCGCCCTATGCCGCGGCCGGCGCCGGTCACCAGAGCAATGGATCCTGTCAGGTCGAGCTCGACGGTCACGCGACCTCCCAATAGCGTGCGTCCTCGCGCAGCGCCCCGATAGTATCGGCGTCGGCGGCCCGGGCCACGGTCGCGTCTGGGGCGATGCGTCGCACGAGGCCGCTCAGCACGCTTCCGGGGCCGACCTCAAGAAACGAATCATACCCTGCCGCACACAGGGTCTTCACAGACTGGGTGAAGCGCACCGGCGAGACGAGCTGCTTCGAGAGCAGCTCGACGAAGTCGCCGGTCTCGAACCTGAGGCTGCAGACCGAGAAGAACGCCGGGTCCGGCGTGTGCCACGCGGTGGCCTCGAGCGCGGCGCGCAGCGGCGCCTGGGCAGCCGCCATCAGCGGCGAATGAAAGGCGCCGCTCACGGCCAGCGGAAGCACCCGCTTGGCGCCGGCCTCCGTGGCCGTGGCGGCCAGGTCGTCCAGAGCGGCCTTTTTGCCGCTCACCACGACCTGGCCGGGGCTGTTGAAGTTGGCCGGCCACACACCGTCGATGCCGGCCGTCAGCTCCTCGACCTTATCGTCGGGCAGGCCGATGACGGCGACCATGCCTGCGGGGTCGGCTGCGGCGGCGCGCAGCATCTCCTGGCCGCGGCGGCGCACCAGGCGCAGCGCGTCGTCGAACGACAGCGCGCCCGTGGCGACCAGCGCCGTGTACTCCCCGAGGCTGTGGCCGAAGGCGGCGTCGAAGCGCAGCCCGGCGTCGGCGAGGATGCGGAAGATGCCGATCGAGTTGACGAGAAGCGCCGGCTGCGTCACGTCGGTGCGCGCCAGGGTCTCGGCCGGGCCCATGGCGCAGACCTGCTCGAGGTCGTACTCGAGCACGTCCGAAGCCTCGGCGTAGCTGTCGCGCATCCGCGGGTAGGCGGCGCAGAGGTCACAACCCATGCCGACGGCTTGAGACCCCTGCCCGGGGAACATCAGTGCGAGCTTCGTCATGACGCCCTCCAGGACGCTGAGTGTCGGTGCGCCTCAATGCTTACCCAGAACCGCGACAAAACGCGACCGGTGCCGTGCCGCGGCGCTGTCACAGCTCCCACTTGGTGAGGCACGAGCCCCACGTGAGCCCGGCGCCGAACCCGGCCATCAGCAGCATGTCGCCCTTCTTGAGGCGGCCGTTCCGGCTGGCCTCGTGCAGGCAGATCGGGATGGAGGCGCACGAGGTGTTGCCGTAGCGGTCGAGGTTGGCGAACACCTGCGCCTCGGTGAAACCCAGACGCCGCGCCGCGGTCTCGATGATGCGGATGTTGGCCTGGTGCGGCACGAACAGGTCGACGTCTTCAACGGTCAGGTTCGCATCGCCGAGCACCTTCTCGCACGAGCCGACCACCGTGCGCGTGGCGAACTTGAACACCTCGCTGCCGGTCATGTGCATGGCGTGCTCGTGATCGCGCACCGTCTCGTAGCTCGCCGGCATACGGCTGCCGCCGGCGGGTATGTTGAGGTACGGCGCGCCGCTGCCGTCGTTGCCCAGGTCGAAGCTGAAGATGCTGCCGTTGTCGGTGGGCTGCACGAGCACCGCGCCGGCGCCGTCACCGAAGAGCACGCAGGTGCTACGGTCCTCCCAGTCGACCATCTTGCTGAGCACTTCGGCGCCGACCACGAGCACGTTCTGGTAGATGTTGGCCGAGACGAAGGCGGTGGCGATGGCGAGGCCGTAGACGAAGCCTGTGCAGCCGGCCTGCACGTCGAAGGCGCCGGCCTTGGTGGCGCCGATCTTGTCGGCGACGATCGACGCCGTGGCCGGCATGATGTGGTCCGGCGAGATCGTCGCGACGATGACCAGGTCGAGGTCCGGCGGGTCGAAGTCGACGGACTGCAGGCAGCGGCGGGCGGCGACCTCGCCGAGGTCGCTGGCCGCCTCGTCCACGCGCGCGATACGGCGCTCGCGGATGCCGGTGCGGGTGAGGATCCACTCATCCGACGTGTCGAGGAACCGCGAGATCTCCTCGTTGGTCAGCACGCGCTCGGGCACGTGCACGCCAAGCGCCGAGATGCGCGCCCCGCGAACCAGGCCGCGGCGGAGGCCGATCACAGCCTGGCCTCCGCGCCTCCGCCGCTCGGGCCGCGGCGCAGGCTGGTCATAGCTTGGCCTCTCCGGCCTCGATGGCCGCGGCGTCGACGATCGCGAACATGAGCTCGCCGCGGCAGGCCAGTTGGCCGTCGACCGTCGCTTTGACCTTGGCGCGACCTACGGGTCCGTGCACGGCGACGATCTCGGCCTCGAGGCGCAGCGTGTCGCCGGGCTTCACGACGCGCTTGAAGCGCACCTTGTCGATGCCGGCGAAGAGACCGATCTTGCCGGCGATGTCTCCCCCGCTGGCCGCCGCGATGGTGGCCGCCTGGGCCAGCGCCTCGACGATGAGCACGCCGGGCATCACGGGATTGCCGGGGAAGTGCCCGGCGAACCAGAAATCGTCGTCGCGAAGCGTGCGGGCGGCTACGCAGCGCACGCCCGGCTCGAGCTCCTCGACCTCGTCGACGAGCAAGAAGGGTGGGCGGTGCGGTAGCAGCTCGAGCACCTGGTCGTGGGTGAGCTTCACAGCGGCGTCAGCTCCCGTGAGCGGCGGCCGCGGCGGCGCCCGAGGCCGACGGCCACGGCCACGGCCGCGAGGCCCCAACCGATAACGTTCTTCACCGGAATGGTGCGGCCGCCGGGAAGCGGGATGCGGCCGAGCGTGTCGTCGAGCCTCTGCAGGGCATCGTTGACGGCCCGGCCGAAGGGCTTGGGCGAGCCGGGCGCCGGCTCGAGCTCCACCGCCGCCATGACGCGCTCCGCGAAGCCTTGCGGCGTGGCCAGCTCGAGGCGGCCCCACGCGGCCAAAGCGCCGCGCACCTCGCCCACCTGGGCGAGCTCCGCGGCGCAGTCCGGGCAGAAGCTCAGGTGCGCCTGCAGCTCGGCGACCTCCAGGTAGCCCATCTCGCCGTCGATGTACAGGTTGATGCGTTCGCGGAAGTAGCTGCAGTCCATCAGGCGTCGCTCCTCGGACGGGCGCCGTCGGGGCCATGTCCGGGCCCGGCGCCCTCCGCCCGCAGCTTGAGCCGCAGGGAGGCGCGGCCGCGGTGCACCATCACCTTGACGGTGCCGAGCGGCCGCCCAGTGGCCGCGGCGATCTCCTGGTACGGCAGACCGTAGACATCGCGCAGCACCGTCGGCACGCGGTAGTCCTCGGGGAGGTCGTGCAGGGCGGCCACGATCGTGGCCGCGTCGACGCCCTCGCCGAGCTGCGGCGCGGCCTCGGCGGCCAGCTCCGGCGTTTCCGCCGGCTCGGGGTGGCGCCTCTCATGCCGCTTGTAGTCCACGGACGCAGTGAGCGCCAGGCGAAAGAGCCACGTGGAGAACGTGGCTTCGCCGCGGAACTGCGGGAGCTTGCGGTAGCAGCGCAGAAACGCCTCCTGAGCCGCGTCTTCGGCGTCGGTGTGGTTGCCGAGCACGTTGTAGGCCACCGAGTAGACCATCCCTTGATACCGCTCCACGATCAGCTTGAAGGCCTGCGCGTCGCCCTCGGCCGCACGCGCCAGCTCGGCGGACGACGGGTCGGGCAGCGTGGCCCACTTGTGGAGGTTAGACGTAGCCATGGCGACGGAAGTTACAGCCGCGATCAAGCGGCCGCCCGCGGCTGAGCGCGGGCAGACCCGGCGGCTGGCGTCATGCAAGAGGGAGATGTGTCGGATCGAGGTGGGCGCACGAGTAGGCGAGTGTACACCCAGCGGCGGCGCGACGGGCGGCTACCCCTCGCGCAGGAAGCGGTCGAACGCCTCCAAGCCCGGCTCGAGGCCCAGCCGGCCGAGGCCGACGCGGAAATGGTCGGCGGGCGTGTCGGCGATCTCCGAGTAGTAGATGCTCGCCGGCAGCACCAGCACGCCCTCCTTCTCGAGCAGGCGCCGGCAGAGATCCTCGACGTCGCCGCCCTTGTACCGCGGGAAGCAGACGCAGCCGCCCATCGGCGGCTCCCAGTCGAAAAGCTCCGCCCAGCGCGCGAAGAAGTCGTCGAAGAGCGGTCTGTTGGCGGCGATGACGCCGCGGTTGCGGTCCCAGATCCGCTCGCGGTTACGCAGCGCCAGCGCCGTCAGATACTCCGTCGGGCCGGCGTTGCAGATCGTCGTGTAGTGCTTGCGCTTCTCGACGCGCTCCAGCAGGGCGCGGTCGCGGCAGGCAAGCCAGCCGATGCGCAGCCCCGGGAGCCCGTACGACTTGGATGCGACGTTGAGTGAGATCGCCGTCTCGGAGAGGTCGGCCGCCTGCGGGAGCGTTCGCGACACGTCAAGCTCGACGCCGCGGTAGACCTCGTCGCAGAACAGTCGGATGGCGCGCTCGTCGCACAGCGCGGCCAGCTCGCGGAAGGTCTCGTGACCAGGCACGTGGCCCGTCGGGTTGTTCGGGTAGTTCACGGCGACCAGCTTTGTGTTCGGGCGCAGCAGCCCGCGCAGCTCGTCGAGGTCGAGAGCCCAGCCGTTCCGGCGCCGCATCACGAGTGGGCTCACGTCGGCGCCGGTGGCCAGCGGCACGGTCTCCATCGACTGGTAGCACGGCACCGTGACGACCGCGTGGTCGCCGGGCCCGACCAGCTCCTGCATCACCAGGAAGAGCGCTTCTTCGGCGCCGGTGAAGGCGAGCACGTGCGCGGCGTCCACGTGCTCGTAGGTCCCGGCGACGGCCTGCCGCAGGTTCTCGCTGCCCCAGGAGTCGAGGTACGTGAGCGGCAGCTTCATGAAGCCTTCGCGGTCGGCCTCGCCGCCCATGGCGAGGAGCTCCTCGATGGTCATGCTCTGGGCGTCAGACGCCGTGAGGTGGTAGCGAACACTGAGCTCCCAGGCGCCGAGGAACTCCTCGAGGCGGAACGTGCGCAGCGGCTTCATGTGCGGGCCTCCTTGAGCAAGGCGTAGATGGTGGTGCGGGACACGCCCAGGGCGCGGGCGGCATGGGCGGCGGCGTGACGCGTGGAGAAGAAACCACGCTCGTCCATGAGTCGGACCAGCGTGAGCCGCTGCTCGCGCGTGAGGCGGTCGCGGCGGAGCCCGCGGGCGCGGCACTCCTCATCGACGAGAAGCACGATGTGCTCGCGCCAGTTACGGTCGAAGAGCTCCGGCGGCCGGTCCTGGACGGGCGCGGCGAAGCGTGTCAGCAGCTCGATGACGCCGTCGAGCGGCGAGCGGTCGAAGTTGATGCATAGCAGGCCGCGAGCGGTGCCCTTGGCGTTGTGCAAAACGACGCTCACCGACGTGATTGCGCGCCCGTCGGCCAGGGCCTTCGGGTACGGGCCGACGACGCGCGCGTCCTCTGCGTACTCCGGCAGCTCGTCGATGAGCGACCGGTCGCCCACCTTGCGCTCGGAGATGGGGTTCCAGATGGCGACGATGCGGTCGCGGCGGATGTCGTGCACCGTCACCTCGGCGAGCGGATGGAACAGCGCGACGATCGCCTCGCAGACGGGGAGGTGCGGTTCGAGCCATGATGGGTAGCCGGATGCCATTCCCGCACAGTATGTCCGCTCCGGACGATATGTCAATTGAGCGGATGGTTTGGCTCACGGCGAGAGACAGACAGAGGCGGCCTCGGGTGGCGCGGGGCGGCGACACGAGCCTACGCCCCGTCGGACTCCTCGAGCGCCCGGTAGACCATCCGCCGCGTATCGGCGATGTGAGCCCTCATGGTGTCGGCGGCACGCTCGACATCCCGGTCGCGCACCGCCGCGATGATCGCCTTGTGGAAGGCGTGCACGTCCTCGGTGCGATGCTCGTGCAGCGCCTGGTCGACGGGCAGGAACAGCTCGCCGCGGACGGCGATCATCGCCTCTTCCAGCCTTGAGCTGTGCGCGGCGCGGGCCAGGGCGTCGTGGAACTCCACGTCCCAGCGGAACAACGAGGCCCGCGTCTCCCGGTACATGGCGTCGGCCGTCTCTATCCGTGTCAGCTCCTCAGCGGTGCGCTGCTCCGCGGCCAGGGCCGCGATGCGCGTCTCGAGCGTGGTGCGGAGCTCGAAGATGTCGTCGAGGTCCCTGGAATTCCGCCGCATCCACTCCGCCCAACAGCGAAGCAGCCGGTCCCTGTCGCTGACGCGCGAGCCGCCGTAGGCGCCCTTGCTCGTCTCGAGGTACCCGGCGCCCTCCAGGGCCTTGAGCCCAAGGCGCAGCGTCACCCGCGAGATGCCGAGGCGCTCGGCCAGGTCGCGGCCCGGCGGCAAACGGTCGCCGGGCCGTAGCTGGCCGGAGAAGATGAGCGAGCGGATGTACCGCGCGGCACGGTCGGCCGCCGACTCCGACAGCATCGTGGCGGACGACCATTCCGGGGGCTCCGCGACGGGGCCACGCGAGGGACTCGGGGAGGGCTCTGGTGAGTGGCCGGCCATGGGCGACAAGTCCACCTCTTGACGTCTTTAGCTATTGGCATATTCTATATGCCATTGCACGTCCATTGACAAGTGCGGGAGACAGCATGAGTTCTGTCACGTCCGGGGGTGGACCGGCCGCGTCAGCCGGTCCCTTCGTCACGCAGCGGGGCGCCGCCGTCCGGCCGGCCGGGCGTCTCCTGATCCGGCGCGCCGTCGCAGCGGGGCGCGTCGCGCTCAACGAGCGCGACGCCAAGCAGCTGCTGGCCGCCTACGATATCCCCACACCGGCCGGCGCCGTGGTGCATTCGGCGCAGGATGCCGCCACAGCCGTGGAGGCCCTTGGCGGGCCGGCCGTGCTCAAGGGCCTGGGGCCGGACATCCAGCACAAGAGCGACACCGGCCTCGTGGAGCTCGGCGTGCGCGACGCGCCTGCGGCGCGCGCCGCCTACCACCGCATCGTCGATCGAGGCGCCGGACGTGTGGAAGAAGGCATCCTCGTCGAGGAGTGGGTGCCGCACGAACGCGAGCTCCTGGTCGGCATGCGCCGCGACGAGCAGTTCGGCCCGGTGATCGCCTTCGGACTCGGCGGCATCTTCACCGAGGCGGTCGCGGACGTGGCGTTCGCTCTCGCGCCGCTCGACACCAGCGACTGCCGGGCGCTCGTCGGCGAGCTCCGCGCCCAGCGGCTGCTCGGCCCCGTGCGGGGACTTCCGAGAGTCGACAGGGGCCAGCTGGAACGCATCATTCATGCGATCGCCCAGATTGCCGCCGATCACCCGGAGATCGTCGAGATCGACGTGAACCCCCTGCTCGTCGCCGGTACCGACCTGGTGGCCGCCGACGCGCTGGTGATCCTGGCGGAGCCCGACACTGCTGCGGGCGGCGGCGGGGCGCCTGGCGACGGAGACGACGGTCGGCGACTTCTGCGTCTCGACGCCGTCTTCGCGCCGCGGTCCGTGGCGATCGTCGGCGCCTCCGAGGACGCCACCAAATGGGGCGGCTCCGTGATGCGCAACCTGCTCGACGGCGGTTTCGCCGGCGTCCTCTACCCGATCAACCCGCGCGGCGGCACGATCCTCGGGTTGCCGGCCTACGCCGGGCCCGCGGACCTGCCGGAGACGCCCGACCTCGTCATCGTGGCGCTCGGGGGAGCGCACGCGGCAGCCATCATCGCGGAGTGCGGCCGCTACGGCGTCCCCGCGGCGATCGTCATCGCCGCGGGCTTCGGCGAAGCCGGGGAGGAGGGGTCGGCGCTGCAGCGGGAGCTTGCCCGGGCCGCCGACGAGGGCGGCGTCACGCTGGTCGGCCCCAACTGCATGGGCGTGCTCTGCACCAGCGCCCATCTGAGCGCCGTCGGCTTTGTGACGCTGCGCCCCGAGGCCGGGCCAATCAGCGTCGTCTCGCAGTCTGGCAACATCGGCACGCAGCTGCTGATGACCGCCGAGCGACGCGGCGTCGGCGTGGAGAAATATGTGAGCAGCGGCAACCAGGCGAGCACCGACGCCAACGACCTGCTCGCCTACCTGGCCGAGGACCCGCTGACTGGCGTCGTGGTGATGTATCTCGAGGGGATGAGCGAGGGGCGGCGCTTCTACGAGCTCGCTCGCGCAACCACGCCGCGCAAGCCTGTCATCGTTGTGCGCGGCGGCATGAGCGCCCTCGGCCGCCGCGCGGCCGGCTCGCACACCGGCGCCCTCGCGGGCTCGTCCGAGGTGTTCCAGGCCGCCGCCCGGCAGGCCGGCGTGATCACCACCGGCGACCCTGACGAAGCGCTCGACGTCGCCAGTCTGCTGGCCTACCTGCCGTTGCCCGCCGGGCGTCGCGTCGCCGTGGTGACCCTGGGCGGCGGCTGGGGCGTCCTCACGGCCGACGCCCTGGCGGAGAACGGCCTGCAGCTCGCCGAGCTGCCCGCGGAGGCCCTGGCCGCCGTGGACGAGCTGCTGCCGCCGTTCTGGAGTCGCGGCAACCCGATCGACCTCGTGGCCACGGTGGCGCACGGCGTGCCCGAGCGCGTCATCGAGCTGGTCGCCCACAGCGACACCGTGGACGCGGTCATCACTCTGGCCCTCATCGGCAGCCCCAGCAGCGGCCGCCCGGGGCAGGCACTGTCGCCGAGCGCCGGCGGCCTGAGCAGTGGCGACGGCTCTGGGCTCGGCCTCGAGACGCACCCGGCCGCGGAGGCCGGCGGCCCGTTCGCCGAGCTCAACGAGCGGGAGGAAGCGCTCCTGCGGCACATCGCCGACATCATGGAGCGCACCGGCAAACCCATCGTCAGCGTGCCGCTCTGCCCGGTGCGGCGCTCCGTGTTCCTCGGGCTCGGAAGGTATGCGCCCGTTCTGCTGCCGAGCCCTCAGGCCGCGGTGCGCGCCCTGGCCAAAGCCGTTTGGTACGCTACCCACCATGTGCGCACCGGCGCGCCGTGCCCGCGGGCCGTCCCGACCCCGACCCCTGCATCGGAGGACTGATGCGCGACATCCTGTCCGGCAACGAAGCCATCGCCCGCGGCGCCTGGGAGGCCGGCGTGCGCTTTGCCGCGGCCTACCCCGGCACGCCGAGCACCGAGATCCTCGAGGCCATGCCCCAGTACGAAGGCGACATCTACAGCGAGTGGTCGCCCAACGAGAAGGTGGCCTTCGAGGTCGCCCTCGGCGCCTCCCTGGCCGGCGCCCGGGCGCTGGTCGCCATGAAGCACGTCGGCGTCAATGTAGCCGCCGATCCCCTGTTCACCGCCTCATACACGGGCGTCAAGGGTGGCTTCGTCCTGGTCAGCGCCGACGACCCCTCGTTGCACAGCTCGCAGAACGAGCAGGACAACCGCAACTACGCCAGGTTCGCCAAAGTGCCGCTGCTCGAGCCCGCCGACAGCCAGGAGGCCAAGGACTTCGTCGGGCTTGCCTGCGAGCTCAGCGAGCGCTACGACACGCCGGTCATCCTGCGCACGACCACCCGCATCTCGCACTCCAAGAGTATCGTCGAGCTCGGCGAGCGGGCGGCGCTCGACCCCTTGATCGGCGTCGAGCGCGACATCGCCAAGTACGTCATGGTGCCGTCCAACGCGACGAAGAAGCACCCGCTCGTGGAGCAGCGCCTGCGGCTGCTCGCCGAGCTTGCCGAGGAGATGCCGCAGAACCGCATCGAACCGGGCGACCGCGGCATCGGCATCGTCGCCGCGGGCGTTGCGTACATGTACGCCCGCGAGGCGTTTCCGGCCGCGAGCTTCCTCAAGCTCGGTATGGCGTATCCGCTGCCGGCAGGGATGATCAGGCGCTTCCGCGCAATGGTCGACCGTCTCTACGTGGTCGAGGAGCTGGACCCGTTCCTCGAGGAGCAGATCCGCCTGATGGGCGTGCGGGTGGACGGCGGCAAGGAGGCCGTCCCCCTGATCGGCGAGCTCGACCCCGGCATCGTCGCGCGGGCGCTCAGCGGGGTCGGGGCGCCGGGTGCCACGGCGGAGCTGCTGGCGCCCGTCGGCGACCCCGTGCCCGGCCTGCCCGGACGCCCGCCGACGCTCTGCCCGGGCTGCTCGCACCGCGGCGTGTTCATCGCCCTGCGCAAGCTCAAGGTGTTCGTGAGCGGCGACATCGGCTGCTACACGCTCGGCGCGCTCGAGCCCTTCAAGGCCATGCACACCTGCATCTGTATGGGCGCCTCCATCGGCGGCGCCCACGGCATGGAAAAGGTCACGGAACGGGACGGCGTGCTCAAGAACCGCGCCGTGGCGGTGATCGGCGACTCGACCTTCTTCCACTCCGGCATCACGGCGCTGCTCGACGTCGCCTGGAACCGCAGCGACACGGTCACTGTGATTCTCGACAACCGCATCACCGCCATGACCGGCGGCCAGCAGACCCCCGGCGCCGGCAAGACGCTCGGCGGTCTGGAGAGCCCGCCGGTCGACATCCCCAGGCTCTGCGAAGCGCTCGGCATCGAGCGCGTGCGCACGGTCGACCCCGGCGACATCGCCGCTGTCGAGGCGGCGCTCCGCGAGGAGATCGCCGCCGATGGACCGTCGGTGATCATCGCCCCCTCCAGGTGCGCGCTCGTGTACCGCCTCCGCGGCGAGGCCTGGCACGTCGACCCTGAGCTCTGCACCGGCTGCAAGGTCTGCCTCAAGGCCGGCTGCGGCGGCCTGATGCTGGTCGAGGACGAAGAGGGGGCGAGCGTCGAGATCGTGCCCAGCCAGTGCACCGGCTGCGGCGTCTGTGCGCAGCTCTGCAAACAGGGAGCGATACTGGCCCCCGCGATCGAAGAGGCGATCGCGTGATGGCCGTGCCGAGCGACGGGCCGCGGGCCACCGCGGCCGGCGCCCCGGCGCCGGTCGAGCGGCCGACCAACCTGGTCATCAGCGGGGTCGGCGGGCAGGGCGTCATCCTCGCGAGCTTCGTCCTCAGCCAGGCGGCGATGGCCGATGGCCTGGACGTGAAGCAGAGCGAGGTCCACGGCATGAGCCAGCGCGGAGGCAGCGTGACCAGCCATCTGCGCTTTGGGCCGAAGGTGTGGGCGGCGCTCATCACCCCCGGGACCGCGGACGTGCTGGTGGCGTTCGAGGCGCTCGAAGCGGCGCGCTACCTGCACTGGCTGCGACCCGGCGGCGTGGTGGTCTTCAACACGCTCGCGATCAACCCCAGCCCGGTCGCGGCCGGCGCGGCGGCCTACCCGCGTGGCCTCGCGGCGCAGATCGAGGCGCGCTGCCCGGGCGCGCGGGCCATCGACGCCGCGCGCCTGGCGGCCGCGGCCGGCGAACCGCGCGCCACGAACATGGCGATGCTCGGCGCCGCCTCCGCGGTGCTGCCGCTGGACGCGACGACGCTCGAGGCGGTCATCGAGCGCGTCGTGCCGCCGAAGACCGTCGCGGCCAACCTGCGCGCCTTCCATCTGGGGCGCGAGGGCTGACCGACAGACGAAGGGGGCGTGGCGCTCGCGAGCGCCACGCCCCCTTTCCGCATTCTCGGTGGTCGACCATCGAGGCCGGCGGGCGCAGCCGCTTCGGCCCTCCCGGTCACACTCGGTTAGCCGCCGGGTAAGCTAGCCGCAGATGAAAGTCTTCTGGCGCATCCTCAAGCTGCTCGGCGACTACAAGTGGCTCACCTTTGTGGGCTTCGCGCTGGCGTTCGCCCAGATGGGTCTTGGCCTGCTGGTGCCGCGCATCATCCAGATGACCATCGACAACGCGCTCATCGGCGACGAGACCGGCTTGCTCGTCACCTACGGTTTCGCCCTCCTGGGCATCGCCATCGTGCGCTTTTTCGTCGCCGTCGGCCGCCGCCTCGCCAGCGGCAAGTCGAGCCTCGGCATCGAGTACGACCTGCGCAACCGCATGTGGTCGCACCTCCTGAAGCAATCGTTCAGCTACTTCGACCGCTGGCCCACCGGGCAGCTCATGAGCCGCGCCATGAGCGACGTGCAGAACGTGCGCACCTTCCTCGGCTACGGTCTCGTGTTCTTCGCCACCAACATCGTGATGATGATCGCGGTAGCGATCATCCTGCTGCTCCTCGACTGGCGCATGGGGCTGCTCTCCCTGGCTTTCCTGCCGTTCCTGCTACTGGTCACAGTGCGCTTCAGCCGCCGCCTGCAGCCGATCCTCAAGGACGTGCAGCAGAAGATCGCCGATGTGACGGCGGCGGCCGAAGAGAACGTGGTGGGCTCGCGCATCGTACGCATCTTCGCCCGCGAGGATGACGAGCTGGAGAAGTTCAGCGACCGCAGCTACAAGGTCTTCGAGGCCAGCGTGGCGGCGGCGCGCGTGCGCGCCAAGTTCATTCCGCTGATCGCCTTCATCCCCAACCTGGCCGTGGCCTTCCTGCTGTACTACGGCGGCCGGCAGGTGATTGACGGGAGCCTGAGCCTGGGCGCGCTGGTCGCCTTCTACAGCTACCTGATGATGCTCGTGTACCCGGCCCAGGTGATCGGCTGGCTCACCGGCCTCGCGCAGCGCGCTATCGCCAGCGGTGAGCGCGTGTACCAGGTGCTCGACGCGCCGCTCGAGATGGAGGAGCGTCCCGATGCGCGGCCGCTGCACGGCCCGGACGGCGGGCCGCCGGTCGGCGCCGTGACCTTCGACGACGTCTGGTTCAGTTACGTGGACCGGCCGGTGCTCGAGGCGGTCAGCCTCGACGTCCCGGCCGGTCGCACGCTCGCTTTCGTCGGCCACACCGGCTGTGGCAAGACCACGCTCACCAATCTCATCCCGCGCTTCTACGACGTGAGCGCCGGCCGCGTGCTGGTCGACGGCCAGGACGTGCGCGACCTGCAGACCGCCGATCTGCGCAGCCACATCGGCATCGTCACGCAGGACCCGTTTCTGTTCAGCGCCTCGATCGCCGACAACATCCGTTTCGGGCGGCCGCAGGCGACGGACGAGGAGGTACAAGCAGCGGCCCAGGCCGCGCAGGCCGACGAGTTCGTCGCCGCCCTCCCAGAGGGCTACGACACGGTCGTCGGCGAACGCGGCTTCACGCTCAGTGGCGGCCAGCGCCAGCGCATCGCCATCGCGCGGGCGCTCGTCATGGACCCGCGCATCCTCATCCTCGACGACGCCACCAGCAGCATCGACGTCGAGACGGAGCTCAAGATCCGCGCCGCGCTGACCGCGGTGATGCGCGGCCGCACGACCTTCATCATCGCCCATCGGCCGTCGACGATCGCGCTCGCCGACGAGGTCGTGGTGCTCGACCACGGCCGCCTCGAGGAGCGCGGCACGCACAAGGAGCTCATGGCGGCCAACGGCCTGTACGCGCACATGTTCGGCGACGCTGAGGCACGGCACTGCGACCTGGACGCCGTCGAGGTCGGGGAGCCGGCGGCGGCGGGAGCCGCGGCGGCCGGCGGCGCAGCCGCCCCGGCCTCCTGGGGAGGCGCCACCTGATGGCCGCCTCCTCCCGTCACGCCTCCGGCCCTCACGGCAGCGGCGCCACCCTCGAGGACCTGCGCGGCTGGCGCGCCTTCGTGCACCTGGCGCGCGAGCTCAAGCTCGCCCGGCTCGCGCGCCTCGCCTACCCGTACCGGCGCCGCGCCGTGTACAGCGTGATCGCGATGATCGCCGTCACGCTGAGCAGCCTCGCCGTACCGTATCTGCTCAAGGTCGCCATCGACGGAGGCATCGGCGCCAGGGACCTCACCGTGCTCACCTGGGTCATCGTCGCCTTCATCGGTGTCAGCCTCGTCAACCTCGGCGCCAGCTACCTGCAGACGTACCTCACGAGCTGGGTCGGCTCCCACATCATCTACGACCTGCGCCGTCAGCTCTTCGCCCATCTGCAGAAGCTCTCGCTCGACTTCTTCAGCCGCCAGAAGACCGGCTGGATCGTCAGCCGCCTCACCAACGACATCGACGCCCTCGACCAGCTCGTCACCGACGGCGTCTCCTCGCTGGTCACCAACTCGCTGACCTTCATGGGCGCCATCGTGTTCCTCTTCATCCTCGACTGGCGCCTGGCCCTGGCGACCCTCACGATCATGCCGCTGCTCATCGGCGCGACGCTCATCTTTCGCGCCAGGTCGGCGCGCGCCTACGCCGAGGTGCGTAACAAGATCGGCGACGTGAGCGCCCATCTGCAGGAGTCCATCTCGGGCATCCGCGTGCTCAAGGCCTTCCGCCGCGAGCAAAGCGACTACGAGCGGCTCGCCGTAGCCAACGCCGCGTATCGCGAGGTCAACATGCGCACCGTCGTGCAGAGCGGCCTGTACTTCCCCTTCGTGGAGCTCATGTCGGCGGCCGCCGTGGTGATCGTGCTCTGGTACGGCGGCACTCTCATCGGCGGCGACACCCTCGAGATCGGCGTGCTGGTGGCGTTCATCGGCTACCTGGGCAGCTTCTTCGACCCCCTGCAGCAGCTCAGCCAGCTCTACAACACGTTCCAGGCGTCGATGGCCGCGGTGCAGAAGATCTACACGGTGCTCGACACCGAGCCCGACATGCTCGACGCCCCCGACGCCGTCGACCTCCCGGACGTGCGCGGCGAGGTGGAGCTGCGCGGCGTGACCTTCGGCTACGACCCGGAGAAGCCGGTGCTGCACGACGTGGACCTCAGGATCCCTGCGGGCAAGACCGTCGCGCTCGTCGGCGCCACGGGCGCCGGCAAGTCGACGGTCATCAAGCTGCTGGCGCGCTTCTACGATCCGACAGCGGGGGCGGTACTCATCGACGGGCACGACCTGCGGAAGGTCACGTCGAGCTCGCTGCGCGAGCAGCTCGCCGTGGTACCGCAGGAGGCCTTCCTCTTCAGCGGCTCGGTGCTCGACAACATCCGCTTCGCCCGTCCCTCCGCGGACCCCGACGAGGTCAAGCGCGTGGCCCGCATCGTCGGCGTGCACGACTTCGTCGAGTCGCTGCCCGACGGCTACGACACCGAGGTCCAGGAGGGCGGCTCGGCGCTGAGCACGGGGCAGCGCCAGCTCATCAGCTTCGCGCGGGCGCTGCTCGCCGACCCGCGCATCCTCATCCTCGACGAGGCCACCTCGAGCGTGGACGCCGAGAGCGAGCGCCGCATCGAGCGCGCCATGGAAGTGCTGTTCAGCGGCCGCACCAGCGTGATCGTGGCGCACCGCCTGAGCACCGTGCGCTACGCCGACGAGATCCTCGTGATCGACGACGGCCGCGTGATCGAGCGCGGCACGCACGACGCGCTCGTCGCGGCCGGCGGCCGCTACGCCGGCCTCTACGCCGAGTGGGAGGCGACCGGCGAGGCGCTGTGAGGCGGCCCGTCAGGCGGCCGGCGGAGCCGCCGGCCCCATCGCATGCGGCGCCCGCACGTCGCGCCACGCCAGCTGAAAGACGCTGACGAAGATCGCGACCCCGGCGCTCGCCCACAGCACGGTCGACATGCCGAAGGCATCCGCCAGCGGCCCGGCCAGCGCCAGCCCCGCCGGGAAGAACGCCAGGACGCCGAAGTAGTCGTAGGCGGAGACCCGCGAGATCATGTCAGCGGCGACCTCGCGCTGCATGCAGGTCAGCCAGAACGGGTCGTAGAGGCCCCACTCCACGCCGACGACCGCCAGGGACGCGTACAGCATCCACACCGGCGCCTGCAGCGCCATGAAGGCCACCGGCAACGCTGTCAGGCTCATGCCGGCGGCGATCACCAGCATCGGCCGCCGCGGCCGCCAGCGCAGGCTGAGCAGACCGCCGGCGATCTGCCCGAGGCCCATCGCCGCTGAGGTCAGCCCCCACGTGCGCGCCCCGTCGTAGACGTCGCGCGCGACGATGGGACCCAGCACCTGGATGGGCCCTTGGATGGCGAACAGGAACAGGGCGGCGCCGGCCACCATGACCCAGATCCAGGTGTGGCTGGTGAACTCGCGCCAGCCGTCGGCAAGGTCGCGGAAGAAGGCGCGACCGCCGGCCGTGGAGACTCCGTCGACGGCCGGCTCCTCGCCGGCCAGGCCACGGGCGTGGCCGGCCGGGACAGGCTTCACGCCCGGCCGGCCGAGGAACGCCGACGGCCGCAGCCGCAGCAGGAACCACGCACTCGCCAGGTAGCTGAGCCCGTCGATGCCGATCGCCCATCCCGGGCCCACGACGGACACGAGCATGCCGGCCAGAAAGGCCCCGAGGGTGATGGAGCCGCTGGACACCAGGCCCTGCAGAGCGTTGGCCTGTTGCAGCCGCGGCCCGCTGACGACCTCGGGCACGAGGCCGGTGTAGGCGGGGCCGAAGAAGGCCTCGCACGCGCCCATCCCGACCTGCAGGGCGGCGAGCTGCCACACCTGGGCCACGCCGGCGACGAGCAGCGCGGCGGCGGCGAGCTGCAGCACGGTGCGCCCGGCGTCGGCGACGAGCATCACCGTGCGCCGAGGCAAACGGTCCGCCCACACGCCGCCGAGCAGCACGAGCGCCGCCAGCGGGATCAGACCCGCGGCCTCGACGATGCCGATGTCGGTGGCCGTGCCGCCGATGGCGAGCACCGCGAAGGGCAGCGCGACCACGCGGAACATGGAGCCGACCACGGAGGCCGCCTGCCCGATGAACAGCTTGCGGAACTCGGGCTCGCCGAGGGCGGCCAGGCTGTCGCCGAGATTGGCCACGCTACTCGATGCGCGGCAGAAGCCGGTCGAGCCAGCCCGGGATCCACCAGTTCCAACGCCCGACCAGGCGCATGAACGCCGGTACCATGAGGACACGGATCACGCTGGCATCGACGGCCACCGCCACAGCGAGACCAACGCCGATGGCTTTGGTGACGAGCAGCGACGTAAAAGCGAACGACCCGCCGACCACGACGACGATGAGCGCGGCGCTCGTCACGATGCGTCCCGTCCGCGCCAGCCCGAAGCGCACGGCCTGGAGGTTGTCGCCGGTCTCGTCCCACGCCTCGCGCATGCGGGACAGCAGGAACACCTCGTAGTCCATGGAGACGCCGAACACCGTGCAGAACAGGATCACCGGCAGCTCGGCCTCGATGGCGCCGCTGCTCCTGAAGTCGAAGAGCCACTCGAGATGGCCGTCCTGGAAGATCCACACCACGGCCCCGTAGCCGGCGAGCAGCGACAGGACGTTCATGACCACCGCCTTGACCGGCAGGACCACGCTGCGCAGCAGCAGCAGGAGCACGAGCGCGGTGACGCAGACCACGAAGAGGACGACCCAGGGAAAGCGTTGATTGAGAGCGTGGACGAAGTCGTACACGCTCATGGAGGTGCCGCCGACGAGAACGGTCATGCCCTCCGACGGCGGCTCGTGGTAGATACGCCGCGCAAGATCCTGTGCTTCCACGGAAGACGGGGCATCCTTGGGGACGACCAGGAAGAGCGCCGCGCCGGGAGCCGTGGTGAGCGCGCGCAGGCGCAGCGCGGCCTCCCGCTGCTGGGCGCCGAGCAGACCCTGGAGCAGGCCGGGAAGACCGGCGCCGGCGGATGGCTGCCCGGAGCCCGCGGGCCGCTGCACGGCCCGCCAGAACCGGCCCGCCGCCGCCGGCGCCTCGATGCCGGGCAGGTTCACGACGCTCGTCACCCGCTCGACGCCGGGCATCGCGCGGAGACGCTCGCCATACTCGTACAGACGCCGCAGGTTCGCCGGCTCGAGCGCCCCCGTGCCCCCAGCCCACGTGGCGAGGACGTAGATCGGCGAGAGCGCCGATACGTCGAAGCGCGACTGCAGGATGTCGTAGCCCTGCCGCGACTCGGAGCGCCGCGGGAGCGCGGTCGCTCCGGCGATCTCCCTCTCGATGTGCAGCACCGGCCAGGCGAAGAGCAGCACCACGATCAACGTCCCGATGAGGACCGGGACGGGGTGACGCATGACGGCGTCCGACCAGCGGCCCCAGAACGCCCCCTGCTTGCCTGCGCGCCCGATGACGCGCAGGCGATTCACCCGAGGGCCAAGCATGCCCAGCAGCGCCGGCAGGAGCGTCAGGGCGGCAAGGACCGAGAGGATCACGACGAGAGCGCCGCCCAACCCCACGGACTGCATCGACATGAACGGGATGGCCACCAGCCCGAGGAGACCGACCACCACGGTCAGCCCGGAGAAGAAGATGGAGCGACCGGCGTACTCCACGGTGGCCTCCACCGCATCCGCCACGGTGCGGCCGGCGCCCAGCTCCTCGCGAAAGCGCCCCACCATGAACAGCGAGTAGTCGATGCCGACGGCGAGCCCCAGGAGGGTGGCCACATTCATCGCGAACACCGAGATATCCAGTAACTGGGCGAGCACCCAGAACAGGCCCAGCGTGACGGTCACAGCCATGCCGCCGCCGATCACCGGCAGGGCGGCGGCCACCAGGGTGCCGAAGATGAGCACGAGGACGATGATGGCGATCGGCAGGGCGTACATCTCGGCGGTCCGCAGATCCTCGGCGGAGATCTGCGCGATGTCGGCGTACACCGCGGGGTCGCCGGTGAGATACGTGGTGAGGCCCGTCGGCGCCAACCCGGCGCGCACCGCCGGGATCATGCGCTGCACCTGCTCGGCGCTCGCGTCGAATGAGAGCACGGCGAAGGTGGCGTGCCCGTCTTTGGAGATCAAGCCCGCGTCGCCGGTGGAGGCGGCCGTCTGCACGCCGAGGAGCCTGGGGAAGGCCTCGCGATCGAGGCCCGCCAGGGCCGCCTTCACCCGCGCCTGAAATGCGGGGCCGCGGGCGTCGAGGCTGGGGCTGGCGAAGACGATCGTGAGCTGCGCCGGGCCGAAGCCCAGGCGCTCCTGCATCGCCTTCTGGGCCTGCTGGGACGGCGTCGCGGGGTTGGTGAAGCCGCCGCCCTTGAGCTCGCCGGGCAGGTGCGAGGTGGCCACGAGACCCGCGACGAAGGCCACCGCCCATGCAAGCACAATGACCCGGCGACGCCTGTAGACGAACCGGCCGAGCGCGGCGAACACTCGCGGCCACCTCCTTCCGAACGGCCGCGGCAGGCCGCACAACTGTGCGGCCGCGGCCGTTCGAAACGATATACTACAAAGGCATCGTTTCATGCCTCCAGAGCACTCGAGGACCATGACCGGACCACGCGAAAGAACATCCGCGGGCGGCGTCGTCGTGCGCACGGACGCCGGCGTCGAGGTGTGCCTCATCAGGCCCGTCGGGCGCACCGTCTGGGGGCTGCCCAAGGGCGGCCTCGAGAGCGGCGAGACACTGGCGCAGGCCGCCGTGCGCGAAGTCGCCGAAGAGACCGGCATCAGCGGCATGGTCGCCGGCGAGCTCGGCGCCATCGACTACTCGTTCTATTCGCGCGAACAGAACAGCCGCATCCACAAGACCGTGCACTACTACCTCATGCACGCCACCGGCGGCGACACGGCCGACCACGACCACGAGGTCAGCGAGGCGCGCTGGGTGAGCCTGCGCGAAGCCCTGCGGCTCATGACCTACCCCAACGAGCGGGAGATGGTGCGACGCGCCGCCGAGGCCCTGGGCGAAGCGCTCGACGCCTGAGCCGTCAGGACCAGGTGAGAGGCTCGTGCACCACGCGGGCCTGCCGCATACTGTGGTCGAGCGCCTCGATCATCTCGCCGGCGTTGACGTCCACGTAGTCGTAGTGCGCCAGGGCGAACAGGAAGCGCGGCGACGCGGAGGGGCCGGCGGAGGCGGCGAGCCCGCGCCGCAGGCGCTCGGCGGCGCCGGCCAGTCCGCGCCGGCTGATATCGGGCAGCACCAGCAGAAAGCCACCGTCGGGCGTGAGGCCGATGCTGTCGTAGCGGCGCAGGTTCTCGCGCAGGCACTCGCCCACCTCGTGGAGCACCCCCCGATAGCCCTCGCGGGCGGCCGCCAGGACTTCGTCGCCGGCAGACTCCTCGAAGGCGAGCTCGAGCAGCCCCAGCGAAAGCTCCATGCGCTGACAGCGGTTCACCTCCAGCGACAGCTGCTCGACGATCTCGCCGGGCTTCATGGCGCCCGTGGAGAGGTCGAGCGGCGACGCGTCCGCGGCGTCGCGCCGCAGGCGGACGATGGTCTCTTCGAGGCCGGCGCAGTAGCCGGTGGCGATGCGTGTCAGGGCGACGTTCTCGAGGCCGAGCAGAAGACGGCGGGCTCCGCGCGCCTCCGCCGTACCATGGGCGTGAAGACCGTCGCACAGGGCCTTGCAGCCGGCGGAATACGCGTCCAGCAGCACCGCCACCGGGACGCTTTGACTGAGGCCGGCGCCGCGGGCCACGTCCTCGACGGCGGCGAGAAGAGGGGCCTGGTCGTCGCCGCCCACGAAGCGGGCCAGATGAGGAATGGCGGGCTCCCACAGGCCGCGGCTCGCCTCGCCGAGCTCAAGGTCGCCGTATACGGTCAAGATAAGCTCATCCACGACAAGCTCCCTCCGGAAGGAGATCCCGGGGGCGGGTGTCTCCTGTCTGGATTGTACCGCTATGCTGCACACTACACACACGATGTCCGGGCGCCGCGGCGAAGGATGGGTGAGCTATGCGCGTGACTCTGTTGGGCACGATGGGCTGGATGCCGAGCGACCGCCGCGAGACGACCTGCGTCGCCGGGCGCGCCGGAGACAGCCTCTTCATCTTCGACGCGGGCACCGGCCTGCGCCGCCTGCGCGAGCCCGCCCAGGCGGCGCTGCTCGACGGCGCCCGCAGCGTGCACCTCTTTCTGACGCACTATCACCTCGACCACGTCTGCGGCCTGGCGTACCTGCCCGGCGTACTGCCGGGCCGCAAGCTCGTGATCCACGCCCCCGCGGCCGCGCTCAACGGCGTCGACCCAGAGGGCGCGGTGGCCGGCCTGCTGCGCAGGCCCTACAACCCGCGCGACTGGGAGGACCTCACCGACCTGCGCCTCGAGCCCGTCGTGGCCGGGGCCAACGAGATCGCCGGCCACACCGTGCGCGTACGCGCCCAGCAGCACTCGGATGTCAGCGTCGCGTACCGCGTCGATGACGCCTTTGTGCTGGCCACCGACACCAGGGTCGACCCTCAGACGGCTGAATTCGCCGCCGGGGTCGGCCTGCTGCTGCACGAGGCCTGGTACAACGCCGCCGACCCGCGCACCGCCGAGATGCCGCCGGAGCTGCACGCCGGCTACGCCTCCCATAGCGAAGCCGGCGCCGTCGCCGGCCTGGCCGCCGACGCGGACGTCGGCCGGCTCGTGCCGATGCACCTCAACCCGCTGCACGACGAGAGCTACTACGCCGCTCTCGAGGCCGCCGCCCGCACCGTCTTTCCGCGCACGGACGTGCTCGCCGACGGCGCGGTCATCGACACGGACGCCGACGCTTGACGCCCCTGGGCCAGGTCGCAGGCAGCCACCCGGAGGTCCCGGTGTGATCCGCTTGCGCAGCAAGAGGTTCCTGGTCGTGGCCCTGGCGCTCGCCGCGCTCGTCGTGTTCCTGCTGCCCGCGTTTGTGGCCTTCCGCTACGCCGCCCCAGGCCAGCGCGGCGACTTCGTCCGGCGCCCGTGGCGCGGCTGGAGCTTCGCCTACGCGGCCCTGGCCGTGCCCGGCGACGCCGCGCTCAAGACCTCGGGCATGGCGCTGCGCAAGGCCGACTGGGTGTTCAAGAGCACCGTCGTCGACCCCCGCGAGGTCCAGCTTCTGTTCGTGCCCAAGGGCAAGCCCTACCGCTTCACGCACAGCATCGACGGCCGCGTGCTCACGAACACCGTCGTCCCGGCCTATCGCTTCATCTGGCAGGTCCAGGGCGCCATCGACTCAGTCTCGGAGCGCACCGACACGATCGTGGCGCTGCTCGACTACGACACCGGGCGCGTCCTCTACAATGTGCGCGACGACCTGCTGCCCTCCGAGCTCGCTCCGCCGCCCGCCTCGTCGCCGGAGCCCGAGCCTTCGCCTTCGGGCGTCCCGTGAGGATGAGGCAGCCGTGGGCCTGATCGCCGTCGCGTTCTACGAGACCTCGTGGTTCAAGGCGGTCGTCTACGTGCTCGTCGCCGTCATCGCGGCGCGCGTCGTCGACTTCTTCCTCGCGCGCCGCGACGCGACCATGGCCAGGCTTCTGGGCAGAACGCCCGGCAGGGCCGACCGCACTCGCTACGTGATGATCCGTCGCCTCACCCAGGCGCTCATCATCGTCGTGGGCTTCGCCATGGCCCTCTTCCAGTTCCCCATCTTCCAGGCCCTCAGCGGCGCCATCCTCGCCTCGGCGGCCATGATCTCAGTCGTCCTCGGCATTGCCGCGCGGGCGCCGCTCGCCAACTTCGTCAGCGGCGTGATGATCGCCTTCTCGCAGCCCGTGCGCCTCGGCGACTACATCAGCATCGACGACGTCTACGGCACCGTCGAGGAGATCCGCTTCACGTACACGTACATCCGCACCCCCGACAATCGCAGAGTCGTCATCCCCAACGAGGCCTTCGCCAGCCAGGTCGTGAACAACTTCTCGATGGGCTCGCCGGGGAGCATGGTCGCCATCGACTTCGTCGTCCCCATGGCGAGCGACGTCGCCGCGGTGCGCGCCGCGGTGCTGGCGATCGCCGGCGAGCTGGCGACGGCCCCCGACGGCAAGAGCAACAGCGTCACCGTCGAGGAGCTGCGCGCCGCCGACGTCACGCTGCGCCTGCACGCCTGGGTGCACGACCCGCTCACGCGGCGCGACCTCGCCAGCGACCTGCGCGCCGCCATCCTTCGCCGGCTCCGCGACGACGGCGTGCTCGGCGCCGCGCGGGAGGCGAGCGGCGCTGCCGACTGACGCCGAGCAGGCGGCTGCCGGCCCGCCGGCGACGCGCCCGCTGGCGTGGGCCGTCGCCGCCGCCGCCGGCAGCCGCCTGCTCGTCTTCGCCGCCGCCTTCGGGGCCGCGACCTTCATCGGCATCCAGGGCCTGCCCATCGGCTGGCGCTTCCCGGTGCGCGCCGAGGTGTTCCGCGGGGCGCTCGGCCATCTGCTGAACCCCTGGGCGCACTGGGACGGCGTCTGGTTCATCAAGATCGCCACCGGCGGCTACGCCGACGCCGACGGCAGCACCGCGTTCTTCCCGCTGTTCCCGATGCTGCTGCGCTACGTGGGCCTGGTCTTCAGCGGCAATCTCGTGATCACCGGCGTCGTCATCTCGCTGGTCTGCTACGCCGGCTGCGTGTGGCTGCTCTACCGTCTCGTGCGCTCCGACTTCGACGACGAGGTGGCGTCGCGGGCGGTCGTCTATCTGGCCATCGGCCCGCTGTCCTTCTTTCTGCAGGCCGTGTACACCGAGTCGCTCTTCCTCGTCTTGACCCTCGCCTGCTTCGTCTTCGCCCGCGAGGGCCACTGGCGCCTGGCGGGCGTCATGGGGTTGCTGGCCACGCTGACCCGCAGTACCGGGGTGCTGCTGCTCATCCCCATGGCCTACTACTACTACGAGCGCCGCGGATGGAAGCTGCGCCGCACCGACTCTCACGTCGCCAATCTGCTCATGGTGGTGGAGGGCCTTCTGGTGTGGATGACCTACCTGAGCCTCGCCTTCGGCAAGCCCCTGCTGTTTTCGTCGGCGCAGGCGCAGTGGGAGCGTGGCTTCGCGTTTCCCAACTACACGGTGGCCCGCGCTCTCGTCACCGCTGTGTGGGGCCTGCGCAAGCTGATCTCGGCCGAGTTCTACCGCGTCTTCTGGGAGGTCCCCCGGCCGGGCTCCACGTATGGCAACGTCGGCACGAACCTGCTCAACCTGGCGTTTTTCGCGGGCGCCGCTCTGCTGCTCTGGTACGGCGCCCGGCGGCTGCCGCGGGCCTACTCCTGGTATGCCCTGGCGGCGCTCGCCTATCCGCTCTTCTTCCCCTCGCGGTACGTGCCGCTGATGTCGTACCCGCGCTTCACGCTCACCGTGTTTCCGCTGTACGTGGTCCTGGCCCTGTACACGCGAGACAGGCCGCGCGCGCACAAGGTGGTGGTGATCGTGGGGCTTGTGTTGCTGGTGGCGCTCACCGCCAAGTTCGCGGCGTTCAGCTGGGTGGCCTGAGCGCCGCGAGCCCCTGGGGCTCGGCCCGGCTACGGCGTCTGGAAGACCCCGGGCGTGGGCCTTGCCAGGGGCGCGTCGTCACCCGGCAGCGCCGCGGGATCCGGCGCGATCCGCTTGAAGACGTACACCCCGTCCCTGGCGTAGACCGAGACGAAGCGGTTGTCGAGCACCAGCTTGCCGAGCGCGAGCTGGTGCATGCGTTCGTCTTCCTTGTCGTAGAAGAAGGGGTGCCTCTCGTCCACCAGCACCCAGTCGGCGTCGGCGAAGTAGGGGAACACGTAGGAGACCCGCCGCGCCGCGAGCTGGGCGCCGGCGTTGTTGTTGGCCGACACCCTGGCGCCCTCCGGGATCATGCTCACGGCTTCGTCGAGCGCGGCGGCGTGAGCGGTCCGCGCGTAGTCCTTACCGTCGTAGGCGGCGGCGGGCAGCGAGAAGGGCAGCGGCCCCATGAAGTAGTTGCCGGCGAGCGCCGCGAGCAGCACGAGCAGGGCCAGGGTGTCGCGACGCAGACGCTGCCCCGCCATGGCCTTCTCGGCGCGGCGGAAGCCGCCGCCCAGCCAGCGCCAGAGGCGCATCACGCCGAGCGTCGCGGCGGCCAGGAGGAAGGGGATCTCCAGGGCCGTGTAATGGAACTCGATGCGGCGCTGGTACGTGGTCGCCGACAGGGCGTTGAGAAGCAGCTCCGGAGCGGCGATGAGCGCGGTGAGCGGGCTCAGCAGAGACGCGAAGCCCAGCGGCCACAGAAGCTTGAGCCAGTAGTCGAGGTTGGCGGGCGCGGCGAGGTCGGCCACCGTCTGCCCCGGATGCGTGAGCGCCGTCTTCACCACCTCGCCGGCGCCCTGCCCGTAGTCTCCGTAGCGGGCGATGAAGGCGCTCTGGTCGCCGTTGTAGTGCGGGATGATCACCCACACCGCGACGGCGAAATAGCCGGCGGCGGCGACCGTCAGGATCAGCGGCCGCCACGACCGCTTGCGGATCGCGAAATACACGCCCATCGTGCCGATCGCCAGCGGCGCCGTCTCCTTGCAGGCCGCCGCCAGCACGAGGAACGGCAGCGCCCACAGCCAGCGGCTCTCCTCGATGTAGAGGAAGGCCCAGAGGAGGAGCGGCGTGGCCAGAGCCACGGGGTGGAACTCGTTGAGCACCAGAAAGCCAAGCGCCGGATAGAGCAGGTAGGCGCCGGCGAGCAGCGCCCCGGCGCGCGGGTCACGGGTGACCCGCGTCCCCAGGCGATACGCCGGCCAGGCGCCCGTGGCGACGATGACCGCCTGCAGCACGAGGAGCATCACGGGGCTCGGCCACACCAGCCAGGGGAGCGCGAAGAGCGCCAGGATGGGGTCGACGTGCGCGCCGAGCCGCGACATCTGCCGCGGCTTGAGCTCGCCGGTGGTGGTCTCGAGGAAGCGCCCGTGAGCGGTGTTGTAGACCGCCTGGACCATGTTGCCGAGGTCGAAGCGGGCGTCCATGTAGGCGCGGTACTTGAGCCATGACAGCAGAGAGTAGATCAAGGCGAACAGCAGCGCGCCGACGATGACGTAGACGGCGTTGCGGCGCAAGAGCCGGGCGCGCTCGTCGGCCTCCAGCTCGGTGACCGGCGCGAGGGCGAAGGGCCGGGCGGCGCGCGGCCCGGCGGCGGCCGTCCCGGCCGCCGCCCGCCTCCGCGCCGCCTTGTCGCGACGCCCGCTCACGCCGCGCCCCTTCCGCGGCGCAGGAGCGCCTCGCCGGCCACGACCAGGCCCACGAAAGCAAGCTCGATCACAGTCACCCACACGCGCAGAAGCAGAGCCCAGGCCAGCGCGACGCCGCCGGGGAGCCGCTTCGCGAGGGACGCCGTGAACACCGCCTCGCGCACGCCGATGCCGCTGGGGAAGATGAACGCGACCATGCCTACCACGTAGGCCAGGGCGTTGGCGACGATGACCAGCGGCAGCGCCTCGACGGCCAGGCCGGTCACGGCGCGCGCCATGAGCCATGCGCCCGCGCCGGCCACGAACCAGCCGACCACGAAGCAGCCCAACAGCGCCAGCGCCGCGCCGAAGCCCAGGGTGACGTTCAGCGGGGGCCGCCGCAGCACGCGCAGCGCCCGCGCCGACAGCGGGACGAACACGCGGGGGTGCAGAAGCGCAATCAGCGCGGGGATGGCGATGAGGCTCAGCGCGGTGACGCCGGGACGGTACTCCCAAAACGGAAACAGGACCGCCATCGCGATAAGCGCCGAGCACACGCCCAGGGCCTGCTCGTACACCATGGCGGCGGTCACCCGGTCCACCGGCAACCCCTGAGCGTGGCTCAGCCAGGCGCGGCTCAGGTACATGAAGACGTTGCCCGGGATGTAGCGTGCGAGGATCGACTTGGCCCAGGTGGCGGCCGCCACCGGGAACGGGCTGCGCAGGGCGAACCCACGGAGCAGCAGCCACCAGAAGACGGTCTGCATGAAGTAGAACAGCAGGAACGCCACGGCCGAGAGCGCCAGCCACCCGGGGCGCAGCGTCCAGTCGTAGTCCTTGACGCTCGCCCACGAGCGCCACAGATAGGCGGCCAGAAAGTACACCGTGGCCGCCACCAGGACGACCTGGGCGACGCGCAGCCAGGGGCGCGCCGGGCGTTGGGGCGCCTGCGGCGGCGCGGCCGGCGGCGGAGAGCCGGCCGGCGGACCGGCGGATGACGGCGAGCCGGCCGGCGGCGCCCCGAAGGCGCCGCTCACGCCGTCTCCAGCGCCGCCAGCAACCCGCCGGCGACGAGCGGCGGCGTCAGCGCCCGCCGGTACAGGGCGAGCGCGGCGGCGCCCAGCCGGCCGCGCTCGTCGAGATCGAGCAGGCGCCGCAGGGCCGCCGCCAGGGCGGCGGCGTCGGCGGCCGGCGTCAGCAGCGCGTCCTCGCCGTCGTGCAGCAGCTCGCGGGCGCCCGGCGTGCCGGCCGTCACCACCGGGCGGCCGCAGGCCAGCGCGTCGTACACCTTGTTCGGGACCACACGCGCGGCCTTGTCGGAGCCGCCGAACACGCCGAGGCAGATGTCGGCGGCCAACGTATGAGAGCGAAGCTCGGCCGGAGACAACGCGCCGAGCCACTCCACGTTGGTGAGACCGCGACCGGCGATCTGGGCATGGAGCGCGCCCGAGAGCTGCCCCTCGCCGGCGAGCACGAAGCGGAACGGCTCGGCGCGCAGCAGCTCGGCCGCCGCGAGCACGGTCTGCGCGCCGTGCAGCGGGCTCCACTTGCCGTACTGGAAGACGATGAGCGGTTCGCCATGCTCGAGCGGGCGCGCGCCGCCGGTGGCCCACGGCGCCGGCAGCGCCCCCACGGGGACCACAGCGAGCTTGCCGCGAGGCAGCGCGAATTCGGCCTGGTAGTAGGCCGCGTGCGCCCAGGTGTCGGCGAGCACGAGGCTGGGGAGGGCGAAGGCGGCACGGTCGACGGCGCGCACGCCGGCGGCCTTCCAGCCGCCGGCGGCGATCAGATCGCGATCGCCGGCGAAGGTGTCCCACAGCGACACCAGCGGGTCGAACACGAGCCGCGCGCCCCGGAAGACGGCCAGCGCGCGGCCGAACGGCACCAGGAAGTGCCCCGGATAGCCGACCACGACGGCGTCGATCTCGAGCCGGCGGCGCTGCCGCGCGAGCAGCCGCGCGTGAGCCTCGAGGATCCCGCCGGCCAGACGCGCGGCGCCGCGAGGAGTCGTCATCTGCGCCGCCGTCAGCGCCGGCAGCGGCGCCTGGAGCTCGAACACCTCGACGCCCAGCTCGCGCAGCCCGGCGATGAGCACCGCGTTGCGCGGGTAGACCGGGTCGTACGTGCCGAAGTAGGCGACGGCGCGGGTCACGGCTTGTCGGCGGCGCCTGCGGCGCCGGGCGCCGCGGCGAGCGCGGCGTCTTGTGGAGCGGCGGCCCCGCGAGCGGCCGGTACCGCGGGCGCTCCCGCGCCCGTCCCGCCGGCTCCCACGACGAGCGCCACCTGGGCGTCGTCGGGCCCGCCGCGAGCACGTGAGTTGGCGATCAGCTCGCCGATGAGGCCCAGCGAGAGCAGCTGCACGCCGACGATGATGGACAGCGCCCCCAGAAGCAGGAGCGGGCGCTGCCCGATGGGGTTGCCGAAGACGAGCTTGTCGATGGTGAGATACAGCTCGACCAGCACGCCGATGAGGATCAGCAGGGTGCCGATGCCCCCAAAGAGATGCTGCGGGCGGTGCTGGTAGCGGCCCAGGAAGAGCACCGTGAGAAGGTCGAGATAGCCGCGCAGGTAGCGCTGCCAGCCGTATTTGGACTTGCCGGCCGTGCGCCGCCGGTGGCTGACCGGCATCTCGGTGACGCGAAAGCCGGCCTGCGCGGCCACGACGGGGATGTAGCGGTGCTGCTCGCCGTAGATATGGATCGTCTCGACGACCTCGCGACGGTAGGCCTTGAGGCCGCAGTTGAAGTCGTGCAGAGGGATGCCGGACGTGCGCCGCACCGTCCAGTTGAAGAAGCGCGAGGGGACGGTCTTGTTGAGGGGATCCTGGCGGCTCTGCTTCCAGCCCGAGACCAGGTCGTAGCCCTCGTCGAGGCGCGCGATGAGACCGGGGATCTCGGCGGGGTCGTCCTGGCGATCGCCGTCGAGCGTGACCACGTAGTCGCCGCGCACGTTCTCGAAGCCGTGGGCCAGCGCCGCCGCCTTGCCGAAGTTGCGCCGCAGCTTGACGACGCGCACGTCGTCGCGGGCGGCGGCGAGCCGCTGCATGGCGGCGAACGAGCCGTCGGTGGAGCCGTCGTCGACAAAGACGATCTCGTGGGCCAGGCCGGCGGCTCCGAGCGCCGCGTCGATCTCCGCGACGAGCGGCTCGATGCTGTCGGCCTCGTTGAAGACCGGGATGACGAGTGAGGTCAGGGCAGGCATATCGGCTCACTAGGATACAACGTCGCGACGTACAGCGATGGGCCGGGGCGCGTTCGCGCCCCGGCCCATCGCCCGGCGCCGCACCTCTTGCCGGGCTCACTCGTCCAGACCCTCGTCGTCCTTGACGACTCGATCAGTGCTTTCGTCGGCGCCGAGCGCGCGGCGGTGCACGTTCTCGTAGGCCGCGCGACTGTCGCCGGCGAACACCTCGCGGGCGCGCCGCCCGATTACCCGCACGTCGTCGTTCACGCTGCTGTTCAGCAGCGCCGCCAGGTGCGGGTCGTTGACCTTGAGCTTGACGCCGAAGAACTCGACGCTGCCGGGCCCGTCGCTTGTCTCATCGACCGCCATCACAGATACCATACAGTAGGTATCGGCGCCCCAGACCCCTCGGCATAGCCGCCTGGACATATGTACCTGTCGCGCGAGCCCGAACTACGGTCGCGGCGCCCGCGTCCCTTTGGCAGCGGCGACATGCGGCCCGCCCCCGTCGTCTCGGTAGCCCCGGCAACAGGGGCTTGGTACGATGGCGCATGACCTCCCGCGGCGGCGCGGGCGAGTTGGAGGATGAGGATGGGCAGAAAGATCTGGTTGGCGCTCGCGCTCGCCGTCATCGTGGCAGCCGGCTTCGCCGCCGGCGCCGTGGGGGCGAAGTACACGGCGGCGTCCGATCCGCGGCCCAGGACGGTCACCAAAGGCCTCGACTACTTCCACTCCCGCCAGAAGGTCGACGGCGGCTTCGGCACCATGGCCGCCACGGCGTGGGTCATCCTCGGGGCGGTAGCCAGTGGCGAACGCATCGGCTCCACCATGTGGACGATCGACGGCAACAATCCGTTCGGCTACCTCCAGGCGGGCAGCCACGAAGCGGCCGCCACCGGCCCCGACGTCGACAATGCGCCCGTGTACTACGCGCGGGCGATCATGGCCTACGTCGCCGCCGACCGCGCCGAGCGCGTGTTTGTCGCCGGCACCCCACGCATCGACCTCCTGGCCAGGCTCTACGGCTATCAGGACCTGGTCGACGGCTCGCTCACCAAGGGCAGCTTCTCGCCGTCCACCTCGAGCCGCACGTTCCAGGCCGTCCACACCACCGCGTGGGCGATCCTCGCCATGCAGGCCCTCGGCGAGGGCGGGAAGGACCGGTTCGCGCTCGCCGAGCAGTGGCTCGCCACCCAGCAGCTCGAGGACGGCGGCTTCCCGGCGCAGTCCGGCGATCTCGCCAACTGCGAGGACACGGCCGTGGTGATCCAGGCGCTGGTGCTCGCTGCGGACGGCGCCCTCGACCCGGCCGTCATCCCCGCCGCCCGTCTGTACCTCAAGACCAACCAGAATGCCGACGGCGGTTTCCCGTACAAGCCCGGGACCGGCAGCGAGGGCGCCGACGTCTGGGCCACGTCGGCGGCCATCCAGGCCATCCTCGCCATGGGCGAGACGCCCGACAGCGCCGACTGGATGGTCGGTGCGAGCTCGCCCAAGACCGCGCTCGGCGCGCTCCAGCTGCAGAACGGCGCCTACGGGAAGAAGATCAGCGACGCCACGGGCCCGCTGCCCACCACGAGCTGGGCTCTGGTCGCACTGCGCGACAAGCCGTTCACGACGTTCCCCGCGACACGCCCTCCCGCGCTCAAGGCCTTCGTGTTCCGCCCGCAGATCAAGTACGTCTCGCCGAAGAACGGCACCCGGTACACGAGCACCCGCTCGGTGCTCATCCGCGCCGCGTACACCGACGGCGCCAAGGGGACGGGCGTGAACCCCAAGGCGTGCCGCGTCTACGTCGATGACCGCAACAAGACGAAGCCCGCCGACATCGGGCGCTACGGTTTGCACCTGCAGCTCAAGAACGTCCCCGACGGCCTCCACACCTACAGGCTCGAGATCGTCGATCACGCCGGCAATATCAAGAAGGTCGAGCGCCGGTTCACAGTAGCCATCCCGACTCCGACTCCGACTCCGACGCAATCGCCCACCACGCCGCCGTACACGCCGCCGCCGTACACGCCGCCGCCGTACACCCCGCCGGCGACGATCGTCCCCACACCAGAGTCGACGGACACGCCGACGCCGTACCCCACGGTCACCCCCGACTACTCCCCCTCGACGGTCACGACCGACACCCCAACGCCATATCAGAGTGGCGGCTACCCTGTGACCGGCGCGCCGGTCGCCTCGCCGAGCCCGTCCGGCAGCCCCGGCGCCGGCGGCGGCGGCGACTCGGGTAGTGCCGCGGGCTTCCTCGGTGGTACTCTGCTCGCGATGCTGCCCATCGGCGCCGCGATTTCGTACCTCGCCCTCCGCCGCCGCGAGCAAGCGCTGAGCGCCGCCGGCGAGGGCCAGGTGCTGGGCGGCGGCGGCAGCGCGTGGGAGCGCCTCAAGGGCGCCCTCCGCAAGTCCAAAGACCTCGTGAAACCGGCCGGGAGGTGAGCAGAGCGTGAACGGGCTCCAGCAGGTGATCTACGACGCTTCACGCGTGCTCCTCTGGCCCGTGCTCATCGCGGCGCTCGTCTGCCTCGTCTGGGTGCTCATCGAGCTCGGCTTCTTCCTGTACGAGCTCTATCTGCGGTTCCGGTACAGGGATCTCGACGCGCTCGAAGCGCGCACGTTGCGTGCGCGCCGGGCGTTCCAGGACGGCAAGCCGCGCACCGCCTACCGCTATCTCCAGGAGAACAACTACTCGATCGTCGTCGCGCGCTTCCTCTTCGACCTCATCCGCAACTACCAGACCGAGCGCCTCGCGGCCAAGCCGCTCAAGCTGCTGCAGGAGTACGAGCTCTACACGGTCAAGCGCCTTGAACGCACGCGTATCCTCGTGCGTGTGGGCCCCATCCTGGGCCTCATGGGCACGCTCATCCCGCTGTCGCCGGCGCTCATCGGCCTGGCGAGCGGCAACACCACCCAGCTCGCCGAAAACCTCACCACGGCGTTCTCGGTCACCGTCATCGGTCTGCTCATCGGCGGTATCGCTTTCGTCATCAGCATCGTCCGCGACCGCATGTACTCGCAGGACATCTCCGACATGGAATACCTGCTCGAACTGCTCGAAGGCGACGCTGAACGCCTGGAGTCGGGTCGGCGGCGCAACAAGAACGGCATCTGGGACGCCGACCCGGTCGTCGAGTACGAGGCCGTCGAGGACATGGAGAAGACGATGGTGATCCCCGTGCTCCTCGAGACCCCCAGAGAGCCGCTCGTCCCGTTCGCCTCCGGCGACGGTCGCGAGGCGCCTGTCTTCGCCGAGCCGGCGGCGGCGGCCGAGCCGTCCGCCTCGGCGGCCGACCGGCTGGCCGTCGAGGCCGTGACGGTGGTCGTGACTCCCGCTCGGGCGGGCGGCGCGGCGGCGCCGCTCACCTTCGACGATCCCTCCATGCACTGGCAGCGCGACGACGATCCTTTCGCCGACCTCGGGCCCGTGGATCCCACGCCCCCGAACGGACGCGCGTCCGCGCCCGGCGCCGGCGCCCCGCCCGCGCGTCGCTGAAGCCGCCATGCCGGCGTCCGACGACCATCCCACCATCAAGAACCGCGGGAGCGTCTACGAGCCCCGCGGCGACGGTCTGCGTTACATGCGCCGCCGCCGCGTCGGCACGGCCGACCGCAACGGCGACCCGCTCGACGGCCTCGTCAACCTGTTCGACGTGGCCCTCGTCCTGGCCGTCGGGTTTCTGGTCGCGGCGCTCACGGCGGCCGGCCTGGTCGGCCTCCTGACCGAACAGAACATGACCATCGTCACCAATCCGGGCACGCCGCAGATGCAGGTCATCGTGAAAGAGGGCGCCCAGATCGTGAAGCTCGACATGGCGAACGGCGCCCAGGTCCAGGGGCTCGGCACGCTCGTCGGATCCTTCTACAAGCTCGCCAGTGGCGCCGTGGTCTGGGTGCCCGCCGGGGCGCTGCCGCCGGCCGACGCGGCGCCGGCGCCGGGCGCCCAGCCCACGCCCGGCGCGACGACGCCCGCGCCGACCACCACCGACTACCCCACCACGAACCCCTACGCGACGCCGGTCCCCACGCCCATACCCACGCCCCTGCCCACGGCGCCGCTGCCGACCGCGCCCGCGCCGGGCGTGACGCTCACGCCCGGCGCCTCGGCGGCGCTCACCGGCGAGTGACGGGGTCCGTCACCCGGGCGGCGGGCGCTGGTGAGAGCGCCGCATGCCTCAGCCCCCCAGCGAGCGCAGCAGGCCGACCAGCCGCTCCAGCTCCCCCCTGCTCTTGAAGGCGATCTGGATGGTCCCGCCGCGCTTGTCGCCGCGAATGCGCACCGGCGTCTCCAGCAGGCCGTAGAGCTCGTCGACCAGATCGCTGAAGTCGGCGCCGGCGGGCGGGCGCGCCGCGGGCGCGCCCCCTCCCGGCGCTTCCTCGTTCAACTCCTTCACCAGCGCCTCGGTCTGTCGCACCGAGAGGCCCTGCGCGGCGACGAGGCGCGCCGTCTTGCGACGCCGCCCGTGGTCGGGCAGCGCCAGCAGGGCGCGCCCGTGCCCCTCGCTGAGCTCGCCCTGCTCGAGCATCAGCCGCACGTCGTCGGGCAGCTCGAGCAGGCGCAGGAGGTTCGTGACCGCGGCCCGGCTGCGACCCACGAGCTCGGCGACGCGCTCGTGGGTGAGCCCGAACTCGTCGACCAGCGAGGCGTAGGCCTGCGCCTCCTCGATGCTGTTGAGATCCTCGCGGGCGACGTTTTCCGCGAGGGCGATCTCGAGGGACGCGATCTCGTCGGCGGGGCGCACCAGCGCCGGAATGTACTCGAGTCCGGCCAAGCCGGCCGCGCGCAGCCGGCGCTCGCCGGCGATGAGCTCGTAGCGGTGTCCTGAGGCGGCCGGCGTGGGCGCTTTGCCGGCCGGCGTGGGCGCCGCATCCCCGGCGGCCGCCGGCGGCGCAGCCGGCAGCAGCGGCCGCACTACGACCGGCTGTACGACGCCGAGCGCCCGGATTGACGCCGCCAGCTCCTCGAGCTCGGCGGCGGCGAAGGAGCGCCGCGGCTGACGGCGGTTGACGGCGATCTCGGCGAGCGGGAGCTCGCGCAGGCGGCCCTCGCCACCGGCGCCGCCGGCCCGACCGACCGTCGATCTGCCCTCGCCGATCAGCGCGCTCAGACCCTTGCCCAGGGCCTTCTTCTCACGCACGAGACACGACCTCCTTGGCGAGATCGAAGTAGGCGTCGCTGCCGGCGCAGGTCGCATCGTAGCGTGAGATGGGCAGCCCGTGGCTGGGCGCCTCGCCGAGGCGCACGTTGCGCGGGACGACCGTGTCGAAGACGCCGGCGCCGAGGTTTTCGCGGACCTCGCCGGCGACCTCGCGCCCCAGGCGCGTGCGGCCGTCATACATCGTCACGAGCACGCCGAGGACGGCGAGCTCGGGGTTGAGATGCTCCTGCACGAGCTCCACCGTCTCGAGCAGCTGCGCCAGGCCCTCGAGGGCGTAGTACTCGGCCTGCACCGGGATCAGGACCTCGCGCGCCGCCACCAGCGCGTTGACGGTGAGCACGCCGAGCGACGGCGGGCAGTCGATGAACACGAAGTCGAACTGGCTCACGTGACCGGTGAGCGCGTAATCGAGCACGTACTCGTTGCCGTCGGCGTTGGCCAGCTCGACGACGGCGCCGGCGAGGTCCGGGCAGGCGGGGAGCAGCCACAAATGATCGAGCACGGTGCCCACCGTCGCTTCGGCGACGCCGGCCGCACCGCCGAGCACGCCGTAGCTGCTGAGGCGCGCGTCGTCGGCGCGTCCCGACAGGCCGGCCGAGGCGTTGGCCTGGGGGTCCATGTCGACGAGAAGCACGTCGAAGCCGGCCTCGGCCAGACACGCGGCGAGGTTGACGGCGGTGGTGGTCTTGCCGACCCCGCCCTTCTGGTTGGTCACGGCGATGACGCGGGTCACCGGGCTCCTTTCGCGGGGCACCGATACTAGCAGATGGAACGGCGGCGGCTCAGCCGGCCAGCGGGTGTTTGACGGCCCGGCCCTCGCGTCTCGGCAGGCGCTTCGGCGTGGCCGCGACCTTCAGGTAGACGGCGCACACGGCATCGTCGAGGGGCGAACGGGAGAGCGGTACGACAGGCCCGGGAGCGAGGCCGCAGAGCTTGGCTACGGCCGCGCCGCCGGGCCCCTCCTCGCGCACCGCCCGCGCGGTCTTGCTGGCCAGCAGCACGCCGCCGGGCGCGAGCAGGGGGGCGGCCAGCTCGACGAGCGCCGGCAGAGGCGCCACGGCCCGGGCCAGCACGACGCCGTACGCCTCGCGGCCCGACTGCCCGGCGGCGGCGTGCTGCTCGCTGCGCGCGCAGACCACGGCGGCGCGCGCGCCCAGCCCAGCCTCCTTGACGGCCGCCTCGAGGAAGGCGCACTTGCCGGCGGCCGCGTCGAGCAACGTCAGCGCGGCGGCGGGCACAGCCACCGCCAGAGGAATCCCAGGGACGCCGGCGCCGGCTCCCAGGTCGAGCCAAGCGGCGCCGATCCGCTCGCGCAGCCGCGGCACGTCGAGCAGCGCGAGCGCGTCGCCAAAGAGCGTGCTCACGATCGCCGCGCGGGTGCGCAGCGCGGTGACGTTGCCGCGCCGCCAGGCGAGCATCAGGTCCGCATAGCGCGACAAGGCCGCGGCCTGAGCCTCCGTGAGGCCGAACGCCGCGGCCAGCTCATCGATTGTCGCGTACGCCACCACTCCGCCGGCGCCGGCAGTCATCCGGTGACGGCGGCTCGCCGCAGCGCTGCGGCGAGCCTGTCGACGTCCTCGGACGTCGTCTGCCACGAGCACATCCAGCGCACCACGCCCGCCTTCTCGTCCCACGTGTAGAAACGATAGTCCTCGAGCAGGCGCTCCGTGACCGCCGCGGGCAGGGCGACGAACACGGCGTTGGCCTGCACCGGGTAGGCGACGCGCACGCCGGGGACCTCGGCGGCCGCGGCGGCCAGCCGCCGCGCCATCGCGTTGGCGTGACCGGCGGTCTCGCGCCACAGCTCGCCCTCGAGGAGGCGCAGGAGCTGCGCCGAGACGTAGCGCATCTTGGAGGCCAGCTGCATCCCCTGCTTGCGCACGAAAAGGTAGCGCGCGGCGAGGTCGCGGCGGAAGAAGACGACCGCCTCGCCGCCGAGCAGCCCGTTCTTGGTGCCGCCGAAGGTCAGCACGTCCACGCCGCAGTCGGCGGTGATCTCGCGAAGACCCGTCTCCAGACCGGCGGCGGCGTTGGGGAGCCGGGCGCCATCGACGTGCAGCAGCAGGCCGGCGGCGTGCGCGACCTCGGCGAGGGCGGCCGTCTCAGCGGCCGTGTAGACCGTGCCGAGCTCGGTCGGCTGCGTGATCGAGACCACCCGCGCCTGCACGTGGTGCTGGTCGCCGATGCCCACGACGGCGTCGCGCACGAGCTCCGGCGTCAGCTTGCCGTCGGCGGTCGGCAGATCGACGAGCTTGCATCCGGCAAAGCGCTCCGGCGCGCCGCACTCGTCCACGTTGATGTGCGCGGTCGCGGCGCAGATGACGGCCTCGAAGGGCCGCATCACCGTGGCCAGCGCCGTGACGTTGCCGCCGGTGCCGTTGAAGACCGGGAACGTGTCGACGTCGCCGAAGACCTCGCGCATGCGCTCCTGCAGCGCGAGCGTCCAGTCGTCGTCGCCGTAGGCGGGCGCGAAACCGCCGTTGGCCGCGGCTATCGCCGCGAGCACGGCGGGGTGCACGCCCGCGTAGTTGTCGCTGGCGAACAGCACCAGGCGGCGTTCGCGAGCCGGACCCTCAGACATGCGCCGGCTCCCGCGCCGCGTTGGCGATGTCCGCCAGCTTCGTCTGCAGCGACAAGTAGAAGGTGCTGAGCGGGAACTCGTCGTCGAGCACGCGGTCGATCCAGGCGCGCGGCTCGGCTTCGTCCGACACCACGCGCGACTCCCGCGTCCACGCCGAGGCGACGTTGGGCGCGACGAGCTCGGCCACCAGATCGTGGGCGGCGGCCCAGTAGGAGACCTTGCTCTGGTCGATGCCGCCGCGATACAGCGTCTCGACGCGCTCGCGCAGCGCCGCCACCTCGTCTTCGATCCGCTCCCAGTGGACGGTGAGCCGGTTGTCCGACCAGCGCAGCGCGCCCCGCTGGTGCAGAAAGGCGAAGAGCATCTGGCCCCCCAGCCCGTCGTAGTTGCGCACCCGGTTGCCGGTGATAGGGAAGCGCAGGATACGGTCGAAGAGGATCGCGTACTGCACGTAGCGCGCGAACGGGAACCCCCGGCGTACGAGCTCACCAGCGCTGCCGTAGGTGGCGAGGTCCACGCGCAGCTCCTCAAGAGAGTACATCCAGTAGGGCAGCCGCTGGCGGATCATGAAGGGGTCGAAGGGCAGCTCACCGTGGCTGTGCCAGCGGTCGTGGATGAGATCCCACATGATGTACGTCTCGAGGGCCAGGTCGGCCGAGCTCACGAGGGCCTGTGCGTCGGGAGGCAGGTCGATACGCAGGGCCTCCGCGCCGGCGGCAGTGGCCCGACGGAAGCGCGACGACTCGCGATCGCAGAAGATGCCGCCGAAGTTGTTGGTGGGCCGGGCAGCCAGACTGACGGTCTCGGGGAAGAGGACGGCGCATTCGCTGTCGTAGCCGTCCGTGTAGTCCACCAGCTGGACCGGCACGAACTTGCCGTTGTCGAACTCGTCGCGCTCGAGCTGCGCCACGAACGCGGGCCACGGCGTGCGCACGATGAGCGCCTCGAAGCGCGTGTCCGCCGAGCCGTTGGGGGTGTACATCGGGAAGACCGCGAGGTGCTCCACGCCATCGCGGCGCTGCTGTTCGGGGCGAAACAGCGCCAGCGAGGCCGTGAAGTCGGGCCTGGCGCAGCCGCCGTCGACCCATGCTCTGAGGTCGACGGGCACCTGCGCCAGGTACTCCTTCTGGTGGGGAAAGCGCGGCGCCAGCGCGCCGAGACACGCGATCATGGCCGCGACGTGGGCGCCAACGCCGGCGAGGTCGTGACGCTGCGCATCGACCTCGCCCCTGGGCTCCTGCAGCAGGCGCAGCGCGTTGGTCTCGTCGCGCAGCCGGCGCCAGGCCGGATCCTGAGCCGCCGCGGAGACGAGCGGCGCGGGAGCGGCGCGGAAAGCGGCCAGAGACACCCAGTAGAAGAGGTTGAGCCACAGCCGCCGGTGATCGTGACGGTCCAGAAAGTCGTCGCCGAACAGGTCCGCGTCGGCCGCCACGACGACGCGGCCGGCGCCGTGGGCGACGGCCGCGAGCAATGCGGCCACCGGGGGCTGCGCGGTGGCCCTCGCGCGCAGCAGCGCCGCGCCGGGCCTGTCGGCGACAAGCGCGCCGGCGCGGTAGAAGCGCACCTCGTCGACGAGGTGCAGCACCGTCGCCGCGTCGGCGTCGGGGGCCGGCTCGGCGGCCACCCACGTGGGCACGTCGCCGGCGTCGCCGTAGTCGCGGACGGTCGCGTTCTCGAGGCGGACGCCGAAGCTCGCGAGCAGTTCGTTGAGGTTGGCGCCGTACTTGTCCTCCTCCGTCTCGCCGAGCACCACAAGACCGCCACCGGCGGCGACGAACGTCGCGATGGCGGCGATCTCCGCGGCGGAGAGCAGCGGCGAGCCGCCGACGGTGCGCTCCCACTGGGGAGCGGACGGATGCGCGATGACGAGCACGTCGGCCGCATCGAGCACGCCGTCGGCCAGTGAGCCGCCGGTGTGCGCCGCCACCTCGAAGTCGCGGTCCGCGAGGGCCGCGGCGGCGGCGGCATACGACGCGGCCGCGGGATGCTCGGGGCGCAGGGCCACGGCGGTGTCAGGCCGGATCGACCAGGCCTCGCCGTGGGACTCATCGAAGACGACGCGCGCCACCTTGCGCTGGGGCGGCGGGGTGAGCATAAGCGCCCTCCTTTCGACGGCCACGGCGAAGCCGCCATGGCCGGTCGCAGAAACCTGTGTGGTGCCTCCGTTGTTCCGTGCCCCGCGCCGCGGCTAAACCCCAGGCGCTGCGCGGACGCGCGCCAGGCCGCCGACGCCGGTGATGCGAGCGGGGGACGACGCCGTCAGGCGTCGAGCATCTTGGTGAGCACGAGCACCGTGCCGCCGCCGTCCCGCCGGCGAAGGTCGAAGTCGTCGACCACGGCGCGGATGATGGAGATGCCCATGCCGCCATCGCTCAGCTTGATCTCGGGCATGCTCTGGCACTCGGGGCAGTCGATGTCGTCCTCGTGAAAGCCGCCGCCCTCGTCGAGGATCTCGATGGTCACGCGGTCGGGATGCACGGTGAAGTGCAGATGCACCTGGCCGTCGGCGTGATCGTAGGCGTGCCTCACGGAGTTGGAGCACGCCTCGGTGAGCGCCAGCTTGAGATCGGCGACCGCGTCTTCGGAGTAGCCGCGCGCCCGCAGCAGGCCCGCAAGAGCAAGACGGCCGAGCACGACGTATTCGGCCTTGGCGGGGATGTCGAGCTTCACGTAGTCGTTCACGGGGGCTGATCCAATCGGCTCAGGGACTGGCGAGCTGTCCGGCTTTCACTTGAGGGTCGTACGGACGTTCACGTTCTGCCCACACATCGCACAGAGTGTTCCCCGCAGGGCGACATCCTCAACCGCGTAGCCGGTGCGCCGCACGAGAAGGCGTCTGCAATTCGGACACACCGTGTTCTCGCCCTCGTGACCGGGCACGTTGCCGAGGTACACGAAGCGCAGACCGGCGTCGTGACCGATGCGCACGGCGCGCTCCAGGGTGGGGATCGGCGTCGGCGAGAGATGCGCGTAGTCGAGGTACGGCGAGAAGCGCGTGACGTGCCAGGGCGTCTCCGCTCCCAGCTCGGTGACGATCCACGCGGCGATACCGCCCAGGGTCTCGTCGTCGTCGTTGAACGTGGGGATGACGTTGGTCACGATCTCCACGTGGCAGCCGTGCACCAGCCTGGCGCGCGCCGCGGCGGCGAGCACCGGCGACATGTCGCGGATGCGGCACAGCTCCTGGTACTGCTCGTCGCTGCGGCCCTTGACATCGACGCGGTACGCATCGATGTGCGGCGCCAGCACATCCAGAGCTTCTGCGGTGATGTAGCCGTTGGTAACCATCACCGTGTACAGGCCGTGCTCGTGAGCGAGCTGGGCGCCGTCGAGGATGTACTCGAGCCAGATCGTGGGCTCGTTGTACGTCCACGCCACGCCCTGGCAGCCGTTGTGGTCGGCCAGCACCGGCAGGTTGCGGATGGGCAGCGCGCGCAGGTCGCGGGCCACCTCGCCGGGGTCGGCGTGGGCGATCTGCCAGTTCTGGCAATGACGGCAGGTGAAGTTGCAGCCCACGCTGCCCAGCGAGAGCACCGTCGAGCCCGGGAAGAAGTGATAGAGCGGCTTCTTCTCGATGGGGTCGGCGGCCACGCTGCAGACGCGCCCGTAGGTGATCGCGTACAGCGTGCCGTCGCGGTTGGCGCGCGCCCGGCACACGCCGCTCTTGCCGGGCGCGATGTGGCAGAGGCGCGGGCAGACGTGGCACTCCACGGCGCCGTCCTCAAGACGCTCGTAGAGCATCGCCTCGTGCTCGGGGAGCGTCGTCACGGCGTGCGCCGGTCGGGCAAATTGCGGAGGCCGCGCTGAACGACCTCGATGAGGCCGTCCTGAAGCTCCTGATTGCCCGCGGCGATGCAGGCCATCTGGTACTCGGCGCTGGAGCCCAGCACGGGCTTGTCGTCGAGCGACCGGCCGGCGGCGTCGCCGATCGGCACGCCGGCCTCCCGGCACAGGATGTGCACGGCGGCCAGGTCGTAAGGCGAGTTGCAGAGGACGTTGCCGCGCCCCACCCGGCGAAACTCCGCAGCGACCCACGGGTGCGCCGCGATGATCGCCGGGCCGATGTCCACGTAGGCGTCGAGCTGCCCGGTGAGGACGCGCGTCACCGACCAGGTCGCGGACCCGAGGTCGAACACCGCGCCGCCCACCGACGACGCGTCGATGAGCTCCTCGAGGACGCGCGCCAGGATCACCGCCGGCCGGCCGCGGAAACCGAGCGACCAGAAGAGGCTTTCGAGATCGGTGCGCCCGGTGGGGAGGAACGGGATGCCGGCGCCGGAGGAGCGCGTCATGGTGAAGCCGGCGCCTTTTTCGGCGACAAAGAGGTCGCCGCCCTTGATCTCCCGCACCACGCCGGCCACCACGTCGCCCATCGTCGGCGCCGGCAGGGGCGGCACGGCGGCGATGCTCACGCAGGCCATCTCGAAGCCGGCCGCGGCCGGGCGCGTGCCGTCGATGGGGTCGACGATGAGGATGAGCTCCGGATCTGAGGCGCCCTGCAGGCCGCCGTCTTCCGAGTAGAAGGCCCACGTGGGCAGCTCGTCGCGCATGTGCTCGACGAGCAGCTTCTCGGCGAGCTCGTCGAGGCCGAAGGTGACGTCGCCGCCGACGGCGATGCCGGCGTGATCGCGCGCGGCGTGCCGGCCGAGCGCAGGCAGGACGATCTCGCGCAGGCGGGCGCTCAGGTCGACGAGTCTGGCGGTCGTGTCGTTCACAGGGCGCTCATTCTACCCTGCTATACTCAGCCTGCCGACCGACGGCCCTCGCCCGGGCAGTCCCCCCGGCCACACGCCATGACACGACCTCTCACGCGCCCCGATACCATCGCCTACCGTGGCAGCGGGAGCGCCATCTACCTGAATATCACCAACCGCTGCTCCAGCGACTGCACGTTCTGCCTGCGCGCATGGACCGACGGCGTCTACGGCGAGGTGCTCACCCTTGCGCACGAGCCCGACTTCGACGACGTCACCCAGGCCATCGAGCTCGAGCTCCTCGAGGGCCCGGCCGGCGAAGTCGTGTTCTGCGGCTTTGGCGAACCGACCATGCGCCTCGACGTCGTGCTCGCCGTCACCGGGTGGCTGCGACTACGACGCATCCCTGCCCGCCTCGACACCAACGGGCACGGGCAGCTGCTGAACCCAGCCGTGGACGTGCCGCCGGCCCTGGCGGCGGCCGGCCTCGGCGCCGTCACCGTGAGCCTCAACGCCGCGGACCCGGAGAACTACGACCGCATCTGCCGGCCGCTGTTCGGCAAGGCGTACAGGGCTGTCATCCAGTTTGCCGAACAGTGTGTGCAGCACGACATCCAGACGACAGTGACGGCCGTCGACTACCCCGGCGCCGACCTCGCCGGATGCGAGGCCATAGCCACGGCCCTGGGCGCCGCTTTCCGCGCCCGCGGTCTGGCTGCGCCGCGCGGGCGCGACCGTGCCGGGAAGAGGGAGGAATGATGGCGGAGAACGGGGCACGCATCCTGGTGGTCGACGATGAGGAGGCCATCCTCAAGCTGCTGCGCTTCCCGCTCGAGAAGGAGGGCTACCAGGTGGTCACCGCCCGCGACGGCCAGGAGGCTCTCGAGAGCTTCGCTCGCGAGAGCTTCGACCTGATCATCCTCGACCTCATGCTGCCGCACGTGGACGGCATGGAGGTCTGCCGGCGCATCCGCGCCCAGAGCATCGTCCCCATCATCATGCTCACCGCGAAGTCGGACGAGTTCGACAAGGTGCTGGGCCTTGAGATCGGCGCCGACGACTACATCACCAAAGACAAGTTCAGCCTGCGCGAGTTCCGCAGCCGGGTGCGCGCCCAGCTACGCCGCGCTCAGATGAGCCGCAGCGCCGAGGCGGCCAAGAAGGAGGTCGTCAGGGTCGACGAGCTCGAAGTCGATCTGCTCAAGCGCAACGTGATTCTGCGCGACGCCAAGATCGACCTGACCTACATCGAGTTCGAGATCCTCAAGACCCTGATTTCTCACCCGGGCCGCGTCTACAGCCGGCAACTGCTGCTGCAACTGGTGTGGGGCGACTCCG
>Ga0194057_10000001_pt1 | contig 96458 bp, 104 predicted proteins | sample SepL4415m_MetaG_FD_155474 | JGI IMG/M metagenome (GOLD analysis project Ga0194057, IMG submission 155474) | Anoxic zone freshwater microbial communities from boreal shield lake in IISD Experimental Lakes Area, Ontario, Canada - Sep2016-L442-15m | ecosystem: Environmental > Aquatic > Freshwater... | reverse complement strand
GGCTGGCCCCCCGTGGGCCTGCCTCCGTGTGATCGATGGAACCGCCCGATCCCAAGAACAGGGCAAGGGCACCGGGAGCGGTGCCGATGAATGCCGCTAGACCGTCTCGCGCTGCGGCGGCTCACCGTGGCCGTACTCGCGGGCGGCGGCAGGGTGTGCCGCAAGCAGCGCTTCGATCGCGGCGTCCTCATCGGCGCTGAGCGGGCGGGCGGCAAGTGCGGCGATACCCCGGGCCTGCGCGGCGTCGTGGGCACCAATGATTGCGGCAGTGACCGCCGGCAGGCGCAGCGCCCACGCAACGGCGAGTTCGGCGACGCCACCGGATCGGCCGGCCTCGCTGGCGATCGCCTCGAGTTCGCGTACGACCTGAATACGATCGGCGAACGACTCATCAGCGAACAGTTCGCTGACCGCACGCCAGTCGTTCTCGGGGAAGGTAGTGTGCTCGTCCATGCGCCCGGTCAGGAGGCCGTGGGCCAGCGGTCCGTACGCCAGTACACCCACACCATTGTCGGCGCACCACGGGATCTCGGCCTGCTCCACCTTGCGACGCATCACGTGATAGCCCACCTGGAGTGAGACGAACGGCTCCACAGCATGCGCAGCCACAAGGTCGTCGCGGTGGTAGTTGGACACCCCGATCCAGCGGACCTTGCCCTCGTCGCGCAGACGCTGAAGCTCACCCATGGTGTCGGCGGCATCCACGCCGTTCACCGGCCAGTGCACCTGATACAGGTCAACGTGATCCATCTGCAGGGCCTTCAGGCTGCGCTCAAGTGCCATACGCAGGTACTCGCCCGTGGCCTCGCGCCAGATCTTCAGGCCATCGGCACCCATCTCCCATGCAACGCCGCCCTTGGTGGCCACGATGATGTCCTCGCGGCGCTCGCGCACGACCTTGCCCACCACCGCCTCTGCGCGCCCCTGCCCGTAGATGTCGGCGGTGTCAATCCAGTTGATGCCGCTGTCGAGGGCCGCGTGGCAGGCCGCCTCGCTGTCGGCATCGTCGGCACCGCCCCAGCGCCCGCCGAACTGCCAGGTACCGAGCCCCACCACAGTGAGGTCGAGGTCAGATGCGCCGAGCCGTCGGGTCTCCATTGTCATTCCTTCGTGACGGGCGTGAGTGCCACCAACAGGCCGCCGTCATCGTCGTATGCCGGAAAGAGGTCGACCACCGCATCGCGGTCCTCGACCATGCCACGGGGTCGGAACGTGCAGGGCTCACCCTGCACGCGTACGCCCCACTCCATCACCTTGGCCACGGGGTCATCGGCGACACCGGGGAAGCGCAGGTGCAGCGCCTCCACCACGTCCTGCCCGATCATGCCACCCTCGGGCCAGCCAGTGACGGGCATTGCCGCGTGCCCCGCCGCAAGCACGCGCAGCTGGCGATCGCAGCACACCAGCGCGGTCAGCGGCCCCGCGTAGTAGTCGTCCATCATCTCGAAGAGAAACCCGAAGCCGCACTTGGCACACCCACGGGGCTGATGCCCCTCGGTACGCTCAGACCCGACCTCGCGGTGGGCACAGTGGGGACAGAGGAAGACGGCCACGCGGGAAGATTACCCGCCGAGCGCGTCCACCCACGGCGGACGATCCGCACTGCCCGGCACGCGCCATGTCCAGGTGGCGTCGTCGAATGTGCCACCCGCCATCTTCTCCACCTGCCCGATGAAGGTGATCAGGTCCATTGGCTCCACCAGCGACGACGGCGTCATGACATCGGCGGCGAACGAGAGCACTCTGCCGCGACCCACGTCGCGCAGCACCGCGGCGGGGCGACCGTCCAGGTGCGTGGCCACCACGGATGCCCCGGGGGGCACGTCCTCAAATGCCCACGAGCGACGATCGTCCACGGGCACGCTGAGAAGGTCGGCCGGGCTTCCCGCTGCCAGAGCATTGCGCTGCACGAGCAGCGCGGTACCCCCCGGCGCACTGGCCAGGTGCCCGCCCATGAGCGCACTGCCCACATCGGCCAGGCTCTCGTTGCCGGGAGTGCGGGCGAATGCCTGTGGATCGGTGACCACCAGGAACCCGCCATCGCTTACCCATGCGCGCAATTGCTCGGCGAATGGGCGCGTGAGCACCTCGCCCCGCGGAAGCCACACCACCCGGGCCTCGGCCAATCGGGATGGATCGGCCTCAAGATGCGTATCCGAATCAAACCGGAATCGTGCGTGGTTGAGCTCGCCCAGCAGTGAGTACGTGGTGTAGATGCCGTCGCCCGATGCCTTGTAGCGCGCGTCACCGCCGCGGTCGGGCTGCCCCTGTCCCTCGCTCATGACCGAGTACACCACCTGCGTGCCGGGGTCCACAGGCGGGTCGGGAAGTGCGGCGCCCTTCAGGCGTGAGGCCAATGACAGCATGCCGTCGTACAGGGGCCGGTTGGTGAAGCGCGGATTGCCCAGCGCAAACAGACTGATATCGGTCGCGCCCGCGCGCAGTGCCTGCCCCGCCCATGCATCCAGATCGGCCGCAACCGGCATGTAGCCCGAGTACCTGAACGCCTGCACGATGATGCGCGTCTCCTTGCCCGTGAGGTCGGACAGGAACTTGGCGCCGAAGCCCGGGTTGTAGCGGCCACGGCCCGGGTCGTCCATCTCGGCGTACGACACGTATGGGTCGCCCTCCACCACATCGGCAAACCCACCGAGGGCCGTGTAGTCCCACGGCATGAAGCCGTCGATGAAGCCGTAGTCATTTGGCACCACGCGCGAACCGGGTGCCAGCTGGTGGATGACCGCAGCCTGCTCGGCTTTCATGGCGAAGAATTCGCGGCTGGTCCACCGCGAGTAGGCCAGCCACTGAAGCCCCGCGAGCGACGACGTGGTGCGCTTCGCCGATGCACTGGGCGGGCCCCATCCGAAATCGGCCTTGATCTGCGCCCGCTGGCGGCGCCACACCGCGCTCGTCGTCGCCTTGCGGCCCTTGGGCAGTACCACCTGGGGCTCGTCCGACCCCGTAAAAGCCCACACGTAGGGTTTTCCCGCGAGCCCTGGCACGGTGCGCCGGATCTCCTTGAGCGCCGAGGTGCGATAGGCCGGGTCAAGGAGCGACATGCGGCGCGTCGGGGCGTCGGTCTCCGGCTGAAATACGGTTCCGGTGGGGCGGCAGCGCCTCGGCACGCGTGGGTAGATGCACAGCGCCTCCTTGGCGGCCCGCGCCTCCACGTTGGCGTCCCACGAGAGCCCCGTGGCCTCGTACTGACGCTGGAAGTTGCCGGGGTTGCGCCACGCGTGCGGCTCGGTTGGGGCAATTGGGATGTCGAAGGGAAGCGCGCCGAACCCGCTGAACCACAGGCCGTTGTCGCCGGCGGTGTGCAGCATCGCGTCAACCGTGCGGTACCACGTGGCGGCCGGGATGGGGGGCGGCTTCTTCGGGTTCCAGCGAGGGAGATCCTCCTGGTTGAGCTCGTGGCTCCAGTCGAATACCCGCCCCATGGGACGCGCAAGGGCGGCCTGCGCGGCCGAGCCGATCGCGAGCAGTGCCGCGGCAATGACGAGGGGCTTTCTCACCACGCGTGCATCATGCCCGACCCACCGCGCCACGAGGCGGCAGCGGGTTCCGGATCAGATCCCTGCGCCGTCCACGTGGCCGAGCGGCGTCATGGTGAAGAGCGTGTCCGCCCGCAGGCCGAGGCGCAGCGTCTCGAGCGGGATGACCTCGTCGGGAGGGATATTGCCGAGGTTCACGTTGGTGCCGAACGACCGGATAAACCACGTCTGCTGAGACTTCTGCGGTGCCTCAAACAGCAGCCGGTGCACGTCGATCGCATGGACGATCTCGTCGATGAGGCCCATACGTACCTCACCGTCGCCACGGAACACGCCCGCTGTGCCGCTCTCGCGGGCCTCCGTGATGACCTTCCAGGCGCCGGCACGCAATTCGGCTTCGATCATCTCCACCCAGCGGTACGGGGCGATAACAACGTCGTTGTCCTTGGAGCCCACCTCCGACAGCACCGTGAAGTCCTGGGCAAGTTCGGCGATGTATTCGAGCTTCCGCTCGTGCGGCAGGGTCACCGTCCCATCGGATACCTCAACGTGGCGCAAACCCAGATCACTGACCCAGCGACGCCAGTCATCGAGCTTGTTCTGGACGTAACAGACCTCCCAGAACGTGCCGCCGAGCACCACGGCGATGTCGGCCGACTCATAGAGGCGGATCTTCTCGCGCAGGTTTGGCTGCACATAGGCAGTACCCCAGCCCAGCTTGACGATGTCGATGTAGTCGGCAGACGTCTGAAGCAGCGACTCCACGTCGGCCAGCGACAGTCCCTTGTCCATGACGTGCGTGATGCCCGCCTGACGTGGCCGCGGGGGCCTGCCCGGAAGTGTGAGAAATGCGGGCATCGCCTCGGCACCCGATCCGTTGTCCATCGCCCCGTCGCTCATGCCAGTGACCTCCGCGCTGCCGATCGTCCCGCGATACGCCCGAACACCACGGTGTCGAGCAGTGAGTTGCCCATCAGTCGATTCGTACCGTGCACCCCGCCCGTGATCTCGCCGGCAGCGAACACGCCATCAAGAGTGGTCGCGCCCTGCTCGTCAATCACGAGGCCACCGTTGCGGTAGTGCAGCACCGGGTACACCAGAACGCGCTCTTTCGTGATGTCCACCCCCTGACGGAGGTAGCGATTATGAACATAGGCGAGACGCTCGGCGGTGAAGCCCGCTCCGTGCTCCCGGTCAATCGCAGTCGTGTCCAGCCAGACGCCCTCTGCGCCATCTGGCGCAGTCGCGCCACGGCCTTCCTCAACAATGCGGATGATGGCATCCGCGACCACGTCGCGCGGGGCAAGTTCATCGACGAAGCGCTCGCCAGCGGCATCGTGCAGCGTGGCGCCGTACGAACGCGTGGTCTCGGGAAGGGCGTAGCCCGCGAGCGCAGCAGGCCACAACGCGCCGGTGGGGTGCCGCTGCCAGGAGTCGAGGTGCTCGGCCTGCGCGCCCAGCGCAATGGCCATCTCCAGCACCTCCGGCGTGGCGTCCGGATGGTTGGTGGACTTGAGGCCAAGACGGGCGGCCTCACCCGCAAGCCCACCACCGGCCGCCAGCACCACGGCCCGGGTGCTGATCTGGGTCTCAGTGCCGTTCTTCGCGCGCACTGTGGCCACCCATGAAGCACCGTCGTGGCTGAGCGCCGAGAGTTCGGTTGACTCGAGGACGTCAGCACCGCTCTCGCGTACGGCCGCGCGGAGCGCCTGCACCATCTCGGCACCCGTGCGCTCACCGGCCTGCAGCAGGCGTGGTCGGCGCGCACCACCGCAGCGGATGATGCGCAGCACGTCGTCGTCGCGCGTAAAGGCCACGCCAAGGGAGTCGAGCCACGCAATGGCGTCGGGCCCACCCTCCACAAGGGTACGAAGCAGTTGCGGACGGGAATCACCGTGCCCGGCAGCAAATGAATCGTCAAAGTGATCGTCCGTGCTGTCGTCGGAGGCCATTGCCGCCTGAATGCCCCCCTGCGCACGCCCCGTGTTGGACGCCCCGAGGGCCGACTTGGTGATGAGCACCACCGTTGCGCCCGCCTCGCGGGCGGCGATCGCTGCGCTCATACCCGCGCCCCCCGACCCCACCACGAGGACATCGGTCACGCCCGCGGCCTACGAATCGCCGGGCTCGGCCGGAACTGCCGGGCCTGATGCCGGCGGTGCCAGATCGCCCAGGTGCTCGCGGGCATATGCCACAAAGCCCTCGCTCACCCGGCTGGGTGTGCGCCCGGCATGGCGCACGAGCGAGAAGTCACGGGCCAGCACGGCGCCATCAACCTCCACCGCAACGAGCCGCCCTTCGGCCAGGTCGCGCTCAACCGCCAGACGCGAGATGACCGTGATTCCCAGGCCATCCAGCACAGCGGCGCGGACTGACTGCTGGAGGCCCAGTTCAAGGGTCACGTCGATGTCGCGCATGCGCACGCCCGCCGCGCGAAATGCCGATTCCAACACGGCCCGCACACCTGACCCGCGCTGCTGGAGGATCATGGGCTGCGTGGCCAGGTCGCGCAGCGCGATGCGCGTGCTGGCGGCAAGCGGATGACCAGGCGGGCAGATGACCACCAGTTCGTCGCGCACAAACGGCTCAAAGATAAGCCCCCGGTGAGGACGGGCGGCGCCCACCACGCCAAGCTCCAGGTCGTCATCGAGCACGCGGTCGCACACGGTCTGGGTGTCCTGCACTACCAGCGAGATCTCGACGTCGGTGTTCTCGGCCTTGAAGCCCCCAAGGAGCCGCGGCAGCAGCAGTTCACCTGGGCCAGTGGATGATCCCATCACCAGGGGTCCGGTCATGTGATCGGTCAGTTCATTGATCTCGCGCTCGAGGTCATCCTCCAGCGCGAGGATGCGCCGGGCATAGCCATCGACCACCCGCCCGGCATCAGTGAGGGTGACGCGCCGCCCGCTGCGGTCGAGCAGTCGGTGGCCCAGGCGCTCCTCAAGCGAACGGATCTGAAATGACACCGCGGGCTGGGACACGCCAAGCTCCTCGGCTGCGTGCGAGAAGGAGCCCTTGTCCACGACCGTGCGAAGGGTGAGCAGGTGACGGAGATCCATGAGGGGGAAGCCTAATCCCGGGCGTCGGGCGCGCGATACATGAGGCTGCTCGCGTTCGTGGCGGTGCTCACGGCAGGTCCTGCATGGGCCCGATCGACATCACGCCGCGCGGCTGATCCCAGCGGACTCACGCGGAGAGGTCAGGTGGTGGCGCCCGTCAGCACACCAATACACCAGCCCGGATCCATCGCTCGACCGGCCCACGCAGTACGCGTCACCCTGATGGGCACCACACGGGCGGCGCACATGCGACAGCAGGCCGCCGGGACGCACTCCCACGGCCCCAGGGGGCAGTGCATCGGACTTGGTCGAACGTGCAATCGCCAACGTGGTCACGTGATGTTCCCCTCATCGCCTGCCTGAACGTCCTGTGGTTCGCCGGAATACATGGCGTCCCTTCCCGCACGCAGCGTGGACCACAGCGCCCTTGATGCAGCCTCTGCATCATCAGTAGCCACCACGAGCCGCAATTCCTCAATGCGTGCGGCAAACTCGTCGGGGTCAAGGGCCGGACGGGTCGCGCGCAGAATGCCCCCGTACCGGGTGGGCTTCACCTCTTCATCGAGGTTGAACAGCTCCTCGTGAAGCTTCTCACCCGGCCGCACGCCCGTGACCTCGATCTGAATGTCCCGTCCAGGCTCCATGCCCGAGAGCCGGATCATGTTCTGGGCGAGATCCATGATGCGCACCGGCTCACCCATGTCGAGCACGAATACATCGCCGCCCTCGGCGATCCCCGTGGCCTCGATAACCAGCTGCACGGCCTCCGGGATGGTCATGAAGTACCGGGTCATATCGGGGTGCGTCACGGTGACCGGCCCGCCGGCGGCGATCTGACGGCGGAAGATGGGCAGCACCGAACCAGACGAGCCAAGAACATTGCCAAACCGCACGGCGGCGAACCGGGTGGCGGCATGGGTGCCGTGCATCTCCACCACCCGCTCGGCAAGCGCCTTCGTGCCACCCATCACCGTCTGGGGCTCCACGGCCTTGTCGGTGGAGATGATGCATACCCGCTCCACCCCATGGCGCGTCGCCAACTCGGCAAGGGTGGCCGTGGCGAGCGCATTGTTGGCGATGGCCTGAATGGGATTGAGCTCCATCATGGGCACGTGCTTGTACGCAGCAGCGTGGAACACGATCTCGGGTCGGTAGCGCGCAAAGACGCCATCCATCAGATCGGCATCGCGGCAATCGGCGATGACGGGCACCGGGGAGTGGCCGCGGTCGCGAAGTTCGAGGTCAATCTCAAACAGATTGTTCTCGGCGTGATCAAGGATGACCAGGCTGTTGGGGCCCACTGTGGCCAACTGCCGGCACAGCTCCGACCCGATCGAGCCGCCGGCCCCGGTCACCAGCACGCGCTTGCCGTTGAGATACCGGGCCACGCGGGCCATGTCGATCTCCACGGAGGCACGGCCGAGCACATCCTCCACGCGCACCTCGCGCAACTTCTGCACCGAGACCTCGCCGTTCATCAGTTCCGGCAGGCCCGGCAGCGTGGTCACCCGCACGCCGGCCGCGCGGCACCGATCCACGATGTCGCGACGCACCGCGCCGGGCGCCGACGGCATGGCGATGATGACCTCGCGAGCACGGGTCTCGCGCAGCACCCGGGGAAGGTCCGCACGGGCTCCCAGCACCTTCACGCCCCCCACGCGCAGGCCGGCCTTACGCGGGTCGTCGTCAATGAGGCCCACCGGCGTGTAGCCAAGCGATGCATCTCGGCGCATGTCGCGCAGCAGCGAGTTGGCCGCCGACCCGGCGCCGCATACGAGGACGGGGCGCCCCTTGGCCAGTGCACCGCCGCGGCTCGATCGCTCCATCACCGATCGCACGGCAAACCGCAGGCCACCCACCAGCATCACGGCAAACAGGAAGTCGAGCACGAACACACCGCGCGGCACGGCCTCAAAACCGTCGGGCCGCCAGATGGTGAGCACCGTGATCACCAGCAGGCTGGCCACCACGCACGCGATGACGATCTGCTCCAGATCCTGGATGCCGGTAAAGCGCCACCAGCGGGTGTAGAAGCGGAAGGCCACGAAGACCGCGATCTTCAGGCCCACCACCACGCCGAGCGTGACGAGGAACAACTTGTCGTATCGGCCCGGTACCTCGCCGTCGAAACGCACCACGAATGCCAGCCACCACGCCAGCGCAATGAGCACCAGATCAACAGAGACCTGTCCCAGGCGGTGGAGGTGCCCACGCCAAGCGGGGCTGATGAAGCGCTCACTCATCAGGCGCCCATGGTAGCCGGGTCCCCTGCGCGGGAACGTGTCGCTGTGTCACGGGCGCCCAGAATGAGCTCGACCAGCAGGTCTGGATCACGCATGGGCGGTGCAGCGATGCGCTCCCGGCGCACAAATACCAGATCGTCGGCATCCTCCAGCCGGTGCAGGCGCCCCTCGTCAATGAGGCGGGCGTCAACCGCGCCCAGCCGCCCGGCGAATGGGCTGTAGGCCGGCACTCCCAGCGCCACGGCCTCACGGTTCATGGTGCCGCCGGCGCTCACCACCAGGTCGGATGCGGCGATGAGCCCCGGGCCATCTACCGCCTTCTCGGGAACCATGAAGCCACGGGCGGTGAGGGCCTCGCGTTGCTCCTGGGTACGTGGCAGTACCACCGTCTGCACATGCGGGCGCTCCGCCTCCAGCCGATCGACCACCTGTGAAAACACGTCAGTGGACGCTCCCCGGTGGTACAGGGTCACCTCCGGCGGTGGCCGCAGCACGACCGTCACCAGATCCGGATCGAGCCCCAGTTCGGCGACCACGCTGGAGGGATCGGGGGTCTCGTCGGCGAGGTAGTACTCCTCCTTGAGCCCCGGATAGCGGATGAGTTTGGGTGACCTGATGCCATACCGCGCAAGTGCGCGCTCGGGAATGGCATCGGGCACCAGCACCCGCGTGGCGAAACGGCCGTTGAGGTGGTGCATCGCCACGGCGTACTCGTAGTCGAACATTGTGACCTGGGGGATCCCGGCGAGACGGGCAACCACGGGCTGGTCGGTGCTGCCATGGGCCACGGCCAGATCGAAGTGCTCCTGCCGCACCATCTTGGCAAGGGCAGATGACCGCGAGGTCATCGCCCGGGCCTTGCCCCTCAGCCCGCCGCCACCGTGCGCCCCCATGGGGCGGTGCGGAATTCCATACCGGTCAAGCAGACCGATGGTCTGCGCGAAGTCGCGTGAGGTAACGACCACCTCATGCCCACGTGCTTCCAGCCGCCGGATGATCGGCCGGAATATGAGCACGTGCGGAGAGTTGGTGACATCGACCCAGACCCGGATTGCGGGCCTCCTTCCGGTGTCCTACAGACGCGACACAGCGCGGCCGGTGGCGGCCACAACCTCCTCCACCTGCTCCCGCGTGAGATTGGGGTGCATGGGAATTGCGAGGCCGGTCCGTGCCCACTCCTCGGCCACGGGCATGTCGCCCACCGAGTAGCCAAGGTCCTTGAACACCGGCTGAAGGTGCATCGGCGTGCCGTAGTACGCAGCGGCACCGATGCCCTCCTCGACCAGCATCTCGCGGATGCGGTCGCGCTCGGGGTGACGGATGACGTACAGGTGGTAGATGTGACGCGCGGCGTCCTTCTCCACCGGCAGCGTCACATGCTCGCCCAGGCCGCACTCGCGGTACCAGTCGGCCACCTGGCGGCGGCGGTCGTTCCAGTCATTCACGTGGGGCAGGAATGTGCGCACCGCAGCGGCCTGGATCTCGTCGAGGCGCGAGTTGTACCCCACCTCGGTGAAGGTCTGCTTGTCCTCCGACCCATGAAAGCGCAGGCGCCGCACCAGGTCGCCGAGCGCAGCATCGCGGCACACCACCATGCCGCCATCGCCGATGCCCGGGAAGTTCTTGGTGGGAAAGAACGAGATGGTGGCGGCGTCGGCCATTGTTCCCACGGCCCATTCGCCATCGGCGGCGCCAAACGCCTGTGCCGCATCCTCAATCACCGACAGGCCGTTCTCGGCGGCGGTGGTGAGGATGGTGGTCATCGATGCCGGGTGCCCGAAGATATGCACCGGGATGATCACCTTGGTCTTGTCGGTGATCTTCGCCTCAATCAGATCCGGATCGATGCAGGCCGAATCGGGGTCGATGTCGACAAATACCGGCACCGCGCCGTGGCGTGCAATGGCCTCGGCCGTGGCGTAGAAGGTGTACGGCGTGGTGATGACCTCATCCCCGGGGCCCACCCCCAGCGCCTGCAGGGCGATGACAAGGGCGTCGGTGCCGTTGGCCACGCCCACGCAGGGGCGGTTATCGAGGCGCGCCGACACCTCGGACTCGATCGCCTTCACGCGAGGACCCAGAATGAAGGTGCCGGTGTCGAGGATGTCCGTGATCTCGGCGTCCAGCTGCGCACGGAGTGGCGCGTACTGGGCCCGGATGTCCATGAGCGGAATACCCATCAGATCCTTCCTGAAGCGCGAATCGCCGCATCGTCTCCCGACGTGGCGAGGGCGTCCGATGGGACGCCCGATGCGTTTGACGTTACCAGCGGTCGCGGGCAGCGGGATACCCCGCATCGTCACCGGGGACGTCGGTCACCGGGGGCTCCGCTGCGGGCACGATTACCCGCACGGTGGTGCCGAATCCCTCGCGCGACGTCATCTCGGCCTCGCCACCCAGCCGGTCGGCGATGTGCTTGACGATCGACAGGCCCAGGCCCGTGCCACCAAGCTTGCGTGATCTCGATGGGTCTGCCCGGTAGAAACGCTCGAATACGTGGGGCAGATCCTTCTCGGCGATCCCCATCCCGTTGTCCTCCACCTCGATCGCCACGCAGTCTCCCACGCGCCGGGCCCGCACAACCGCAGTGGCGCCAGGGCCCGCGTACCGCACCGCATTCTCAAGCAGGTTCCGCACCACCATCTGCGTCATGCGATCGGTGAGCGGCGTCCACATGGGCTCGCCGGTCTCATTGATCAGCGTCACGCCCTGTTCGCCGGCCTCACCCTCAAGTACGGAGATCACCTTGGGCACGGCCGATGCCACGTTGCTGCGCTCTCCCAGCGGATCACCCTGCGCTGCCTCAAGCTCCGACAGGAACAGGATGTCGTCGATGAGCGCCTCAAGATGCTCGGCCTCCGCCCGCGATCGGCGTACGAAGTCGTCGCGCAGTTCGAGCGGCATCTCCGGGTCCTCGAGCGCCTCGAGCATTCCGCGAAGCCCCGTGAGCGGAGTGCGCAGCTCATGCGACACGTTGGCCACAAACTGGGAGCGCAGTTCCTGATACGCGGTGGCCTCACTGGTGTCGGTGAGCGTAATGAGCACCTCGCGCTCTGCCTCCACATCGAATGGGGCGAGGATCACCCTGAACGTGCGGCGCCCCTCCACAAACAGACGCAGATCGAACCGCGCGGGGTCGCCGCTGCGCACGGCGTCGCGCACCCGGGCGGCCAGTTGGTGGTCGCCAAAGGCCTCAAGAATTCCCAGCCCGTCGTCGAGGAATGGGAAAGTGGCGAGCGCGGCCGGGTTGACAGCAGTGATCATCCCGTCCGAATCCACACGCACGCTGGCCACCGGCAGCGCCGCGAACACGGCCGACAGCCGGGCTTCGTCGTGGGGATCATCGGGAACGGGCTCCGGGGCCACGGGGTCCCCCGCCGATGCCGCGTTGCGGCGGGCGAACATGACGGCCCACGTGGCGACGCCCAATGCGATCAGCGCGATGATCCAGGCGAATGCCGTCATCGCCGGGTCAGCTCCCCGTACCGCCGGCCGCGGCCCGACGTGAGCGGTACCGCAGCGCCATCCACACGATGCCGACGAGAATGGCCAGGGCCACCGCGTAGTCGAAGTAGTGCAGCTTGTGCTGCACGGCCTCCCAGTTGTCGCCCACAAGCAGACCGAGCCACGCGAGCAGGGTCACCCACGGGATGCAACCGATGAGCGTGAGGATGCTGAAGCGCCAGAACGGCATGCGCGCAACGCCCGCAGGAAATGAGATGAACGTGCGGATGATCGGAAGAACGCGCCCGATGAGCACCGCCCACGATCCGTATTTCTCGAACCATCGATCCGCATTGTCGAGGCGCTCGGGCGTGATGTGCAGCCAGTGCCAGCGAAGCGCCCAGTCGCGGCCCTTCTTCAAGCCCACCCAGTAGGCAATCCATGAGCCAACGAGATTTCCCAGCACCCCGGCCGTGACCACGCCGATGAAGCTGACCTTGCCCTGCCCGGCGAGGAAGCCACCGAACAGCATCACTGCCTCGCTGGGAATTGGGATACAGGCGCTCTCGAGCACCATGAGCAGGAACACGGCACCGAGGCCGTATGACCCGATGACCTCCGTGGCCCAGTTGACGATGGGGGCGGTGATGTCAGGCAATGCATACCCCCACGCCCGATGTCACACGAATCAGGACTCCGGGCCCTTGATTGCCTCGATCTCGAGGTAGAGCGCACGCATCTCGCCCACCAAGCGACGGACCTCGCCGTCCAGGTCGGTGAGTCCGTCGTGCTGGCGGTAGGTCACGTGGCCAAGCTCCTCGGCCAGTGCATTGACCTTTCGCTTCAGCATCAACTCGTCGCCCTTGTCGCGGGCGTCGCTCGCGGCACTCCGTGCGGCAGCCTCGGCAGCCTTTGCGGCGTCCTTTGCCTTGTCCATCAGTCCCATGACTCCTCCTCCTCGGCGTCAGTCCCCAGAAAACGGTACCGCCTAGGAGCCGCTCCGGTCCGCGTGCCAAGCCATGGTGGCGACGATAGTTGACAGTGCCGCAACGATCAGCGACGCGATGATGCCCCATGACTGGTCATGGATGTCCATCAGCGAGAACAGCACGTACCAGAGCGTGATCGACGTGAGGTAGGCCATCACCCCAGTGCCCGGCATGCGAGGCACCTCGTAATCAAAGGCATCCGCCAGCGCCATGAGCCCGGCGATAAGTGCCACGACGAACACCAGCCACGATGCGTCGGCGTCCCAGGCGCGAAGCCCACCGCCGCCCCACTCGAAGAACATGGTGATGATGAACGCGCCGTTGAGGACGGCGATGGCCAGCATTCGCTCACGACGGTCCATTGACTTGAGGTAGTTCACGAGAGGCCTTTCGCGCTAGCCGCGTCGGTCGATGGTCCATGCCCCGGCGGACAGGACGACGAATCCCGCCGACAGGCCGAGCGCGGTCCACGCGCCGTAACGGATGTCATCGCCCGCCATGAGGAAAAGAGCGGTGTAAAAGAGCCCGATGGGTGCGAGGAACGTCGCGATCGCCGGCACCGGCAGTGCGCGGAATCCATCGATGCTCACAGCATCAAGAAGCAATAGCGCCGCGGCCACCGCAACCACAACGAGTGCGAGCCACGACGAATCGATGAGGCTCCAGCCGGTGATTGATCCATCGCCTGTGCCAAACCATGGCAGGAACAGGCTGCCGATCCACAACCCGCCAATGATGGCGGCGAGGATCTCCAACCTCTCAAGTGCGGCGAATCGTGACAGCGGACTTCCCCTCGCGATCGGACCCCTGCGGGATACCGCGAGTGTACCGGCGCGTGCGGCGCGCCAGCCATGGTGTTACCGAGTGTCGGCCCGGTGCAGCGAGAGCGCCAGCGCGAGGCCCACCACGGCGAAGATCAGCGCGAGCCAGATGCCGTAGGCGAGTCCGTCGATCGCGAATATGAACACGATGACGTAGAAGACCAGCAGCGACATGAGATACGCCGCGAGGCTGGTCACCCGAAAACGGCCCGGCAGATCAACCCCGAGCGCGTCGGCGGCGAGCACACCGCCAGCGACCAGCGCCAGCACGATGGCAATGGGCCACGAGCCGATGTCGGTTCCGGAACCCGAGAAGGGCCCCACCGATTGCCACTTCAAGAAGAGCGAGACGATGAACAGGAGCATGGCGATCGCTCCGCCCAGCATTTTCTGCTCACGGGTGATTTCACGGAGATCCATGTGATCCCGGTTCGGCACTCCTCACCGCATCCCTCCCACCAGCAGCGGGTTCCCGGCTACGGCAGGCGGAACGGTGGGGTGTGGCCCGGCACCACCGTTGCCGGTGCAAGGGCCCGGATGGCCTCGAATGCACGGAGGTGATCCTCGCGCTCGTCAAGGCCCTCGGGCGGGTTCATGTCGTCAAACCATGCGGGATCAGGGCCGAGGGTGTCGCCGGCGATGACCACGCGCCCATCGATGCACTCGACGATTGCCGCGATGTGCCCCGGCGCATGTCCCGGTGTGTGGATCCACGTGAGGCCGGGACGGATCTCTCCGGCCTGGCCCGTCATCACCTTGACCGGGGCCTGGCCAAGAATTCCCTGCTGGCGGCGCGCATAGGGTGTGTCGATCTCGTCCTCGTGCGCCCATACCTCGGTGACGCCGGGCAGTTGGGGCAGCGCCGACAGGTGATCGGAGTGCAGGTGGGTCATGACCACCGTGCGCACTGACTCCGGGGGGATGCCTCGCGCGGTAAGGGCCCCGGCCAGCATGTCGCCCTGCATCTGGTAGCCCGGGTCCACCACGATCGGTTCGGGGCCGGTGAGCAGCACGGTGTTGGGCCACGCGATCATGCCCGGCACAGCGCCCTCCAACTTCCGGTACGCGGCGAAGGTGCCGGCCGACGACGATGCGCGGCTCTCCACGATCTCGCCCCCCAGCAGCCCGACGACGATTCGATGCGCTGGGATGAGCAGCTCCCACCTGAACGGGCCATCCGCCATCAGTTAGCCGCCGGCCGGGTCGGCTGGGCGATCGCTCCCGGGCGGCGGGGCGTAACAGGGGGCCTCGTGGAACGGCGCCACCGGGTCGGGTGAGCGCCGGCGCATGCGTTCGATGCGCACCCGTACAGCCTCACGCACGGGTGCGGCAACAGGGGACGCCGCGAGGCCCACGAGCCCCACGCCGATTATCAGTCCGCCACGGCGGCCGCGCACGCGGCTACTTGAGGAGCGCCAGGAACTCATCCACCGGAATGGCGGTCAGCGTCTGGAAGTGCGCTGTGCCACGGGCGGCGAGTTCGACCGAAACGCGGGCGATGACCTTCTCGTCCGGTGCTTCGACGATGTTCACGAAGTCATATGGACCCAGGACCGCCCATTGCTGGATGACCTTGGCACCCATCTGCTCGATCTCCTGGTTGACTTCCTTGACACGCTGGGGATTCGCCTTGATTGTCCCCGCCCCATGTGGGCTGAGCGTGCTGAGCAGGATGTAAGTGGGCACCCATCCTCCTTGTTCCGGGCCGACGTGGCGCGAGCCTACCACCCACGGTCAGGCGTGTCCGGTCGCGACCGCCCCCTGGCCTAGGATGCACCGTATGCGCACCCGGCCATACGACGGCGGCAGCCGGGGGGCGATCCCTGGCGTCATCGCAACCGCTGCGGCCGTCCTGGCCATCAGCGTGTTCCTGCCCTGGTACACCGCCGACGTCGCCCCACCGTTCTCGCCCGAATCAAGTTCCGGCTGGGACTCCTCCGTGCTGGCGCGCGGGGCGTTCGGCATGGGCGTGCTGCTGCTCATGGCAGCGCTGCTCATTCTCCTCGACCTGCGTGGAACGCTGCCGCTCGACGCCGATGTGGTGCGTGCCCTCTCGTGGCTCTGCCTGGTGCTGGCGCTCGCCACCACCGCCGTGGTGGCGTGGCGTCTGGTGCGTCCACCCGGCCCCGCCGAATTCCTTGCCCGCGACGTGGGCCTCTACATCGCCCAGGCGGCGGCCATCGTCGCACTCGTGGGCTCCATCGCAATCGTCCGGCCCCGTGCCTGACCGGAGTTACTCATGATCGCTGTCGAGCGCACCATCAACGTGGCAATCGCCCGCGACGAGGCGTTCCGCCGTGTGGCCGACTTCGGCCGTGCGTCGGAATGGGACCCGGGCCTCGCCTCGTCATCGCAGGAGACCCCCGGCAACCCGGGCCTCGGCACCTCATTCGCCATCGTCGCCGAGTTCCGCGGCAAGCCGACACCCATGACCTACGTCATCACCGAGTGGGCTCCGCCCAGCCGGCTGGTCATCACCGGCACGGGCGAGAAGGCGAGTGCCCTCGACACCATCACCTTCACCGATGCCGCCGACGGTGGCACCACCATCACCTACTCCGCCGAGCTCGGCCTGAGCGGTGCGCTCAAGTTCGTCGAGCCATTCCTCAACAAGACCTTCGCCGCCATGGCCGACAACGCCGTTCTGGGCCTCGCCGCCTGGCTCACCGGGACCACCATCAGCGGGTGACCCGCTGTTCGTGGGCCTCCATCCATACATGCCGGGTTGGGCCATGAACCCCGGCGGACTACCGCAGCGGTCGGTTTCGGGCGGGCGCGGTGTTCCACTGCCGACAACTCGCGAATAGCGCTGAAGCGTGCCGCCCCGGGCGGCACCCTGCACCGACCGCTGCGGTAGTCGTCAGTGGAACACCGCGCCCACCCGCTCCGCTATTCGCGAGTTGTCCGCCGGGGTTCATGGCCCAACCCGGCCTCACGGAGACGCACGAATACCGGCGCGGATTCCATCCCCCGTGCCGGTATTCGTGGCGGGCTATGGGGCCGGGCGTGCCTTCGGCGTCATGACGAAGGCATCGTTCTCGACGGTGACCTCGACGTCGTCGCCCGGCATGACGGCGCCGGTGAGCATCTCCATCGCAAGCGGGTCCTGGATGCGCTTCTGAATAACGCGCTTGAGTGGTCGCGCTCCGTAGGCCGGGTCGTACCCCTCGTCGGCGATCTTCTTCCGCGCCCCGGGCGTGAGGATGAGGCGAATGTCCTGCTCCTCCAGCCGCTGGTCGAGCCGCACCATCTGCATGTCCACCACCCGGTCGATGTCCTCGCGGCGCAGGCGGGAGAACTGCACGATCTCGTCCACGCGGTTGAGGAACTCTGGACGGAAGTGGTCGCGCAGCGCACCGAGCACGCGCTCGGCTGCGATCTCCTCGTCGATGCCGTCGGAGAGAAACTGGCTGCCGATGTTTGAGGTCATGATCACCACGGTGTTGCGGAAGTCCACCACTCGGCCCTGACCGTCGGTAAGACGGCCGTCATCGAGGAGTTGCAGCAATACGTTGAACACGTCGGGGTGGGCCTTCTCGATCTCGTCGAGCAGGAGCACCGAATACGGGCGCCGGCGTACGGCCTCGGTGAGCTGACCGCCTGCCTCAAACCCCACGTAGCCGGGGGGCGCGCCGATAAGGCGGGCCACCGTGTGCTTCTCCATGTACTCGCTCATGTCGATGCGCACCATGGCGCGCTCGTCGTCGAACATGAACTCGGCGAGGGCCCGGGCCAGCTCCGTCTTGCCCACGCCCGTGGGGCCCAGAAAGATGAATGAGCCGATTGGGCGAGCCGGGTCGGAGAGACCGGCACGCGAACGCCGTAGGGCGTTGGCAACGGCCCCAACCGCCTCCTCCTGCCCCACCACACGGTCGTGCAGACGGTCCTCCATGTGCACGAGCTTCTGCACCTCGCCCTCGAGCAGGCGGTTGACGGGAATGCCGGTCCACGCCGCGACCACCTCGGCCACGTCGTCCTCCGACACCTCCTCCTTGAGCATGCGCCGCTCGGACTGGCGCTCGTCGAGCGCGGTCTGGGCCTCCTCCAGCCCTCGCTCCAGCTCGGGGATTGTCCCGAACCGCAGGCGGGCGGCACCCTCCAGATCGGCCTCGCGCTCGGCGCGCTCCACCTCCGTACGTGCCCGCTCCAGGTCCTCCTTGATGTCGCGAATTCGGGTGATGGCAGCCTTCTCGTCCTGCCATACGGCCTTCATGCCGTCGGCCTCCTCGCGGAGGTCGGCCAGCTCGGCCACCACGCGCTCGCGGCGCTCCACCGACGCGGGGTCGGTCTCGGCTTGCAAGGCCTGCTCCTCGATCTCCAACTGGATGATGCGGCGCAGCGCCACGTCGAGCGCCTCGGGCACCGAGTCGATCTCGATGCGCAGCCGACTGGCCGACTCGTCGATGAGGTCAATGGCCTTATCGGGCAGAAACCGTGAGGTGATGTAGCGATCCGACATGCGGGCCGCCGCCACCAGGGCGGAATCCTTGATGCGCACGCCGTGGTGCACCTCGTAGCGCTCCTTCAGCCCGCGCAGGATGCCGATGGCATCCTCCACGGACGGCTCGCCCACCATCACCGGCTGGAATCGCCGCTCCAGCGCAGCGTCCTTCTCGATGTGCTGGCGGTACTCATCAAGCGTGGTGGCGCCCACGGCACGCAGTTCGCCGCGCGCGAGCATTGGCTTCAACAGGTTGGCGGCATCCACCGCGCCCTCGGCCTTACCGGCGCCCACAATCGTGTGCAGCTCATCGATGAACAGGATGATCTCGCCGTCGGCATCGGCGATCTCCTTCAGCACGGCCTTCAGGCGGTCCTCGAACTCGCCGCGGTACTTCGACCCGGCGATGAGGGCCCCGATGTCGAGCGAGATCACCCGCTTGCCGGCAAGCCCCTCAGGAATGTCGCCCGCGATGATGCGCTGGGCCAGACCTTCGACGATTGCCGTCTTGCCCACGCCCGGCTCACCAATGAGCACCGGGTTGTTCTTTGTGCGACGCGAGAGCACCTGGATAACCCGCCGCACCTCCTCGTCACGACCGATCACCGGATCGAGCTTGCCCCGGGCCGCGGCGTCGGTGAGGTCGCGTCCGTACTTCTCAAGCGACTGGTACTTCTCCTCGGGGTTCGGGTCGGTCACACGGGCCGATCCGCGCACCTGGCGCAGCGCGTTCATGAGCGACTCGCGGGTGACGCCGGCATCCAGCAGTACCTGCCGGGCCGTGCCACCGTCCTCCACCAACGCCAGCAACAGGTGCTCAGTGCTGATGTATTCGTCTTGCAGCGTGGCGGCTTCCTCGCCAGCCCGGCGCACCACTGCGCGAAAGGCGGGTGCGAACTCGACGGTGACGTTGGCACCGCTCACCGACGGGCGCGCCTCGACGGCGGACTGCGCCCCCGCGCGCAGCGCACGCGGGTCGGCCCCGGCGCGCTCCACGATGGGTTGCACCACGCCCTCGGGCTGGTCGAGCAGCGCAAGCAGCAGGTGCTCGGGCTCCACCAACTGGTTGCCCCGGGTCTCCGCCAGGGTCTGGGCGCCTACGAGTGCCTCACTCGCGCGCACGGTCGGCTTGTCGATGGCCATCAGCTTGACCTCCTCGGGTCGCGAACAGTGACGGAGCGCGGCACCGGGCGGAGCCCCGCGGGAATGACTGGTGCCACGCGCACCGCGGGGGGACCCCCGACATGGCGCACGTGGACGATCTCGTGGGACATCGCGCGGCGGGCCGCATCGGCAGCGCGCGCGGCGTCCCTGGCGCTGGCATCAAGCTCGCGTTCGAGTTCACGCACCCGTGAGATGACGCGCTCAAGTTCACGCTCCAGCCCAAGCACGCGTTCAATCCCTGCAAGATTGAGGCCGCTCTCCGACAGCGACTGGATACGACCCAGCCGGGCGAGATCCACTTGTGAGTAGAGGCGTGTGTGCCCCTTGCTGCGGCCCGGGCTCACCAGCCCACGGCGTTCGTACATGCGAAGGGTCTGGGGGTGCATGCCGGCCATCTCGGCGGCGATGCCGATCATGAACACCGGGCGCGCGTCGTCACGGGACCCACTCACGTGAACAGCCTCGCCCGGGGGTCGTCGGTGTCGAGATCTGAGAACGCGCGCAGCGCCTCCGTCTGCTCATCGGTGAGCGACGACGGAACGGTGACCCTGATCTTGGCCAGCAGCGATCCGCTGCCCTTGCCGTTGAGCTTGGGAGCCCCCTTCCCCGGCACTCGCAGGGTACGACCGTCCTGGCTGCCGGCGGCCACGCTGATGGCGACGCGACCGTCAAGTGTCGGTACCTCCACCTTGGCCCCAAGCGCCGCCTCGGCGAACGTGATGGGCACCTCGATCACCAGGTCGTCGCCCTTGCGCGTAAATATGGCGCTCGGCATCACCCGGGTGACCACGTGCAGGTCGCCGGCGGGACCACCGCGCATGCCGGCGCCGCCCTTGCCCTTCAACTTGATGCGGGTGCCGTCCTTGGCCCCAGCGGGAATCCGCACCCGGATGCGCCGCTCCACCACGCGGGTGCCGGTACCTCGGCAGTCCGGACACGGGTCGTCGATGACCGTGCCCTGTCCACCGCACTGCGGGCACTCCTCGGGAATTGAGAAGCCGCCCACATCGTGGGTGACCGATCCACGGCCATCGCAGGCCGCGCACAGCCGTGGGGAGCTTCCGGCACGGGCCCCGGATCCGGAACACGTTGCGCATGCCTCCCGGCGTTCGAGTGTGACGGGCACCTCGGCACCCGCCATGGCCTGGTCGAACGACAGCGTGACCTCCACCTCGAGGTCCTGACCCCGACGCGCGGTCTGCCGGCGGGCACCGCCCCGGCGGCCGCCGGGAGCGCCGCCCCCGAACATCGATCCGAAGATGTCGCCGAAGCCAGCTGCCCCGCTGCCACCGCCACCCATACGCGCGGAGCCACCGCCCATGCGCAGCATCTGCTGCTCGGCGTCGTACTCACGGCGCTTTTCCGGGTCGGAGAGGACATCGTTGGCGTGGGAGATCTCCTTGAAACGCTCCTCGGCCTTCGGGTCGTCCGGGTTGGCGTCGGGGTGGTGCTTGCGCGCCAGCGATCGATAGGCCTTCTTGATGGCCTCGTCGTCAGCGTTCTCGGCAACCCCCAGGACGTCGTACGGGGACTTCTCGCTCAGTGTGCCCCCCCATCACCGCCGGACACGACCACCCGGGCCGGCCGGATGACCGTGTCGGACAGCCGGTACCCGCGTTCCACCACGGCCACGACCGTGCCAGCCGGATGATCCGGTGACGGCACGCTCTGCACGGCCTCGTGCACGGTGGGATCGAACTGCTCACCGGCAGCCGGGATCTCCTGCACCCCGCGACCGGCGATGAGGCCCCCCAGCTGCTGGCGAACCATGTCCACACCGGCGACGATGCCGGACGCGCCCTCGTCGCCCGCGGCCACAAGGGCCTCAAGCGCGCGTTCAAGATTGTCGAGCACCGGCAGGAGCTCGCCCACCAGATCGCGCACGCCCGCCTCATGAAGAAGGGGGCGCTCGCGCTCGATGCGCTTGCGGTAGTTGTCGAAGTCGGCCCGTGTGCGCTGGAGCTGGTCGAGGTACTCGTCGCGCTCCGTCGCCACGCGCGTCATCTCATCCTCTGTGGTCTCCACGCCCTCGGGCCCCTCGGCCACCGCCTCATCGGCGGTGACCTCGGGGTCCTCGGGAGCGAACTGATCGTTGGTGTGATCGGTCACGGGATGTCCTAGGCCTTGCCGGCCGTGTCGTCCTCGTCGATGACCTCGTAGTCGGCATCTTCGACGGTCTCATCGCCGCCGTCGGCCGCCTGCTGCTCGGCCGCCGCCCGCTGGTAGACCTGCTCGGACATCTTGTGGAGCGCCTGGGTAAGTACCTCGGTGGCCGCCTCGATGGCCTCGGGGTCCTCGCCCTCCTGAGCGGTCGTGGCGCCTTGGACGGCCGCCTCGATCTCCGCCTTCAACTCGGCGTCCACGGCGTCGCCGTGATCCTTCAACTGACGCTCAGCCTCATGCACCCGGGCTTCGGCCTGGTTGCGGGCATCGACCACGCGACGCAGGCGCTTGTCCTCGTCGGCGTGCGACTCGGCCTCGTTCACCATCTGCTTGACCTCGTCATCGCTCAGGCCACTTGAGCTCTTGATCTCGATGGTCTGCTCAATGCCCGTACCGCGGTCCTTGGCGGACACATGCACGATGCCGTTGGCGTCGATGTCAAACGTGACCTCGACCTGCGGCACGCCACGCGGTGCCGGCGGAATGCCGGTGAGGCTGAAACGGCCGAGCGTGCGATTGAAGCTCGCCATCTCGCGCTCGCCCTGCAGCACGTGGATCTCCACTTGGTTCTGGTTGTCCTCCGCGGTGGAGAACACCTCGCTCTTCTTGGTCGGGATGGTGGTGTTGCGCTCAATGAGACGCGTGAACACACCGCCCTTGGTCTCGATGCCCAGCGACAGCGGGGTGACGTCGAGAAGCAGCACATCCTTGACCTCACCGGCAAGCACACCGGCCTGGATGGCGGCACCCACGGCCACGACCTCGTCCGGGTTGACCCCCCTGTGGGGCTCCTTTCCCGTCAGTTCGGTGACGCGGTCCTGCACGGCCGGCATACGGCTCATGCCCCCGACGAGTACCACGTGCTCAATGTCCTTGCCGGTCACACCGGCATCCTCGAGCGCCTGCTTGGTGGGCCCCTCAAGGCGCTGCAGCAGGTCGTGGGTGAGCTCCTCGAACTTCGCCCGCGTGAGCGAGAGGTCGAGGTGCTTCGGACCCGATGCGTCCGCGGTGACGAACGGCAGATTGATGGCAGCCTGTGTGGTGGTCGAGAGTTCGATCTTCGCCTTCTCGGCCGCCTCGTACAGGCGCTGCAGGGCCATGGGGTCGTTCCCCAAGTCGATCCCTTGGGACTGCTTGAACTCAGACACCATCCAGTCGACGACGGCCTTGTCGAAGTTGTCGCCACCCAGGTGGTTGTCACCGTTGGTCGACTTGACCTGGAACACTCCATCGCCGATCTCGAGGATCGATACGTCGAACGTGCCGCCACCGAGGTCGAACACAAGAATGGTGCGCTCGGTCTCCTTGTCGAGGCCATAGGCCAGTGCGGCCGCGGTGGGCTCATTGATGATGCGCTTGACCTCGAGGCCCGCGATGGTGCCGGCGTCCTTGGTCGCCTGGCGCTGGGCATCGTTGAAGTAGGCGGGCACGGTGATGACCGCGCCGTCCACCGGCTCGCCGAGGTAGGCCTCGGCGTCGGCCTTCAACTTCTGCAGGATCATCGCGCTGACCTCCGGCGGCGACCACTCCTTGTCGCCGGCCTTGATGCGCACCTCGCCGCTGGGTCCGGGGACCACCTCATACGGCACGATCGTCATCTCTTCGTTGACCTCGCTGAACGCGCGGCCCATGAAGCGCTTGACGCTGAAGACGGTGTTCTGCGGGTTGGTTACCGCCTGACGACGTGCCACGGCGCCCACGAGGCGCTCTCCGCCAGATGTAAAGGCCACCACAGACGGCGTCGTACGACCGCCCTCCGCGTTTGGGATGACCTCGGGCTCTCCGCCTGTGAGGACGGCCATTGCCGAGTTTGTCGTGCCGAGGTCGATTCCGATCGTCTTGCCCATCTGTGTTCCCGCCTCCTGTTTGCTGCTCCGCCGAAAGGTGAATGAATACGAGTCGCATCATGAAACATGAGCCGCCTCATATCAAGTCGAGTTCGTTACGAAACGGCAAAGAAAAGGGCCCCGTCTCCGGGACCCTCAATTGCTGCCGAGATCTCGGGCGGGCGAGGTGTTCGCCTGCGGACAACTCGCGAATAGCGGAGCGGGTGGGCGCCGTGTTCCACTGACGACTACCGCAGCGGTCGGTGCAGGGTGCCGCCGGGGGCGGCGCGCTTCAGCGCTATTCGCGAGTTGTCGGCAGTGGAACACGGCGCCCGCCCGAAGCCGACCGCTGCGGTAGTCCGCAGGTGAACACCTCGTCCGTCCGTCTCCACATCGCGCCAGCGGTTCCGGTGCGGTCTAGAGCAGCCCGGCCTTCGGGCCGTCCTCCTTATTACCGCGACCGAATCCGGTGCGCTGGAGCAGTGCCCAGCCCGCAGGCAGCAGCGCAGCGGCGACGGCGAGCTTGATCAGGTCGCCCAGGATGAACGGCTGCACACCGAACTCATACGCCTGCGACCAGCCGAACTTCACTCCGTCGCCTGCGGGTGCCCAGTTCGCGAGCCACGGCACGCCGATGGCGTAGATGAGGACACTTCCAAGAAGGAGGACACCCATCATGGGAACCACACGGCGGTCGGCACCCCGCTCGGCGAGCCAGCCCACCACGGCCGCCGCCACGATGAAGCCGATGATGTAGCCGCCGGTGGCACCGGTGATGATGTCCCAGCCGCCCGACTGATCGCTGAAGATCGGAGCGCCGAGGGCGCCGATGGCGAAGTAGAGCGCCAGGGAGAGGGCACCGCGCCACGCACCCAACATGCCGCCGACCAGCAGCACGGCAAGGGTCTGGCCGGTGAATGGCACCGGGTACCAGGGAATGGAGACCTGCGCGAGGAGCGACACCAGGGCGGTGCCGGCAAGAACGAGCACGAGGTCCCACGTGAGCGTGGCTGCCCGGCTCTCGGATCGCGGGACGAGGCGGTCGGCGATCGTCCCAAAGCGCGCTGCGTGCATCTGGCAAGTCTCCTTCGGTGGTTCGTGTCACGGTGATCCTACCTGTGCCGTGACACCGGCGGGACACGGTACCCTACGTTTTATGGGAACGCGATCAGGAATCGAAGATGGCACCGACGACCTCCGCAACGGGATGATCGAGGTCTCGAGCGTCATCGTTGGACAGGTTGAGCAGGCAGTGAACTCCTGGGAAGCACGTGACCTCGACGGGGCGCGCCGGGTGATTGCCGGCGACGACGACGTGGATGACCGGTGCGCCGCGCTTGAGCGTCTGGCCTTTGATCTGGTGCTCTTGCAGGCGCCCAAGGCACACGACCTGCGCTTTATCCACTCGGGGCTCATCGTCACCGTGGCGCTCGAGCGTGTGGGGGATCTGGCGGTCGCCATCGCCCGTCGCGTCGATGCCTTGGAGCACTCGCCCATGGTGCCCGAGGTGGAAGCGCTCATCAGGCGCATGGAGCCGCGTGCCATCGGGGCCCTTTCGCAGGCCGTTCAGGCCTTCGCGCGTGAAGACACCGAGATGGCCATCGTCGCGCAGACCGATGCCCATGGCGTGCTTGACTTGCTCGAGGAGGTCATGGCTGCTGCTGCGCGGCCCAATGGAGGTGACGGCTCGGAATCATGGCTGGCCAATGCCGTGCTGCTGGCGCGCCACCTCGAGCGCGTGGCCAACAATGCGGCCGAGATCTCAGGCCGTGTGCGATTCGTCGCGAATGGCGGGGACCCCGCCTGAGGCCCCCGCCGTCCGCTCCGCTACTGCACTCGCAGTACTGCTAGCACTGCACCACCAGATTGAATGCTGCCGGCTCCTGGTTACCGGCAAGGGCGGTGCCAGCGGCATCCTTGCCGGTACCGTTATTGCCGGTGTACGTGGTAACCACCCACTGAGTGTTCACGGTGCCCGGCCCCACGGTGGCGAACGCGCCGTAGTTCAGGCCGCTCCCCGGTGAGAATGTCTGCACCGTCGCAACGGGAGCACACAGGCTGACGTTGCTGGGGAACGTCACGGTGTACGTCGAGGTACCCGTGAGCGCCGACGTCACGGTGACGCCGCTGGTGGCCCGCTGCAGGGCACCGATGGACGAAACGACCGCGAAGTACGACGGGTTCGAGAGCTTGGCGGGCGTCACGGCCGCGTTGGCGATCTGGGCCGTTGTCCAACCCAGGCCGGAGCCAGTCACCTTTGAGAGCGGCGTCACGCCATTTGCGCCCGTGTTGGCGGCGTCACTCGTGGTGGTGCGAATGGGCGCCAGGTAGTTGAGCCCGGAGTTGGAACGACGTACCGCGGCCTGCGAGATGCGCTGGTTGATCATGAGCTGCTCGCTGGTACTGGTCGCCGCCGCGCCGGAGCCGACGAGAACAGCGGCGGTGCCGAGCACTGCGACAGATGCAACAAGGAACGGAGTGATCTTCATGTTCGTGCCCCCTTGGGGATGGGTTTCATGAACACGCTAGGCCCAGACGCGGACGCCGGGGGCCCGGCTTACAGAAACGTTGCGGGCTCCAGTCACCTCGCATATACCCCACTGGATCACGCACATTGCCTGCTAGCGTGGCCACCCGTGAATGCCCTCACACGTCTTGAGACCGCCCTTGCGGACGGCCGATTCGCCATCACCAGCGAGATCGGGCCGCCCAAGAGCGCCGACCCCGAGGTAATCGCCCAGAAGGCCCGCCTGCTCGGTCCGGTCACCGATGCCCTCAACATCACCGACAACCAGACCGCCCAGTCGCGCATGTGCCCCCTGGCGTCCGCCCGTATCGCCCTCGACAACGGGGCGGAGCCGGTGATGCAGATGACCGTGCGTGACCGCAACCGCATGGCACTCACCTCCGACATCCTGGGCGCATCCGCGCTCGGTATCCACAACACCCTGTGCATGAGCGGTGACCCGATCCACATCGGCAACCATCCCGATGCCGCCGTGGTAAACGACATCGACACCATGGGGCTCCTGCGGCTGCAGGCGTCGCTGCGGTCGGGTCGGTTCATGAATGAGGCCGGGGAGGAGCTGGCCGGGGAGGCCCCGCACCTGGTGATCGGTGCCACCGCGCACCCGGCGGCCGACGACCCGGACGTGGAGATCTCAAAGATCAGGGCGAAGATGGAGGCGGGTGCCGACTTCTTCCAGACCCAGCTGGTGTACGAGCCCGAGCGCGTGGCGGCATTCATGTCGCGCCTCGAGGCCGCCGATCTGCCCGCGTTCCCGAAGTTGCTCATCGGTGTTGGCCCCTTCAAGCACCTGCGCATGGCAATGCACATGCGCGACAAGGTGTGGGGTGTCACGGTGCCCGACCACCTGATCACCCGTATGGAGTCGACTGCCGACGAGGGCGACACGGGCATGACCATCTGCGTGGAGGTCATCCAGGCGCTGCAGGACATCCCCGGCGTCGCCGGTGTGCACGTGATGGCCATCGCCTGGGAAGAGTCGGTGCCGGAAATCCTCTCGCGCGCCGGTCTCACAACCGCCCGCACCGCCTGACGCCCTGACGATGGGCCTCACCCGGCGCGAGGCACTGATGGCCGCCGGGGCCAGTGCACTGGCCCTCGCCCTGCCGGGGTTCGCACCCAGCCGGGGTGTGGCCGCGGGCACGCGGGTTGATGTGGTGGGCGCAGGCCTCTCCGGTCTGGCCTGTGCACTTGTGCTGGTGCAGGCCGGAGTGGATGTGCGCGTATGGGAGGCCCGTGATCGCCTCGGCGGGCGCACGCTCACCGACACCTCTCTGGTGCCCGGCAAGTGGGTGGAGTGCGGCGGGGAGTTCATCGACGCCGATCACTCGGCCATCCGTCGCCTGTGCAGCGAGAGCGGCGTCACCCTGCAGGATCTGGCGGGCGTGGACGACTCCGGGGTCACGCGCGACCTGGTGGGGGGACGCGTACGCGAGGACGGTTGGGCCGATGGATCCAGCGCCCGTCTTGCCCAGCGGGCTGCACGCGACCTGCAGCGGCTCGGCGAGGACCGGCTCAATGCCATGAGCGCCGCCGAGTGGTTACGGGGCGCCATTCCCGGCGGCACCAGCGCGCCGTTTGCGCGCTACCAACGCGCGCTCACCACCGGTGAGTACGGCGCTGACCCGTCGGCGCTCACCGCGCTGTGGCTGGTGGCCGACCTGGCCGAGGGAGCGGGGTCGAACGAGATGGCCGACGGCGCCGAGCGCTACCGCGTGAATGGTGGCACCCGCATGCTGGTGGCAGCGCTGGAGCAGCGAATCGGCGCCGAGCGCATCGTGCGCGGCACGCGGCTCACCGGACTGGTCCGCGAGGGGTCGCGTCCGGCGCTGCTGCTCACCGGCCCCGACGGCCCGCGCGTTGAGCGCCCCGACCGGGCCGTCATCACCCTGTCGCCAGGCGTGCTTCGCACGGTCAATCTGAGCCGGTCGGGGTTCTCCACGCGCGCCCGCGACGTCATCGGCACCTATGGCATGGGTTCCAACGCGAAGGTGATCATTCCGTTCAGCAGCGCCGCGTGGGGAACCCACGGCTGGGATGCCGAAGGCGTGAGCGACACGGCTCTGGGGCAGACGTGGTGCTCCACCCTGGGTGAGGGTGAGGGTGCCGCGGCATTCACGTCGCTCATCGGCGGGGTCGCTGGCCGCACCATTGCCGGACCCGACCACGGGCCGGCGCCGGGTTCGATCGTGCAGACACGCCTGGCGCTGATAGATCGCGTGGCGCCCGGCACCCGGGCGGCGGCACGTGACGGTGCCGTGGTGCACGCCTGGGCGAAAGATCCCTACGCCCGGGGTTCATATTCAGCCGCACGCCCTGGGCAAGCCGATTACGCCACCATCGCGGCGCGGCCTCAGGGGCCCTTCCACTTCGCGGGCGAGCACACCAGCGATGAGTGGTCGGGCTTTATGGAGGGTGCGGTGCAGTCGGGGCAGCGGGCCGCCCGCGAGGTCATGGTCGCGCGCTAGCTCCCCGCGGCGGCGCCCTCCGGCGGGTCCATCTCGACCGCGGCCAGTTCGATGGCCTCCTCGGCCAGCACAATGATCGTGGATGTCCACACGACGTCATCTGCGGCGTCCACCGGTACGTCGCCGTCGGCGATGGCACGTACCGCGGCGAGTGCGCGGGGCGGGGCTGGTACATCGAGTGATGCCAGGGCCTCACGGGCCCAGGTGCGTATCTCGATATCACCGGTGGCACGGGCCAGTTCCGGGGCGGCGACCTCGGCCGTCGTCTCCACATCGGCGTAGTCGGCAATCTCGTGAGCGAAGTCATCGGGGTCCAGATCCAGCAGGTCGGAAACAAGACGACCGGCCGTGGATGCCAGAGCCACCAGCGCCTCGGGCCGGTTCGTGCCATCGGCCTGCACAACTGCCAGCGCCTCAAGGCGGTCGAGTGCCCGGGCACGCACGGCCGCCAGATCGAGCCCTGCTCGCTCCGCCAGGGCGAGGGCAAGGGGGTTTTCGGGGTCGGCATCTTCGGCGAACCCGATCGCCTGCTCCAGCGCACGGGCATCCGACACGTTGTCGGGCACGGGCACACGGGCAAGCGACGCATTCATAGGGGCCTGCAGCGCAAGCCACTGGGCGCTCGCCACCCGGCGGATGAGCGCATCCACCAGAGCGGGATCGGGCGCACCCAGACCGATGGCCGCGGCCAGGTCCATGGCCTCTGGCCCCAGGACACCGCGCGGGAATGCCAGTCCCGCCATCTCGATGACCCGCCGCATTGAGGCCATATCCGCACGCAGATCGCTCATCGCGCGACCACCGCATGCTCAATGGCCCCGAGGCGGTCGATCTCGATGCGGATGACGTCGCCATCGGCGAGGAACCGCTTGGGCTCCATGCCCACTCCAACGCCCGATGGCGTCCCCGTGGCGATCACGTCCCCCGGCTCCAGCGGGAAGACCGTCGACGTAAACGCCACCAGATCAGCAACACCGAAAATCATGTCGGCAGTGCTGGTGTCCTGACGCAGTTCGCCGTTGACCCACGTACGGATCCGGAGATCCTGAGGATCACCCACCTCATCGGCGGAGGTGATCCACGGGCCCATCGGCATGAATGTTGCGCCACTCTTGGCGCGGATCCACTGCGGCTCCGACCGTTGCCGGTCGCGAGCACTCACATCGTCGACGACGACGTACCCGAACACATGGTCGAGCGCATCGGCCACGGCAACGTCACGCGCGGTGCGCCCGATGACCACCCCGAGTTCGCCCTCGTAGTCGAGCGCGCGCGTCCATGGGGGAAGCAGCACCGGCCCCGAGGGTCGCGTGATGGACCCACGCATCTTCGCGAACAGCAGCGGCTCATCGGGGGGCGTCATACCGGTCTCGTCCGCATGGGCCCGGTAGTTAAGACCGATGCCAAGGGCGGCCCCAGGCGTGACGGGCGGTTCGAGAATGACGTCCGAAAGCGCGATGGGGTCACCGGCCGGCACAGCATCAGCGCCCCGGATGACATCCAGGGCCGATCCCACGGCGAGGGGCGTGACGGTGTCGCCGACGACAAGGCCGGGGCGGGGCCCATCAACGCCCTGGAATGAGCACAGGCGCATCGGCCGCTATCCTAGGCACCTGCCGCGCGAGGGCGCGGCCCCATTCACAGCGGCAGGAGACACGCACCATTCCCACGCGGCCCGATGACGCCCGCGGCGCCGGTAATCCGCGCGCGCGCCAGCGCTACTCAGATGCAGCCCGGGCAGCCGCCGACCCGCTCGTGCGGGGGCTTGTGCGGGCGGGTGTGACCCCGAACGCCATCACCATCTTCGGCTTCGCAGGGGCCGTTGCCACGGCTGTGCTCGTGGGCTTCCAGCAGTGGATCGCGGCCGGCATCGTGTTTGTCATCGGATCCGTCAGCGACATGTTTGACGGGTCGGTGGCGCGCATGACCGGCAAGGCCACACGATTCGGGGCATTCCTCGACTCGTCGCTCGACCGGCTGGGTGAGGGCTTTGTGCTCGGTGGAATCGGTGTTGCGTTGGCCCGCGAGGGATCGACCTGGGCCGTGGGGATGACCTTCGCGGCACTGGCCGGATCGTTTCTGGTGTCGTACACGCGTGCCCGTGCCGAGGGGCTGGGGGTCGACTCCAACAAGGGCGGCCTGATGAGCCGTACCGAGCGTCTGGTGCTGGTCGGCGCCGGGATCTTCTTCGGCGGTGTGGGGCCCGTACTCGAGATCGCGGTGACAATCCTCGCCGTCGGCACGCTCGTGACTGTCGCCCAGCGCCTTTCCTACGTACACTCCACACTTCGGGATGCCGACGGCACGCCCGAGGACAGGTAACCGAAGGGGAGACCCCAACACGTGAGCAAGACTGTCAACGTCGCCATTATTGGTGTGGGCAATTGTGCCTCGTCGTTCGTTCAGGGCATTCAGTTCTACAAGGACGCCAACGAGACCGACTTCATCCCGGGCCTGATGCATACGGTTCTGGGCGGGTACCACGTCCGCGACATCAACTTCACGGCGGCGATCGACATCGACGCCCGCAAGGTGGGGACCGACCTCTCCGAGGCCATCTTCTGCGAGCCGAACAACACGATCAAGCTCGCCGACGTCCCGAAGACCGGCATCACTGTCGCTCGCGGCATGACCCACGACGGGCTGGGGAAGTACCTCTCCGAGATCATCGAGAAGGCCCCCGGTGAGACCGCCGACATCACGGGCCTCCTCAAGGAGACCAAGACTGACGTGGTGGTGTCATACCTCCCGGTGGGCTCCGAGCAGGCCACCAAGTGGTACGTGGAGCACATCCTCGCCGCCGGTTGTGGCTTTGTGAACTGCGTGCCCGTTTTCATCGGCCGCGAGCACTACTGGCAGGAGCGCTTTCGCGAAGCCGGCGTGCCCATCGTGGGTGACGACATCAAGAGCCAGGTCGGTGCGACCATCGTGCACCGCCAGCTCACCCGCCTTATGCGCGAGCGCGGCGTGCGCCTCAAGCACACGACCCAGCTCAACTTCGGTGGCAACACCGACTTCCTCAACATGCTCGAGCGTGAGCGCCTTGAGTCGAAGAAGATCAGCAAGACCAACGCCGTGACGTCGATGCTCGACTACGAGATGGATCCGAAAGACATCCACATCGGCCCGTCGGACTACGTGCCGTGGCTCACCGATCGCAAATGGGCCCACATCCGCATGGAGGGCGAGGCCTTTGGCAACGTCCCCCTCAACATCGAGCTCAAGCTTGAAGTGTGGGACTCCCCGAACTCTGCCGGCGTCGTCATTGACGCCGTGCGCTGCTGCAAGGTGGCCATGGACCGCGGCATATCCGGCACCCTCGAGGGTCCGGCGGCGTACTTGATGAAGAGCCCGCCCGTCCAGCATCCCGATGACGTGGCCCGCCAGATGACCGAGGCCTTCATTGACGGTACGGACAACTCCGCACTCCCCAAGTAATCGCGGGGATGAATTGAAGGGCCCGACGGGGGGAGCACGCATGGCGCGCTCCCCCCGTCGTCATTAGGCTCGCGGTGATGGATGAACCGGTTCTTCGCATCGCGCTGATCTCGCCCCACGCATTTCCGCCCGGCGACGATGTCGGGCGGGCTGTGCAGGCCGAGGCCGATGCGCTCGCCAGACGCGGTCACTCGGTGACCATCCTCGCCCCCGGCACCGGGCGCGCGGCCGTTGATGCGGGGCGTCGGCGCATTGATGCCCTTGAGATGGGCGATGGCGATGCGATCTCGCCCGCTCCCGGCGGTGAGCCGCTATTCGTGGCCACCTCCCGGGCGCTTCGCAGCACCGGCCCCGGGCGACGCCTCGGTGGCCCCATCGACGCGGCGTCGGGCCTGGAGGTGGCGCTCAGCATGGGCCGGTTTGATGTGGCCCACCTGCACGAGCCCCTGGCCCCGAGCCCAGCCCTCAACGCGCTGCGGCACGCCACCGGCGTGCGTGCGGTCACATTCCACCGCACTGCCCCACTCGCGGGCGTCGCATTTGTGCGCCCCCTGGTGGACCGCGCGCTGGCCCAGGCCGACATACGGGTGGCCGAATCGGATGCCGCGCGGCACGTGCTTCAGGGCGTACTGCCGGGTGAATACGCGGTGGTCCCGGCTGGCGTGGCAGAGGGCCTGTTCGGACCGCCCTCAGATGCTCCCGGCATCGTCATCGTGGCCAGGGAGCGGGAGCGGACGGGACTGCGCTTCGCCCTCCGGGCGCTCATCGGGATCGACCCACATGCCATCGGACGCATTACGGTGCTCGGTCCGCCCGATGCCCCATGGCGCACACGAAATGCGGTACCGAAGGTGCTGCGCGAGATCGTGGATGTCATTCCTGACAGCGGACCCGTCTCGCGCGCCGAGGCGCTCCGCCGCGGTCGTATCGCCCTGCTGCCCACGGCCGAGGATGCCACTGGCCCGGCGCTCCGCGAAGCGATGGCAGCGGGTCTGGCAGTTGTGGCATCGCGATGCCCGGAGGCGGACGACCTCATCGGCACCGATGGCGGGCTCGTGGTGCAGCCATTCTCGGGCGATGCCTGGGCGGACGCCGTGCGGTCCCTTACGGCTGCACCCGAGCGCGTGGTGGCGCTGGGCGCAGCCGCCCGGGCACGGGGAGGAACACGCACCTGGGATGACGTGGCCGCCGATCTGGATCTGCTCTACCGCGACGCGGGCAACCGTCACGAGCACGACGCACCGAGCGCGCCGGTGTTTGCCGACCTCCGCATCCGTACCGGCCCGGGATTGGCGCCAGCCGACCTGGTGGCGACGGCGCTGGATCGGGGCGTGCGCATCGTTGCCATCGCTGCCCCCGGGGGCATCGAGCCCGCTCTTGCGGTGCTGCGCGCGGCGCCCGATCGGCTTCAGGTGATCGTGGGGCAGGAGATCACCACCCGTGACGGCGTGATCGTTGGCCTCTTCCTCACCTCACCGGTGCCTGACGGGCTGGCCCTTGCCGACGCCCTCGCGCGGGTGCGCGATCAGGGTGGCCTCACCATGGCACCGCACCCCGATGGCGGCGTGGCCCCACCGGCGGAGGCCCTGCGGGCATGCCGGGACCTCATCGACTGCCACGAGGGGCTCACGCCTGCACGCCCTGCAGCGCAGGCAACCGAGTCGGCATTGCTGCTGCGGCGCACGGGACTCGTGGTGAGCGCAGGCAGTGGAGCAACGCGGCCCGACGAGATCGGTACCGCAGGCGTGATGATGCGGCCGTTCGTTGGACCAGAGGACTTTCTGGAGGCTCTGGGCGATGCCCGCCCGGTGCGCAGGCGGCGCGGCCTTCGCGCTCGGACCCCGCGTTCCTCGCGCAGGATCTCGCAGCAGAACTGAACCCTGCAACGCGGGATGCGAGCTGCCGGCAGGACTCAATGGCCATGCCGGGGAAATGACCTCTCGCTGATGACCGCCGAGCCCACCGCCACGCCGCAGCCCGATGACCCCGGGACCAGCGGCACCCGAGCAGTCCCGCGCATCGAGGATGCGTACCTCGACCGCGCCATTCGCGAGGTGCACCTGCTCGAAGAGCGCATGGATGCATGTCCCGGATGCGCAAATGCCGGAACCTTCCCCGTGAAGGCATCCGGCTCACCGACCGCCGACGTGATGCTCATCAAGTGGCAGTCAGCGCTGGCCGAGCGCCAGGAGGGTGTGTCATTCTTCGGCCGCTCCGGCGACGCCATTCGCCGCAGTGTGGAACGGCTCGGCGTTGACCCGTCGGTGCTGTACGGCACCCTGGTGCAGAAGTGCCCGCACTCCGCCGGAACTGAACCGGTGGACGAGGACCTCGAGTGGCTGGCCGAGGAGATCCGCATCGTGCGGCCCCGGCTGATCGTGGTGATGGGCGACCGCACCCGGCGTGCCATCGATTCGCTGAAGGTGCCCATGTCTGAGCCGCTCCCCGCCGAAATGGGCACGGTGGCGCGGTGGACCCCAGCCGTTGAGGCACTGGTTGTACCCGACATCGACGATTCGATGGACGAGCAGGACGCCAAGCGCCAGTTCTGGGCCGACTTCCGTGCCCTGGGCGACTGGTACGCAGCCGAACCCCCGTACTGATCCCGGCGGGGTGAGGGAAGGGCCGACCTACGAGTCGGCGCGCGTGAAGCGGGCAACCGCCTCGATGTGCGGCGTCTGGGGGAACATGTCCACCGGGCGCACCCACTCCAACTGGTAGCCACCGTCGACGAACCGCTTGGCGTTGTCGGCAAACGTGGCGGGCTGGCATGACACATACACCAGGGTCTTCGGCGCGAGTTCAATGATGCGCCTGCAGGCACCGCCCGACAGCCCCCCGCGCGGAGGGTCGATGATCGCGACATCGGGCTCGGGCAGCTGGCCACGGTGCTCGCGCAGCACCACCCGCACATCACCCGCCATGGCGGTGTGATTGGTGATTCCGTTGCGCTCCGCGTTGCCGCGCGAATCCTCAACGGCCTCGGGCACCATCTCGATGGCCACCACCTGCTTGCACAGGCGGCCAAGCGCCACCCCGATGCTGCCCACACCGCTGAAGAGGTCGTACAGCACCTCGCCGCCGGTGAGTCCCGCCGCCTCCGCAGCCCGGCGGTACAGGTGGCCGGTCATGCCCGAGTTGGTCTGGAAGAACGATGCGGCGGAAAGGCGCAGCGTGACCGGGTGCCCCGGCTCCACCTCCACCTGCTCCTCGATCCAGTCGCGGCCCCACACCGTGCGTGACGGAAGGCCCTGGGTGGTCTCCGAGACACCGTCGTTGATCGCATGGACGATTCCCACGAGGCCTGGTACATCGTCAGGCAGCCGGTGGGCAAGCAGGTCAACCAGATCGTCGGCGCCGGAGGCGGTCACGATGGTTACCAGCAACTGGCCCGTGAACACGCCCTCACGTACGACCACATGGCGCAGCACACCCTCATTTGTGCGCTGGCTGTACGGCGGGATTCTGCAATCCACGGCCCATGCGCGCACAGCCTCGCGTGCGACGTTTCCCGCCGCGGTGGCAAGCATGCACGGATTGATGTCCACCACCTCGTCCCAGCGCCCGCGACGATGGAACCCCAGCACCAGCTCGCCATCAGGCCCCGGCGTCGCCGAGTACTCCATCTTGTTGCGGTAGCCGAACCGCTCGATGGCCGGGTCGGCCTCGAGCACGTTTACATCAGTGAGGCCGCCAATCCGGGCCAGATGCTCAATCACCTGTTGGCGCTTGGCCTCGAGCACCTCGTCGTACTGCACATGCTGCAGGCGGCATCCCCCGCAGTCGGGCACGAATGGGCACTCCACCGGCACGCGCCCCGGGCCAGGTGTGAGCACCTCAACCAGATCGGCCTCGGCAAACCGGCGGCGCACTTTGCGAAGACGCACGAGCGCCACGTCACCCGGTGCCGTGTCGGGTGCGAACACCACGAAGCCATCCGCGCGCGCGACGCCCCGGCCCCCGAAGGCCAGATCGCCCACCGTCACCTCAATCTCATCGCCGTACTTCGGCCGTTCCTTCTTCGTGGGCTGGTCCATCACAGCCGCCTGTGCGCGAGCGCGGGCAGCGATGTGCGGATGACCGCCTGCGCATCAAGGTCGAGATCAGCCGCTGCGAATCCCTCACCGTCGGGTACTTCGGCCAGCACGCGGCCCCATGGGTCCACGATCATCGAGTGCCCCCAGGCACCCTCGCCAGTGGCGTGAATGCCCTGCTGCCCCGCGGCGAGAACAAAGCATTGATTCTCAACCGCGCGGGCCCGCAGCAGCAACTCCCAGTGGGCCTCGCCGGTGGCCGGGGTGAAATTGGCAGGTACGCAGAGCACAGTGGCTCCGGCGGCCGAATGGGCGCGGTACAGCTCAGGAAAGCGCAGGTCGTAACAGACCGACATGCCGATACGCAGACCCACTGCGTCGCCGGTCACCGGCCCATCGCCCGCGTCTGTGGCGGCCGATTCGCGGTACTCGTGGCCGTCCACGGTCACGTCAAACAGGTGGATCTTCCGATACACCGCGAGGTCGTTGCCACCTGCGCCGATGAGCACGCTTGTGTTGAACGCACGGGACCCGTCACCCGCGGCCTCCAGCACACTGCCGGCAACGATCGCCACACCGAGGTCACGGGCCCATCCCCGGGCAGCCGTGAGCGACGGGCCGTCAAGGGGCTCGGCACCGCTGGCCGTGGCCGACGTCGGCCCCCACCAGTTCCACTTCTCGGGCAGCACAATGAGTCGGGCACCGGATGCGGCCGCAGCATCCACCAGATCCGCCGTCCGGGCAATGTTGGCGGCGGAATCGGAATCCGACAGCACCTGCACCACGGCGGCGCGCAGCGGTTCAGCGGGCATCAACAGAGCCCCGCGCTACCATGGCTCCGAACGCCCACCCATGACCAGCAGGAGACGAGATGTCGACGGTCGAGACACTCACCCGCATCGAAGACGTCCTTGAGCGGATCCGCCCGGCGCTCCATGCAGATGGTGGCGACGTGGAACTGATGGATTTTGACGACGAGGGGTTCGTCCACCTGCAGATGCTCGGCGCGTGCGGCGGCTGCCCCATGTCGACGGCCACCCTCACTCTCGGCATCGAGGCGGAGCTCCGCCGCGAGATCCCCGAGGTTGAAGGCGTTATCACCGTCTAGGAGATGGGCGGGCCGATTGGCCCGATGCCCTGATCGCGGTGTACCTGACGGGTGCACATGTCCTGGACAAAGGCGAGACCCGCACCCCGGGCGATAGCCCCGGCCTCGTCGCTGATGCAACCCGGCTGAAGCCACAGGGCCTGTGCACCGACCGCCACGGCCTCCTCAGCGATGCCGGGGGCGGCATCGGAATTGCGGAAGACGTCCACCATGTGGATGGGACCATCGATCTCTGCCAGCGAAGCCACCACCGGCTGGCCCAATACCTCGCCGCCGCCCGGCCGTACGGGGACGACACGGTACCCCTGGGCGAGCAGGTACTCCATCACGCCGTACGAGGGCTTCGCGGGATCGATCGCCGCGCCGATCATGGCGATGACACAGGTCTGGCCGAGGATCTCGGCCGGAGTCGAATCGGGTCCCATCACATGCCTCCCGTCGTACACCGAGATCCGCTTCATCGGGGTGCCCGGATTTGAACCGGGGGCCTCTCCGTCCCGAACGGAGCGCGCTACCAAGCTGCGCCACACCCCGAGGTGAAGCCCGCGGATAGTAGCCCATCATGCGTGCATTTCGAGGTGCCCATCACGGCCACCTCGCCACCTGCATCCGATGATGGGCGTAGCGTTTCGATATGGACGCGCGCGAGGTGATCGGACGGTGACCCGCCCATCTCCACGTGCGCTGCAGTGAGCGACCCGCGGGCCATCTGGCCGCGGGTCGCTGTTGTTTTCGGGACATTTCCATCACCAGGGAGGATCGAGTGGCAAATCACCTGACCCCGGATGAGCTCGCCGACGTGATCGGCATGCGCAAAGACCGCCTCGTGCGGTACTGCCTTCTGCAGTCGATTCCCATCTATCAGGGCCGCGTGGACAAGACGTTGGTCGTTACGAGCCTTCTGGAGACCGGGCACCGCTTCCCAGAGGAGGCCGACGAAGCGCTCGTGGCCTGACCCGGATGCTGCACCGCCCCACCAGGGGGGCGGTGCAGCAGACCCCGGCGGCACGGGATGCCCCGGGCACGGCGCTAGCCTCCTCCCCGTCGTGACCTCTGCCCACCGCCTTCGGCCCCATCGCATCGCCCTCATTGCGCTGGCGGCACTCACCGTGGCCGTACCTGCCGTTGCCACGGCCAACCCGGTCGATGCCGCCGTCCACGCATTCGCGCACACGCACCCGGGCATCAGCGCCCTGGTGACGCGACTCGATGCGTCCGGCCCCGTTGCCGTGGCGGCCGTTAATGCGAAGGAGTCGTTCGCGCCCGCATCGACCATGAAGATCATCACGAGTGCCTCCGCCCTTCTGACGGTGGGCCCCGACTTCCAGTTCACCACACGCGTGGAGGGGAAGGCGCCCGTGGGCGGCGTGGTGCAGGGCCCGGCGTATCTCATCGGGGCCGGCGATCCGCTGCTGTCCACACGCGCGTTCTCCCGCAGCTACCTCGATGACGTCGGGACGCCGATCGAGCGTCTGGCGTCCAACATCAGGGAGTCAGGAACCACCTCCATTTCCGGCGGCATCATCGTGGACGAGTCGCTGTTCGATTCACGTCGCACCGGTCCGCAGTGGCGCAGCGACTACGTGTGGGAGTGCGGCCCATTGTCGGCAATCGCCACAAATCAGGGGCGCGCGGGCAATGGTGAGGCGCATAACGTCTCGCTGCCGGCAATCGCCGCTGGCCAGCGGCTCGTGACCGCACTCCGCCACGTTGGAGTCACCGTGCACGGCACGATCCGGCGGGGCGCCAATGCTCCGGGTGGGGACGTCATCGGTGAGGTCAAGTCGAAGCCGCTGTCGGCCATCCTCGGGTTCATGAACCCAGCCAGCAATAACTTCGCTGCCGAAACGCTGGTCAAGGATGTGGGCGCGTACGGAGCCGGGCATGGCACCACGGCGGCGGGCACCGCTCAGGCCGAGAAGATCCTGCGCGAGCGAGGTGCGCTGGGCCCTGAGGACGACCTGGTGGATGGCTCAGGGCTGTCGCATGCCAACCGTCTCTCGGCGTCCACGCTCGTCGCCATGCTCGGGTTGGCCACCACCCAGCCGGAGTGGGGCGACGCGCTCATCAGATCGCTTGAGCACGGCGGCGAGGGCACCCTCATCCATCGCTTGCGCGGTCCAGCCGTGCGAAACCGCATCCGGGCGAAGACCGGCTACATCGATGGCGTTGCCTCGCTGGCGGGAATGGTCACCAGCACCTCAGGGGCGCGATACGCATTTGCATTCCTCATCAACGACCGCGACATCGGCGCGGCGCAGCGCAGCATGGACAGGGCCGTGACCCTTCTCGCCACGGGTGCTGCCGACACCAGCCCCGAAGTTCCCTCCTAGGCCCCGGCCTGCCGCTCCGGCGGGGGATCATTCCCCGCCAGTACCCGCTGAAACCCGACTTCGTCAATCACCGGTACCCCGGCAGACTCCGCCTTCGCCACCTTGCTTCCCGGATCACGCCCCGCCACCACGAATGTGGTCTTCTTCGACACCGAATCGGTCGACTTTCCCCCGGCGGCCACGATGGCCCGTTTGGCCTCATCACGGCTGAAGGCGTCCAGCCCTCCGGTCACCACCACCGTACATCCGGTGAGCGGGCCATCCACCGGGCCGTCGGGTACGTCCATCTCCACGGTCAGGCCAGCCGCGCGCAGGCGGTCAAGCATGGCCCGGTTGTCATCGCTCGACAGAAACTCCGTGACCGCCCCGGCCACCACGGGACCAACCCCCTCAGCACGGGCAAGGTCGTCGGGCGATGCCGTCAGCAGGGCATCGAGTGATGGCGCGACGAGCGCGATCGAGCTGGCAGTCACCTCACCCACGTGCCGGACCCCGAGCGCATTGATGACCCGCGGCCAAGGGCGCTCACGTGACGCGGCGATACCCGCCACCAGGTTCGCCGCGCTCTGATCCTTGAATCCCTCAAGTGGGATGAGCTGCTCCGCCGTGATGTCGTAGATGTCAGCCACGTTGCCCACAAGGCCCACCTCGAACAACTTCGCAACGGTCTTGTCGCCGAGCCCCTCGATATCCATGCACCCGCGCGACGCAAAGTGAATGACGCTCTGCACCAGTTGTTCTGGGCACGAACGGTTGGGGCACCGCCACATCACTTCATCCTCGGGCCGCACCAGCGTGGTGCCGCATGACGGACACTCTGTGGGCAGGACGAACGGTACCTCGTCACCTGTGCGCCGCTGGGTGAGCGCCGACACCACCTGAGGGATCACGTCACCGGCGCGCTGCACAACCACCGTGTCACCGATTCGCAGGTCCTTGCGCGCGAGGTCGTCCTGATTGTGCAGCGTGGCGTGCTGCACGGTGACCCCACCCACATGCACGGGCTCAAGCTCGGCCCATGGAATGATGGCCCCGGTGCGGCCGACGTTGATGTTGATGGCCTTCAGCAGCGTGGTCGCCGTGGTGGGGGCGAACTTGTACGCAATGGCCCAGCGGGGCGCGCGCGCCACCGCGCCCAGGCGGCGCTGCTGCTCGAGGGAGTTCACCTTCACCACAGCCCCATCGATGTCGTAGTCGATGTCGCCACGGCGCTCCTCCCACCGGGCGCACGCGGCAGCCGCTCCGGCGATGTCGTCGACAACCTCGATGAGGGGGTTTACCGCAAACCCCGCGTCGCCCAGCCATGTGAGCACATCGGTCTGGGCCTCAACGTGCAGGCCATCGCTGGCACCCACCGCGTAGAACCACGCCGACAGCGGTCGCTCTGCCGTGAGCCGTGGGTCGAGCTGCCGCAGGCTCCCGGCCGCAGCGTTGCGTGGGTTCGCGAATGTCGGCAGCCCCTCGGCCGCCCTGACCTCGTTGAACTGCGCAAAGGCCTCGAGTGGCAGGTACACCTCACCCCGCACCTCCACACGACGCGGGGGCGTGCCCGCCTCGGGCCGCAGCACCAGCGGCACAGACTGGATGGTGCGGATGTTGGCGGTCACGTCCTCACCCACCGTGCCGTCGCCGCGTGTTGCGCCCACCACCAGCTGGCCATCCTCATAGGTGAGCGAGACGGCGAGCCCGTCGATCTTGGGCTCCACGACAAACTGCACAGCCGTACCGGCGAGCCCCTCCTGCGACAGCACCGACCCCACGCGGGTGTTCCACTCGAGCAGCTCCTCCTCCCCCCGGGCGTTGGCCAGGCTCAGCATGGGTTGATCGTGGGAGTGCGACTCGAACCCCGCCGCGGGGCCGGCACCCACCCGTTGCGTTGGGGAGTCGGGGGTCACCAGATCGGGGTGAGCCACCTCGATCGCCTCAAGCTCGCGCAACCAGTCGTCATATACCGCATCATCCACTGCAGGATCATCCAGCACGTAATACCGGTGCGCGGCGTCACGGATGAGCCCACGCAGTTCGTCTGCGCGCTGCGCATCGCTCACGACCCGCCTCCCAGAAGCAGCGCGTGAAGGGCCGGGATGTCGTCCACCACGAAGTCAGGCTGCTCGGCATCGAGCGCGGACCGGTCGAAGAAGCCCCAGGTGACCCCGATCGTCGCTACGCCGGCGGCGTTGCCCGCGGCGATGTCAAACGGGGCATCACCCACGTAGCAGGCATCGCCGGGGAGTCCATTCAGGTGCTCGAGGGCCACACGCACCGGCTCCGGGCCGGGTTTGTGGGTCTTGCAGTCCTCCAGACCCACCACGTCATCGAGATACTGCGCGATCTCCGGAAGTGCATCGAACGCGAGATCGACGGTTGGACGGCTTTTCGACGTGACGATGCCGATACGGCATCCGGCCTCATGCAGGCGGCTTAGCAAATCGTCCATACCCGGGTACGACGCGATGAGCTCCGCGGTGTGCGCGTGGTTCCATGATCGCTGCGCGGCCAGGAGTGCGTCGGCGTGCTCGTCGGAGAATGCCCGCATCTGGTCGATGAGCGGCCGCCCGACGTTCGCCGTCAACTCGTCATCGGACAGATCACGCCCCAGCACGGTGCGCACGGCATGCCGGTGCGACTCGCGGATAAGCGCCACGGTGTCCACCACCGTGCCATCGAGATCAAACAGGACCGTGCCGAACCGCGGTGGCATGGCCTCAGCGCACTCCGGCGTCGTCGAGTAGCCCGTCGATCTCCCAGCGCTGCATCTCATCCATCCCGTCAATGTCCGTGAGGTCGAAGTGCAGAGGGGTCACCGACACCAGGCCATCGTCGATGGCCGAGAGGTCGGTACCGGGCTGCTGGTCATGACTCATCGGCTCGCCGTAGATGCGGTAGTGCTTCTTGGATCCGGATTCACCCTCGAGCGTGAGGGTGTCGTCATACACGCGCCGCCCCAAGCGCGTCACCTTCGCACCCGTGATCTCAGCAGGCGATATGCCGGGCCCATTCACGTTGAAGATGACGTGGCGCGGGAACCGCCGCTGGCACGCAAAGGGCACCAACTTGGCGGCAAATGCGGTGACGGCGGAGAAGTCATACACGAGCCCTGGGCCACTCCCCCCACCGAGCGCATCCTGGCTTACGGCAATTGCGGGAATGCCGAGCATCACTCCCTCAAGCGCTGCAGCGACAGTTCCCGAGTACGTCACGTCGTCGCCCAGGTTCAGCCCGAGGTTGGCCCCGCTCACCACGACATCGGGCGGAGCACCGATGAGCCCGAGCGCCCCGAGCCGCACGCAGTCAACGGGCGTACCGCTTATGGCGAAGGCCTTTGTGCCGTCCCCGATCTCCACCTCGTCCACCACCAGAGGATCATGAATGGTGATGCCGCGACCGATGGCGCTGCGATTGGTATCCGGCGCGATCACGAATACCTCACCGAGGGAATCCACGGCCTGCTTGAGCGCGAGGAGTCCCGGAGCATCCACGCCGTCGTCGTTGGTTACGAGAATCCTCACTGGTCACCGATGGTAGCCACCGGCGCGGAGTGCCCCCCGCCGAAACGACGCCATCGATGCCCACAAACATGAGCCACGGGGGCGGAGTGTCCCCGTCGGGAAGACGAAACGACGCCATGGCCATCAGGGCAACGCCCTGGTTGCCTCGCGCTTCCGATTCGCGACCGGCGGGGACACTGCGCGCCCGGGGCGTCCAGGCGGAGCGAGAACACCCCGAGCAGCCCGAGGCCCCAATGCCCAACATGAGCCACGGGAGCGCAGTGTCCCCGTCGGGAAGACGAAACGACGCCATGGCCATCAGGGCAACGCCCTGGTTGCCTCGCGCTTCCGATTCGCGACCGACGGGGACACTGCGCGCCTGGGGCGTCCAGGCGGAGCGAGCACGACCCGAGCAGCACCGAGGAGCACCGACCCCGAATGTCCAACATGAGCCACGGGAGCGGAGTGTCCCCGTCGGGAAGACGAAACGACGCCATGGCCATCAGGGCAACGCCCTGGTTGCCTCGCGCTTCCGATTCGCGACCGGCGGGGACACTGCGCGCCCGGGGCGTCCAGGCGGATCCCGAGAGGAGCGAGTGCGAGCCCCTCAATACCGAACAGCCACCAGCGTGAGCCCATGCGGGGGCGCCGTGATCCCCGCATCACTCCGAGGCGCGCCCTCCAGCAGCGCACGAAACGATTCCGTATCGCGTCGCCCCCGCCCGCACTCGAGCATCGTGCCCACCAGCACGCGAACCATGTGACGCAGGAAGGCATTGGCCTCGAGCCGCAACACCCACTCGTCGCCGTCGTCGCGCCACGCGCACTCGATCATCGTGCGGTGGAAGAACGTGTGGTTGGTCTCGGTGGGCGTGAAGGCCCGGAAGTCGTGCTGCCCCACAGCCATCGCTGCGCATGCATCGAGGGCGGCTCTGTCGAGCGGCCTGCCGAGATGACGCAGGGTGCGGTGGCGGCGAAGCGGCGAGGGCGGCCCCACCAGCAAGCGATAGTCGTACACCCGTGACGTGGCGTCTCCGCGCGCGTCGAAGCCGTTCGGCATCACCGTCACGTTCCGGACCGCCACGTCCTGGGGCAACAACCCCGCGAGCGATCGGCGAAGGCGCACGGGCTCGGCCTCGGCCTCGTCAAGACCGTCCGGCACCACGATGCTCGCCACCTGGCCGCTGGCATGAACGCCGGAGTCGGTGCGACCCGCCACGCGAATTGCGGGCCGCGACCTGAAAACGACGTCGAGGGCATCCCGGAGGACACCCTCGACAGTTCTCTCGCCGGGCTGCTCGGCCCAGCCCAGAAATGCCGCGCCGTCGTACTCGATGTCGAGACGGAGCGCGGTCACCGCGCGCGGGCTAGTTGTAGTTCGTCGGTGACAGGCCGAAGGCCGTCACGCGGAACGGGAACACGTCGTACAGCGTGCCGGGCGACTGGTACACCTGCGCAAGCGCCCACTGGTTCTGGGCGTTGAGGGTGACGTAGCCGCTGCCCTTCTGGGTAATGACCGACCAGGCGTATCCGTTGACCGGACCCACGCGGCGCTCAGTCACCTTGATGCCCGACGACGTGTTGAGTTGCACGTATACCGATGCCCACTTGTTCTTGGAGCCGGTACCGCGCTGCGCCTGCAGCCGGAAGCTGTAGCCCCCGTTGCTCGCCGATGCGATCGTGTACTTGTTCGACGTCGGGCCGCACTGCTGCCCCGTGGGGAACAGGTCGTTGACCACCGCGACGGGCACGCCACCGACGTTGTCGCAGAAGTTGACGCCGCCATCCACGACCGTCCACTGCGAGCCGGCCCCATAGAGGATGACCCACTGCGTGGAGATCTGGCTGCGGTACTGGGCCGTCGGGATGATCTGGGCCCGGGCGTACGACGGGTTCACCGAGCTCACGGCGATGTTGCCCACGGAGTACTCGGTAAACGTGTAGCCCTGTGTCTGCGTGGTCCATGCGTTGACCGCCGCCACGATGCCCGTGACCTCGGCCGGCGAGCCGGCCTGAGTTGCCACGGCCGGGGAGGCCACGGCGATGGCACCGAGGCCCACGGCGATGGCCCCAAGCCCGATTGATGCGCGGGTGCGCAGGGTCATGCGGCGACTTCGGACGAACTCGGCACCGGACGCGAGAGCTCGAGCAGCACCATCGGAGCGGCATCGCCCTGACGCGGACCAAGCTTGATCACGCGCGTGTAGCCACCGGGAATGTCCTTGAATACGGGAGCGATCTCGTTGAACAGGCGGTACGTGATGGGCTTGTTGCGGAGCAGCGCGATGGCCTGGCGGCGGGCGTGCAGCGTGCCCTGCTTGCCGAGGGTGATTGCACGCTCTGCCGTCTGGCGGGCCAGCTTGGCCTTGGCCGCAGTCGTCTGAATGCGCCCATGCTCAAGCAGCGCGATGGCCATGTTGGCCGCCATCGCCGAGCGATGTGCGCTGTCACGATTAAGCTTGGGTCCGCGGTTGCGGTGTCGCATCTGAGTCTCCGGTTACTGGTTGGTGCGGTCAGTCGTCGCGAAGTGCGAGACCGTGGCGGGCAAGGTTCTCCTTGACCTCCTCGACGCTCTTCTTGCCGAAGTTCGGGATGGCCGCAAGGTCATCCTCGCTCTTCGAGATGAGGTCGCCGATGGTCTCAACACCCACGCGCTTCAGGCAGTTGTACGAACGCACACCGAGCTCAAGCTCCTCGATGAGGATATTGGCCATCTCGCCGCCGGGCTGAGGAGCCTCGGGCTCCTCCTCCACGAGCATGCGGATGTCATTCGGGTCAGCGAAGATCGACAGGCGCTCGATGAGGATGGCCGAGGCCTGGGCGACGGCCGTGCGCGGATCCACGCTGCCGTCGGTCTCCACCTCGAGGGTGAGCTTGTCGTAGTCGGTGCGCTGGCCGACGCGGGCTGCGCCCACCTCGTACCGCACGCGGCGCACCGGCGAGAAGTTGGAATCAACCGGGATGACCCCGATCGTGGTGCCAGGACCCTTGTTCTGGTCGGCGGGCACGTAGCCGCGGCCGCGGGCGATGGTGAGCACCATGCCCAGCGAGGCGCTGGCCTCCAGGTTGGCGATCTCGAGCTCGGGGTTCAAGATCTCAAGATCAGCGGGGCATGTGATGTCACCGGCGGTAACGACGCCCGGGCCCTGACGGTTGAGCTCGACCTCAATCTCATCGGCCTCGCCGATAAGGCGGCACACCAGGCCGCGGAGGTTCAGGATGATGTCGGTGACGTCCTCACGCACGCCGGGGACCGTGGTGAACTCGTGCTGCACGCCATCGATCTTCACCGAGGTCACGGCCGCGCCCTCGAGCGACGACAGGAGCACGCGGCGGATCGAGTTACCGAAGGTGTGACCGAAACCACGGTCGAGCGGCTCCACTTCGACCTGGCCGAGGGTCTCGGACAGGGGCTCATACGCCATGCGCGGGGTCTGGATATCGAGCATTTGTTTTTGCTGCTCCTCCCGGCACTCGGCCGGTCAGTGGATGAACGCGGATCCCGATTCGGCGGCCTCGGCCCGGGGTCCCCGCGTCAGGGGCCCCCGGCCATCGCGTGCCGGTTCGGGGTACTGCCTACTTCGAGTAAAGCTCCACGATGAGCTGCTCGCGCACCGGGGTATCAATCTCCGTACGGTCCGGCGCCTTCAGCACCTTGCCGGACAGCGAGTCATGGTCGGCCTGCAGCCACGGGGCCACGGACGCACCGATCTCGGTGGCACCGCGGACTGTGGTCTCGGCCGGCGACGACGCCTTGATGGTGATGATGTCGTCGGGACGGCACTGGTAGCTGGGGATGTCCACCCGGCGGCCATTGACCTGGAAGTGCCCGTGGCCCACCAACTGACGCGCCTGGCGGCGTGATGCCGCAAAGCCCAGTCGGGTCACCACATTGTCGAGGCGCAGCTCGAGCAGGCGCAGCAGGTTCTCACCGGTCACGCCGGGCTGACGGCTGGCCTTCTCGTAGTAGCGGCGGAACTGCTTCTCGAGAATGCCGTAGTACCTGCGCGCGCGCTGCTTCTCGCGCAGCTGCATGAGGTACTCGGACTGACGGATCCGGCCGCGGCCATTCTGGCCGGGCGGGTAGTTGCGGCGCTCAATGGCGCACTTCTCAGTGGAGCAGCGGGCACCCTTGAGGAAGAGCTTCTCGCCCTCACGGCGGCACTGCTTGCACTGCGGGTCACGATCGCGGGCCACGTCGGCCTCCTAGACGCGGCGCCGCTTACGCGGGCGGCAACCATTGTGTGGAACAGGACTGACATCGGTGACCGAGGTCACCTCAAGGCCGGCCGCCTGCAGCGACCGGATGGCCGTCTCGCGGCCGGAACCGGGACCCTTCACGAACACATCAACCTTCTGCAGGCCGTGCTCCATGCCCTTGCGGGCTGCAGCGTCGGCGGTCACCTGGGCGGCGAAGGGTGTGCTCTTACGAGACCCCTTGAACCCGGCCGAACCGGCCGTTTCCCATGCGATGACGTTGCCGTGACGGTCAGTCAGGGTGACGATCGTGTTGTTGAACGAGGTCTTGATGTGCGCGTGGCCGAGCGCAATGTTCTTGCGGGCCTTGCGACGGGTACGACCTCGAGTTGCCTTCTGGCGTGCCAATGGACTCCCTTAGCTCCTGCTAGGCCTTGCGCTGCTTGCCGACTGTGCGCTTCGGACCCTTGCGGGTACGGGCGTTGGTCTTGGTCCGCTGGCCATTGACCGGAAGACCGCGGCGGTGGCGAAGCCCGCGGTAGCAGGCAATGTCCATGAGCCGCTTGATGTTGTTGGCGCGCTCGCGCCGAAGGTCACCCTCAACGATGTAATCGCGCTCGATCACCTCGCGGAGCCGACCCACTTCTTCTTCAGTCAGGTCACGAACGTAGGTGTTCGGACCGATCCCGACCTTGCCCAGGATCTCGTTGGCCGTGGTACGACCAACCCCGTAGACGTAGGTAAGACCGATCTCCACCCGCTTCTCGCGAGGGATGTTGACTCCGGCGATTCGTGCCACTGATTACCCCTGGGTCTGCTTGTGACGAGGGTTGCTGCAGATCACGAGGATCTTGCCGTGCCGCTTGATGACGCGGCACTTCTCGCAGATCGGCTTCACGGACGGACGGACCTTCACTTGCGACTCCTCGCTGGGTGACCCGGCGACAGCACGTCAGCGCCCATCAGGGCGGAGATCGTGGCGGCGCCACTGCGCGCGAGGTGACGAGGGACGAAAGCGGGCCGGATCGGGCACACGACAATCATCGCGTTGCGTTCCACGCGCGGCCGGGGAAGATAGCAGGAAGCGGACACCATCGGAACCGACCCGTCAGCCCGCGTGCCGGGTGAGGATGCGGGGGCCCGAGGCGGTGATGGCGACGGTGTGCTCGAAGTGCGCGGCCAGACCGCCATCCTTCGTGGTCACAACCCAGCCGTCATGCCCAAGGATGACCTCGTGATCACCCTGGGTGACCATGGGCTCAATGGCGATGACCACGCCCTCCTCCAGCAGCACCCCGGTCCCGGGCTTGCCGAAATTGGGCACCTGCGGCTCCTCGTGCATCGAACGGCCCACGCCGTGCCCCACGAGTGTGCGTACAACCTGGAACCCGGCCCGCTCCACAACTTCCTGCACGGCCGCACCGATGTCACCCGTGCGGTTTCCCGGGCGGGCGGCCTGAATACCGGCGGCCAGTGAACGCCGTGTGGCATCCATCAGGCTGGCGGCCACGCCGCTCACCTCGCCCACCGGAATGGTGCGCGCAGAATCCGATACCCATCCGTCGAGGGTCACGCCGCAGTCGATCGACACGATGTCGCCCTCCAGCAGCGCCACCGGACCGGGGATGGCGTGCACCACCTCGGCATTGACCGACGGACAGATGGTGCCCGGAAACCCGTGGTAGCCCTTGAATGACGGCACGCCGCCCTTCGACACGATGAACTCCTCAGCCATCGCATCAAGGTCGGCGGTGGTGACACCTGGTGCAACCGCGGCCTCGAGCCTGTCGAGGCATTCCGCCAGCACCGCCCCGCTCGCCGCCATCGCCTCGATCTCGGCCGGCGTCTTGGGGATGGGCCCGCTGCTACGAGAGTGCTTCGACAACGCGCGCCTGAACCTGGTCCAGAGGAAGTGATCCGTCGATGTCGCGCAGCAGGCCACGCGAGCGGTAGTAGCCGATCAGGGGCGCGGTCTGCGCCTCATACACGTCGAGTCGGTTGGCCACGGCCTCAACGCGGTCGTCATCGCGCTGGTACAGGTCGCAGGCCTCGCCGGTCACGCTGCATGCGGATCCGTCGTAGGGGTTGGATGTCTCGTGGAACGAGCGCCCGCACCCCCTGCAGATCCAGCGGCCGGCCAACCGGCGCATCAACTCGTCGCGCGGCACCTCAAATGCAATGACGTTGTCGAGCGGCGCGCCCACCTCGGACAGCATGCCGTCGAGGGCCTCGGCCTGCGCCAGGGTGCGCGGGAAGCCGTCGAGCATGAAGTCGTCGGCACGACTGGAGAGCGCCTCACGGATCATCCCGATCACCACCGCGTCGGGCACCAGGTCACCGGCGTCCATGAACGTCTTGGCCTGGAGCCCCAGAGGCGTGCCCGCTGCCACGGCTGCGCGCAAGAGATCACCCGTGGACAGGTGCAGCAGCCCGCGCTCCTTGAGGAACTCCGCCTGCGTCCCCTTGCCCGCACCAGGCGGACCAAACAGTACGAGGCGCGCTATTGGAGGAACCCGTCGTACGAGCGCATCATCAGCTGTGCCTCCATCTGACGCATCGTGTCAAGTGCAACTCCCACCACGATCAGCATGGATGTCCCGCCGAAGAGCCCGAAGAACACATTCGACTCGGGCAGGTACCTGAAGATGATGTTCGGGAACTCGGCGATGATCGCGAGATAGATGGCCCCCGGAAGCGTGAGGCGCGTGACGACCCGGTCAAGATAGACCGCGGTCGGACGCCCCGGACGCACGCCCGGGATGAAGCCGCCGTACTTCTTCAGGTTGTCCGCCTGCTCGGTCGGGTTGAACTGCACCGCCGTATAGAAGTACGTGAAGAGGACGATCAGCAGACCCTCAAACAGGATGAACCACCATGAGCCCGGCGACAGGAAGTCGGCCACGCTCTTGAGGAACGATCCGCCGCCGGCCAGCTCTGCGAGCGTGGGCGGGAGAATCGTCACTGAGGCCGCGAAGATCACCGGGATCACGCCAGCCATGTTCACCCGGATGGGCATGTAGGTGGTACCACCGGACGTCATGCGACGGCCCACCTGGCGCTTGGCGTACTGAATGGGGATCCGGCGCACGCCCTCGTTCACGAAGACGACGCCGATGACGATGCCCACCGCGATGATCGCGATGATGACGGCCGTAATGGGAGGAAGGCCGATCCAGCCGCGCAGTGCCGCGGGCAGGCTGGCCACAATTCCGCAGAAGATCAACAGCGACATGCCGTTGCCGATCCCGCGCTGGGTGATGAGCTCTCCGAGCCACATCACCATGGTGGTGCCCGCGGTCAGCGAGATGATGATGAGGAACGTGCGCGACCAGCCAACGTCGGGCAGTGCGTCCTGCGAGCGGAAGTACAGGACGTAGGCGAGCGACTGCATGAGCGCCAGACCCACGGTCATGTACCGCGTGTACTGGGTGATCTTGGCGTACCCGGCCTCGCCCTCCTTCTGAAGGCGCTCGAGCGACGGGATGACCACAGTCATCAACTGCAGAATGATGCTCGCCGTGATGTACGGCATGATCCCGAGCGCAAACACGGCGAAGCGCGTAAGCGCGCCTCCCGCGAACAGGTTCAGGAAGTTGAGGATGTTCGTGGTGCCCTTGCTCTGAAGTGCCGCCGCCAGGTTTGAGGCGTTGACACCCGGAACGGGCACGTACGAACCGAAGCGGAACACCGCCAGAAGGCCGGCGGTGACCAGGAGCTTCTTCCGCAGCTCCGGAGACCGGAGCGAATTGAGCATGGCGGTGAGCATGGGCGGTCGGGGCCTATGGCCTCGGCGAGCGTGCTGCGACCGACGGGTTCGTGACTACTCCGCGCCGACGAGCTCGACGCGGCCACCGGCCGCCTCGATCTTGGCGACCGCAGCGGGAGATGCCTGATCCACACGCACCGTAAGCGCGTGAGTGATCTCGCCGGTGGCCAGCAGCTTCACGGGCCATGCACGGTTGTCATTGTTCTTCACCAAACCGTGCTCCGCAAGCGACGAGGCATCCACCACATCGCCTGCGGCGAAGAACTTGGCGAGTGCGCCCACGTTGATCGGCACTGAATGGGTGCGGAACGGACCGAACGGCATCGACTTCTTGTGGTTCGGGCCGGGCAGCTTGCCCTTCTGCATGTGCAGGGGAACGGTGCCGCCGCGGTAACCCGGGCGCGGGCCCGGACCGGAACGGGCGCCAGCGCCCTTCATGCCGCGACCGCACGTCTTGCCCTTGCCGGAGCCCGGTCCACGACCGACGCGCTTCCGACGATGCCTCGCGCCCGGGTTGGGGCGCATGTTCTCAAGACGGATCTCTTCCGGATCCACGTTCTGCTCGTCAGCGGCCACCGTCGACCTCCTCCACCTTCACGAGGGACGCCACCTTACGAAGCGCGCCCTGCAGGGACGGCGAGTCCTCGTGGACCGCCGTGGAACCAATTCGACCAAGACCCAGCGCACGGAGGGTACCCCTGTGACGCTGTGTGCTCCCAATCTTGGAGCGGACCTGGGTGATCTTCAGCTCGCTCATGCGGGAACCTCCTCAGCGGCCGGGGCGTCGTCTGCCGGGGCGTCATCTGCGGGGGCCTCCACGGCCGGGGCGTCGTCTGCCGGGGCCTCCGCTGCAGGGGCCTCGTCTGTGGTGGCCTCGCCTGTTGGTGCCTCCGCTGCAGGGGCCTCCGCTGCAGGGGCCTCCGTTGCCGGAGCGTCGTCGACGATCGGCTTGTTCGAGCCGCCGGACACGCCGAGAACCTCAGCCACGGTCTTGCCGCGAAGGGCAGCGACCTCGGCCGGCGTGCGGAGCGACTTCAGACCGTTCACTGTGGCCGTCACCAGGTTGACCGGGTTGGTCGTACCCAATGACTTACTCAGGATGTCACGGACACCCGCGAGCTCGAGCACTGCGCGCACACCACCGCCGGCGATAACGCCGGTACCGGGTGCAGCAGGCTTCAGCAGCACGCGACCGGCGCCATGGTGGCCAATGATCTCGTGCGGAATGGTCGCGCCGTACCGGGGCACGCGGAACATGTTCTTCTTGGCGTCATCCACGGCCTTCTGGATGGCGAGCGGAACCTCGTTCGCCTTGCCGTGACCCACGCCAACTGCGTCCACCTCGTTGCCCACGACCACCAGGGCCGAGAACGAGAAGCGGCGACCGCCCTTGACGACCTTGGACACACGGTTCACCTGAACGACGCGCTCCTGGAGCTCGACCCCGTCCGTGCTGACCTTTTCGCGTCTGCGCTCTGCCATCTTCTTCCTCGTCCCTAGAACTCGAGCCCGGCTTCGCGGGCGCCGTCGGCAAGCGACTTGACCCGGCCGTGGTACAGGTATCCGCCGCGGTCGAAGACGACGCGGCTTACGCCGGCCGTCTTTCCACGCTCGGCGATGAGCTTGCCAACCTCGCCAGCAGCCGGACCCTTTGCCAACCCCTTGAGGGCGGGCTCGTGGGAGCCTGCTGCAGCCACGGTGTGGCCCTTGTCGTCGTCGATGAGCTGCGCGTAGATGCGCAGGTTCGACCGCGAGACGGACAGGCGCGGGCGCTCGGCGGTGCCGTGCACCTTGCCGCGAACGCGGCGGTGGCGCCGTGCGCGAGCGTCTCGTGTAGTGATCTGGCCCATTCCTCTCCCGTTCCCTATGCCCGCTTGCCGACCTTGCGGCGCACGAGCTCACCTGCGTAACGAATTCCCTTGCCCTTGTAGGGCTCCGGGGGTCGTACGCGGCGAATCTCGGCGGCGGTCTGGCCGACACGCTGCTTATCGATGCCGCTCACCGTGATCTGGGTGGGGTCCGGCACCTCGAATGTGATGCCCTCAGGCGCCTCCATGAAGACCGGGTGTGAGAAACCCACGGCGATCTCGAGGTTCGTGCCCTTCATCTGGGCACGATAGCCCACGCCAACAAGCTCGAGCTTACGCTCGAAGCCCTCGGTGACACCGGTCACCATGTTGGCGACGAGGGTGCGCGACAGGCCGTGGAGCGCGCGATGCGGACCACGGTCGGTCGGACGGGTCACCAGCAGTGACTCGTCCTCCTGGGCAATGCGGATGGGTTCGACCACGGTGTGCTCGAGGGTCCCCTTCGGGCCCTTCACAGTCACCTTCTGGCCGGCGATGTCCACCGTGACCCCGCTCGGGACGGGGATTGGTGCGCGTCCGATTCGACTCAACGCTGTTCCTCCCCTACCAGACCGTGCACAGGACTTCGCCGCCCACACCGCGGCGTCGGGCCTCATGGCCCGTGACGAGACCCTGAGAGGTCGAGATGATTGCAATTCCCATTCCACCAAGAACCTTGGGGAGGGAATCCTTGTCGGCGTACACCCGGCGGCCTGGCTTCGAAATGCGGGTGATACCGGTGATCACGCGACGGCGGTCCTGGTCGTACTTGAGCTTCACGGTCAGGGTCGAACGGATGCCGTCAGTGCCCGCCTCGTAACCCACGATGTAGCCCTGCTCCTCGAGCACACGGGCGATCTGGGTCTTGAGCTGGCTGCCGGGCATCTCAACCTGGTCGTGAAGCGCCATATTGGCGTTACGGATGCGCGTGAGCATGTCTGCGATGGGATCGGTAAGCATAGTTTCTCTACCAGCTCGACTTGGTCATGCCCGGAATGTGCCCCATGTGGGCCTCATCGCGCAGGCAGATACGGCACAAGCCGAACTTGCGGAACACCGCGCGCGAGCGACCGCACCGATGGCAGCGCGAGTAGGCCTGCGTCTGGTACTTGGTCGGCCGTGAGGCCTTCACTCGAAGGGATGTCTTCGCCACTGGTTCTGGTGCCTCTCGTATCTAGCGCTTGCGGCCGCGGCCGAACTTGCGCATCTTCTTGCGACGACGGGCTGCACGCTCTTCCGCGCTATAGCCCTCCGCCCGGAACGGCATGCCCAGGTGACCGAGCATTGCCCGGGCCTCTGCATCCGTCTCAGCCGACGTCGTGATGGTTACGTTCAACCCGCGAACTCGGTCGATCGTGTCGTAATCGATCTCCGGGAAGATCGTCTGCTCCCGGAGGCCGAGGTTGTAGTTGCCGCGCCCGTCGAAACCATCCGGGTTCAGGCCCCGGAAGTCGCGGATGCGCGGCAATGCGACCGCGGTGAGGCGGTCGAGGAACTCCCACATGCGTGCGCCGCGAAGGGTGACCTTCGCGCCGATCGGCATGCCTTCGCGCAGCTTGAACTGCGCGATCGAATTGCGGGCGCGGGTGATCGCGGGCTTCTGGCCGGCGATCTGGCCCATCTGCTCAACGGCTTCGTCGAGGAACTTCGAGTTGACCTTGGCGTCGCCAACACCCATGTTGAGCGTGATCTTCTCGATACGCGGGTGCTGCATGGGCGACGAGTACCCGAACTCCTCCTGGAGCTTGGGACGGACCTCATCCTCAAACATCGCCTTAAGGCGAGCCGGCGGAATTGCGATGTCGGTATCGGTATCGGTGCTCACGAGTCCAGTGCCTTCCCGGTACGGGTGGACACGCGCACGCGCTTCCCGTCCTTCTCCTCGATGCGAACCCGGCACGGCTTCTTGTCGGACGGGTCGATCGGCATGACGTTCGAAAGATGAATCGAGGCGGGCTTCTCGATGATCCCGCCTGGATCCTCCGGCGGGCGCGCCTTGGTGTGGCGCTTGATGATGTTGATGCCCTCCACGAGCACGCGCCCCTCCACGGGGTGCACCTCGAGGACGGTGCCGGTCTTGCCGCGGTCCTTGCCCGCGATACACATGACCTCATCGCCCTTCTTCACGCGCGCCGGCATTACAGCACCTCCGGGGCGAGCGAAACAATCTTCATGAACTGCTTCTCGCGGAGCTCTCGGGCCACTGGGCCAAAGATGCGGGTACCGCGAGGGTTCTGGGCATTGTCGATGATGACTGCCGCGTTCTCGTCAAAGGAGATGAACGTGCCGTCGTCGCGTGGGTGGGACTTCTTGGTGCGTACCACCACCGCCTTGACGACGTCGCCCTTCTTGACGGCGCCATTCGGCGTCGCCTGCTTGACGGTCGCAACGATGGTGTCACCGACGTATGCGTAACGGCGGCGACTGCCGCCGAGTACGCGGATGCAGAGGATCTCTCGAGCCCCCGTGTTGTCTGCGACGCGAAGTCGTGATTCGTTCTGGATCATCCCGAGCTCCTAACGGGCCTTCTCGATGATCTCGACGAGGCGCCACCGCTTCTGCTTGGAAAGCGGACGGCTCTCGATCACGCGCACCACGTCACCTACGCCAGCCGTGTTCTCCTCGTCGTGCGCATGCAGCTTCGTCGACTGGCGAACGGTCTTGCCGTAGATGGGGTGGCGACGCGACGTGTCGATCCGCACCGTGATGGTGCGGTCACGCGAGTCACTTGTGACGATGCCCTGACGCGTCTTGCGCCGGGATACCGATTCTTGGGGCGTCTCAGGCACGGGCGGCCTCCTCTGTCGCGAGCTCCCGCTCACGCGCGATCGTAAGAATCTGGGCGATCTCGCGCTTGCGCAAACCGATCTCGCTGGTGCGCTCGAGCGACCCGGTGGGCAACTCGAAACGCAGGTTGAAGAGTGCCTGTCGGGACTCCTCGAGCTTGAGCACGAGCTGGTCTTCGGTGAGCTCACGCAGTTCACTGGCCTTCTGTGCGGGCATATCTATGCGTCCTCACGGATGACGAACTTGCAGCGGACGGGCAGCTTCATGGCCGCAAGGCGCATGGCCTCGCGGGCAGTCGCCTCGTCCACGCCGGACAACTCGAACATGACCTTGCCCGGCTTGACCACGGCAACCCAGCCCTCCGGTGAGCCCTTGCCGGAACCCATGCGGGTTTCGGCGGGCTTCTTGGTGACTGGGAGATGCGGAAAGAGGTTGATCCAGACCTTGCCCTGACGCTTGATGTAGCGAGTCATCGCCACACGCGCGGCTTCGATCTGACGGTTGGTCACCCAGGCAGCCTCAAGCGACTTCAGGCCGTACTGGCCGAAGTGGACCTGCTGGTTCCCCTTGGCGAGCCCCTGACGACGACCGCGATGGGCCTTGCGGAACTTGGTGCGCTTTGGCATCAGCATGGCGTCACCTCGCTCCCTGAGCCGGCGGACCGTCCTGGCGCGGGGCGCCGCCCTGGCCGCCACGGCCACCCTGACCGCCGCGACCGCGACCGCCACCAGGACCGCCGCCAGCACCACCGGCGCCACCGGGACCACCTGCGCCGCCGCCGCGGTTATCGCGACGGGGGCGACGCGGAGGCATGGGAGCCTCGGCGTCGATGCTGCGACCGCGGGCGTCCACGACGCCCTCGGGCAGGACCTCACCCTTGTTGATCCACACCTTCACGCCGATACGGCCGAAGGTGGTCTTCGCCTCGGAAAAGCCGTAATCGATGTCCGCGCGCAACGTGTGGAGTGGCACACGGCCCTCCGAGTAGTGCTCGATGCGCGACATCTCAGAACCGCCGAGGCGGCCACCGCACTGGATCTTCGCGCCCTGGGCACCCGACCGCATGGCGGAGGTGAGGGCACGCTTCATGGCGCGACGGAACGAGACGCGGTTCTCGAGCTGCTCGGCGATCGACTGGGCAACCAGCGTGGCGTCGAGCTCGGGGCGCTTGATCTCGTTGATGTTGATCTGGATCTGCTTGCTGGTGATCGCGTTCAGCTCACGGCGAAGCGCGTCCACCTCGGAGCCACTCTTGCCGATGACGATGCCCGGACGGGCCGTAAAGATGTCAACGGTCAGCTTGGTGGCGTCCTTGCGGAGCTGGATGTCGGCCAGGCCGGCGTGGCTCAGCTTGCGCGTGATGTGCGCGCGAACCGCACGGTCCTCGTCGAGGTACGCCGCGTAGTCACGCTCGGTGTACCAATTGCTCTTCCAGCCCTGGAGGATGCCCAGGCGGAATCCGGTGGGGTGAACCTTCTGACCCATCAGGCGTCCTCTGCGGGCCCAAGCCCGATTGTGATGTGGCAGGTGCGCTTGTTGATCTTCCCGGCACGGCCCATGGCGCGCGGCTGAAACCGCTTCATGGTCGGGCCCTCGTCAACAGTTGCGCGGGTGATGAAGAGCTCACGCACGTTCATGCCGGCGTTGTGATCTGCGTTGGCCATGGCCGACTCGAGCACCTTGCGCACCGGCACAGCGGCGTCGCGGGTGGCGAAGGCAAGGATGGCCTGAGCATTGGGGACCGACTCGCCGCGGATCAGGTCCGCAATGAGGCGCGCCTTTCGGGCGGACACACGCACGAACTTCGCGGTGGCCTCCGGGCGGGCGGGCGTGCGAGCACGGCCGTCGTCGGAACGGACCGGTGTGGCCGTCGTCGCGGCCTCTGGGGCCTCGACGTCGGTGGTCTCTGTGGTGGTCTCGGTGGTCGCCACGTCAGCGCCTCGTCGTGGTGCGGTCGTTGCCGTGACCCTTGTAGGTCCGCGTGGGGGCGAACTCGCCCAACTTGTGACCCACGAGGCTCTCCGACACGAACACGGGCACGTGCTTCCGGCCATCGTGAACGGCGATGGTGTGCCCCACCATCTCGGGGAAGATCGTGGACGATCGCGACCAGGTGCGAAGCATGCGCTTCTCGCCGGCGGCGTTCATGTCCTCGATCCTCTTCAGGAGCTTGGGATCCACGAAGGGACCCTTTTTCAGGCTTCGGCTCATCGGCCTTCCGTGTGCTTGCCGCGCTTGCGCCCGCGGACGATCATCTTCTGGCTTGCCTTCTTCTTGTCACGCGTACGGTGACCGTTGGTTGGCTTGCCCCAGGGGGTCACCGGGTGGCGACCTGAGTTGCTCTTGCCCTCACCACCACCATGCGGGTGGTCGACCGGGTTCATTGCTGAACCACGGACAGTCGGGCGGACGCCGCGCCAGCGGCTGCGACCGGCCTTGCCGCCCACTTCGTTCGCGTGGGACGGGTTGCCGATCTGGCCGATTGTTGCACGGCAGTCGATGTGCACCATGCGCATCTCGGAACTCGGCAGGCGCAGGGTGGCGTAATCGCCCTCCTTCGCCATGAGCTGGGCACCAGTGCCGGCGGAGCGGCACAACTGGCCGCCACGGCCGATCTGGAGCTCGATGTTGTGCACGATCGTACCGGTGGGGATCTCACGGAGCGCCAGCGCGTTGCCGGGGCGGATGTCCGAGCCCGGACCGCTGGTCACGGTGTCACCCACTTCAAGGCGGAGCGGCGCGATGATGTAGCGCTTCTCGCCGTCGGCGTAGTGCAGCAGCGCGATGCGGGCGGTGCGGTTCGGGTCGTACTCGATCGCAGCGACCTTGGCCGGAATGCCGTCCTTCGTGCGCTTGAAGTCGATGATGCGGTAACGGCGCTTGTGACCGCCACCGATGTGGCGGGTCGTGATGCGACCATTGTTGTTACGGCCACCGGTCTTCTTGACCTTGCCCAGAAGCGACTTCTCGGGCGTGCTCTTGGTGACCTCCTCGAAGTCCGAACTCGCCACAAAGCGGCGGCCCGGCGAGGTGGGCTTATGCTTGCGAATACCCATCAGGCCCCCTCGAAGATGTCGATGCTGTCGCCGGGCTGGAGCTCGACGATTGCCTTCTTCCAGCCCGGGCGCGTGCCGGCGTTGCGGCCACGGCGCTTCGGCTTGGCCTTCACCGCGATGGTGCGCACGTCGGTCACCGTGACGTCGAAAAGCTCCTCGACGGCCTGGCGGATCTCGATCTTGTGCGCATCCTCGAGCACGCGGAATGTGTACTGGTTGTGCGCCTGAACGAGCCTGTAGCTCTTCTCGGACACAACCGGGCGCACGATGGCCCGGCGGACGTCATCGCGAAGCTGCTCGCTCATGCGTCATCTCCCTCGGCTGGCGGAGCGGCGGCGCCGTTCCAGCGGTCCCACACGCCGCGCTCAACGATCACGCAGCGGCCGGCCATGATGTCGACGGTCTCGATGTCGCGCGCCTCGAGCACCCGGACGTCGCGCATGTTGCGAAACGACAGGGCCTCGATGCTGGCGGACTCGCTGACCACAACGAGCAGCGGGCGGGCCGTGATCTCGTCCGGCGTCTTTGACAGATAGTCGGCAGCGCGCTTTGTGGACGGTGCGTCCCAGCCCGTGGGCTCCATGACGGCAATCGTCCCGCGCTCCACATGGGCGCGCAGCGCCGAGCGGAATGCCTGCAAGTGGGCCTTACGGTTGACCTTGCCGCCGTAGCTGCGCGGGTGCGGACCGAACGTGATTCCACCACCGGTCCAGATGGGAGAACGGTTCGAGCCGGCACGGGCACGGCCGGTGCCCTTCTGGCGCCACGGCTTTGCGCCACCGCCGCTCACGTCGGAGCGGGTCTTGGTGCTGTGGGTACCGGCGCGACGCCACGCCATCTCAGCCGTCACGGCCTCATGAATGAGGTGCGGCTTGATGGCCTGCGTGGCAATGACATCGCCAACGTCGGCGCTGCCGGCTGCCTTGCCGGTTGTGGAAAGGAGGTGTGCTGCCATCAGTCGGGCCTCACCCACACGATGGAGCCGACCGCACCCGGGACGGCACCCTTGATCAGAAGAAGATTGCGCTGCACGTCACGATCGACGATCTGCAGGCCGCGCTGTGTCACCTGGCGGGCGCCCATGTGACCAGCCATACGGATGCCCTTGAAGACGCGCGCCGGGTAGGCGGCGGCTCCGATCGAACCGGGCCCACGGACATTGTGGGAGCCGTGGCTCTTGGGTCCGCTCTTGAAGTTGTGCCGCTTGATCGTTCCGGCGAAGCCCTTGCCCTTGGAGGTCCCCGTCACCTTGACGTAGGAACCGGGCACGAACGACTCCACCGTGACCATCTCACCCTCGGCGAGCTCCGCGGTTCCGACGTCGTCGGTCGAGAACTCGTGAAGGTGGCGCATCAGTGGCGAGCCAGCCTTCTTGAGGTGCCCCTGCTCGGGCATGTTGATGTGCTTGGGCTTCGCTGCCCCGAAGCCGAGTTGCACGGCGGAATAGCCGTCGCGCTCATCGGTCTTCACCTGCACGACCGGGCACGGACCCGCCTCGATGACGGTGAGCGGAATCCGCGCGCCGTCCTCGGCGAAAATCTGTGTCATGCCCACTTTGCGTCCGATGATCGCGGCCATCGTCAGACCTTGATCTCAATGTCGACGCCAGCCGGGAGGTCGAGACGCATGAGCGAGTCGACCGTCTTGGGCGTGGGCGAGAAAATGTCGATGAGACGCTTGTGCGTCCGCACCTCAAAGTGCTCCCGCGAGTCCTTGTCCTTGAACGGACCCTTGATGACGCAGTAGCGGTGGCACTCGGTGGGCAGAGGCACGGGACCGGAAATGGTCGCGCCACTTCGCTGCGCCGTCTCCACGATGGAGGCGGCACTCTTGTCGATCAGCTCGTGATCGTAGGCCTTGAGCCTGATTCGGATCTTGTTCTGCGTAATCAAGGTTCTGTCTTCTCGTCGTCTCTCGTCCCCGGGGAAAGCGAGGGCCCCGCCCCCCCTGGAAGGGGGTGACGGGGCCCGTACTCCGCGTACCTCTAGGCCAGAATCGTCTCTACGACGCCAGCGCCCACGGTACGACCACCCTCACGGATGGCGAATCGCAGGCCGTCTTCCATGGCGATCGGCACGATGAGCTCAACCTCGAGCACCGCGTTGTCGCCCGGCATGATCATCTCAGCGCCATCAAGGAGCTGGATGACGCCGGTGACGTCGGTGGTGCGGAAGTAGAACTGCGGCCGGTAGCCATTTACGAACGGCGTGTGGCGTCCGCCCTCCTCCTTGGAGAGCACGTACACCTGCGCCTTGAACTTCGTGTGCGGCGTAATGCTGCCGGGCTTGGCCAGCACCTGACCGCGGGCGATGTCTTCGCGCTTCACACCACGCAGGAGCGCGCCGATGTTGTCGCCGGCCTGCCCCTGGTCGAGAAGCTTGCGGAACATCTCAACACCCGTGACGACGGTCTTCTCGACCTGCGGCATCATGCCGACGATCTCGACTTCCTCGTTCACGTTGATGATGCCGCGCTCGACGCGACCGGTGGCGACAGTGCCGCGACCGGTGATGGTGAAGACGTCCTCAATCGGCATCAGGAAGGGCTTGTCGACGTCGCGCTCTGGCATCGGGATGTAGTCATCCACAGCCTGCATGAGGGCGAGAACGCCCTCCTGCGCATCGGCGTCGCCGTTGAGGGCGTTCAGTGCCGACACCTGAATCACCGGGATGTCATCACCCGGGAAGTCGTAGGCCGACAGCAGCTCGCGAACCTCAAGCTCCACGAGCTCGAGCAGCTCGGGGTCGTCCACCATGTCGGCCTTGTTCAGGGCCACCACGATGTACGGCACGCCGACCTGGCGGGCAAGCAGGATGTGCTCACGGGTCTGCGGCATCGGACCATCTGCGGCCGACACCACCAGGATCGCGCCGTCCATCTGCGCGGCACCCGTGATCATGTTCTTGATGTAGTCGGCGTGACCGGGGCAGTCGACGTGGGCGTAGTGACGGGCCGCCGTCTCGTACTCGACGTGCGACGTGGCGATAGTGATACCGCGCTCGCGCTCCTCGGGTGCCTTGTCGATCTCATCGAAGCTGCGCACCTCGCCGCCGTACTTCTCGGCAAGCGTCTTGGTGATGGCAGCCGTAAGGGTCGTCTTGCCGTGGTCAACATGACCAATTGTGCCCACGTTGATGTGGGGCTTCGTACGGTCGAACTTCTCCTTCGCCATCATCGCTCCTCATGCGCGTCCGAGCGGGCGTGCGACCATCGGGGTCGACACCCGCCGAGTGCTTCTCAACAAACAGGCCTGGCTCAATGATCGCGCGGCGGGTTCGCCGCGGGCTGAGTGGCCCTCGCTCCGCAAAGCCGGTGGAGAGTAGCACGACCCACCCGGCTCGCAAGCGCGACTTCGGTGGGGCCCCAAACGCCTACCATCGGGGAATGGGCGGACCCCTTGACTTCCTGCATGAACTGGGCAGAGAGGCGGCCGGCGAGGTGCGTGGCGATACTGCCACGCGCGAGCTCTACGCCGTTGATGCGAGCCTTTACCGCCGGGTTCCGGTGGGTGCGCTGCGGGCAACGGGCGCAGCGGATATCGAGGCGGCAATCGCGGCATGCCGGGATCACGCCGTCGCACTCACCATGCGTGGTGCCGGCACGAGTCTGGCCGGGCAGGCCGTTGGCCGTGGCCTGGTGGTGGATACCTCGGCGATGCGGCGCCTTGAGATACATGCGGATACCCAGATTGCAGTGGTGGAGCCGGGAGTGGTGCTCGACGACCTCAACCGGGCGGCGGGTGTTCATGGCCTGATGTTCGGGCCGGATGTGGCCACGTCGAGTCGCGCGACTCTGGGCGGGATGATCGCCAACAACTCGGCCGGGGCCCGCTCGGTGGTATACGGCCTGACCGCGGATTCGATTGAGACACTCGACGTGGTGCTGGCCGATGGAACGCGGGCGACGCTCACACGGGGAGGCGTGGTGCCCCCAGCGCTCCGGGCGGTGCGCGATATCGCGACAGCCGATGGCTTCCCCGCGCTGCTTCGCAGGGTGTCGGGCTACGCCCTCGATGCCATCGCGGGGGATGACCCCGACTGGCCGCGACTCATCGCGGGCAGCGAGGGGACCCTCGCCGTGGTCACCAGCGCGCGCCTGCGCCTGGTCAGGCCGCCCGACGAGCGGATTCTGGTGCTCATCCCCTACCCCGACGTCACGAGCGCGCTCGAGGCGGTTCCCTCGCTGCTTGAAACCCACCCATCAGCCATTGAGCTGATGGATGCCGACCTGCTCGACCCCGCCAACCGCGCACCGGCCGAGCGCGCGCTGCTCGGCATCGTGGGCCGCGCGCCGGCGATGCTCGTGGTGGAGCACTCCGGCGAGATCGGGGAGGCCCTCGACGCGGCACGGCGGCACGTCGGTGGCACGGTCATCAGCGACCCCTCCGACCAGGCGTCCATCTGGCGCATCCGGCGCACCAGCATCTCGCGGGCACTCCGGGTGGAGGGGGATGGCAAGCCCATTCCCTTTATCGAGGACCCCGCGGTGCCACCCCATGCCCTGGCGTCGTTTGCCGGTGAGGTGCGCCGGGTGCTGGCTGATACCGGCATGGGAGATGCCATCTGGTACGGGCACGCAAGCGTGGGATGCCTGCATATCCGCCCCATGGTCGATCTGCGCGCGCCGGGGGCGGTTATCCGCATGCGCGAGGTGGCCGAGGCCGTGGCCGACATCGTGGTGGCCCACGGCGGATCGCTATCAGGTGAGCATGGCGATGGACGCCTGCGCGGCGAACTGCTGCCCCGCATGTATGCCCCCGACCTGATGGCGCGTTTCGAAGAGACCAAGCGCATCCTTGATCCGCAGGGCATCCTCAACCCCGGGGTCATCGTGCACCCCGAGCCTCTCGACTCCGGGCTGCGCATCGCGGCATCACCTCCGCGTCAGGACATCCCGACCGCGATCCATTTCGACCGGGAAGGTGGATTCCAGCGGGCCATCGAGGCATGCAACGGAAATGGCCAGTGCCTGCGCACCGACGAGGTGATGTGCCCGTCCTATCAGGCCCTGAATGACGAGCGGCACTCCACGCGGGGGCGTGCCGTACTGCTGCGGGCCGCCGTGGAGGGCCGTCTGCCGGGTGGTCTCGCCGACGACGGCCTGCACGAGGCACTTGGCCTGTGCCTGTCATGCAAGGCGTGCGCCACCGAATGCCCAGCTGCCGTTGATATGTCACGCCTCAAGGTCGAGGCGCTGGCCGCGAGGCACCAGGTGGTGCGGCCTGCGCTGCAGGTGACTGCGGCCGCCCACGTGCACGACCTGCTGGCTGCCGGGTCGAAGGGGTCGATGCTCGCCCGGCGCGTCGCCCGCATCGCGGCGCGCCGGATCGGTCGGCCACTGCCCACCCCGGTGCGCGAGTGGCGCCCTCCCGGCCCCACAGGCCGCGGACGGCCCGTTGACCTGCTGGCCGATACCTTCACCCGCTTTCTGCATCCCGAGGTGGGCGATGCCGCCGTACGGGTGCTCGCCGGGGCTGGCGTACGAGTGGAAGTGCGTGTGGGTGGGTGTTGCGGCCGCCCGGCGCTCTCGCAGGGATTCCCCGACCTCGCCCGCAAGCAGGCCAGCGCGCTGCTGGATCACCTCGCGCCGCACGCCATGACTGGACGGCCGCTGGTGGTGCTGGAGCCCTCATGCTGGTCGATGCTCCTCGATGACCTGCCTGCCCTTTTGCCGCATGACCCGCGCGCCACGTGGGTGTCGGAGGTCGTGGTGTCGTTCGAACAGGCCGTCACGGACCTCGGCCTCCAGGTACCCGCCTCAAATGCGACCGTGCACTGCCACTGCCACGCGCGCGCCCTGGGCGATAAGGCGGCCGTCACGGCCGTGGGGCCAGATGCCACCGCCACCGATGCCGGGTGCTGTGGCATGGCCGGGGCATTCGGATATCAGCACCCCGCTGAGTCGCGGCTGATCGGCGAACACCGTCTCGTGCCCGCCGTGCGCGCCGCCAGCGGCCCGGTGGTGGCGGCGGGGACATCGTGCAGGCAGCAGATCGCCGACCTCACCGGAGTGGAGGCTCTTCACCCCGCCGTGCATCTGGACCGCCTGCTCAACCCATAAAACGACGAAGGGCCCCGAGTGGGGCCCTTCGCGAATCATTCGTCGGCGTCACCCGCCGGCGGGCACACCTACGCGGTTGCGCCGACCTTGGCCTTGATCTCCTCCGAGATGGACTTGGGGACCTCGGCGTAGTGGTCAAACTGCATGCTGAACGTGGCGCGCCCCTGTGTGGCCGAGCGCACCGACGTGGCGTACCCGAACATCTCGGAGAGCGGCACGTGCGCCTGAATCGTTCCGGCGGTGCCCTTCTCCTCCATGCCATTGATGCGGCCGCGACGACCGTTGAGGTCGCCCACCACAGTGCCCATGAACTCGGTGGGGGTCACGACCTCCACCGCCATGAGCGGCTCGAGCAGGCACGGGCTGGCGCGTCTGGCGGCCTCACGCACGGCCATCGAGCCGGCAATCTTGAAGGCACCCTCGTTCGAGTCCACGTCGTGGTACGAGCCATCAATCAACTGCACCCTGACGTCGACCATCGGGAAGCCGGCGACAATGCCGCCCTCCAGCGCCTCCTTGATGCCCTCGTCCACGGCCGGGACGAATTCCTTGGGAATGGAGCCACCCACGGTCTTGTTCTCAAACTCGTAGCCCTTGCCGGGCTCGTTCGGCTCAACCGAGATGTACACGTGGCCGTACTGGCCGCGACCACCCGACTGGCGGACGAAGCGACCCTCGATCTTCTCGACCCGCTTGCGGATGGTCTCGCGGTACGCCACCTGGGGGGCGCCCACGTTGGCATCCACGCTGAACTCGCGCATCAGGCGATCCACGATGATCTCAAGGTGCAACTCGCCCATTCCGGCGATGACCGTCTGACCGGTCTCCTCGTCGGTACGCACGCGGAAGGTCGGGTCCTCGTCCTGGAGGCGCTGCAGTGCGGTTGAGAGCCTCTCCTGGTCGGCCTTCGTCTTGGGCTCGATGGCCAGACGGATGACCGGCTCGGGAAACGTCATCTCCTCAAGCACGACGGGGTGCGCCGGGTCGCAGAGCGTGTCACCGGTTGTGGTGGTCTTCAGGCCCACGGCAGCGACGATGTCGCCGGCCGTTGCCATCTCGGCCTCCTCGCGGTGGTTCGCGTGCATCATCAGCAGACGGCCGATGCGCTCTTTGCGCTCGCCCTTGGTGGCATTGATGATGCCGTCACCTGCGTTGATGCTGCCGGAGTACACGCGCAGGAAGGTGAGGCGACCCACGTACGGGTCGCTCATGACCTTGAACGCCAGTGCGGCGAATGGGGCGTCGGGGTCGGACGGGCGCAGAACCGCGTTGCCGTAGTCGTCAACGCCCTCGGCGGGGGGCACATCCACCGGCGACGGCATGAAGTCCACAACCGCGTCGAGCAGCGGCTGCACACCCTTGTTCTTGAATGACGAGCCGCAGAGCACCGGAGTGATCGAGATGGCCAGCACGGCGGTACGGATGGCCTTCTTCACGCGCTCGGCCGGGATCTCCCCGCCCTCGAGGTACAGCTCGGCGAGCTCATCGTCGCTGTCGGCCAGAGCCTCAATGAGCTCCACGCGGGCCAGCTCGGCCTCTTCGAGCATGTCGGCCGGAATCGGGCCGACCTCAACCTCGGTGCCCAGATCGTCCTTGTACGTCGTGGCGGTCATATCAACCAGGTCGACAATGCCGGCGAAGTCGCCCTCGGCACCGATCGGCAACTGGATCGGCACCGCGCGGGCGCCGAGACGATCAATCATTGTCTGCACGGCGGCGGCGAAGTCGGCACCAATCCGGTCCATCTTGTTGACGTAGGCGATGCGCGGCACGTGATAGCGATCGGCCTGACGCCACACAGTCTCCGACTGCGGCTCCACACCGGCCACCGAGTCGAACACGGCGACGGCGCCGTCGAGGACGCGCAGGGAGCGCTCCACCTCAACAGTGAAGTCCACGTGGCCGGGCGTGTCGATGATGTTGATGCGGTGGTCGCGCCAGAAGCAGGTGGTCGCAGCCGACGTGATCGTGATGCCACGCTCCTGCTCCTGCTCCATCCAGTCCATCGTGGCTGCGCCCTCGTGCACCTCACCAATCCGGTGCGTACGCCCGGTGTAATAAAGGATGCGCTCGGTCGTGGTCGTCTTCCCGGCATCGATGTGCGCCATGATCCCGATATTCCGGGTGCGCTCGAGCGGGACGTTCTTCACCTCAGTCGACACTTCAGATCACCTGTCTGTCCGTGTGAGGTCGCGGGCGAGGTGATCGCCCGCGACCGTCGGGAATGCGAGTGGAAGTCAATGCCCGGATGGGCCGACCCCGGTCCTACCAGCGGTAGTGCGCGAAGGCCTTGTTGGCCTGGGCCATGCGGTACAGGTCGTCCTTGCGCTTGAACGCGCCGCCCTGCGAGCCGAGTGCGTCGAGCAGCTCGTTGGCCAGACGCTCGCTCATCTCCTTCTCGCGACGCTCACGCGAGAAGCGGACAATCCAGCGGATGGCCAGTGCGCGGCCGCGACGGGCCGGGACCTCAATCGGCACCTGATACGTGGCGCCACCCACGCGGCGGCTCTTGACCTCGAGCACCGGCGTGACATTGCGGATGGCCTCTTCCATGACCTGCACCGGGTCGCGACCCGTGCGGTCACGGATGCGCTCAAGAGCGTCGTACACGGTGCGCTCGGAGACGGACTTCTTACCGTCGCGGAGGACCTTGTTGATGATCTGCGTCACGATCACATTGTCGTAGACGGGGTCCGCGATGAGCGGACGGCGGGAAACTGCTGCGCGTCGAGGCATGGTCCTACTTCGGAGTCTTGGCGCCGTACTTCGAGCGCGCTTGCTTGCGGTCAGAGACACCGGCGGTGTCGAGGGCTGCACGGATGACCTTGTACCGAACACCCGGCAGGTCCTTCACGCGGCCACCACGTACGAGCACAACGGAGTGCTCCTGCAGGTTGTGGCCCTCGCCCGGGATATAGCTCGTGACTTCCATCCCGTTGGTCAGGCGAACACGGGCCACCTTGCGCAGCGCGGAGTTCGGCTTCTTCGGGGTGGTCGTATAGACCCTGGTGCAGACCCCGCGCTTCTGCGGCGCGCCGCGGAGTGCGGGCGTCGAGGTCTTGGTCGCCTTGGGCTTGCGGCCCTTGCGGACCATCTGGTTAATCGTAGGCACGAGCCTCTTCCGGATGAATGAGCGTGACGTATTCAGTCGCCCAGCCGGATGCCGTGCATGTCGTAGATACCGGGATCGATCACCGGGAATCCTTCAACGCACGTTCGGTCGGACGGGTGCGGGACCGTATCACGGCACCGATTGGCGGCCAACACCCCTCGGGCGCCCAAGTGCCAGTGCCGCCAGCACCAACGCGGCGAGCGCAAATGCCCCCAGCGTGAGCGATACCGGGGTGAAGATCGGATCCATCGTCGGGAAGAACGAGAAACCCGCTGCCCCCGTGGCGATCGCCCACCCCGCGACGAGCGCCAGGATGGCCGTCAGAACCAGCGTGATGCGCTCCCCCACATCCATCCCACGCTCGGGCAGCCGCGTTCGCCGCCCCTCACCATATCCCCGCGCAGCCATGGCCTCGGCCACGTCGAGCCCACGCTCAAGCGCCGACCCCACCAACGGGAGGGCCAGCGGGGCGGCACGACGGGCCCGTGCCATGCGTGGGCCGGTGGTGAGCACGATGCCCCGCAGACGGGCGGTCTCGGAGATGGCGCGCGCATCGCGGCGCAGCGTTGGCACCAGGCGCGCGGCAATGGCGGATACCAGCGCGGACCGCGGTGCAACCCGCCCCACACCAGCGAGCATGCGGTCGGGGTCGGCCCACGCGAAGAGCGCTGCGGCCAGCGCCACGGTTGCCAGCACCCGTGCGGCGGCGGCGGCCCCCGCGCCCAGTTCCTCGGCGGTGATCTCGCCATTGAGCGGAGGGGGCATGGGGATGGTGAACAGCACCAGGTCACCCTGCCCACTGACCAGCGGTGTGAGGATGAGCACGCCGGCCGCCGACACCAACGCGCCGATCAGCACGAGGTGACCGGGGTGCCCGGGTGCGGCGAGCAGCAACACCACGGCCCCTGCAGCCAGCGCAGCCAGCACGAGCGGTTGGTCGGAGGTGAAGGCCAGGACACCCGCCACCAGCACCAGCAGCACGATGGGCATCGGCGCCCGATCACCGCCCATTGGCCCCATCACTGCACCGGTTCTGTCGAGGCCAGTGTCAGGTCAGCGGTCATCTTCAGCGAGGCCGCCCCACCGATCTCCATCGCGATCGTCCAGCGCGCTGGGAGTGCGAGCGACGGTGCGATCCATTGGGTATCGGTGCGGTGCCCCGGGAACATGCCAGTGATGTCTGCCGTGGTGCGGATGACGAGCACCGGCACATCACGCCCACCGACACGGACGACATCGCGCCTCAGCACGCGTACGCGGGCATCAACAGTGATCTGGCGAAGGCGATAATGCTGCTGCCAGGCGTCGCCCACCGACATCCCGCGTGGAAACACCAACGCCGGCGGGTTCAGCGTGCTGTCGTCCTCGCGCCCAAGGCCAGCGACCGTGACAGTGGTGCGGCGCGCCACTTCGTGCGTCCCGTCGGGGCCTACCTCGAACCGCACACCCTCCACGTGCTCCTCGCTCAGCGCGAGGGTTCGCCAGTAACCATGTCCGGATGGCCGCACCACGAGCCGCGCATCGGCCGGAAGGTCTCGGGTCACATGGATCGGCCCGAGCCCAACGGTCTCCGATCCCTTCACCTGGTAGGTCCACGCTCCCGCTCGGGGACCCGTGGTCGTGGTGCTTCCGGGCGCGCCGTAATCACGCAGCGCGGCCGCTGCCGAGACCCCGGTGCTCGACCCGGCGCTGACCCAGAACCAGATGCCCGCACCGATGACGACAAGCAGCAGCACGAGGGGAATGACGATGAGCGGACGGGTGAGAAATCGGGGCACCGGCCAATGGTACGGCAGGCATGGGCGATGAGCAGGAATACCGGCACGCACGACGACGCACGGGGGCGGAAACGGGGATTTCGCGCGAGCGTGTGTCGTGGCCATATCGTGGTCGCCCGATGCCGAAACCTGTGCGCCCCACCTCGTGCTCCTGCACGTCCTGCCGATCCCGCCGCGAGGGTGCGCGTGCGCATCGCGGACGCGCTGCGTGGCTCGGCCTTCTGGGCCTGCTGGTGGTTGCAGTACCGCTGGCCGCCGCACTGCCGGACAGCGGGCCGTCGGGTGGCCCCGCGAGTCCGGTTGATGTGCAGGTGGCACCGGCTCCCCTGCTTGTGCCGCCCACGGTGTTCATTACCGGCGAGCGCTCGGGCGAGGTGATCGACTGGCATGAGAGCGACCCGGGTGGATCGCCCAACGGCGGGAGCTTGTCCAATGGCATCCGCCTGCCCGTCTCAGGTACCGGCTACTACACATACGACCCGCGCACCCAGCGTGAGCCAGGTGGACTGGAAACCCGCTGGGGAACCGCGCATCTGGTTCGCGAGATCATGGCGCTCGGCGAGTGGTGGGCGCACGCGCATCCGAATGCCACGGCTATCGGCGTCGGCGACCTCTCCCGCCGGAGCGGCGGAACCATCGACGGGCACTCATCGCACCAGAACGGGCTGGACGTGGATATCCGGCTGCCACGACGCGATGGTGCCCGCGGGTCGGCCAACCCCGGAAGCTACGACCGGTCGCTGGCCCAGGGCATCGTTGATCACATGGTGGGGCGTGGGGCATCGCTGGTGCTGATCGGCCCATCACTCGACCTCACGGGTCCTTCGGGCGTCGTGGTGCGTTGGCCCAACCACGATGACCACCTGCACATCCGCTTCCCGGCCTGACCCACAGGGCTAGGGTTGGTACCCATGCTTCAGGCCCCCATCACCGCCAGCCTCTGGGCGGAGACCTTTCCGGTCGTGGATGCGTTCGACGAACGCATCCGTCAGACCGGGGTTGGCAGCGCGCAGATCACACTGCTGGCATTCCTCGTGACGTTTCTCGCCGTGCGCACGATCACCCACCTCATCAAGGCGGGCAAGGGGCCATTCGGCAACGTGTCCATGGGTGGCACCCACATTCATCACCTGGTGCCCGGAATCTTTCTGCTGCTCATCAGCGGTGCGCTGGGAATCTCATGGAACCCCGACCTGCCCACGTCGCTCGCCTGGATCATCCCCACCCTCTTCGGGATCGGGGCTGCGCTCACACTCGATGAGTTTGCGCTGTGGCTCACCCTCCGTGACGTCTACTGGGAGCGTGAGGGGCGCAGGTCGGTGGATGCCATCGTCGTCGCCGGGTCGCTTCTGGCCCTCATCGCACTCGGGATGCCGTTCTGGGCCGACGTCATCTCCAATGCCAATAGCGCCGGGTCGTGGACCATCCTCGGATTCCACGCGCTGTCGCTCATCTTTGCGGTTGCCTGCTTCCTCAAGGGCAAGTGGATCTTCGCAGCGCTCGGCATTCTGATCATGCCGGTCGCCATCATCGGGACGATCAGGCTTGCGCGGCCCACCTCGCGTTGGGCACAGCGCTTTTACGGGGTGCGGAAGATGACCGCAGCCCTTGCGCGGTACCCCGAGGATCGGCATGCCCCGATCTGGCCCTGGCAGCGGCCGCACGCTCCCGACGGGAATGACCCCGTCGGGAGCGGTACAACCGACTGACCGACTACTCGGAGTCGCTCTCCCGAGCTGGCTCAGGAGTGGGCTCCGGCTCAAACGAGTACGTGCCGTCCGTGGAGCCGAGGCCCACGAGATCGTCCACCTCGTCACCGACGAGCGAGAACGGCTCGTCGAGATCGAACTCGAGCAGCGCCGGGGCGCGACGTACCGGCTCGATCTCCAAATTGCGGTACCTGGGAAGGCCGGTGGCCGCCGGGATGAGCTTCCCGATGATCACGTTCTCCTTCAGGCCGCGCAGGCGGTCAACCTTGCCCTCCAGAGCCGCGTCGGTAAGCACCTTCGTGGTCTCCTGGAAGGAGGCCGCCGATAGGAACGACTCGGTGGCGAGCGAGGCCTTGGTGATTCCGAGGATGAGCGGCACGTACATCGCCATGGCGGCGTCCAGCTGCATCTCGACCTCGGGCGTACTCATCTTCTTGGCCTTGGCCTTGCCCCTGCCCTTGCCCTTGCCGAGCTTCTCGGCTGCGGCAAAACGCACGCGCTGGTTCTCGCGGAAGAGCACCGGCTTGTCCACCAGCTGACCGGGCAGGAAGTTCGTGTCGCCCGGCTCCTCGATGCGCACCTTGCGGAGCATCTGACGGACGATCACCTCGACGTGCTTGTCGTTGATCTCCACTCCCTGCGAGCGGTAGACCTCCTGGACCTGCGCGACGAGGTAGGCCTCGGTCTTGGTGGCGCGATCGCCCTGTCCCCAGCCGGCACCCGTGATGTGAACGCCCTCACGGACGTGCATACCCTCGTGGATGGGCGGAGCGGGACGGTCAACCGGCACGCGGATGTACCGCACCTGCACGCCATCCTCGCCCAGCACCTCAACCTTGATGGTGCGCGACTTCGCGCCCTTGTCGGCGCGGCCAGCTGTGACCGATGCGACGGTGCCGGTGATGCCCAGATCGATGCCCGACTGGGCATCGAGGACGTCACTCGGGAATGCCGAGCCGTCGGTCAGCAGATCGCCGGCCTCCACCCACGAGCCCTCCTCGAGGTCACGCCTGATCTGCGTGCGCTTGAGGACGTTGTAGGCGACGGGCTCGCGGATCGGCTCCTTCTTGCGACCCACCTCAATGCTCACGGGCGGCTCGATGCTGATGATGGCCGCGCCGGGGCGCGTCTCGTCATCCTCAATGCGCAGCCAGCCGTCGTGCGCCGCCACATGGGCGAGCGCCTTGGGCCTGCGGGCCTCGAAGAGCTCCACGATTCGCGGCAGACCCTGTGTGATGTCCGCGCCGGCGACACCGCCGGTGTGGAACGTACGCATGGTCAGCTGCGTGCCGGGCTCACCGATGGACTGCGCGGCGATGATGCCCACCGCGTCGCCCGGCTCACACATCTTGCCCGAGGCAAGGTTGCGGCCGTAGCAGCGTGTGCACACGCCAACGGCGCTGCGGCACTTGAGCGGTGAACGCACGGTGATCGATGAATGCGGGTGACGAGTGCCCAGATCGGTGAGCTGCTCCAGGAGCGTGCTCTCGATCTCGACGGAGCGATATGCCTCCACTGCGTCCTCGTCGTTCTCATTCGGCTCATCCGGACGGAGTTCGGCCACGATCTCGCCTGTGGACATATCCACGACCGGCCCGAGGACGACACGGCCCAGCAGCGACGGGTTGGTGCGTCCATCGTGCTGCAGCGTGGCCTCGATGCCCTCGGTGGTACCGCAGTCGCGCTCGCGCACGATGACGTCCTGGGACACGTCCACAAGACGACGGGTGAGATAGCCGGAGTCGGCCGTCTTCAGCGCGGTATCGGCGAGACCCTTGCGGGCACCGTGGGTGGAGATGAAGTACTCGAGGACCGACAGGCCCTCCATGAAGTTGCTCTTGATCGGGCGCTCAATGATCTCGCCCTTCGGGTTGGCCATACAGCCACGCATGCCCGCGAGCTGGCGGATCTGCTTGAACGAGCCACGCGCACCGGAGTTCGCCATCATGAAGATGGGGTTCAGGCGGAAGAGGTGCTCCTGCATCGCGCTTGCGACCTCGTCGGTGGCGTCGTCCCACAACCCGATTACCCGCTCGTGGCGCTCCTCGGCCGTCATGAGGCCCTCGGCGAAGAAGTCCTCAAAGCGCTGGACCTCGGCGTCGTACTTGGCGAGGATCTCCGGCTTCTCCGGCGGGATCACCACGTCGTTCTTCGAGATGGTGATGCCCGACTGGCTGGCGAAGCGGAAGCCCAGCGCCTTGAACGTGTCGAGCAGCATTGAGACCGGCGTGGCGCCGTACAGGTCGACGAGCTGCTCGATGAACTCGCCGAGCTCACGCTTGGTGAACACACGGTTCTGCCACGGGTACGGGTGAGCATCGGCATCGTGCGAGACCAGTTCGGCCAGCTGGGTACGGAGCTCGTGATTGAAGAGCACGCGCCCAGCAGTGGTGACCAGACGACCGCTGGCGTGCAGCGGGTCCTGGCGGATCTCCACCGGGTCCTGCAGCGTGACAATGCGGTGGTCGAGGGCGCCCAGCAGTTCGTCGTCGCTGCGGAATGGCTGCGGCGCGGACTGCGGGGCTTCCTTGAACGGGTCGGCGACCCAATCGGTGACACCCTCGATGCGGGCCTCTTCGCCCTTCGGGATGACGTACTTACGCGCCTCGGAATCCCAGAGGTCGATGACCTCGATTGCACGGCCGTTACCCGACTCGCCCTTCTTCCGCACGTAAATCGTGGGGCAGTAGGTGAGGTAGTACAGGCCAAGGATCATGTCCTGGCTGGGCACCGTGATCGGGCGGCCGTGGGCCGGCGAGAGGATGTTGTTGGCCGAGAGCATGAGGATGCGGGCCTCTGCCTGCGCCTCCACCGACAGGGGAAGGTGCACAGCCATCTGGTCGCCGTCGAAGTCCGCGTTGAACGCGGTGCAGACGAGCGGGTGCAGCTGAATGGCCTTGCCCTCCACCAGCACGGGCTCAAACGCCTGGATGCCCAGACGGTGGAGCGTCGGTGCGCGGTTGAGCAGCACCGGGTGCTCGGCGATGACCTCCTCGAGGACGTCCCAGACCTCGGGAATCATCGAGTCGACCAGCTTCTTGGCGGCCTTGATGTTCTGGACCTGCTTGCGCTCCACCAAACGGCTCATGATGAACGGCTTGAACAGCTCGAGGGCCATGAGCTTGGGCAGCCCGCACTGGTACAGACGCAGCTCGGGACCGGCCACGATGACCGAACGGCCCGAGTAGTCGACGCGCTTACCGAGAAGGTTCTGACGGAATCGGCCCTGCTTGCCCTTGAGCATGTCCGACAGCGACTTGAGCGGACGGTTACCGGGGCCGGTCACCGCGCGGCCGCGGCGGCCGTTGTCAAACAGTGCGTCAACGGCCTCCTGCAGCATGCGCTTCTCGTTGTTCACGATGATCTCGGGAGCCCCGAGGTCGAGAAGCCGCTTCAGGCGGTTGTTGCGGTTGATGACGCGGCGGTACAGGTCGTTCAGGTCGGACGTGGCAAAGCGACCACCGTCGAGCTGCACCATGGGGCGCAGTTCCGGCGGGATGACCGGCACGGCCTCCAGGATCATCCACTCCGGACGGTTGTCCGAGTGGATGAACGCGGAGCACACGCGCAGGCGCTTGAGGGCACGGGCGTGGCGCTGGCCGCGGGAGGTCTGAATGGTCTCGCGCAGCAGCACGGCCTCGGCCTCGAGGTCGAAGTGCTCAAGCAGCTGGCGAATCGCGGCGGCACCCATGCCGCCCTCGAAGTACTCGCCAAACCCGTACGCCGACGCAAAGCGATCGCGCATCTCGCGAAACAGCTGGTCGTCGTTGATGACGTCGCGGGGCTTGATGGACTTGAACTTGGTCCAGGCCTCCTGGATGCGCTCCACCGACTCCTCGGTGTACCGCTCGTCGTCGCGCACAAGCGCGTCGGTCTCCTTGCGGAGCTCCGACTCGATCGCCTTGCGCTCGGCGTCGCTGATCTCGCGCGGCACGGGCGGGGCGTCCGGGTTCTCGGGGTCGCGCGTGTGCGCGATGTCCTCGAGCCAGAAGTCGTCCTCAACGTCAAAGCCGGCGATCTCGCCTTCGCGGAGCCAGTTGACGCGGCGCTCCAGGCGCTCACGCAACTCGGCGGCGCGGATGTCGCGGTCCGACACGTACTGCAGCACGGCCTCGGCCACCTGACCCTCGAGGGTCACGAGGTCGGCGTCGCGCTTCTCGAAGTCCACCGAGATGACAATGGATGCCGCGAAGTAGAGAACCTTCTCAAGTTCCTTCGGCGCGAGGTCGAGGATGTACCCGATGCGGCTCGGTACGCCCTTGAAGAACCAGATGTGGCTGACCGGAGCGGCCAGATCGATGTGGCCCATGCGCTCGCGACGCACCTTGGCACGGGTCACCTCGACGCCGCAGCGCTCACAGATGATGCCCTTGTACCGAACGCGCTTGTACTTGCCGCAGTAGCACTCCCAGTCCTTCGTCGGACCGAAGATCTTCTCGCAGAAGAGCCCGTCCTTCTCCGGCTTGAGTGTGCGGTAGTTGATCGTCTCGGGCTTGGTGACCTCACCCGACGACCACTGGCGGATCTGCTTCGACGACGCGAGGCCGATCTTGATTGCATCGAAATTATTGATGTCGATCACGAGGCTGCCTCCGCGTCGTCGCTACCGGAAGTGGCGGCGACCTTCTCGCCCTCGCCCTCGGTGGTGACTGCCTTCGCAGCCTCCGCCTCGGCCTCGAGCTCCTCTTCCTCTGAAATTGGTGCGCCACTCAGGTCGATGCCGAGTTCCTCGGCGGCCCGGAGCAGGTCATCGTCCTCGCGGGCTGCTGCCTCAATGCCGGTCTCGCCCTCAATGCGGACGTCCAGCCCCAGGCTCTGCATCTCCTTGAGGAGCACCTTGAAGCTCTCCGGGATGGAGGGCTCCTGAATGTTCTCGCCCTTCACGATCGCCTCGTAGGCCTTCACGCGGCCCACGGTGTCGTCGCTCTTGATGGTGAGCATCTCCTGAAGCGTGTAGGCGGCGCCGTAGGCCTCGAGTGCCCAGACCTCCATCTCGCCAAACCGCTGGCCGCCGAACTGGGCCTTACCGCCCAGAGGCTGCTGCGTGACCAGCGAGTACGGGCCGGTGGATCGCGCGTGGATCTTGTCGTCCACCAGGTGGAGAAGCTTGAGCATGTACATGTAGCCCACCGTGATGCGACCGTCGTACGGGTCGCCGGTGCGGCCGTTGTACAGGCGAAGCTTGCCGGATACCCGGCGGCCCTCGTTCTCCGCGCCCTTCACGTTCATGTCGATCGGCTCATCGGCGTGTGCAGCGGCCCACTCGGTGAGCACGCGGTCCACGTCGTCCGGGGTCGCGCCGTTGAACACCGGCGTGGCCACGAAGGTGCGCTGGGTCTTGCCGTCCTCACCCTTGATCCAACCGCGGCTGGCAGCCCACCCCAGGTGGGTCTCCAGGATCTGGCCGATGTTCATGCGGCTCGGCACGCCGAGCGGATTGAGGATCATGTCGATGGGCGTGCCGTCCTCGAGGAACGGCATGTCCTCCTCCGGCACGATCTTCGAGATGACGCCCTTGTTCCCGTGGCGACCGGCCATCTTGTCGCCCTCGGAGATCTTGCGGCGCTTGGCCACATAGACGCGCACCAGCTCGTTGACGCCGGCAGACAGGTCATCCCCGCCCTCACGGCTGAACGTCTTCACGTCGATGACCTTGCCGCTCGAACCGTGCGGCACCTTCAGGGATGTATCGCGCACCTCGCCGGCCTTCTCCTTGAAGATGGCGCGGATGAGCTTCTCCTCGGCGGTCAGCTCGGTCTCGCCCTTCGGCGTGACCTTGCCCACCAGGAGGTCGCCCGACTTGACCTCGGCGCCAATGCGCACGACCCCGCGCTCGTCGAGGTCGGCAAGCGACTCCTCGGAGCGGTTCGGGATGTCACGCGTGATCTCCTCGGCGCCCAGCTTGGTCGTGCGGGCGTCGATCTCGTACTCCTCGATGTGAATGGAGGACAGAACGTCCTCCTTCACAAGGCGCTGCGAGATGATGATGGCGTCCTCGAAGTTGTAGCCCTCCCAGGACATGAAGGCGACGAGCATGTTCTTGCCGAGTGCGAGCTCGCCCATGTCGGTCGAGGAGCCATCGGCCAATACGCCGCCGGCCTCCACCTTGTCGCCCACCTTCACGATGGGCTTCTGGTGGATGAGCGTTCCCTGGTTGCTGCGCACGAACTTCTCGAGCTCGTACTGGTCGTGCTCGCCACCCCGGACCTCAACGATGATGCGGGTGGCGTCCACAGCGGCGACGGTGCCGGCGCGGCGCACCACGACGACATCACCGGTGTCCACGGCGGCACGGTGCTCCATGCCGGTTCCCACGAGCGGGGCCTCGCTCACCATGAGCGGGACGGCCTGACGCTGCATGTTGGCGCCCATGAGCGCACGGTTTGCATCGTTGTGCTCGAGGAATGGGATGAGAGCGGTTGCGACCGACACGATCTGGTCGGGCGAGACGTCCATGTACTCGACGTCCTTCGGCGGCACGGTGATGGGCTGGCCATTGCGACGGCACAGGACCTCATCCTCAAGCAGCCTGCCGGCCTTGTCGATCTCGGCGCTCGCCTGCGCGATGACGCGGTTCTCCTCCTGGGTGGCGTCGATCCAGACGACCTCCCACTCGGTCTCGTCACTCTTCTGCAGCTTGCCGTTCTTCACAATCCGGTACGGCGTCTGGATGAACCCGAACTCATTGACGGTGGCGTGCGACGAGAGCGAGCCGATCAGGCCGATGTTCGGGCCTTCAGGGGTCTCGATCGGGCACATGCGCCCGTAATGGGTCGGGTGGACGTCGCGCACCTCGATCGGGGCGCGCTCACGGGTGAGTCCGCCCGCGCCGAGCGCCGACAGGCGTCGGCGGTGGGTGAGCCCGGCCAGTGAGTTGGTCTGATCCATGAACTGCGACAACTGCGACGAGCCGAAGAACTCCTTCAGCGCCGCGACGACCGGACGGATGTTGATGATCGTCTGCGGGGTGATGGTGTCGGGGTCCTCGGTGCTCATGCGCTCGCGGACCACGCGCTCCATCCGGTAGAGACCGATGCGGAAGGCCTCCTGGATGAGCTCGCCGACCGTGCGCAGGCGCCGGTTACCGAAGTGCTCGTACTCGTCGAGCTCGTGCACCATCTCGTCGCGCGGCAGCAGGTTGCCGTCGGCGGCGAAGTCGGCGCTCTCCTCGTCGATGCCATAGCGGATCGGCAGATCCACGAGGCGGCGGATGAGCTCCACGAGGTCATCGGTCATACCCGTGCGCCAGCCGGTGAAGCGCGGGTTCGCGAGCGTGCGCACACCCGTGGATGCGTTTGGGCGCAGGCGGGCATCCAGCTTGTAGCGGCCGACCTTCGTGAGGTCGTAGCGCTTGGAGTCGAAGAACAGTCCACGCGTGAGGTTGAGGGAGTTGACCTCCGTCGGCGGCTCACCCGGGCGCTGCTTCTTGAACACCTCGATGAGGGCGTTCTGCATGAGCTCACCGGCGCGAAGGTCGATGCGCTTCTCAATACGCTCGATCTCGCCCTCGATGCCAAGACGCACGTCGCCGGGCACCGTGTCGATGTCCTTGGCGTGCCCCTGCATCTCCTTCACCAGCGCCTCAAGCTCCTGAAGCGACTTGGTGTTGCCACGGGACTCGTCGCCCTCGGTGACGTCCTTCTCGAGGGTGCGCTCGATGAACGGGTTGATGCGCTTCTTGTCCGTCGGATGAGGGAACAGGTTGCGCACGTCGTCGCGCGTATAGCCCAGCGCAAACAGCAGCGTGGTGACCGGCAGCTTGCGCTTGCGGTCGATACGGACGTTGACGAGACCCTTCTTGTCCACCTCGAGCTCCACCCACGAGCCGCGGGCAGGCATGAGGTTCGCGATGAAGACCTGCTTCTCGCGATCCTTGGGCTCCATGAGATAGGCGCCGGGCGACCGCACCAGCTGCGTCACGATGACGCGCTCGGTGCCGTTGATGATGAACGTGCCCCAGTCGGTCATGAGCGGAAGATCGCCCATGAACACCTTCTGCCGGCGGATCTCGCCGGTCTCCTTGTTGACGAATGAAACCTCCATCGTCAACGGGGCCGCGTAGGTCATGTCCTTCTCGCGGCACTCCTTGATGGGGTTATTCGGGAAGATCTCCGAGAAGGGCATCCCGGGCTCCCAGCCCCCGATCGTGTATGGACCGAACTCCACCATGAGTGTTCCGGTGAAGTCCTGGATCGGCGAGATGTCATTGACGGTATCTCGCAGCCCCTCGTTGAGGAACTGCTCGAAACTGGCTCGCTGAATCGCGATGAGATTGGGAACCGGCAGGAACTTCTCCATCTGGGAGAAGCTGTGCCGAACCCGAGCGGCGGTGGGCGTGCTCAAGTCGCGAGGCCTCCTGACATGAGCTCGGTGATGAACGGAAATGCGTCGCCACGCGCCATAGGCACGAACACACAGTGTGAGTGGGCGGCTAGCGGTGCGGGCACGTTGACGCGGCCACCAATTGGCGCCGCACCGGACGAAAGGCGCAAAGGGGCGACAACGGCGGAACGGGCATCATACACACTCCACGGGATTTCGCGTGAATACCCGCCCCACGCGCACCGCCCCCGCCCTACGCGGCATACTCAGGGGCGTGTCCACGGACCCCCACGATACGACGGGGACCTCACCGGTTGCAGCCATCACGGAGCGCCTGGTGCCGCTTCTCGATGCCACCCACCAGGTGTGGGGCTCACCGCAGGAGCGGCGTCGCCTGCGCGCGTTCGGGTTCCGTCCAGCCCTCGAGAACAATGTGCTGAAGCGGGAATGGCACGGCGTTCAGGTACGGGTTGGTCCCGATGCGCTTCGCGTGGTGGGGTCCGATCATGGGGAGTTGGCGTGGCGCCCCGACGTCGGACTCACCCTCGACGGCGGCCCGTTCGAGGCCACACCACAGGGAATCGCACTCGCCGATGCCGTCAATGGTCTCATCCAGTCGTATGAGCGCTGGATAGAAGCGCGCGAAGGTCGCGAGGAGCGCCTGCGCCGTGGCCACTGGAGCGCAGCCGACAGGCGCCAGGTGAATGCCCTCGCTGAGACCAGACGCCTGCAGCGCCTCCTCGCAGGGGGAAACACCGGGAGGACCCGCCGGGGCTGACATCGCCCTGGCGGGTCCCTCCAGGTGGATCAGCCCTGCAGGCCACCCGGGTCACCGGTACGGCCGATGATCTTGCCACCGGCAACGTGCGCAAGATCCTCAAGCCAGCCGCCGAGGCGGGCGTAGTCCTTGTCGTCCGGCTCGAGGGTCGCGCGTGCGGCCTCGACCTCGGCAGCGACCTCCTCCACATTCGTCTTGTTGGCAAGGGACACCCGGTCCCTGAGCTTGCTCTTCACTTCGCGCTCGAGCGGCATATCCGTACCTCGTTCGGGGCTGTTGACGAGGGCGCGGCGCACCCCCTTCACGGGATTGTGCGAAAACTCGCAGCGATCCGCCCCGGAACGGCTACCGGCCGATCACGATCGCGTGGCGCGCGTGGGTCAGATGTCCTGCCCGGTCGGTGGCATCGAGGGCCACCGCGTAGCGGCCGGGGGGCACCAGGCCCAGCGGAATGCTCACCGGACCAGTGGCCGCGACGTCTGTCACGCGGTGGATGGGACGAGGGGATGCCCCGGTGAGTGTGATGGCCAGACGTACCGTCCCGTAGTCCCGAACGTCTACCAGCGCGTGCGCAATACGTGGCTGCCCGGCGGGAATGCGCGGGGTGGCGGCATCGGCCCGCTGCACCCGCAAACGACGCACACGCGGTTTGCGGGAGTCCACCGAGACGTTCGCGCGGGTCGTTCCCGTGTTGCCCACCCAGTCGGTGGCCGAGATCTCCACCACGTGAGGACCATCGGGCAGTCGCGCCCGGCCGATCGTGACCGACGGCGGGTTCTCGCCCCCATGACGCGCCACCTGGCGTCCATCCACCGACACCGCCCACTGCAGCAGGCGTGACGAATCCTGCACCGATGCCACAACGGGCAGCGGTGGCGTGGCAAATCGCGCCGCGAGGGCCATCCGCGACGCCGCGGACAGGCTGATGACCGGCGGGTCCACATCCATACGGATGCGACCCGCACCGAACGACATGTCGGGCCCCGGGTCGCCCAGATCAAGCGCATCGCCCATGAGGAGCGACTTCGCCGACACCGGATCAAGTGGTGCGCCCGCCGCCCGACGGGCACCGATGAGCAGCGCGAGGGCACCCGCCGCATTTGGCGCCGCGTTCGATGTTCCGCCCACCGACTTCGGTCCCGTGGCGGTGCTCACGCGCGTATTGGTAGGCGCGACCACATCGGGCTTCATGCGGCCGTCGTCGGTTGGGCCGCGTGACGAATACGCCTTGAGGGCGTTGTTCGACCAGTCCACCGCGCCCACAGTGATGGCGCTCTCGGCGTCGCCTGGCGTGGGCACGCTCCCGGGCGCGGGATCGCCCAGACCATCAAGCATGACCTCGCGGGAGAACATCGTGAGGTCATCGCCCGGGGGCGGACCGGCCGCCAGGACCACGCGCAGGCGGAAGGTCCCGCCTGTGGGCGACAGATAGTTGGTGATGCGCTCCGACGATCGGGCACCGGTCAATTGGCTGTCCCGTGAGCTGGCGACCTCGGTCCATGTGCCATCCGCCTCGCGGTGGTCAAGGGCCAGGTCAAGGTCGGTGATCTGGGCACCTTGGTCCTGGTTCCACGACAGCGCAAACGTGATGGGCGAGTTTGCCGCGGCGTCGAACGTCCACTCCCCGGTGGTCGGCCAGTCGAGCGTGTCGTCCTGATTGGCATCCGCCCACGGGCCCTGCCAGTGCTTCTCGGCGTAGTTGCCGGCGGAGTTGACCCAGCTGATCCCCGATGCACTCGCGCGATCAACGGCCTGCGCGGCGTCGCCGGTGCCGTCGAACGGCCCTTCGAGGAAGCTGTTGCTATGTACCACGACGTCGGGGTGGCGCTGGATAAGCCAATCCACCGCCGCCTGGAAATCCTGCTCCGTGTGGTAATTGACGAACACGAAGGTGGCCTTTGGCGCGTAGTCATAGACCGTCTGCGCCACCAGCTCGCCGTGGTTGGTGAGGTTGCCGTATGCATTGCGCCCCGCGATGCCATACGCCGAGTCGAAGCTCTGCATCTGGAGATGTGCAGCATCCGGCAGTTCCTTTGCGGCCTGGAGTGCCGGCATGCGCGTGCCACCGAAGCCCAGGTCGAGCACAGCGATGACAACGCCCTTCCCATCGTCAGCGAGGGGGCGGAGTGCGTCGGCCCCGATTCGCTCGATGCCCTCCGACAACACCGGTGCGTTCTTCGACCCGCCCGGGGCGGCGGCCCCCGGATCCTCTGGGTCGACGTCCGCATACGACGAAGGGGCGAGTGAGGCGGCGGCGACGCCCGGAATAGCGCGAAGTAGCGGGATGCGCGCGCGCGAGGCAACCACCTGCAGATCGCGGCCGTCCCTGCGCACCACCCGGAGGGCCGATCGGCCGAGCGCCTGCTGCACGGCAGCGACCTGCCCCGGGGCCGCAGTGATGCTGATGGGTGCAGGGGGCCGCGGGCGAACTGCAGCAAGTACAGGCGCGGTGCACGTACCGGTCGCCAGCAGGGCGGCGGCGACCAGCGTGCCGCGCCTCATCGGCGCACCCATGTGCGCAGGAGTGTGGCGACATTGCCCGAGGCATCCTCAGCCACCACCTGTATGCGGTGCCGACCGGAACGAAGCGCCGCAACCCGATAGCGCGCCAGAGGCCCGGCTTGGCGCCCAATCGCACGGCCATCCACGCTGACGACAACCGAGGTCACCGTGCCGTCATCCATCGCGCGGGCGACAAGGAGGGGCTTCACGCCGCTCCCCACCGACACGCGCACCACGGGAGCGACGACGTCGACGCGCACCATTCCACGTCCGGTTGACGCATCGGGCCCCTTGGCACCGATGTCGCGTGCCCGGTCCAGCAGATCGGCACGCAGCGTGGCGGCGTCCACGGGCTGTCCCGCGCCGCTGCGCTGCTGGCGCAGCAGCGCAGCGGCGCCAGCCACGTGCGGTGTGGCCGCCGAGGTACCGGCGGTGCCCGGAAACGCCAGGTTCGCAGTGATGTACGTGGGGCCCGTGATCTCGGGCTTCTGGCGGCCGTCCTCAGTGGGACCGAACGACGAGTAGTCCGGCACGGCCATGTCCGACCATGCCGCTGCACCGACCGTGAGCGACCCCGCGGCGTCACCCGGGGTGGCCACGCTGCCAGCGGCAACGGCGGCGGCGCCGAACCCGACCGTGCGCGAGAAGACATCAATCGGTACCTGGCCACCGGTGGTCTGCCGCACCACCACGCGCCAGATGCCACCGTCCACGGTCACCGGCGCTGTTCGACGCGTGGCGTCGGACAGCGCGACCTCAGCGAACGTGCCGTCATCCAACTGGCGCTCCAGCGACACGGTCGCATTGACCCCGTCGCCGCTCCAGCCGATGCCAAACATCAGGGTCTCGTTGGGCTGCGGAGCGATTGGAATGACGCTGCCGGCGGAGTCGGCAACCCCCCGCCAATGGCGCTTGGCAAAGTTGCCGGACGAGTTGATCCACAGCACGCCGGCCGCGGCAGCGCCGTCCACTGCGCGGGCGAGCGGGCCGGTGCCGTCGAATGGGCCCCCGAGCATTGAGTTGGAATGGGTCACGATGGGAATGCCATTCGCGGTGATCCACTCAACCGCCTGCAGGAACTCGGCGTCGGAGTGGTAGTTCACAAGGATGAGGTGGGCGCCCGGTGCGACGTCGTGCACGATCTCGGCCATTCGGGTTCCATGTTCGGTGGGGGTGCCGAGGGAGTCGCGGCCGGCCAGGCCATTGGTGGCGTCGAATGATCGGACGTCCATCTGGTCAACCGATGGCAGTTCACCCATCATCACCGAGGTGTCGAGACCGACAAACCCCTGGTCGAGGATGGCGACCGTCTGGCCCGACCCATCCACCCCATGCGCCCACAGCGCATCGGCTCCGATGCGGAAGACACCCTGCGACACAAGTGCCTGGGCGCACGTTGCCGTGGCGGCCAGAACAAGGACGGCCACGATGCTCGCGAAACGGAGTGACATGCAGCCCGGGACCTAATCAGACCCGGCGGGCGTCACGCGAGCAGCCGGGCACGGGGGACCGTCACCGGGAGCGCCACGCGGGCGCTCCCGGTTTCGGATACAGCAGTTGCTACGAGAGGGTGGCGCTGCCGCCGGCCTCTTCGATCTGGGTCTTGATCTGCTCTGCCTCGTCCTTGGTCACACCCTCCTTGATGGCACCAGGGGCGCCATCCACGAGGTCCTTGGCCTCCTTGAGACCAAGGCCGGTGACTGCACGAACGACCTTGATGACCTGGATCTTCTTGTCGCCCGAACCCTCAAGCGTGACCGTGAAGGAGGTCTGCTCCTCGACGGCGGCAGCGGCAGCCGGTGCTGCAGCGGCCGGTGCTGCTGCTGCTGCGGCGCTCACGCCGAACGTCTCTTCGAGGGCCTTGATGCGCTCGGACAGCTCGAGGACGGAAATTGCCTTGAGCTCGTCAATCCACTCGTCAGTACTCATCGCCATGTCTTCAGTCTCCTTCGGTGGTCTCGTCGGCAGCCGGCTCGGCGTCCGCGGTGTCATCGGCTGCCGGCTGCTGCGCGGCGTCCGTGCTGTCGTCGGTGGCCGGAGTCTCCTCGGCCACAGGTGTGTCGTCAGTCGTGTCAGCTGCGGGTGCCTCGGCCAGAGCGGCCGGGGTCTCCGGAGCGACGGGTGCCTCATCGGCGACCGGGGTGTCGGCTGCGGGTGCCTCGGCCACAGCGGCCGGGGTCTCCGGAGCGACGGGTGCCTCGGACGCACGCTGGGCCTCGTATGCACCAAGTGCCCGGGCCAGGCCCGAGATGAGGCTGCCGAGTGCATTCGCCGTGCCCTGAATCGGGCTGGCGATGCCACTCACGAGGCGTGCATAGAGCTCCTGGCGAGGCGGCAGGGCGGCGAGCTGCTTGAGCTCCTCGCCCGAGATGGGGGCACCGTCGAGGATGCCGCCCTTCATGGACAGGCGATCGTCCGATGCCTTGGCGAACGTGTCGATTGCCTTTGCGACGGCCGCGGCATCCCCGTGTGCCCATACAAGCGCGGTCTGCCCCACGAGATACTCGAGGAGCGTCTCCGAGCCCGCTTCGGCACACGCGCGACGCGCGAGCGTGTTCTTGACGACCTGGAACTGGCCATTCGCCTCGCGCAACATCGCGCGCAGGTCGTCCACTTCACGGACGCTCAGGCCATGGAATCCCGTCGCAATGACGGAGTCAGTTGCGTTGAGGCGCTCCGCGATATCCGCGATGGCCTCCGCCTTCTGTTCCCTGTTCAGTTCCTCACCTCCTCGTCTCTCCGCCGTGCAAGGGCGGGGCGTCAGAAGGCGACACGGGGCGATGTGCCCCGGCTGCTCCGTTGCTCCGTCCTCACACGGGTCGGGGCTCATGCCCCTGATTTACGGCGACCGGTTGGCCGCTCCCGTGATCTTCGGTCGGGTGCGTGTGGCGCGCGGCGGTCTAGGCCGTCGCCTCCTGCAGCAGGTCCGACGTGATGGCCGGGTCAAGATCGATCCCGGGGCCCATCGTCTGGGCGATGCTGATGGACTTGATGTACTTGCCCTTGGTCGCCGCCGGCTTGGCGCGCAGGATCTCTTCGAGCACCACGGCGTAGTTCTCGGTGAGCTGCTCCGCGGTAAAGGAGCGCTTGCCGATGCCGAGGTGCACGGTTCCCGTACGGTCGGTGCGGTACTCGACCTTGCCGCCCTGAATCTCGGCGACGGCCTTGGCCACGTCGAAGGTGACGGTGCCGGTCTTGGGGTTGGGCATCTTGCCGGAGGGGCCGAGCACGCGACCGAGGCGGCCCACGGCCACCATCATGTCGGGCGTTGCGATCGCGACGTCGAAGTCAGTGAAGCCCTCTTCGATCTTCTTCACCAGGTCCTCGCCACCGACAAACTCGGCGCCAGCTTCTTCAGCCTCGCGGGCCTTGTCGCCCTCGGCGAACACGGCGACGGTCATCTTGCGCCCGGTGCCGTGGGGAAGCGCGATGGTGCCGCGCAGCTGCTCCTCGGCATGACGGACATTGACCGCGAGGCGGAAGTGCGCCTCAACTGTGGTGTCGAAGCGGGCGACCTCCTGGCTGACCAGAAGGCGGAAGCCGTCGAGCGGGGCGTAATTGCCGGCCGGGTCGATCTCGGCCTTGGCCGTGTCGTAGCGCTTGCCGTGCTTGGCCATGTCTCTAGCCCTCCACCGTGACGCCCATGGATCGCGCGGTACCGGCGATCATGGTGATTGCTGCGTCGATGTCATTTGCGTTCAGGTCCTGCATCTTGGTCTCGGCGATCTGCTGCAGCTGCGCGCGAGTGATGGAGGCGACCTTGTCGCGGTGCGGCTCGGCCGAACCCTTCTGCAACTTGATCGCGTCCTTGATCAGCACGGACGCCGGGGGCGTCTTCGTGATGAACGAGAAGGAGCGGTCCTCGTAGACGGAGATCTCGACGGGCGTGATGACGCCGCCGAGGTTCTGGGTCTGGGCGTTGAACGCCTTGCAGAACTCCATGATGTTGATGCTGGCACCACCCAACGCGGGGCCCACCGGCGGTGCCGGCGAGGCGCCCCCTGCGGGGATGTGGAGCTTGATGATCTGCAGGACCTTCTGCGCCATTGTGGCGTGACCTTCCGTATCGGGGCCGTCTCAGGCGGCCCGGGATCATACATTGATGCGGCAGAATGACCAGCGGGAGCGAAAACGCCCGCCGATGCCGCGCTTACGTGAGCTTCTTCACCTGATCGAATGACAGCTCGGCAGGCGTCTCGCGGCCGAAGATCGATACGAGCACCTTGACCCTGCCGGACTCGGAGTTGATCTCGGCAATTTCACCGGTGAAGTCCGACAGCGGGCCGGAGATGACCTTGATGCTCTCGCCCACCGTGAACTCGGCACGCACCTTCACGCGCGTCTCGGTGGCGGTGTGCAGCAGGCGGTCCACCTCTCCGGGCGTCAGCGGCGGCGGGCGGTGGTCGTCGTTCTTGGTGGCGCCCACGAAGCCCGTGACTCCCGGGGTGTTCTTCACGAGCGACCAGGCGTCGTCGTCGCCCATATCCATATTCACCAGAACGTACCCGGGGAGCGTACGGCGCTCGGTCTGGATCTTCTGGCCGTCCTTATTGGTCTCGACCACCTGCTCCGTCGGAATGACGATGCGGCGAATTGAGCTCTGGCGCCCCATCGTGACGATGCGGCGTTCGATGTTGGCCTGGACCTTCTTCTCGTGGCCCGAATACGTGTTGATGACATACCAGCGCAGCAAAGAATCTCCTAGAAGATGGCGTCGATGAGCGCGCTCATCAGTGTGTCGATGACGCCGAGGTAAATCGCGACGACGGCGACGAAGATGATGACAACGGCCGTGGCCTGGAACAACTGTGCCCGGTTCGGCCAGGTCACCTTCTTCAACTCAATGATGACCTCGCCGAGGAAGCGTCGGCTACGCCCCTCCTGCACAGACTTCGTCACCGATCCGGGCTTGTCGGTCTTTGGCTGGCGGCGGGGGCGTGTTTGGGCCTTCCGCTCGCCGTCAGACTTCTTTGGCTTTTTCGCAGGGACGGGCGGCTCAGCGCCGCCCGGGCCGGGCTCGCCGGAGTCCTGCCCCTTTGAGGGTCGGATACGTGCCATCTGTTCGGCGTCTACTCGTTCGTCGCGGTCCGGTGGACAGGGCCGGAGGGACTTGAACCCCCAACCCCCGGTTTTGGAGACCGGTGCTCTACCAATTGAGCTACGACCCTCTGTCCCGTATGCCGGTTGCCCGGCGGGAAATGCTTACCGCGTCTCGCGGTGCTCCGTGTGTCGGCCACACCAGCGGCAGTACTTCGACAGGGACACGCGGTCGGGCGTGTTGCGCCTGCTCTTATTCGACTGGTAGTTGCGCCTCTTGCAGTCCTGGCATGCCAGGGTCACGGCGATGCGCTGGCCGGTCTTACCCACAGGGAAGCCTCCGGTTGCTTGCGGGGGCGGGAAGGTACCACAGCGCCGCGCTGGGGTTCTGCGGGCCTGCCCGAAGCCCGGTAGCCTCGCACCATGACGACTGAGTGGAGTGACTGGTACGCCAACGAGGATCCGACCGCCTGGGTGCTCCCCCGCATCCTCCGTGATCGGGCCGCGGCACACCCGGACCGACCGTACATCCGGTTTGGTGATGGCGACTGGGTGACCTACGGCGAGATCGACCTTCGGGCCAACCGCATCGCCAATGCACTCATCGCGCGCGGCCTGCAGAAGGGCCAGTGCGTAAGCACCCTCATGCCCAACTCGGTTGATCAGGTGGCGCTGTGGTTCGGCATTCTGCGCGCCGGGGGCGTGCAGTCGCCCATCAACCTGGCCTACCGCGGCGACTTCCTCTCATGGGTGATCAACCTGCCGGAGTCCAGGTTTCTGGTGATCAGCGACGACCTGCTGGACCGTCTGGACCACGTGGCCGATGAACTGCCCCTCCTGGAGCACGTGTTCCTGTGGTCGTCCGACGCACCGCATGGTCCCAACCCGAAGGTGGCGTTCGAACCCTTCGCGGTGCTGGATGACGCACCGGACACCGACCCAGGTGTGGAGGTGACCTGGGTGGACGACGCGCGGGTGATGTTCACGTCGGGCACCACCGGCCGCAGCAAGGGTGTGATCAAGCAGCACGCATCCGACTACTTCTCGGGCCGCACCTACAACGAGGTGTGCGGCGTCACCGAGGACGACATCTTCTACACCTGCCTGCCGCTGTTCCACAGCAACGCCCAGGTGCTCAACTGCTACCCGGCCATGATCGCCGGCGCGCGCATTCAGGTATCGGCCCGGTACTCGTCAACCAACTTCTGGCGCGAGGTTACCGAGTGCGGCGCGACCATCCTCAACACGGTGAGCGCCATGAACTACTTCCTCTGGAACACGCCACCCGGTGAGTACGACCGCGCCCATTCGGTGACTCGCATCATGGCCATGCCGGCGCCCAAGGACATCTACCACGAGTTCAAGGAGCGCTTTGGCATCCGCTGGCACGAGGGCTACGGCCTCACCGAGACCGGCATGGTCACCTACGTGCCGCCGGGCATTGAGAAGCCGGGTTCGTGCGGCATGGCGAGCCCGGGGTTTGAGGTGACCGTGGTGGAGCCCGGCACCGACCGGCCCGTACCCAACGGCACGTCGGGCGAGATCGTGGTGGACATGAAGTTGCCCAACATCGTCATGCGCGCCTACGCGGGCATGCCCGAGAAGACCGCGGAGGACTTCAAGAACCTCAAGCTGCACACCGGCGACCTGGGCCAGATGGATGACGACGGCTACCTGTACTTCATGGACCGCGTGAAGGACTACATCAGGCGCCGTGGCGAGAACGTGTCATCGATGGAGGTGGAGCGCATCGTGGCGAGCCACCCGGGCGTGCTTGAGGCCGCAGCCGTTGGCGTCGCGGCTGGCGAGGGTGCAGGCTCCGAGCAGGAGATCCTCATCTGCGTCGTACCGCGCGAGGGCGTACCCGACCCGCACGAACTGCTCACCTACTGCGCCGACAAGATGCCGTACTTCGCGGTACCTAGGTACGTGAGGTTTATGGAGCATCTGCCCAAGACCCCCACCGATCGCGTGCGCAAGGTGGAGCTTCGTGACATGGGCCTCGGAGACGACGTGTACGACCGTGCCACGAGCGGCCCCGAGGTCAAGGCCTGATGGACGACGAGCTGGATCTCGGCGAGGCCGCCGCGTTCATCCTGGGCGCCCGCCCGGGGCTCGACGAGGACGACGTGTGGACCGTGCTCAAGGAGATCGGCGACCCACCCGTGCGCAGTGCCGACGGCATGGCGGTGGATCTCATCACGCGGCTGCACCCGGGCATCCGGGCCAAGGATGTGAAGGTGACGCTTGATGAGTGGCGTGAGTACGCGCGCCTCGCGGTCGAGAACGACTGGGAATAGGGGCGGGGACCCCGCGGCGTGGTCACTGGCCCAGTGGGTGATTGGTGGGCGGGGACCCCGCGGGGTGGTCACCGGCCCAGTGGGTGATTGGTGGGCGGACCACTTGCGAAACGTGATCGGCACGTGCGGGGGCCGCACGTGCAGGATCCCCGGCTGCGACGGTCCGCCCACCAATCACCCGCTGGGCCTCTGCTCTTCTCCGCACCCCGCTCTCGGTGGATGGACCACTGCGGAACAGGGTCAGCATGTGTGGGATCCCCGGCTGCGACGGGCCGCCCACCAATCACCCACTGGGCCCCGCTCTTCTCCACACCCCGTTATCGGCGGGCCGGGGATGCCTTGCCGAGGAGGATGTCCTTTGCTGTGGTGAGGGCGACCGTCATGTCCTTTGCGCGCGCCTGCAGATCGGGGTGCAGGTCGGCCACGCGATCGGGGTGACAGCGCACCACCTGCTGGCGGAAGGCGCGGTCAACCTCCTGCGGTGATGGGCGCGGGCCGAGGCCGAGGAGGTCGGCGGCCTCTGCCGCGCTGGTGGGAGCGGCGACCGAACTGCCCTGCTTCACATCGATGAGCCCCTGCGCCAGCTTGCGAAGGCGTGCCTTCTCGGCCTGCACGTCGCCCCACTCGTCGTCGAGCCGGGTCTGCTCGTGGGCTAGGTGGACGCGCTCCTCGCGTACCTCCTCTGCCAATGCGGCGAGGCGGCTGTCACGACCACCGACGTCTTCGCGCAGGGCCTCAAGCATTGCCTCAGGGTCAGCCGTCGCGGGCGCGTCGTCGGGCACTGTGCGCCCCTGCCCCGACTGCCCCTGCCGCACGAGGGCGATGACCTCGTCCAGGCGGTGATGTGCGGAGTTGGCCATCGACGGTCCGTCGGACGGCGCGAGACGCACCAATGCCAGCGACTCCCATGACGGGTCGGCAAGAAAGGCGGCCGACGACCGGCCGGCGAGCATCACCCGGCGTTCCGGGCTGGGGCGGTGACCGAGCAGTGCGAAATGGGCATCGGGGGTGCCGCTGCCGCGAAGTGCGGCGATCTCTTCGGCCAGATCGTCGAGCCGGCGCGCAACCTCGCGGCCGTCGGGGCCGTCGGCGCGCACGGCGCGCGCGGCGGCCAGTGCGGCGTCCAGGCCCTCGGCGCCCTCGGTCTGGCCAACCGCGAGCACCGACCACCAGCGGGTCCACGGGTCGTCGTCAGATGCACCCGCCAGCACGCGACCGGCCTCAGCCGGAAAGTCGAGAGCGAGCATCGCGGCAGCGAGGTTCGGCCGCGCGGTGCGGTCGCCCGTGGCCACTGCGGTGGCGAGCAGGGCCACCTGTCGCCAGCGCGCGGCATCGCCGCGTTGCGGAGCGGGGCCCGCTGCTCGTGTGAAGGGGTCGGTCACGCCGGGCACGGTAGTGCAGCCCCGGCACACGGTCGTGACCAGCGGTGACAGATATATGACCATATGGTGACTACAATGGGCGCCATGGCCACAACCGCGCAGACACACGTGCCCGTGCATGAGGCGAAGGCGAAGTTCTCGGAGATGATCCGCCGGGCGGGCGAGGGCGAAGAACTCATCATCACCAGCCACGGAAAGCCGGTCGCGAAGATCGTGCCGGCCGAAGCGCCCAAGTTGTCGGGAGCGGACGCAGTGAATCTGATTCTTGATCTCCGCAAGTCGCTGAAGGGCAGTGCCACGCGCGACGAGATTGTCGAGTGGATCCACGAGGGGCGTCGGTACTGAGCAGCTTCGTACTTGATACCTCGGCGACCTTGGTCCTCGTACTTGACGATGAGCCCGGGGCGCCGGTGCAGGCCCTGCTTACCGCGCTTGGCGCCGGCGACCCCTGCGTGCCATCGCTGTGGCCCTACGAGGTGGCGAGCGGCCTTGAATCGGCGCGCAAGCGAGGCCGCCTGACCCCCGCCGATGTGGAAATGGCGTTGCAGCAGATTGGGCGCATGCGCATCGAGCACGACGACCGTTCCGCCGACATCGTGCATCTCACCAACCTCGCCGCTCGCCTCGAGATCACGCCCTACGACGCCGCCTACATCAGTCTCGCGACTGCGCGGGGGATCCCGCTCGCCACGCAGGACCGCCGACTGGCGCAGGTGGCACGAGGAATTGGTGTGAGCGTCATCGACTGATCGGATATCGGGCCATCACGCCGCGCGCGGTGCGACCATGGCCCGATGTCCAACCGACTCGCCGACGAAGCCTCCCTGTACCTGCGCCAGCATGCGGACAATCCCGTGGACTGGTGGCCCTGGTGCGATGAGGCACTGGCCGAGGCCCGCGAGCGCGACGTGCCGGTGCTGCTGTCGGTGGGCTACTCGTCGTGTCACTGGTGCCATGTGATGGCGCACGAGTCATTTGAGGACCCAACCACCGCGGGGACGATGAACGCTGACTTCGTTCCCGTGAAGGTAGATCGCGAGGAGCGCCCCGACGTCGATGCGCTCTACATGCAGGCCACGCTCTCCATGACCGGCCAGGGCGGTTGGCCCATGACCGTGTTCCTCACCCCTGCCGGCGAGCCGTTCTGGGCAGGCACCTACTTTCCGCCCGAGCCCCGGCACGGCATGCCGTCGTTTCTGCAGATCCTGGATGGCGTCACCGAGGCCTGGCGCGAGCGCCGCAGCGAGGTGATGGAGCAGGCGGGGATGCTGGCGCGGGGCATCCAGCAGCAGAACGCCGTGACGCCGGCGCCGGGACCCGGTGGCCGCGAGGTCATCGGCGATGCCCTGGCAGCTATGGACGAGCAGTACGACATCGTCAACGGCGGGTTCGGCGGTGCGCCCAAGTTTCCGCCATCGGTGGCACTCGACTTCCTGCTGCGCCGCGCATGGGCCGACCCCACCGATGCGAACGCACGCGGCATGGCCGACGGCACGCTGCGGGCCATGGCAGCTGGAGGGGTGTTCGACCAGATCGGTGGCGGGTTTCACCGCTACGCCGTGGACGCCATCTGGCTGGTGCCCCACTTCGAGAAGATGCTGTACGACAACGCACTCCTTCTGGGTGACTACGCCCTGGGTGCGCGGGTACTTGACGATCCGGCACACGCGGCGACGGCCGAGGCCATCGCCCAGTACCTGTTGCGCGAGATGCGCGTGGACGGTGGCGCATTCGCCGCGGCACAGGACGCCGACTCCCCGGGCGGCGAGGGTGCGTTCTTCACGTGGACGCCTGCAGAGATCACCGCGGTGCTTGACCCGGCGGATGCTGCGGCCGCGCTGGCACGATTCGGCGTGACCGACCACGGCAACTTTGAGGGACGCACCATCCTCCATGTTTCCGACCCGGCACACGATGTGACGGTGGCCGCGTGCAACCGGCTGCTGGCGGCACGTGGTGGGCGACCTGCACCGGACCGCGACGACAAAGTCATCGCATCGTGGAATGGCCTCGCAATCGGTGCTCTGGCCACGGCGGGTGGCGTGCTCGACCGGTCGGAGTGGGTGGATGCGGCCCGGATTGCCGCCCGATTTGTGCTCGAAGAGATGGTGGTGGACGACCGGCTGATGCGGGTGCACGCAAACGGGCGCGCGCGCCATCTGGGCACCCTCGATGACCACGCCGACCTCGCCGATGGCCTGCTCGCCCTCTACGCGCACGACTTCAACCCCGACTGGCTGCTGGCTGCACGCGCCCTCGCCGACGCCATCATCAGCCTGTTCGCTGCCCCCGAGGGCGGATTCTTCCTCGCGGGCAGTGACGCGCCCGCCCTGGTGGCCCGCACCCGCAACCTCGAGGACCACCCCACCCCGTCCGGCAACGCGCAGGCGGCATGGGTGATGGCCCGCCTGCACCTGCTCACCGGCGACACCCGGTACGCGCGGGCGGCCGAGGGCGCAGTGGCGCTGGTGACCGGGTCGGTGGCAACGTGGCCCCATGCATTTGGACGGGCTCTCGCCACCATCGACCTGCTGACCTCGCCTCCGGTGGAGGTGGCCATCGCCGGGCCGCTCGACGACATTGCGACGCACGCGCTCGTGACTGCGGCGCGGAGTGCCGTGGGGCCGTATGCGGTGATCGCCGCAGGAGACCCCGCCGATGCCCGGGCAGCCACGGCGGCACCACTGCTTGCCAACCGCCCACTGGTGCATGGCCTGCCCGCCGCGTATGTATGCAGCGGGTTCGCCTGCCGCGCGCCCATCACCGATGCCGACGCCCTCGCCAGCGCCATCGCCGCCGCCTGACCGTTCACCGGGCACAGCGGGCAGCCGCGGCTATTCTCCGCCCGTGGCCGACCTTGACGAAATCCAGACCATGATCGAGGCCGCACTCCCGGGTGCGGTCGTTGATGTGCAGGACCACGGTGGTGGCGACCATCTGGCCGCCGTTGTGGTGGCACCGCAGTTCGCTGGCATGAGCCGGCTTGAGCAGCACAAGGCCGTCTACGCGGCCGTCCAGGCGCGCATCGACGACGGCGCCATCCACGCACTCGCCCTGAAGACACGGCCCCCGGAGGATGCATGAGCGACGTCACGACCATGAGCGACGAGGAGATCCTCGCGCAAATCAAGGCGGAGACCGCGGGCAACCGCATCTTCCTCTACATGAAGGGCACGCCTGACGCACCCGCCTGCGGCTTCTCGATGCGTGTGGTGCAGATGCTGAGCCACCTTGAGGTGGAGTACGGCGCCCGCGACATCCTTGAGGACGCGCGCGTTCGGCAGATCCTGTCGACGTGGTCGGACTGGCCCACCATTCCGCAGCTGTTCGTGGACGGCACGCTGGTTGGCGGATGCGACATCGTCACCGAGCTCTTCCAGGACGGCGAGCTGCAGCAGATGCTTCCGGGCGCGAAGGCCTCGTAGGCGCCATGTCGAGCCACCCCGTGGAGTTCTCGGAGGACCTGCAGGACACCCCGCCGGCGATCCGCCTCGGACTCTCCCGCGCCGGGGTGACGCGGTCGGCCAAGGCCATCCGCATGGGGTTTGGCGGTAGCGAGCACTTCATGGACGCCGACGTGGAGTGCCTGGTGGATCTTGACCCCGACCAGAAGGGCGTGCACATGTCGCGCTTTGAGGAGGAGGTCAACGAGGCCATCGATCAGGTGTTCATCGGCGAGAGTGCGGTGGCCATTGAGCAACTGGCGGAGGACATCGCCCGCCGCGTGGTGGAGCGCCAGGGTGCGCTTCGCGGCACCGCAACCATCCGCGCGCGCTACCCCAAGGAGCGCCGCACGCCGGTGACCGACGTGCCCACGCAGGAGATGTACGGGCTCATCGGCATGGCATCGGCCCGCGCCGGGCACTCACGACGTGCCGTCGGCGTATCGGCTCAGGGTATGAATGCCTGCCCCTGTGCACAGGGTCTGGTGCGCGAGCAGGCTGAGGCGGCGTTGTCGGCCGATGGATTCACCGACGACGAGATTGCCCGCATCGTCGCCCGCGTGCCCATCGCCACCCATAACCAGCGCGCACGCGGCACCCTCATCGTGGGTGTCCCCGGGATGGTGGACATCCCCGCCGACGACCTCATTGCCATCGTCGAGGACGGCATGTCATCGGAGATCTATGAACTGCTGAAGCGGCCCGATGAGCTGTACGTGGTGGACCGCGCGCACCGTCGTCCCCGATTTGTGGAGGACAGCGTGCGCGCAATGATCGCCGGGGTCATCGATCAGTTTCCCGCCCTGCCGGACGATGCCTTTGTGTCGGCGCATCAGGAGAACTACGAGACCATCCACACCCACGACGTCGAAGCCGAGCGGTACGGCGTGCTGGGGCAGATGCGGGCCGAGGTGGCAGGTGGAGACCACGCAACGCGGCACCTCACCATCGTGGAGTGGCTCGACGCCTAACCGGCGGTACGTACTACTGAGGTTCCGAATGCCCCGGCTGATCAGCGCGTTCCCTGAAGGTGCTGAGTGCGGTCTGCAGCCGCGCAAGTTGTGGAGCCGGGCCGCACGTGCCCGCATTCCGGCCGCGGCACGTGCGTTGCTCGTTCCAGACACCCACTCAAGATCCGACGTCCCGTGAATACGTTCCGTCATGGGAAGGCACGACCCCCTTCCCGACCACCGCCACCGGCTACCCCGTAACGGGTGCCTTTCGCGGTGCCACCCGCACGCGCTTGCTGAAGTGGGCAAGCACCGCTGACTGCGTACGTGCAGTCGTCGTGATGACCCAGGTGCCACGGCTCAGATGCACGGTGCAGGAATAGGTGCGCTTG